>Ga0209268_1000489_pt1 | contig 20860 bp, 15 predicted proteins | sample GraSoiAngelo_143_FD_185900 | JGI IMG/M metagenome (GOLD analysis project Ga0209268, IMG submission 185900) | Grasslands soil microbial communities from the Angelo Coastal Reserve, California, USA - 14_1009_02_30cm (SPAdes) (version 2) | ecosystem: Environmental > Terrestrial > Soil > Grasslands ... | reverse complement strand
AGTCGAACGGACGGTCCGCGAGCGCGAACCAGAGCCGCGGGATTCCCGGATATGGTGATAAGAGGCGGACCGTCGCGGCTCCGATTCGGAGTTCTTCCGCGGGCTCGATCGGAAGGGGGCCGGGCTTTCCCGCCGTCCACCGAGGTTCCGCGATCCAGAGGTCGGACCGGAATCGGGTGCAAAGGTTCAGGAAGATTGAACCGAGGCGTCCTTCGGCGGGCAGGCTCGCGGGGATCGCTGCGCTCTCGTTGACGACGAGGAGATCGCCGCGGCGGAGGAACGTCGGGAGGTCCTCGAACCGAGCGTGGTGGTGCCCGTCGGGCCCCGTGACCAGGAGGCGAATGTCGTCCCGCGACCGGCCCCGCACCTCTGGCGGTTCGCGGGCGAAGACCCGCTCCGGTCGCTCGAAGACCAGCTCGGTCGTCTTCACGCGGGGACCTCCCACACCGCGGCCTGCGCTTGATAGCGCATGCCGCTCACCTTCATCGGCGGCTGCGAGAGGAGCCACGCCCAGAACGGCAGCGTGACCTCGGGCGTGGGGCGGTCCGAGATGTCCTGCCCCGGATAGGCGTCTTGGTGCATCTTCGTGCGCATGTCGCCGGGATCGACGCTGACGACCGCGATCCCTAGGTCCTTCAATTCGGCGGCCAGGGTCTTGGACACGAGGTCGAGGGCGGCCTTGCTCGCCCCGTAGACCCCCCACCCGGGGTAGCCCCCGATCGCTGCGTCGCTCGAGATGTTGACGACCAGACTGGTTCCCCGGCGGAGCAGGGGGAAGGCTTCCCTCACGAGGGCGAGCGGGGCCAAGGTGTTGACCTCGAAGACGCGGAGGAAGGTCTCCCGCGAGGCCTCGATGAGAGGCGGCAGCGGGGTGTCGCCGAGGTCCGAGGCGTTGTTGACCAGGAGGTCAATCCGCCCGTGGGCTGCCGCCGCCTCGAGCAGCCGGTGACGGTCATGCGCATCCCCCACGTCTCCCGGGAGGGAGACGGCCGGCACGCCGGTGGCCGCGAACTCCGTCCCCGCGGCGAGCAGGGGCTTCTCGTCTCGGGCCATCGTCACGAGCGCATAGCCTTGCTTCGCGAGGAATCCCGCGAGGACCCGGCCGAGGCCGCGGCTCGCTCCGGTGACGAGGGCGACTTTGTGGGATTGGGGGAGGGACGCCATGATGCGACTCGCTTTCCCTCTCCATGCGAGGCCGTCGAAGATATCCTTTACCGATTACAAAGGATACAAAAGAGCCCGAAGAGAGGTCCATGCCTACCGCGGACGATAATACTGAGGATACGCTCGGACGTAGTATTCTTGCCAGTCCTTCCACGCCTTCTTTTCCCGGTCCTGCTCCTTCATGCGGGACGTGACCGCGAGGGAGCAGAGGGCCGCGATGCCCAGGATCACGAGTCCGGTCGTGGTGAAGACGGAGACACCGCCGACGAGCCAGCCTTGCAACGCGGCGTAGGAGCCGAGGAGCACGACGACGATCGTGAAGGTGATTGATCCGGCGATGCGCCGTGTGATCCAGCCCATCGAAGGACGCCGTTCCCGGGCCGCACTTAAAGGATTCCGCACAGAAAATCATCGGTGCCAATTCTTAATGGCCGCGTTCGAATATTCAAGAGTCTCTCGATTGGCCTCTGGACTTGTTGCCTCGTTCCGCTCGGTAGCCGTCGTAGGTCATTTCATTCGGGTAGCCCAAGAGCTACTTCGGGACCTGCTCTCCTTAGGCCATCGAGGTCATATTCCTCTAGAATGGCGCACTCCCCTCCGTTGCGGGTGGATCATGCAATGTTGCGGCGTGTGGATTCTTCCAGGCAAACTATCCTTGTATCTGCGGGAGACTCATCGAGACATTGTTCAGAGGACCTAACGTCTAACGACGGACCCCTTCTCTCTTCAGCCTGATCGCAAGTTCCGCGATAGGGAAGCCGAGGGCTGTTTGGACCAAGCTCTCCTGGCGAACTCGCAGAGTGACGATAATCATCGTTCCAAAAACGATGACAGCGTCGAGAAGGCTCAGGACAAGCAAGTCGCGAACTCCGAGTGCCGGAAGGACCCAGATTCCAACGACGAGCCAAAGTAAGTACACGATGAGGTATGTCAGTGCCCAGCGGCGGGCCACCGGATTTCCTCCCTGACGCCCATAGCATTCCAAATAGCTGATTTTCATCCGTGTAAGTTCAGCATGCTCGAGGCCCGTTTCCATGAGTTTTCGAAGCGTCGACACGCTTTCCAGAGCCCAACCGGTCGGGAGCCAAGTCGCAATGACCGCGGCGCCGACCAGCGCGTACCGGCGCCACTCTCCGGGAGGGGAATCCAGCCATAGTCGGGCCCCTATCGCGATGGTCACAGCGAGGCCCAATCCTATCCAGAACCAAGCTACGAAGAGTCGCTCCCACGGCCCTCCTGAGCGCCAGACAATCTTCCAGAATCGAATATGGTGTGAGCGACCAGTGCGATCCGAGGACGGATCAGCAGCCGGATGCATAGTAGTCCATTATGTCAAGTGAGAGGAAAAGGGCTGCCAATCCCAGAGTAAGCCAAATCGTTTCGATCCGAAAGGCTGGAGCGCAGGCCCGGATAGACCGATCCCAACACCCGCTCGACAACCTGGTTTGCAGCGCTCTCCGGAGCCCCGTCGTTTGCGACCTTTTCTCCCCCTCTCGCTCGGCCTCTCACTTGGCTTCCGCGACAAGAATCCCTGTGCCATGAACCGTCTCAGTATTTGAAACTGGTATCCTGCTCGCCTCGGCCACCGTGATGCCCCTGCAGATCGGAGGGATCCGCATGCTTCGCGTGAGTGGCAGAAAGTATATGCGGTAGGAATTCCTACTAGAGGGTAGGAATGAAGCGCAAGCTGGGCCCCAAGGGTCAAGTCGTGATCCCGAAGGACATTCGCGAGAAACTCCGTCTCACGGAGGGAGAGAACCTGACGTTCGAGGTCTTGGACGACGCGATCTTGGTCCGACCCGAGCCGAGCCCCGAGGATTTCGTCGAGCGTTTCCTCTCCGTGAAGAGGAAAAAGCCTGGAAGGCGCGGGGATTGGAAATCGGTCCTCGATGAGGAGTACAGGGTTCCCGGTCGCTAATGTACGCGGACGCAGGTCTGTTTCTCGTGCCGATGCTGTATGAGTACCGCGTCCCCGCGGCCGCGTCGGCTGCGCGGCTGCTCGAATCCGTTGCGAGGGGAAGTCGGAAGGTATCCACCTCGACCCTGACGTGGGACGAGGTTGTATATGTCGTCCGGCGGGTCCTGGGGGTCGAAGATTCGATTGCGAAAGGCGCGGGCCTGCTGGCGTTCCCGAATCTTGTATGGCTCCGGGTCGATCTGGCGGTGCTGCGCCGCGCGGCGGATCTCTACCAGTCCCTTCCGATGCGTCCGCGGGATTCGATCCATGCAGCGGCCGCACTCGAAGCGGGAGAGCGGGAGATCCTGAGCGAGGACCGCGTCTTCGACCGAGTTTCCGGCCTCCGCCGCGTCTGGCCTCCGCCTTAGGGCTTCTCGATTGGCGTCCGCACGAGATTCCCCCACTCGGTCCAGGAGCCGTCGTAGTTCCTCACATTCGGGTAGCCGAGCAGGTACTTCAGCACGAACCAGGTGTGGGATGACCGCTCGCCGATCCGGCAGTAGGCGATGACCTCCTTGTCCGGCGTCACACCTTTCGGCTCGTACAGGGCCTTCAGCTGCTCGGGCGTCTTGAAGGTCCCGTCCTCGTTGACAGCTTGCCCCCACGGGATGTTCTTCGCGCCGGGGATGTGCCCGCCGCGCTGCGCATGTTCCGTCGGGTATTCCGGCGGGGCCAAGATCTCCCCGCTGAACTCCTTTGGCGATCGCACGTCGACCAGGACCTTGCCTGCTTGCCGGTACGCCTCTCGGACGTAGGGCAGGTAGACTCGGAGCCTCTCGTCCGGTTCCTTCGCCCGGAAGGTAGCCTCGGGGAACGAAGGGATGTCCTTCGTCACGGGCAGGTCCTCCTCGATCCACTTCCGGCGACCGCCGTTCAGGAGGACGACGTTGTCCACTCCGTAATACTTGAAAACCCAGAAGGCGAACGCCGCGAACCAGTTGTTGAAATCCCCGTAGAGGACGATCTGGTCCTCATTGGAGATCCCCAGACGCCCGAGGAGTGCCTCGAGCCCCTCCTTCGAGACGATGTCCCGGGTCACGGGATCGTTGATGTCCTTGCGCCAGTCGATGAGCGCGGAACCGGGGATGTGGCCCAGGTTGTAGTTCGCCGTGGGATCGTAGTCCACCTCGACGACCTTGACATTCTGATTCCCAAGGGTGCCTTTCACGAAGCTCGTGTCGACCAAGACTTCCGGATGCGCGTATGCCGCCATGCGATGTTCCTCGGGCGGTCCGAAGTAATACGGTGTTATATTACTTGCGGGAAAGTCTATTCCGATGCGCATTTCCGCGAGGATGTGGGCACTCCTATAGGAATTCGTCTTGGTACGCTGGCACGATCCCGCGGGCTGTCCGTCCGGGTTTATTACCCCACTCGACGATGCCCCTCCCGGAGGGGTGCGAGGGCCGTCGCGCCTCGACGAGGGGGAGGGACAGATGCACGGCCGTCGCGGAGTTTTGATTGCCATTGGTGTGCTCGCACTTTTGACCGGTTCGTCTACGGGAGCCTTCGCGCTCGTGGACGATTTCGAGACGGACTTCTGGCTGCCTTACACGGACTTCCTGCTCGGGGACAAGGCGTCGGCGGGCTACGCCTCCACCTTTGCGCGGTCCGGGACGCGGTCGTTCCACGTGGACATCTCAGGCTACTCGATCCTCGACTTCGGGTCCGCCTACGGATACGCGGTCTTTCCAATCCAGGGGGCCGCGATGACCGAACTGCGCGTTTCCATCCTGTACGATCACCTCGAGGATACCACCGCATCGAACTGGGACGCCTACGCGGCGGGGGTCGCCCTCGACTTGTTGGACAAGGATTTCCGCAACCTCGACCGCGTCCGCTATGTCACGGCGTACCAGGCGAGTCGAAAACTCTCCCTGTGCGGTCCGACCAAGTCGGACGTGGTCCTGGCGCCTCCGAGCGGCCTCGGGGTGTGGACGGATCTCGCCCGGAACCCCGCGGCGGATTTCCCTGCCGCCCACTGGCAGTCTGCGAAGTTCGTCCGCGTCGCGATCGGCTTCCTGTGCACCGCGGGCCTTCAGGGCGCCTCGTATTCGCTCTACTTCGACGACTTCATGTTCGACACGGACGGGCGGGATGCGGACGCCGACGGTTTGAGCGACCTGGACGAGGAGTCGCGGGTTTACTCGATGTCGGTCACCTCGGGATCGACGCCGGTGCCGATTCCATCTTCCGGCACTGCCACGATCGAGATTCACGCGCCGCCCGTCGACGGGATCGTCCAGTGGGCCGGGGTCGGGCTCGAGATCGAACATCCTCGGCCGGACGGCCTGTCTGTGGAACTCGCGATTCCAGGCAAACCCGGCACGCAGTTGTTGTGGGACCCTGGGTTCCACGCGCGCGGGGCCGCGATTCTGGAGCCGACGACCGGCGCCGCGCTCCGAGGGACCGTCGAGGTCCGTGGAAGGGCCTGGCATGCCGATCCATTTGTGGACCTCTACGTCGACGGCGTCTGGATCGCGGACATGCGGGGCCTTGAGGACGGCAGTTTCCTAATCCCATGGTCCTCCGATAGTTGGCCGGAAGGCGGTCATCGGCTTCGAGTCATCGCCCAGGCGATGGAGGGAGGAGATTTCGTTTCGCGCACGAGCGAGGAGATCGGCGTGACGGTGGACCGGACACCGCCGCTCCTGGAACTCACCCGCCCCGCCCAAGGAGCGGTCGTCCGCGGCCTCGCCGCCATCGAAGCCGGAGCCCATGACGATCGCGGCCTCGCGGAGGTCGCCTTGCAGGTCGACGGGATCCCCGCGGACGTCCGCCGCGAGCCGCCGTTCACATTCTTCTACGAGACCACGAACCTCGTGCCGGGCGCGCACACCTTCCGAGTTCGGGCTCTCGATCGCGCGGGGAACGAGGCGGTTCGCCAGGTCGATGTCCGCGTGGGCCCCACGTTGGAGGGGGTGCCCCTTCCCTGCGCGCCTGTCTGCAGCCGGGCGGCCGCGACCTCCGGGAACTTGCCCCCACCTGCGGCTCCGCGGGCGCCGCTGGCCCTCCCGCTTCCCTCGGGAGATCGATTGGAGATCGTCGAAGGGTTCCGGGCTCCGTGGGTCGCACAGGTCCTCCGAACGGATCGAGGCGTCTCGCTGATCCTGGATGCGATGGGCGGTCCATCGTCGCCGGTCCTCGACGGGCTCGTCGGTTCGACGTTCGCGGCGGCGAATTTCACGAACGTTCCGCAATGGCAAGTCGTCGTGCGCGACTTCGGCAAGGGCCAAGAAGGCGACGTGCGCGTGGCACGGATTCTCCTAGCGGCCCGCACTTCCCCCGCGAATCCCGATACCGATGCGGATGGATTGAAGGACGGCACGGAGCGATCTTCCACGGGCACCGTCCCGGTCCTGCGCGACGTCGATGCTGATCTCCTGACGGACGGCACGGAGATCACGTCGCGCGAAATCCCGTTCATCGTGGACGGCGTTGCCTCAGTCCGAACGATTCGGACGGATCCGCTCGATTTCGATACGGACGGTGACGGTCTGCCCGACGGCGCGGAACTTCTCCCTGGGGGCTCTCAAGACCCTTCGGATCCTACGGTCCCGGACACGGATCGGGACGGCCTTTCCGATGGCGTCGAGCGCATCGTGTTCGGCTCCGATCCGACTCGGACGGACACCGACGATGATACCCTGTCCGACCTGACGGAGGTGACTCCGCGGTCGTTGGAGCTCGAGATCGATGGCATCCTTGAGGTCCGATCGGTCACAACTTCTCCCGCCTCCCCGGATACCGACTTCGACGGCCTCCGAGATCATTTGGAGTGGGACGGATTGTCGCAATACGGATTCCAGACGGATCCTTCGGACCCCGACACGGACCATGACGGGCTCTCCGATGCCGACGAGCTTTCGGGTCTGAATCGGAGGCCCACGAATCCCCTCGAGTCCGACACGGACGGCGACGGCCTGATCGACGGCCTCGACCTCTCGCCGACGGAACTCTGGGACCTCCAATGGCAGGGAACGTTCCATCCCGGGATGATCCGGTTCACCCAGCGGTTCGACGCTCGCGGTGTGCAAGGCTTGTCCGCGCAGATTTGGACGTACGATATCGTCGACAACACCTGCGTGTTCCTGTCGGACCACACGTCGACGGCCACTCGGAGCAGCGACGAGTCGGCCGCCAATGTCGTCGCGACTTTGAATCGGGTCCTGGCCGAGGGAGGGGAGCATGATTTTGTTGCGACTACCGCGAGGCACATCCTACAAGATAGTCGGGGGTTCGCTTCCTCGGCTTATGGTGCGTGCGATCTCGCCCACCCGCGGCAGTACCGCTTCGAGTATCTGTACGACAGCAACAGTTTCGACATCGATTTCGTGAACACCCAGGAATCGGTCCTCCACGACGAGACCGGCGACGTGTTCTATCAGGCGACTTTGGAAGTGCCGATTCGGATTGCGAAACCACAGAGCATCGTCCTTCAGCTGTCGATTGATCCTGAGGTGGATCGCGGCGGAGAGGACGTCGTCCCCGCGTTTGTGTACTCTCTGACCCGTGGGACCGATTACGCGGCAACGGCTCCCTTCTATCGAAACATCGCCGTGGGTGCACCCCTAGATGATCATGCCTACCAGTTCCAGCTGCGCATACCGAAGGATGTCGCCACCGAGGCCAATGTCAATCTGGTGAATGGCTTGCCGTTTGCAACTTTGTTCCTGATGCCGATCTGGCTCACGAGTGGGCCGTCCGGGGTTGTGCGATCTGCGTTAGATGCAAGGGCGGCAACGGTTGGTTCTGTAATTTCCAGAGTCTCTGAATCTGCGGAAATGCTTGTCGCCCGACTCGGAATTGACACCACCGATCTCGCAAGCTTTCTGCCTACTACGACAGCGGGTCTGGTAACAGGATACCACACATTTGGCCCATACTCGGTCTATGTGTATCACCTCGCCGACTTGTTTGACAACCGCGCCCCGCAGGCCGTTGACGCAGCATACCTGATTGGCGAGTCATCCGAAGAGGTCGCGACCTTCCAAGAAGCGATTGACTGGGCGCCCGAGACAGAATGGTCGCGGAAGTCCCAAGACGGCTTCGGGCTCTCCCGAAAGGTGTTCAGCATCATTCGAACCGGTATCTCGGTCACAAGCCAGGTTGTCGGGAAGATGCTCGTCCCCGTCATGACGCTACCCGCTGGAAGTAGAGAACAGGTGACCTTTGGCCGATCCACTTTCGTCGTCACGAAGCTTACGGATTTCGAGACAGGCCGCCCCTACTTCGTCGTCGGCGAGACGGCTGTTCGGACGGTCAAGCTCAGGGTGCCGCATCCGGAAATACCTGGGACAGAGCTCACAGAAGTTCGCTCAATCGAGCGAGGAATTCGCGCTGAGATTGTCGACAACCTCGAGGACTCAAAACTCCTCACGGGTGTGAAGTACTCCAGTCTCAAGACCGCCCTGCGTGGGGCCGCGATTGGGGCAACTCTGGTAGTCTTCGGAAGTCAAGCCGTCCTCGCTTTTGCGGACGGCGACTATGTAAAGGGCACTGTTTTCAGTGTGGCCGGAGGGACCGCAGCCTTTGGCGTTGCAAAAGCTGACGTCGTCTTCACGGGTAAGCTTTTCAAGGGCCGGGTCTCACCATTCGGGTTTAGGGTGAGGCTGGGTACGGTCGCAACGATCGCAGTTACCGGAATTCTGGCATCGTATGAACTCTACCTGGCTGTGCGTTCGACTGATTCGATCAAGAGATTAGCCCACTACGAGAGCGGCGCGTCGATTCTTGCTGACTCGATCGTCGCAGCGGTACCTCTGTATGGGGCTGCCGCTATGCTTGGCTGGCAGCTTGGAATGATAGCAGCAATCGGTGTTGAGGCGCTCCTCGGCATCATGCCAAATTCGCTGGCTGTCAAGATAGTAAGCTCTCCCGGAAGCACCGTGGTCTTTCTCTTCGAGTACGCTTTCACCACCGAGATCCCGTCCGCTGTCGCCGAGGACGCATTAATTCAATTATTGAATTTCTTGGCGGAAGTGGCTAGATATAGCAACTCTTTGAACCCTCCTGTCCCAACCTTGGTACTGGTGCCGTGAGATGGAGACGACCACCTACTCGTCCGCCGGCGTGCGAGCAGGTGACTCGGAAGGCCTCGGACGCGTTTACGCGGAATCTGGCGATATCGTTTTGATCCCAGATGAAGAGGTCCTAAAGACCAGCCCCGGGTGGGACATTGACGTGACTTCCCCCTGGCGGAAGATATTGCCCAAGCTGATATTCGCTGGATTTAGTGGCAAAGCGTCAAGCGAGCTCTACATCACAAACCAACGAATTGTCCTCCTCAGAGAGATCGACTTATGGAGGGAACTCAGGGAGGAACTTTCACCTCTGGGTATCCCATCTGCTGCGGCCAAAGAGCTTCATCTGCGGAGGCTGAAGTCGGCGGGTGTGCGCCAGTTTTGCGAGATAAAGCCCCGAAACTTCCGAGTTGTGAGAATGAAAAGGCTTGACCGCCGTTGGTCGTGGTTGGACCTCCGCCTCCTCGATGTCGATAACACCCGATATGAAATTACATTCGCGAAAACCGAGGGCTTAGACCCCGAGACATTAACGCTCATTCAAGCGCAATTTCAACATTAGCTCGATTCAAATCCCGCCGCCCATTCATCGTACCCGCCGTTACTTTATTACTCGCTCCTTCCTTGTGCTTCGTCTCGAAAGGGACTAGGCCGAGCGAATGCTACAGAAATTGCTCGTTGCTGCGGGAATCTCGCGGCTAAATTCGATGCAAATTTTGGCAATCGATGAGATTCGCAAAGGTACAAATGTATTGATCGTGGCTCCAACTGGTTCTGGTAAAACAGAGGCGGCGTTACTCCCTATTCTCGCATTGCTGGGCGAAGAAAAGAGTCTTGGGATCCAAGCTCTCTACGTTACCCCGCTCCGGGCCCTGAACCGAGACATGATTGGACGGATCCAGAGCTTGGTCGCTCACACCAAGCTTATCGCCGCGGTCCGCCATGGAGACACTAGTCAGGCAGAACGGCGAAAACAGGCTGCAGTGCCGCCGAATCTTCTGATTACTACACCCGAGACTCTTCAGGCCATCCTTTCGGGGAGGGTGATGCAACGACATCTCAAGGCGATCAGATTTGTCATCATCGATGAGATTCATCAGTTCGCCCATGATCGCCGGGGCATCCAGCTGACGACCGGTCTTCAGCGACTTCGAAGGATTACTGAACGAGACTTCCAACGGATCGGCCTCTCCGCAACTATCGGCCATCCAGAAACAATCGCATCTATCTTCGGGGGCGAGAAACCGCTGAAAGTGCTGCTTGCTCCCTTGGAGAAACAGTACGAGTACCGAGTCGAATGGCCGCGGCCGATCGACAAGGACTTCGAGTCCGCTCGCGATCTCTACATTACTCCAGAGGCCGCCGCGGGCCTCTCGGCAATCGATGACACGCTTGACGAAAGCCGATCGACCCTGGTCTTCGTCAATGCCCGTCCGCTCGCCGAGCTCCTCGGTTCCCGGCTCTCCATGGTGCGGCACGACGTGGCCGTCCACCATGGCTCCCTCCCTCGGGAGGAGCGCGAGCGCGTCGAGGCGGCGTTCAAGTCGGGGGAGATGAAAGGGCTCGTCTCCACATCAACCCTCGAACTCGGCATCGACATCGGGACCGTCGACAAGGTCGTCCAGTACAACTCGCCGCGCCAGGTCACGTCCCTGATCCAGCGCGTCGGGCGTTCGGGCCACAAGCTCGACCGCACCTCTCGCGGGCTCATCCTGGCGGTCTCCTCCGACGATGCGATCGAATCCCTCGCGGCCGTCCAGGCGGCCCAGGAAGGGGACCTCGAGCCGCTGCACATCCATCGCCTCGCGCTCGATGTCCTAGCCCACCAGATCGTCGGGTGCGCCCTCGACCAAGGCGGCACGGCCCCCTGGTCGGAGATCCTGACGACCATCCGAGCCGCCGAGCCGTACCGCGAACTCGAGGACGCGACGGCGGACCGCGTCGCGGAGTTCCTCGACCACCTCGGGGTCCTGCGCCAACAAGGGGACAAGGTCCGCGTGACCCCGAAAGGACGCCGATACTACTTCGAGAACCTCTCCACGATCCGCGACGAGCGCCGCTACCAGGTCATGGACCTCACGACCCAGAAGCAGGTCGGCATCCTCGGCGAGGAGTTCATGATGATCCAGGCGCGGGAGGGCCTGCATTTCATCGTCCGCGGCCGTCCCTGGAGGATCGAGCGGATCGGCAAGGACGGCATGGTGTACGTGACCCCGGTCGCGGACCCGAACGCCCTGATCCCCGGCTGGGATGGCGAAATGCTGCCGGTTCCATTCGGCCTCGCCCAGCGCGTGGGACGGATCCGGAAGGAAATCGACCATCGTATCGAGGAGGACGGAGTCCCCAAAGCGGTCGCCCACTTCGAGAAGGCCTGGCCGATGAACAAGACCGCGGTGAAACGCCTCATCGAGGAACATGCGAACCACCGGAAGGCCGGCGCGCCGGTCCCGACGGACGATCGCATCCTCGTGGAAGCGTTCGACCGCTTCCTGATCGTCCACTCGTCCTTCGGCGAGGTCGTCAACGTCACCCTCGGCGACCTGATCGAGGAGATGCTCGCCCGGAAGCACCTCGTCCGATTCTGGTGGACAGACCCCTATCGGATCCTGTACGAGCTCGTGGCAGACACCCGCGAGATCGACGTCGAGGGCCTTGTCGACGACCTGCTCCGGATCGACGACGAGACCTTGGAAGGCGGTCTGAAGGCGTTGCTGGAGAACCATCTCCCCCTCGGATATTACATGAAGGGGATTGCGGAGCGGTTCGGGGCGATCCGCCGCGGCCTGACCGTCGGCGAGGGTGACCTACGGTCCCTGGAGATCCGCTTCGCGAACACGCCGATTTACGACGAGGCCGTCCGAGAGGCCCTCCTGCTCCACGCGGACTTCGACCGAGTCCGCGAGATCGTTCACAAGATTCGAGGGGGAGAAATCGAGGTCGTCGTTCATCGGTCGGAGGAGACCCCCACTCCGCTGGCGTATCCGATCCTCCGTAGGTACGTGGAGGCACCGGAGCTCTTCTCCCCGGAGGCGGAGAGGGAGGAAATCCTCAATCGAATGCGCCTTCACCTCTCGTCGGAGCCGGTCCACCTGCTCTGCTTCGAGTGTGGACACTTTCACGAGGAGGTCCGGATCGGGGAAATGCCCGATCATCCGGAGTGTGCGAAGTGCAAATCGAGGCTTCTGACCGTGCTCGGGTGGGCTGCATGGACCGTTCGAGACGCGTATGCGAAGCGCGCGAGGAAACTGGACCTCACGGACGAGGAACGAAAGTTGCTCACGCGAGCGAAACAAGTCGCAGACCTGGTCGCGGTATATGGGAAGCGAGCGGTCTACGCCAACTCGGTCTACGGAGTCGGACCGACGACCGCGAGCAAGATCCTTGCGAAGATGCAGGACACGGAGAAGGAATTCCTGAACGATCTTTTCGAGGCCAAGCTGAAGTACGTCACGACGCGACCGTACTGGAACGAGCCGCAGGCGAAGCCGAAGCTGTACTAAACCGGCCGGTTTCATTCGGGCCGAAGCCTTCATTCCCGGCGAGAGGGAATGGGGTACCGTCACCGACCTAGCGTGAGGTAACCAGACGGTAACCGTCGTTTTTTCATGGGTTGAAGGATATCCGTCGGCGGCCCTCGGAATCGTGGAGGGGTTGCCGTGAAGGCCCTGTCGCAGACCGTTTTCCTGGCCCTGACCGATCTGCGCCGGCAGCTCGGTTCGCCGCATAGCGCGATCTCTTTCGTCGGATCCATCCTCTTCGTCGGGATTCTCTTCTGGCTCCTCAGTGGCTTTGCGATCGACGCCTTTCTGAGCGTTGCCTTCCTCATGATGCCGATGCTGATCCTCGCGCCCGCAACAGCGGCGATTGCCTCGGATCGGGAGACCGGCTATGCGGGGATCCTGTTCACGTACCCCGTCACGGCCACGTGCTACTACGCCGCAAAATTTCTAGCGCTGCTTCTTCTCCTCGGAGTCTACCTCCTCCTGCTGGTTCCGTTCCTCGTGCTCATCCTCTTGTACGCCGGAATGGGCTGGCTCGGGGACCTCGGCCGATTTGCTGGATGGGCGGTCGTGGAAACATCGTTCGTCGCCGCCCTTGGGCTGTTCCTTTCGGCCTCGTTCGGTCGGCGAGCGACCGTCGCTTCCTCCTATATCGGCTTCGGGCTCGCCCTGTTGTTCGTCATCGGACCATGGTACATCCCCTACTACCTCCAGTCCCTGCCTTCGGAGACGGCATCGTGGCTCCTCCGATTCCTCCACTTCTCCCCCGTGATGGCAGCCCTCGACGAGCGGGGAACGGGTACGTTCGTTGCCGAGAACCCTTTGCCCGCCTTTCTGGCGACCGCGTCGGTCGTCCTGATTCTGGTCGCCTTCGGACTCCTCGTCTATCGCCGTTTCCAGAGCCCGGAGGGATGGGAAGTCCGCCGCACGAAGGCCGCGCCGGTAATCGCACTCGGAGTCCTCCTTCTGCTCGTCCTCCCGGCGCTCCCCGGAGTCAGTTACAACGTCAACCCATCGGGCTCCGGCAACTCGGGTTGCACCATGCAAGGCGTCCTTCAGTACTGCGTGTCTCTCCAGACCGGGCCCCCCGAGGACGGGTTCGAGTACCCTTCCCTCGGCGTGCCGATCGTCATGCGGGTCATCGTCACGGTCCAGAACGCGAACCCGTCCCCCGTCCATGTCGGCCGAATTGCGGTGGCGTGGTCCTCCCGCTTCTTGGATTTCAATCTCACCGGCAAGGAGTTCGGTCCTGTCGACGTCCCTGCGATGTCCGGGCTCACCTTGAACGCGAACGCGACCGTGCTGCTCTCGCGCCTGGCGTCCGTCACGGTCTTCCAAGGGTTCTCGAGGATGGTCCCGATCCCCCTCGAGCTTGTCGTCGACGGGCTCCGGGTCGAGTTTCCTCTCGCCTTCGCACTGTCCGTGGCCGGAGGACCGATTTTCAGCCGAGACTTGGTATGGGTTTTCGTCGGTCTGGAAGTGGCCCTCGTCCTCGGACGCCGACTCATGCGGAGGCCGCGGAAGGCGTAGCCATGATCGAAGCGCTCGGCCTGACCCGCGCGTACGACGGACTCCGAGCGGTCGACGATCTGACGCTCGAGGTCCCAAAGGGCTCCGTGTTCGGATTCCTCGGACGGAACGGGGCCGGCAAGACCACGACCGTGAAGATGCTCTCCACGGTCCTCTACCCGACGGCCGGGACCGCTGCGGTGGCTGGATTCGATATTCGGAACGAGGCGCTCAAAGTTCGCTCGATCATCGGGGTCATCGGCGAGGGCACGGAACTGGCACGGCCGTTCTGGACTCCGATGGAGTACCTGCGCTTTTTCTCGAGGCTTCAGAGCGGTTCAACCGGGGCCCTCGGAGAGGAACTCAAGGAATGGCTCGCCCGCCTGGACCTCGCGGACCATGCCAACCGGCCGATTGGGGGCTTTTCCGCCGGGATGAGGAAGCGCTTGGAACTGTGCCGGGTGTTCTTGCGCCACCCGGAGGTTCTGCTCTTGGATGAGCCCACGAAGGAACTCGACATTCCCGGGAAACGCGAGATCTGGGAGCTGCTTCGAGACCTTGCAACGAAGGAGAAGGTCACGTTATTCCTCTGCAGCCACGACGCCACGGAGATCGAGGCCCTGTGCGACCGGATTGCGATCCTGCGCCGCGGCAAGCTCTCCTTCACCGGGTCGAAGGCCGAGATCCCTCGCAGCGTATTCCGGATCGAGACGGGATCGCCGGAAACGGTCCAAAAACACCTCGAGGAGCATCTTCCGATCGCCTCGTCCTCGGCAATCCGCAATCGGCTCTACGTCGCCCTGCGGGAAGGTAGCTCTGCGGAGGAGCTTACATCCTTCCTCAAATCGGCGGGCACCTCGATCGGAGGGGTGTCCGAGGTCGATGCCTTCGATGAGAGGGTCCTCGCGTTCCTGTAAATTCCGGGATTCTGACCCGCTGTGCAATCCCCGATAACCGATGGACCGTCACTCGCTAGCGGGCCGCGACTTATCCGCCTCGGCCACGTAAGCTTCCTCGCCGAATCCTGAGATGTCGAGGCCCGCGTCTTCTTCGGCCGGGCTGACCCGCACCGGAGAGAAGATGTTGATGATCCGGAGGAGGACGTAGGATCCGGCGAACGCGAAGGCGGCCACGACGACGCAGGCCAAGGTTTGGATCCCGAGCTGTCCTGGGTTTCCAAAGAACAGGCCGTTCGGGCCGGCCGGATTGATCAGCGAGGAGGCGAATAGTCCTGTGGCAAGCGTCCCCCAAATTCCCCCCGCGCCGTGGCAGGCGAAGACGTCCAGGGAATCGTCGAGCGTCGTCCGAGCCCTCCAGCTGGCCACGTAATTGCAGAGGACCCCCGCGACCAACCCGATGACGATCGACGGCATCGGGCCGACGTATCCGGAGGCGGGCGTGATCGCGACGAGGCCGCACACCGCGCCCACGGAGATGCCCACCGCGGACGGCTTCCCTTTCCGGATCCAGTCCGTCAGCATCCAGCTCACGGCCGCCGCCGCGGCCGCCAGGTTCGTGACGACCAGCGCGTTCACCGCCAGGGCGTTCGCCGCCAAGGCGCTCCCGGCATTGAAGCCGAACCATCCGAACCACAGCACGGAGGCGCCGAGCATCACATAGGGGATGTTGTTCGGCCGACTATCCAGGCGACCGATGCCCTCCCTCCGGCCGATTACCAGCGCGGCGGCGACCGCCGAGACGCCGGCGGCTGTGTGGACGACCAGACCTCCGGCGAAGTCGATGACCCCGAGGGACTTGAGCCATCCGCCGAGGCCCCAGTTCCAGTGGGCGATGGGCACGTAGACGAAGGTCGTCCATGCGACGATGTAGATCATGAGCGACTTGAACCGAATCCGCTCCGCGAAGGCGCCGATGATCAGGGCTGGCGTGATCGCGGCGAACTTCAGTTGAAAGGCGAAATAAAGGATTTCGGGAATCGTGTCCGAGTACGCGGGATTCGGCGCCGCCCCTACGTTGTTGAGGCCGAAATCGTCCAAGCTTCCGATGAAGCCGTTGAAGGACGGGCCTAAGGCGAGCGTGTATCCCCACAAGGACCACACCAAACTCACGACCGCGAAGATGGCCAGGCACTGGGCGATCGTCGAGACGAGGTTCTTCCGCCGGACCAAGCCGCCATAGAAGAAGCCCAGCGCGGGCGTCATGATCATGACGAGCGCCGTCGCCGCGATGACCCACGCGATATCTCCGGAGTCCAGCGCCACGGTCCGCGCTCCACCGAAACGGAGTTGGCGCGGGAAACAGACACGGAGTATAACGATTCTTCCATGGCTCGGCGCTCCTGCAAAGCCAGAGGTCACGAGGAAGATCCTGGCGGGGATGGAGGACAATGGAAGGGTTCCTCGATGCTAGCGCTTTCAGCTCACGCTCCCCGCCACTAGGAAGGGATGGGTTGTCATGCAAAATTGACCGCCAAAAATCATCTGTGATAGACTTGACAAGTCCGGGGTGTAGCGACCACCGGGTTCCTCGCCCCCAGAATGTACGCGAACGGAAATGCGATCCGAATCCGGGTCAACCGGGGCCTCGTGGCCGGAATCTTTGTCGGTTTGATCATCGCCGCGTCCTTCGCGTTCCTGACGGCCCACCAGGACCGATTAACCTTCTCATCTCTCACGCCGAACACGCTGGGGGGAAACAATCCGGCGGCTTCCGGCCGCGACCCGCTCCTATGGCCCTTCTCCCGGGACAGCATCTGGAACCTGCCGATCGGCTCGAACGCCCGGTACGTCTGGGCCGGCATCCACCATGCGACCTCGATGGCCTACTTCACCGACGCGGACATCCTCGTCCTGCAACCTTCCGCTCCCGCGACGACCGTCTATGCGAACTACGACGACTGGGGAGCGGGGACCCGATGCTCCGCGCAAGGCGGGGCGCTGTTCACCGCACCCATTCCCGCCGACTTTGTCGTGCCGGGGAGCCACCAGGGCTCGCCGGACGGAGACACCCCGAACGCCGCGGCCGCAATCTTGGCGGCCGACGGACACACGATCATCCAGACGCAGCCCTTCGCGCGATGCGCCGGCCAGTCGCCGACGTCCCACTACATGTTCGGAAGCGAGGACCTCTATGGCACCGGGGAGACGGGCTCCCACGGTGGGTCCGGCTTGTCGGCCCTTGGCGGGACCGTGCGTCTCGGCGAACTCGTGCCCGGAGGGACGATCCGGCACTCCTTGAAGCTGAACATCGACAGCGCGAACTTCTACCCCGGACTCGGCGGATACCGATGGCCCGCGTGGAAGTCGGACGCGGGCGGCGCCGGGTACGGCGGCTCCATCCCCGAAGTCCGGATGGGATCCCTCCTAGCCCCCAAGCCCGATTTCCCGATTGACACGTTGGAGACGGAACCGGGCAAGATCGTCGCCGCGGCCTTCCGGGACTACGGCGGGTACATCGTCGACACGTCGGGATGGTCGATCTACAACTTCGTGACGGAGCGGTCCCCCGCGGGGAGCGTTCAGGACGAGTTCAACAAGGCCTGGGGCTATTCCCTCAACGCCGGCGTCGGCGCGAACGGCTGGGCCCGCGACCTCGACAAGATCTTCACGAACCTGTACGTCGTCGACAACTGGGACAAGGCCACCTGGCAGACCGTGTCGGTATCGAATGGTAATGTCGGCGTCGGTCTCGGAACCCCGCGGGTGGGCTGGGCCCCCGAGTTCGGTCAGGTTCCTCCCCCGCCTCCCCCTCCCCCGCCGCCATCCCCGCCACCCGCATTGACCGGCACGACGATCACGCTCACGACGAGCAAGAGCCCGTCCGAGATCAATGAGACCGTAGCCGTTTCCGGTCGTCTCACGGACGCCTCCGGAAGCCCCGTCGCAGGTCGCGTTGTGTCCCTGGAGTGGTCCGCAGATCAGATCACCTGGTACCCCGAGGGGCAAATCGGCCAATTCTCCGCGGCGGACACGAACGGAGCTTTCTCGGACCATATGGCGTTCCGTGGCTCCGGGGACCACAGCGAATACATTCGGGCTCGCTTCGTCGGGGACGCGACCTTCGCGACCTCGCTGAGTTCGGTCGTGACGCAAGCGGTCGTGAAGCTGGCCGTCTCGGCACCGCCCTCGCCGCCGACGTCACCTCCCCCGGCCGCGGAGCCGCCCGCTACGCCCGACCGGTCCGAGCCTGCCCCGACGACCCCGAAGAACCTCTCACCGACCATGTTGCTCCTCGCCCTCGTCAGCATCCTCCTGGCAGCCGCGGCCGCCCTCCTTCGCCAACGGGTGCGGATGGACCGAAGCTCCGGTCGGCGAACTCGACCAGGGCGCCGAACGAACGCAAGCCGCAAACCGCTCCCCTTCGACGACCCGGACGACGACCTCGAGTACCCCCTGTAGCTGCGTCCGCCGGGGGACCGCCGAGGCTGGAGGACTCGTCCCGAAAGGAACCTCGACCGCGGTCTGCGCACCACAAGAGAAATACTGCGGCGAATTCACGGAATCACCTGGGTAGGTCGATGAAGCCCACGTTCTTCGCGACACCGGCGGCGTTCCGCGCATGGCTTGAGGGCCATCACGACGAGGCGACAGAATTATGGGTCGGGTTCCATAAAATAGGCTCCGGGAATCCAAGCATGACCTGGTCGGAGTCGGTCGACCAAGCGCTCTGCTTCGGATGGATCGACGGCGTGCGTCAGGGCATCGATGAGGGGACCTATGCGATCCGATTCTCCCCGCGCAAACCAGGGAGCATCTGGAGCGCCGCGAACCAGAAACGGATCCAAGAGCTATCGAAAGAGGGTCTCGTCCAACCCTCGGGCCTCGCCGCCTTCAAGGCTCGCCGCCCTGGAAAATCCGGGGTCTACTCGTACGAGCAGAGGACCGCGGCCAAGCTGCTCCCGGATGAGGTGCGACGCTTCCGGGCCAACCGCCCCGGGTGGAAGTTCTTTCAGGCTCAAGCGCCCTCCTATCGAAAGGCGGCGATTTGGTGGATCACGAGCGCGAAAAAAGAAGTGACGCGAGGAAAACGCCTCGAAGAACTCATTCGCTATTCGTCCCAGAATCGACCGGTCCCGCCGCTTCGACCCCGCGTGCGAGCGAAATGATTCGGCTCTGTTGAGGGCCACCGCGGGAGGGTCTCGGAGATTCTCCTACTCGGGAACAAACTTGCCGTGCTTCGAGATTTCTTCCCTGATGAGGCCGTGGACGTAGTCGGTCGCCATGAGCATCTCTCGATTCAGCGAGAGCTGGACCGAGTCAACGCCCGGGAGGCGTTCGAGTGCGTGGGTCGTTGCGGTGAGTTCTCCAAGGTTGTCGGCCCGGCAGAAGAGGTACAACCGGCGCGGATCCTTCGTCTCGTGGATCAGGACCGCGTCTCCGATCGTTCGTTTCAACTCTGGGAAGGGCACGGTCCCACCGATCACGAGGTTGTACACGAGGACGCCAGAGTCCGTCGGGAGGCCGAGTCGAGGCACGACGAAGATCGCCTCTCGGCGGATCAGATCCGTGAGATGCCTCCGGACCGTCTTCGGACTGAGCCCAGTCGCGGCTGAGATTTCTTCGATTGACGCGAGAGGCGTGTCAATCAGGGCATCGAGGATCCGCCAGTCGAGCCCGGTCAGTTTCCCGTTCCACCCGGATCGGGAGAGTCCGTGCCATGTTGGCTCTCGTCCGAGGAAATGCGCGAGCCTTCGGACCGCGTGAGGAGCATCCTGCGGCCAGAGTTCGACGGTCACGCTTCCGTCGACCTTCCACGCGATCCACGCGACGTCGTCTGCCTTCAACGCGCCGCGGGCATCCTCAAGCGTCCACTCCTTGTCGAAGGCCACCAGCAGATCCTGACGGCCGAAGACCGCTGGGTCGATGGAGACCCAATAGCCTTGGACGACCCCGCGTTCCTCGAGCCGCCGAATCCGATCTCGGACCGCCGGGGCGGAGAGGGAGACCCGCCGCCCGAGCGCCTGGAAGCTGCGACGCGCGTTCTCGTTCAGTTCGACGAGCAGGCGGAAGTCCTTCTCATCCACGCACGGGTCGATGGCATCGTCCTTCAAAAACTCCCGGAATCGAAAGCCCCGGATAACGCGAGGTCAAGTGCGGCGATCGATTGGGCGGGTCCATGACGTCCGAGACATTCGCATTGACTACCGCGTTGACGGAGCAGAGGGAACGAACAGGCGACCGGGAAACGCGAATCGCCGTGATCGGATCGACCGGTCGAACGGGGAAGCTCGTCCTGGCGGAGGGACTTCGTCGAGGGTATGCCCTCACGGCCTTCACTCGGAGGCCCGCAGAACTCGCCGGCATCGATGGCCTGTCGGCGGTCGTCGAGGGCGATGGACGCAGATCCGATGACGTCCGGCGGGCCGTCCAAGGACAGGACGCCGTCATTTCCATCGTCGCACCAGAAGGGCGGGGACCGACGACCGTCGTCAGCGACGCGATGAGCGCGCTCCTGGAAGGAATGCAGGAGGCTGGCGTACGGCGTTTGGTGGCAGTCAGCGTCTCTGCGATCGAAGGTCGCCGTCCTTGGATCGCGATCAATCTGGTCCGCTGGATCCTCCGAAAGCCTTACAAAGACTTCGCGCGGATGGAAAAGCTGGTTGCTTCCAGCCAGCTCGATTGGACGATTGTTCGTCCTCCTCTCCTCACGAATGGGCCCGCGACCGGACGCGTCCGAAGTCAGACCGGGAGGAAGGATCTCCCTCATGGACCCTACCGCATCACACGCGCCGATTTGGCGGCGACCCT
>Ga0209268_1000488_pt1 | contig 20895 bp, 20 predicted proteins | sample GraSoiAngelo_143_FD_185900 | JGI IMG/M metagenome (GOLD analysis project Ga0209268, IMG submission 185900) | Grasslands soil microbial communities from the Angelo Coastal Reserve, California, USA - 14_1009_02_30cm (SPAdes) (version 2) | ecosystem: Environmental > Terrestrial > Soil > Grasslands ... | reverse complement strand
GCGCCACCAGCGCGCACAACTCGCCCCACGGCACCACCTGCTCCATCTCCTCCAGAAATATGGCTCGCCGCGTCTTCCTCGTGTACTGCTCAAAGCCAGTCATCATCGCCAGGGTCCTCTGTTTCATTTCTCAGACACTCTAACTTGACCGGTTGTGGAAAGCGGAGAGCTTAATCAGAGTCTCCCTAGCACTGGGGACACCCTGCAAGTACAACGCTACGGTACCCGCAACATGTGGTGAGGCCATCGAGGTGCCGCTTAGAGTAGCGGTCGCTGTATTACTCCCGATCCAGTCAGAGGTTATGTTAACGCCGGGCGCGAATACATCCAGCACCGAACCGATGTTGGAGAACGACGCTCTCGTATCGGTAATATCTGTTGCGCCGACCGTTATGGCCTGCGTGACGCGGGCGGGTGAATAGTTACTTGCGTTCGCTCCGTTGTTGTTCCCGGCGGCAACTGCATAGGTAATACCGCTGGCGATGGAGTTTGCTACTGCCGAGTCTAACGAACTGTTAGTCGGTCCTCCTAGACTCATGTTCGCGACTGCGGGGTGGATCCCGTGGCCTGTTACCCAGTCAACTCCCGCGATTACGGTCGAGTCTGCACCTGATCCGGAACAATTTAGAACGCGCACGGCGTAGATGTGGACGCTCTTCGCTACTCCATAAGTAGTCCCGCCGAGCGTGCCAGACACGTGGGTACCGTGGCCGTTACAATCGATGCCGTTCCGTCCGTCGCCGACAGCATCATAGGCTACACTGGCTCGACCCCCGAAATCCTGGTGTGTGGGCAAAATGCCTGTGTCGATCACATACGCATTTACGCCGGCCCCGGTGCTTGTGTAATTGTATTGGCCATCTAGAGGTAGAGGGTGCTGATCGATTCGATCCAAACCCCATGACGGAGGGTTTAGCTGGGTCGTGATGGTTGATACGGTGCTATCTTCCTCGACGTACTCGACGGATGGATCGCCCGCAAGCGCCATGGCTGCGTTTTCCGGCATGCGGACGGCGAATCCCTTAAGAGCGTACCGATAAATGAATCTCAGTTCGCCTCCGTGTTGAAGAGCGAGGTCCTTAGCCAGCGACGGTACCGACGCAGATTTCACCCTGTCCTTCAAGACGACGATATACTGGTTTGGGATGGGCTCCGCGACTTTCCGAATAGGCTGGTTAGTTGTTTGGGCGTGCGCCAGCATGCAAGATGCGAGAAACCAAATGCAGACTGCCGCAGAGAGGAGGAGCGTCCTTGGGGAGTTTTTCACAGAATTCTCCTGTCTGAACTAGAGTGCCCACGTGAGTACCTGGGCGGCAGAACGCTACACCCTGAACACGCTTAATTTGTGTAACGCGAATAAATGTTCTGAAAACCGGAAAAACCAGAAGAATCCCAGAAGAGACTCAGTCTGGCAGCTCGGAATGCAACGGCATCGGTTTCGTGAACCGAGGGGGGTAAGCGCGATTCTTCTAAAATCAGGAAGAACCCCGAGGTTCTTGGAGAATGGAAATGGCGAGAATATTCCTTACGGTACTGTTTGTGGTAGTGGTGGGCTGCGGCAGTGGTGACCATCAGACTGTCGTGACCATTAGTCCCCGGCCCTCAACTGTGGCTCTCGGAACCTCGGTCACGTTCACCGCTGCCATCCAACACAACCGCGTACCTCTCGGCGTAAACTGGACGTTGGAAATCACCTCAGCCTGGTCCAGTGCGGGTTCGATCACGGTCACGGGGCCGTTGTCAGTTGTTTACACTGCTCCGCCAACTGTTCCACCGCACGCTAGATAAGCGTAAACCCAACTAAATATGCAAGGAGCTGCCCGGTTGAAAGAAGCACTCGTGCTGAAGCCTGCTTGTTCAGTTGAACGTAGGAATGCAACGATGCGTCCCGCGGGCGCATATTTTCTTCTGGCGGCTCTGACCGTCCTCTGCCTGCTGCCCTTTTCCGGTCGGGCTTTTCATACCGATGACACGCTATTCATTTGGGCAGCGCAGAACATCACGAAACACCCTTTCAATCCGTATGGGTTCCAGCTGAATTGGGAGTTCACCCAGGTCCGGATGTCGGAGGTCACCCAGAATCCGCCGCTTGCTTCGTACTACATGGCACTGGCTGGCAGTGTTGTGGGATGGTCCGAGCGAGCGTTGCACCTGGCGTTTCTATTGCCTACGCTCGCTCTGGTGCTCGGCACGTATCGTTTAGCGCAGAAATTCACTCGCTCTCCTTTACTTGTTGCCTTCGCCACCCTTCTAACTCCGGGCTTATTGGTTTCCGTAAGCAGCACAATGTGCGACCCAATGATGCTGGCGATCTGGATGTGGGCCGCGATTCTCTGGATCGAGGGGCTGGAGCCGCAACGCCCGCTCTTTCTGGCGGCATCCGCTCTGTTGCTTGCCGTCGGTGAACTAACAAAATATTTCGGCGCCTCTCTGATCCTGCTCCTGCTCGCATATTCGTTCGCCCGGCAAAGACGTGTGGGCAGTTGGGCCTGGTACCTGCTTATACCTGTCGCCGTCCTCGTTGGATACGAGCTCTTGACAGCTAAAATGTATGGCCACGGCTTGCTCTCAACCGCTGCCGATTTTTCCAGGAAGCGGCGTCTTTATGTCCACGCCACTCGAACAGCAAGAGCGCTGGTAGGACTCAGCTACACAGGAGGATGTACCTTGCCCGCGTTAGCATTTGCCCCTTTTCTCTGGTCCCGGAGGCAAGTCGTGCTCGGCATGCTTTGGAGTGGACTGGCAAGTTTGCTCATCATGCGCGGGTGGGTAGGCCTCGGCGTCCCCGTGGGAGGTCCTATGGCCTTTATAACGCGCCACCACCACTGGTTCCTTATAAGCAGTCACCTGATTCTTTTCATCGCAGGTGGAACTTCCGTCCTGGCGCTTGCGGTCGCGGACTATTGGCACGAACGAGATGCCGCCTCGCTGTTCCTTGCATTATGGGTCCTGGGCACATTTGTGTTTACCGCGTTCTTGAACTGGACCATCAATGCGCGCAGCGTGCTTCCACTCATTCCCGCAACCGCCATTCTGTTGGCCCGGCGTTTGGAGAGAATCCGTGAGGCTCCTACCCGGCGCTTGACCGCGTCAATTGTCGCCGCTTTGTTGCTGTCAGGTTTCGTATCGCTTTGGATTACCGGAGCCGACACAGAATTAGCAAATTCGGCCCGCACTGCGCCGCTTGTTATACATGAGCGGATACACGACAAAGGTGGCAACTTGTGGTTCGTCGGACACTCGGGCTTCCAGTATTACATGGAGTTGTTGGGCGCTCGTCCCTTGGACTGGTGGAATCCCCAAGTCAACGGCGGTGACTTCGTCGCCATTCCTTACAACAAAGTTTGGCCAAGCGATAGAAGGGACTATTTTCTCGGCACTAGAGACGAATTCGAACTGCAAATGCATAGCCACGCAAGCACAATTTGTCCGGAGCTTGGCGCTGGTTTTTATTATTCCTACTGGGCACTTCTGCCGTATGTCATCGGCCCGATTCCGGCCGAGCATTACGCAATCGTGCGGCTAGAGCCCTATTGATCCTTGACTTGGTTTCTCTCCCGCCCGGATAATAAAAAGTTCTCATATCAGTTGTGATTTCATAAGGCGCTATTCGTGTCGACGGCCAGTCCTTCTGCTCCCGTGGAAATTCGGCGCGGGGTGGCTCCGCTGCGAGCGGGCGAGGGACACTCGTTTCTGCTCCGCCGCTTGCACTCGCTCAGCGGCATTGTTCCTGTCGGCCTTTTTCTCATCGAGCACTTCATCTCGAATGCGTTTGCGACGCGTGGTCCTGGAGCGTACGCCAAGCAGGTAGAACTACTCTCCGGCTTTCCTTTTGTCTTTTATCTGGAGCTGTTCGGAATCTGGCTGCCCATTCTCTATCACTCGTTGTATGGCTTCTACATTTGGTATCGCGGAGAAAGCAACGTTGCGGATTATCCCTGGGCCGGCAATTTCATGTTCACTGCGCAGCGCTGGACCGGCGCCATCGCCTTCTTCTACATGGTCTGGCACACCTGGCATCTGCGCTTCAGCGGTGTGCATATCCTCACCTATCCCGGAGCGGCCTTCGGCAAAGTGCAAAATGAGTTTCAGCATCCCTGGGCAATTGCGTTTTATGCCCTCGGGATTCTCTGCGCCTCGTGGCACTTCGCATACGGCCTTTGGCTATTCGCAGCCAAGTGGGGAATTACAACCGGCGACGGCGCCCGCCGCAGGTTCGGTTACGTCTGCTTCGCAATTGGACTGCTCTTCGTTGTCGTGGGCGCAGCCACCATGTACTCATTCTTAAGAGCGCCAATGCAGCCGATTAACATCGGCTCAGGGGTGGAATCGCTGGCGGTGCGGTAGAACTTGGAACCGAACTCATGCCATCAAATCCTAAAATCATAGTCGTGGGCGGCGGACTCGCCGGACTCGCAGCAGTGATCAAGATCGCGGAGATGGGCGGCCACGTCGACTTGTTCTCGATCGTCCCCGTGAAGCGGTCGCATTCGGTTTGCGCGCAGGGCGGCATCAATGCTGCCAAGAATCTGAAAGGCGAAGGCGACTCCACCTGGCAGCACTTCGACGACACGATTTACGGCGGCGACTTTCTGGCCAACCAGCCACCTGTCAAAGCTATGTGCGATGCGGCACCGGCAATTATCGACCTGCTCGACCGCATGGGCGTGCCCTTCAATCGCACTCCCGAAGGCCTGCTCGATTTCCGTCGTTTTGGAGGCACGCTTTACAACCGCACCGCCTTCGCTGGCGCCACCACCGGCCAGCAACTTCTTTACGCGCTCGATGAGCAAGTGCGCCGTTACGAATCCGAAGGCAAAGTTACAAAGTACGAGCACTGGGAATTTCTGTCTGCCGTGCTCGATGGCAATCGCGTTTGCCGCGGCATCTGCGCCATGGATCTACGCAGCATGGAAGTGCGCACCTTCCATGCGGATGCCATCATCATTGCCACTGGCGGCATTGGCGCGATCTTCGGAAAGTCCACCAACTCAGTGGTCTGCACCGGATCGGCGCAATCCGCTCTCTATCAGCAAGGCTGCTATTACGCAAATGGCGAGTTCATCCAGGTTCATCCAACGTCGATTCCCGGTGAAGACAAGCTGCGCCTGATGTCTGAGTCGGCGCGCGGAGAAGGCGGGCGCGTGTGGGTTCCGAAAATCCCCGGCGATAAGCGCGATGCGAATTCGATTCCGGAAAATGACCGCTGGTATTTCCTCGAAGAGTGGTACCCGAAGTACGGAAATCTGGTGCCCCGCGATGTGGCTACGCGTGCCATCCATAAAGTCGTGTACGAACATCACCTAGGAATCGACGGCAAGCCGATGGTCTATCTCGACCTCACGCACGTCGATCGTAAGATTCTCGACCGCAAACTGGAAGGCATTCTGGAAATCTACGAGAAATTTGTCGGCGATGATCCGCGCATCACGCCGATGAAGATTTTCCCCGGCATGCATTACACCATGGGCGGTTTATGGGTGGACTTCAAGCAGGCTACGAATATCCCAGGCATTTTCTCGGCGGGAGAATGCGAATATCAGTATCACGGCGCGAACAGGCTGGGAGCGAATTCGTTGGTCTCCTGCATCTTCGGAGGCTTTGTTGCCGGCCCCGCAGCGGTGCAGTACGCGCGGAATGTGGCTGCTGCCTCGAGCAACGGGCACTTCGAGGCAGAGCGCAAGCACCAGGAAGAAAATAACGCCACATTGATGAAGTCGGAGGGCACGGAGAATCCGTTCAAGCTCTGGCGCGAACTTGGCGAGCTGATGACTAAGAACTGCACCGTCATCCGCTATAACAAAAACTTGCAGGAAACCGACGCCAAGCTGATCGAACTGCTGGAGCGCTTCCGGCAAATCAATCTGAGCGACCGCTCGAACTGGGCCAATACCACGATCGTCTTCGCGCGCCAGCTCTATAACATGCTGCAGTTATCGCGGGTAATTGCGCAGGGTGCGGCGATGCGCGACGAATCGCGTGGCGCCCATTACAAGCCAGATTTTCCTGAGCGAGACGATAAGAACTGGTTGAAGACGACGAAAGCAACGTTTGCTCCCGATGCCGACGAGCCCAGGTTTGAGTTCGAGCCGGTGGATGTGTCACTGATTCGACCGAGAGCGAGGAGGTATTGAAATAACCGAGAATGCTTTCCGGAAGCGCGACCTCTAGCCAAATGCGCAAAGAGCTTCGCGCATCTAGATAACAACCGATGCAACATAGAGGTGTTACAGATGCCTGCAACCATCCCACAATTAGTAGATCAAGAATTGGACGAACTGATTCGCAGCGCAATTATGCAGAAACATTTGCTCCGGTTTAGTATAAAGGCAAAGAGCGAATTGCAGAACCCCACGACTACGGTATCCAAAACGGAATCGTCCGCGTATCCTGTTTTCAAGTAGCAGGAAGAAGCACCAGCCCACTTCCGGGATGGTGTCTGGTCGATGTCCATGAAATGCAAGACTACGAAATCCTGGAGCAACATTTTGCCGGAAATCGTGAGGCTCCTTCAGGTAGACATCATCGGTGGGATGAAGTCTTCATCCGCGTCGGACCACCTGCGAACTCGAAGGTGAAGCGTCTGAGATAAATCTCTTTTAGGTTTCGTTAGCTGTTTTTGACGTCGTGAGAACCGGGAAGGGCACGAGTTCCACTCGTGCCGATTGGGGTGCTCCCAAAGATTTCGGCTTGAGCCGCTGAGGGCCGCGTGTCTAGCTTGAATCCTGGATAAGCAGAGCAGTAGCGATACTCGTACGGATCGTTCACAATCTTGCGCGCTACCCTATTCTGATGAATGTAATCTCGATGGTGCATGAAATCCTGTTGATCGCGAATGCGGTGATCGGTGAATCCTCGCTGCCATACTTCTGCCCTTCTTCCAATCACACTCCCAAGCGCATGCGAGTATCCGCCCTTGATTAGCTGAATTGCCCGCTCGAGCGTTACATCCAGCGCAGGAGTGAGTAGGAGATGAACATGTTCCGGCATAAGCACAAAAGCGTGCAGTTCGAAGCGGCCCTCGCGACGATATCCATAGAGCGTCTTCTGGAAGAGGCGGACGTTAGATTCGACGACGAACAGTCTCCGGCACTGCCAAGTCGAGAACGTCACAAAGTACGTTCCCGGCGGGGAGATTAGTCGTCGAGGCTTCAAAGCAAACCTCAGCGGCTGGAAGCCGCGTCTTCACTCAGGCTAAATCGGGACGAGTGGAACTCGTGCCCTTCCCGGTGAAATTTGTTACGATTATTTTTCGTCTTGGGGAAGACAAAAATTCCCCGTCTAATGCCCGACAAATCCGTTCTCTTCAAAATTCGCCGCCAAGCTTCTCCCAGCGACAAGCCGCGCTGGGAAGAGTTCGAGCTTGTCCACAAGCCCGGCATGAACGTCATCTCCTCTCTCATGGAGATCGCCGCCAATCCTGTCACTCGCGACCGCAAGCCGACCACACCCATTACTTACGAGTCCAATTGTCTTGAAGAAGTTTGCGGGTCGTGCGCCATGCTCATTAATGGCAAAGCGCGCATGGCCTGCTCCGCGCTGGTGGACAAACTCGAACAGCCGATCCGGCTCGAGCCACTCTCGAAGTTTCCCATCGTCCGCGATCTCGCCACCGATCGCAGCGTCCTGTTTGAAAATCTCAAGCGTGTGAAGGCGTGGGTGCCAGTGGACGGCACATATGACCTCGGCCCCGGTCCGCGCATGACCATGGAGGAGCAGGAAGCCGCCTACCCGCTCTCGCGTTGCATTTCGTGCTGCTGCTGCATGGAAGTTTGCCCGCAATTCAATGAGAAGACCGGATTCGTGGGCGCGGCAGCGATTTCGCAGGTGCGGCTCTTCAATACGCACGTAACTGGGAAGGCGCTGAAGCGCGAGCGGCTGGCGGCGCTGATGGGCGATGGCGGAATCCATGAGTGCGGTTACGCGCAAAATTGTGTCGAGGCCTGTCCGAAAGATATTCCTCTCACCCGCTCCATCGCGGAAGTCGGCGGCGCCGTCATGAAACAGGCGATTGGAGATTTATTCCGCAAGTGACGGCGCACGTGTGAGCGACAGTCTCTGATTTCGGATCTTTATTGGTGTCTTTCATGGTGAAAAAAGATATCCTCGCGGTCTGAAGTCCGCTCGGGACGGCACAGGCAGAGACTGCGGCGGCACGAGTAAACTCGGGCCCTTCCCGGTTGCGCTCCAACATGCTTCTTTTCCGCCCAGCAGAGCACACTTTTACATTCACTGGCAGTTGGATAATGGAAATTTCTTTCGTTCCCCCTTCCCTGCCGTGAAATGTCATTCCAGTGCGAAGAGTGTCACCTGGGTAATCCGGTTCCTGATTACTCGCTATTCGCACTTCACAGAATGTGCAACTTAGAAAGCCTGATTGAGAAGTCTAAGCGGCGAGAACTGGCATCCTGCTTGCTTCTACACAGCTCGATTGCCACACGGACGCGGGGTTTCAGCGGGTGAGGTAATCAAGGGTAATACAGGAGTTAACTCCCGCGTTACCCCGGAAAGCGGAATAAGCCGTTGCGCTTCCGCAGTTCCGAATTAGAATACCCGCCTGTCGCAAGTTCGCGCCGGACAGGATCGGGGAGCAGAGGCTACTTCGTGAAGGGCACAACAAAACGCCACGTATTACTTCCGTTACTTCTGGTTCTGGCCATTTGCGGCCAGTCTCTGGGCTTGCATCAATATGTCCCATCGCGTCGCGTTCGCCGCGCCACGCTTCGCCGGGCGCACGCACGCCGCTTGCGCTGGAACCCCGTGTTTCGTCCATCGCGCGATTCCCTGCTCCGCCAGAATGAGGAGATCGATCGGCTGGAGCTGCCGCGCATCCAGGATGATGCTGAGCTAGAGCAACTCAAAGCTAATGAAGAGCTGGTGCCGATCGTCGCTGGTCAGACGCTGCGTTTTGATCCGCGGCTCGATCCCGATCGCCGCTATTGCCGTCCGTGGACACGCGAATTTCTCGATGACCTGAGCGCAGCCTACTACAAACAGTTCAACAGCCAAATCCAGGTAAACTCCGCGGTGCGGACCGTGAAAGGGCAGAAGAAACTTCGCCGTCACAACCGCAACGCTGCACCGGAAAAAGGCGAAACCGCGTCTTCTCACCTTGCAGGCATCACTGTAGACATCCAGCGCCGTGGCATGAGCCGCGAGCAGGTCAAGTGGATGGAGAACTACATGATGCCGCTCAAAGAACTCGGCCTGATCGAGCCTGAAGAAGAGCGTCATCAGTGGGTATTCCATGTTGCGGTCTCGGGCCACTACACAGATTGGCGCGAATCGCGCATGCTGGCGGGCGAATCCTCCAGCGAAGAAGACTCCACCGTCACGCGCGAAATGCCGGCGAGCATACAGTAATAACTCATTCACAGGCGTCATCCGGAAACCCGGCGTAGTTCAGGCCGAGCGCGGGTCCTTCAGGATGATGCCCGTGGTATACAATCCTTTCCTTACATTCCCAAACACCTCATGACCCTCATTCGGCTCTGCTTTCTTCTATTAATCCTAGGCTCGATTTCCGTAGCTCAAACTTCCACCATTAGCGCCCGCGCCAAAGCCATTCACGATTCTGCCATCGTCATAGACACACACGCTGACACACCGCAACGGTTCCTCGACGAAAATTATGACATCGGTTCCACCGACCCCAACGACCACGGCCACATCAGCCTCGATAAAGCCCGCGCCGGCAACTTAGGCGCCGAATTCTTTTCCATCTGGGTCGAACCCACAACCAATCAGGGCCACTTCGCCCAGCACACGCTCGATCTCATCGATTCGGTCTACCAACAAGCCGCCCGGCATCCTGATCGCATGATGATGGCGTTCTCGGTCGCTGATATCGAGCGTGCCCACAAAGACAAGAAACTTGCCGCGCTCATGGGAATTGAAGGCGGTCACTCAATCGAGAACGACATTCGTCTTCTGCGCGATTTTTACCGGCTGGGCGTCCGCTACATGACCTTAAGTTGGTCGAACACTAACGAGTGGGCCGACTCTTCGGGCGATATCGACAACCCCAAAATCCAGCATCACAATGGCCTAAGCGATTTCGGCAAGCAGGTCGTCCTGGAAATGAATCGCCTAGGCATGATGGTCGACATCTCGCACGTCTCCGACAAAACTTTTTGGGATACGGTTGCCGTAACCAAGGCTCCGGTCATCGCCTCACATTCCTCGTCGCGTGTACTGTCCAATCATCCTCGTAATATGACCGATGAAATGCTGCAAGCAGTCGCAAAAAATGGCGGTGTTGTCCAGGTGAATTTCTACAATGCCTTTATCGACGAGAATTACCGTCAGGCGGCGGAGGCTCAGAAGAAAGATCGCGACGCAGCCGTAGCCGAGTATGTTGCGCGACGCAAAGCCGCCGGACAACAGGTCACATATCTCGATCAGGACCGCATCGAGCGAGAATGGGCCGCCAAGATCCCCCGTCCGCCGCTCAAGTCTTTAGTCGATAATATCGATCACATCGCCAAGGTCGCAGGTATCGATCACGTCGGCCTTGGTTCGGATTTTGATGGCGTCAGCGGAGCGACCCCGGAAGGCATCAACTCTGCCGCCGACATCCCTAAGATCACCCAGGCATTGGTCGATCGCGGTTACAGCGCCGAGGCTATTCACAAAATTCTCGGAGGAAACTTGCTGCGAGTTTTCCGTGAAGTTGAGCGAGTGCGCCAGCAAATGACCGCTGCCGCCAGCGTTAGGTAAAATTATGCTTTGCATTCACCACAACTCACGTAGGGACAGCCGCCCCGGCTGTCCTGCCGGGCCACAGCCCGGCCAGGAGCACTGATGCACAAAGCGACGATGCGCAAATTGATCATGTGTAAATTGATTGCGATTCTTTCACTCATCTCTCTTACATCGCTTGCCGCATGGGCGCAAGCGGCGCCTGCCAAGAAAACACCCGCCGCAAAGCCTCCAGCGACAACGTCGGCGGGTCCCACCGCTGTTATCGACACCGCCGCAGGCAAAATGACCTGCAAGCTCTTCCCGGACAAAGCGCCGCTGGGAGTCGCGAATTTTATCGGCTTGGCGGAAGGTACTAAGGACTGGACTAACCCGGTCTCACACGCTAAGAAACACGGCGTGCCCCTCTACGATGGAACAATTTTTCATCGCGTGATCCCAAACTTCATGATTCAGGGCGGCGATCCCGCGGGCACTGGCAGCGGCGAGATAGGTATTGCATTTAAGAACGAAGTCTCCCCGGATTTGAAATTCGACCGTCCCGGACGCCTCGCATACGCAAACGCTGGCCCGGATACCAACGGTTCACAATTCTTCATAACTGAAACGGCATTCACCGGCCAGCAGGGAGACATGCTGAATGGCCATTACACCATCTTCGGCCAGTGCGATGACGCCACCGTTGCGCTGGTAAAGCAGATCGCCCGGATGGGCCGCGATGCGAACGACCGCCCGTATCGTCCGGTGAAAATTAATCACATCGCGATTGTGAAAGGCGGGGCGAGCAGCGTGAGTCCAGCGAAGAAAGCAGCAACGCCAGCTAAGGCCGCATCGCCGACACCGAAGCAGTAATGGATTGCTGAATCCTAATGCGTTGTCATTCCGAATGGGCTTTAGCCATGCGGAATCTGCTTTCCCCTGCGAACAGCAGATTCCTCAGGACTGAAGTCCATTCGGAATGACAATGTTGAGAGAACATTTTCAGCGCGGCTTGAAGCCGCGCTCTTTCAAAACGTTCCTCTGGATTAAGCGCCCAAAAGAAAGGATTACTGATGCCACGTCAACCCGGCACTTACGCCATCTTCAATACTTCAGAAGGAACAATCGTCTGCCGCCTCTTCGAAAAAGATGCGCCCAAAACTGTCGCGAATTTCACCGAGCTTGCCGAAGGGAAACGCGAGTGGACTCATCCGGTCAACGGAAAGAAAACAAAAGACCGGCTCTACGACGGCACGATCTTTCATCGTGTCATCCCTAATTTCATGATCCAGGGAGGCGACCCCGCCGGAACCGGCTTCGGCGGCCCGGGATACCAATTTGAAGACGAGACCAAAGGCTCGCCGCACAAATTCGATAAAGCCGGCAAACTAGCGATGGCCAACGCCGGCCCGAACACCAACGGCTCGCAATTCTTCATCACGATTGCGCCCACCCAATGGCTCACCGGCAAGCACACCATTTTCGGAGAGGTGGTCGAGGGACAGGATGCGGTCGAGAAGATCGTGAGCGTCCCCCGCAATCGGCAAGATAAGCCGAATAAAGATGTGGTCGTGCAGTCGGTGGTGATTGAGAGGGCGTAGGCACGGTACCTTAACAACCGTCCCTAGGACTTGTCATCCCGAGCCAGCTGGATGAGCCTTCCAGCTCATCCGGCGCGCCGAGGGATCTGCAGTTCAATTTTTCCTCCCCACCCCTCAGCCAAGTCTTGCCACGTCGGGTTCTTGCTCTTAATCAGTGCCAGACGCTTTGCTCGGGTCCATGACTTGATCTGTTTTTCCCGAGCGATCGCCTTTCCGACATGACCGAAAGTCTCATAGTAAACGAGCCGATCGATGTTGTACCTTTTCGTGAAGCCTTCGACGTCTCCGCACTTATGCTCTAGCACACGGCGATAAATATTGTTCGTAATTCCCGTGTAGAGGTTCAGTGACCTGCTGGCCATGATGTAGACGTAATAGACCCTGGCGTTCAACTGCAGATCCCTCGGCTGTGACGATCATTCGCCGAGCGAATGATCGTCTTTGCTCGGGATGACATTCTTTTAGACTACTGCGGCACGACTGGAAAGCTTGCCCTGGGTGAAGCCGAAAGTTCGTGCCCTTTTGCCTTCTATCGGAAGTGGTCGAGTTTGTCTGTGACGAATGAACATGAGGTATGCCCACGCGTCTTGCGTAAAATATTCGTGAGATCCACCCGAATGAAGATGTGGTGGGGTACTCAGCGCAGATTGAGAGGGTATGAGGAATTTATTTGGTCTTTGACCGCTCGATACAGGACCATATGGCTTCAAGTAGCTTCTCCGCCGCATTGAGCGCAACATCGACGTTTAGGGATCCGCCTAACCAGCTATAGACCGTTCCATCCCAGCTTCCAACTTGCAATTGAAGGCGGGAAACAGATTTTTCGTGCCGTGAAGCGGCATCGACGGCATAGCTATCAACATGTTCGCCCACGTTGCGCATTTTGCGCAGGGCTGGCAAGGCTTGGTCAAACTGGCGGACGGCGGCTGTTACTTCGTCGGACGCGCCCCGAACGTGGGCTGCGGTCAGCGCAGATCGCCTAAGACGACGAAGAGAGACGATTAAAAATTGCAGGTCTGTCCACCAGCGAAGGATGAAAACCTCATCTTCCGGCTCTTTAGATCGTAAGCGTCGGTGCTGCAACGCTACTGCGAAGCAACCTTCACTGCAAAGACTCCTCGCTCGTTCGAGAATTTCTGCCTCAGACTGCACGTCCTTCCTACACCCCAATCACTCCTACCAACTCTCTCACCGCCGCCGCGCTCTTCTCTAATCCAGCCTTCTCATCGGGGGTGAGTTTGATCTCGATAATTTGTTCGATCCCTTTCGCGCCCAACTTCACCGGCACTCCTACAAACAGGCCCTTGATCCCATACTCACCTTCCAGATACGCCGCGCAGGGCAGAATTTTCTTCTTATCTTTGAGAATCGCCTCGACCATCTCCGTTACTGCCGCCGACGGCGCGTAATACGCCGAACCGGTCTTCAGATATTTCACGATCTCGGCGCCGCCATCCCGCGTGCGTTGCACGAGGCGTTCGACTGTGGCTGCGTCCATTAATTCCGTAATCGGGATTCCTGCCACGGTTGAATATCGAGGCAGCGGAACCATTGTGTCGCCATGACCGCCGAGCACGAACGCAGTCACGTTCTCGACGCTTACTTTTAGTTCATCAGCAATAAACGCGCGAAAGCGCGCCGAATCCAGCACTCCCGCCATCCCAATCACGCGCTCGCGGGGCAGTCCCGCCATCTTGTAGGCGGCTTGCGCCATCGCATCCAGCGGGTTAGACACAACGATCAGAATGCACTTGGGCGAATGCTGTATCGCCTTGCCGACTACGTCTTTCATAATCTTGTGATTGGTGTTCAGCAGATCATCGCGACTCATACCCGGCTTGCGGGGGATCCCAGCGGTGATCACCACGATGTCTGAATTGGCGGTATCGGCATAGTCTTGCGTCCCAATGATGCGGCAATCGCGTTTTTCAATGGGCATGGATTCAAGTAGGTCGAGACCCTTACCTTGCGGCACGCCCTCGATGATGTCGATCAGAACGACATCCGCCAATTCTTTCGAGGCAATCCAGTGCGCCGCCGTCGCGCCAACATTTCCAGAACCTACAATCGTCACTTTCTTGCGCATGATGTCCTTTCTCTACAAATGAAAATCTTGAACCACGAAGGACACGAAGTATCACGAAGGAAATCAACCGTGAGTCCTTCGTGTGACTTCGTGTCCTTTTTACACCGCGCTCAAAGCCGCAGCGCCCATGTTTTCGATGATGTAATTCGCGAACTCGCTCGTCGTGACTTTGGTTGCGCCCTGCATCAGCCGCTCGAAATCGTATGTAACTTTCTTCTGCAAGATGGTGCTCTCCACCCCATGCTCGATCAGGTCGGCCGCCTCGCCCCATCCTAAAAAGCGAAACATCATCATGCCGGAGAGAATCACCGAACCGGGATTGATCACATCTTTATCCGCGTATTTCGGCGCGGTGCCATGAGTGGCTTCGAATATCGCGTAGCCGTCGCCGATGTTCGCCCCCGGCGCGATTCCCAATCCTCCCACTTGCGCCGCGCAGGCATCGGAAATGTAATCGCCATTTAGGTTCGGCGTGGCCAGCACGGAATATTCATCGGCTCGTGTGACCACCTGTTGGAAAATAGAATCGGCAATGCGGTCATTGATCATCAGCTTTTTCTTCCACCCGCCTTTGCCGTGTGTAGGATAGATCCCATCCAGCACCGCCTTAACTTCTTGGTATACCGACTGACGGAACTCCTCGGTCGCAAACTCCATGCCGGGCTCAATCATGGCGGCATTCTGCTCGGCTGTGAGGTTGGGATTTTTATCTTTATTATCCAGAATCCAGCTCTCACGTTCAGTCACGACCTGATCACGAAACTCCTCAGTCGCCAACTCGTATCCCCATTTGCGAAATGCACCTTCAGTAAACTTCTGAATGTTCCCTTTATGCACCAGGGTTACAGTCCTGCGGCCATCCTCCAAGGCGAGCTTGATCGCCATCCGCACCAGCCGCTTTGTGCCCGTCACCGAGATCGGCTTAATTCCCACACCCGAATCAACCCGAATCTGCTTCTTGCCTCCTTTGAGCATTTCTTTATTCAGGAATTCGATCAACCTTGCAGCTTCAGGTGTTCCCTGCTCCCACTCGATGCCCGCGTAGACATCCTCCGTATTCTCGCGGTAGATGACTATATCCATGCGCTCGGGATGCCGCACCGGCGACGGCGTTCCTTTGTAATACTTCACCGGACGCACGCATGCGTAAAGGTCCAGAATCTGCCGCAACGCGACATTTAACGACCGAATGCCTCCTCCAACGGGAGTTGTCAACGGACCTTTGATCGCCACCCGAAATTCACGAATCGCGCTTACGCTTTCATCAGGCAACCAGGTATCGAATTTCGCCTTGGCTTTTTCGCCGGCAAACACTTCATACCAGACAACGCGGCGCTTGCCGTTATAAGCTTTCTCCACTGCCGCATCGAAAACTCGCGACGACGCTCTCCAGATGTCCCGCCCCGTCCCATCGCCCTCGATAAATGGAATGATCGGATTATCAGGCACCTGATAACGCCCGCCACTGTAAGAAATACGTGCGCCATTCGCAGGAACTGCCACACCGTTGTATGAGACCGGCATCAACCACCTCCGCTGTGAATCGGGAAACTGACAATTATAAAGGTTGGCAAGAAAGACGGGAGACTCGCGGGATTACCAAAGACTCAGCCGAGGAGCTTCAACTCCTCCCTGAACCATTACAATGCTGAATAATGTCTCGAAACTCCTCGCGTGTGCCACTTGATTTCTGGTTACGTATTTTAATTTTCGCCCTAGGAACTTGGCTCGGATGCGCGAGTTGCGCGGCAGCCCAGCAGCTCACAATCCCGGAAAATCCCAGCGTCTCAGAGCCCTCGGCCCATTCTGCCATGCCGGTGATCGTCGAGCCTGCGACTAGGCCAGAGGCCCCGGTTCACCTCTTCTGGGATCGCACAAACATGTTTCTATTCTCCGGCGTCTCAATATTTCGTGGCCTGGATTACGCCTCCACTCGCAACATGCAGGCCCGCGGCCGTGAGGAGATATTGCTGCCAGATGATGTGGTCAACAACTCGGCAGGTTTCGCCGGCGTGGAAGCCGCTGCTACCGCGACATCCGTCGGGCTTTCCTACTGGATGCATCGCGCTGGTCATCACAAGCTGGAGCGCTGGGTTTCCATCGCGCACATCAGCGTTACCGGGTTCGGCGCCGCTCGCAACTATGCTCTGAAGTCTAAGCATCCTCCGGGAGCGCGATAAGCTGGAACGTTCATCGGAAACTCTGCTTCGACGTATACTAGGCCGTAGAGTTTGAGTGAACCTTAGCGGAACAAATCACGTATTCCGCCCAGGAGACGCACATGCCTCGATCTCTGTCCCGCCTTGGTATTTTGCTCATAGTTTCGACTTTTGCGCTGCCTGCGCTAGGCTTCGCCGAACACAGTCACGAGCGCTTCCAGATGAACCGCGATATCCGTGTCGAGCAGAACGACAAGACAGGAGATCTCACCTGCCTCAACTGCTCTGTTTACATTCGGGGCGAAGTGGCTGGCGATATCTTCACTCTGAACGGTCGCGTCGTGCTGGAGCAGGGAGCGCAGGTCTCTGGCGATGTAGCTACGCTAATCGGTGATGTCCGGCTCGACGACGGTGCCAAAATCGCTGGCGACGTGGCGGCCATCGGCGGCACCGTGCGCCGGAGTCCGCAAGCGACGATCGCCGGGGACGTGAGCTCCATGGGAGGAGCGGGCTGGGTGATCCTGGCGTTTGCAGTGCCCTTGCTGTTGGTGGCCGGACTCATCGCACTCGTCGTGTGGCTGCTTCGTCGCGCCCGATCTCCGCAGCCGTTCCCCGCCTCACCAGTGCAACGGGTGTAGCTATCTCTGCGAACTCCTGGCCGTTCTCAGGGCGCGCTGCAAGTGAGCAGTCGATCATAGATGTTCCTGACGGCTATCGCCGTCTCGTTCAACTCCACCTCAAGTCCTTTCGGAAACTCCCGCTGCAAAATTTGTGAACTGACTTTCTCCGCGACTCGCCGCGCATGTTCCGTTCCCGGCAACCATTTCCGCGCACGCCCGACTGCCAGCCGCACCACATGCTCGACGGTGCGAAATAGTTCCGCTGCGTGATCCAATACCGCCGCATCCGCTTTGTCGAGGAGGCCGGAGGCCGAGCATCGCCATATCCGGTCGCGAAGCGTGCCCTGTTTGTTGCGGATACGTTGCTTCACCAGAAGAAAGCCGGTCAGAAAATCTATGTCGTAGACTGCACCGGACGATGTTTTGAAATTCTTCTCCGAACCCTCTGCGGCTTCCAGCTTCGTTCGCATATCTCGAATGGTGTGCGCAAACCTGTCATCCGCAGCAAACCGCTCGAACAACTTGCAGGTCGCCTTCATCGCACGATCACTCAAGCCGCGTGAGCCCGCAAGCGGACGCAATTTGGTATACATGAGCGCCTCCCACGCCTGCGCCTCGTGCCCGAAGTACGCATCCAGTTGCGCAGGTGTAACCAGCAATTCCCCTTCTCCGCCCCTCGGACGCAATCGCGCATCCACCGGAAACGCCATGCCATCCCGCGTATAGGCTGCCAACGCTTGCATCATCTGCTCCGCAGCTTTGGTCAGGGCCTCGCGATTCTGCTCCTCGTCACAGACAAATAAAACATCCGCATCGGACAGCACATCGAACTCACCGCTTCCCAGCCGCCCGAGCGCCAGAACCGCCAATCCTGCCGGTGCGCCGGCGATGGTGTACGCGGCCGCAATGGCGTCCTCCGCTACTGCCGTCGTCTCGCCTAATGATTCGTACACATCGCGCGATTCTGTGATGTCCTTTGCGCCAGCGGCAAAGATCCGATGCCGGTAATGCTGCCGCAACAAAGAAAGCTTCTCCGCATAAGAAGCGGGAGATGATGCGAGATACGCGAATGCAGGGTCGCTAATTCGTGCCGGCAACACCGAATTGTCGAACAGATAGCCACTGCCAATCCGTGGAGCCACAGTTCCCATCTCGGATAAAGTCGCAATCTCCTGCGGATGCCGGATTAAAATGTCGGTGAGATAGTCACTGCTCTCAAACAGCGCGAGGGCCCTCTCCACCGCTGCCGGATGCCGCAGCACCGCCGCATACCGCTCAGAACTGGTTAACGCAGAGCTAAAAAGACGATATAGATTTTTTCTGGCCTGCGAACTGGGCTCCCGCCGGCTCGCGATCTGGTACAACAAGGGTGAATCACTGGACAGCCGCTCCAGTATTTGCTGATTAGAATGATCCCCCGTCGCTGGCTCGATCGTGCTGCGCAGCTCAAACTCCGCATCTGGAGCGTCGTGCCGCCTGCGCGTCTGCTGCTGATAGATGATTCGCTGGTAAATTTCCGCCACTGCGGACATGCGCTGCCGAACCACGCCGGTGAGATCGTCCACGCGATCCTCCCCAGGCGCATATCCCTCCATCGAGCGTTGCAGGATGCGCAGTTCCCTTTCCGCAATCGGCAGCCGATGTGTCTGCTGTCCCTCTCGCAGTTGCAGCCGGTGCTCCAGATGCCTCAGGAACTCATACGCGCTGGTGAGATCATGAAATTCTTTACCGCTGATGTGGCGCTTATCATGCAACTTCTGCAGTGAAAATAAGGTTCCTCCCGAGCGCAGCCACGGTTCCGCGCCCCCATAGACTCGCTGTAAGCACTGCACCAGAAACTCGATATCGCGAATTCCGCCGCGATCAATCTTCACATCTATGTTCTGCTGTGAGTGTTCCAGTGCTTGCCGCCGTTTCTGCATTTTTTCGCGAGCCACCAGCGCGGTCTTGATGGCAACAAAGTTCACCTGCTCGGTGTAAACCGCAGGCTGCACCGACCGTATGAACTCTCTCGCCAAAGTGGCGTCTCCCGCCGAATGCCGCACCTTGATCAGCGCCTGCCGCTCCCAATCATGCGCCACCGATGCGTAGTAACGCAGAGCCTGCGAAAGGCTCACGGCAAGCTCTCCTTCCCCTCCCTGCGGACGCAGCCGCAAATCAATGCGAAAAGCCGCGCCCTCGCGCGTCATGCGCGATAAAATTTCCGTCACTTGCTGTGCCAGGCGAATAAAATATTCGCGATTGGAAACCGCCGCATTCGGCGGCTCTTCCCCGTCACCAAAGATGTACATCAAATCGACATCCGAGCTGTAATTTAGCTCGTTGCCGCCCAGCTTGCCCAATGACAGGATGGCAAATGGCGTATCGACAAACCTGCCTTCTGAATCGAGATGCTGCGGTGTGCCGTAACGATGTTGCAGCCGGCGATCAGCCTCGCGCAGCGCCTCTTCGATCAGCACATCCGCAAGCGCAGAAATCTCCGAGGTAGTCTCGGCCAGGGGCGCGATCTTAAGCACGTCGCGCAGCATGATGCGCACATACTCGCGCCGCTTGAACCGCGCCAGGAGCAAGGAAACGTCCGTTTCAAACGACCGCGAGCGGAAACGCGCCAGGCTCTCATGGAATTCTTCGCGCGAAAGGCTGCGGTCGAGATTCTTCTCGCGCAAGAATGACTGGAGTAAGTCTGTATTCTGAATCAGCGTCTCGGCCAAAAAGCGGCCGTGACCGAAGACAAGCAAGGCATAGTGCGCGAGGAAATTGTGCCGATTCAGCAGTTGGATAATTCCAGCTGACTCACTTACGAGCCGATCAAAGAAAAGAAGAGCCGTATCGGGATCGGGAGATTCAGCTAGCAAGCCCGGCAAAGCCGCAGCCAGCGCGGGTGAAACGCGGTTTGCAATACGGGCAAGCGTCGCGTTCGAGGTGTGCGGGTCCTGAAAGGGAATATTGCTCGTTGTAGGTGGTTTTATTCTCGCGACTAGCTTCGTGTCCGAAGGCAGCATACCTCGGATTTCTTCCACAGCATCGGGCCGTATCGGTTGATTTGAATCATTGGGCGGTTTCGTAGAAGGCACGGCCTCTTGGCTCGGCCCTCAGCATAGCACGGTGGGAAATCCTTATCGTGTGTCTGCTGCGCCTTTATAGGCGCAGCCGAGAGTGCGTCAGCCTTATCCCTTCCTGATGTAGCGCAGCAGTAGTGCCACTCCGACGCCGAGCAGAAGGGCTCCGAGCAGGAACCAGGTCGCAATCGGCATGCTGACGAGCCCCATCACCACAAAGCCGACAGCCACAAGGAGACCGGCAAACTCCGAGTCCACTCGCATCACACGCCATGGACCGGGGTGGCGATTGGCGTCACGCTGCTTCATTGGCTCTGATTGTCTCACCCGTTCATATCAAAATCCAGCCGCTCACGACCGGGTTGTGAGCGAAAACGCCTGATTAGGTCAGTTGCCAGCCGCAGGTTGCCTAGCTTGGATTATTTGATGGTATCGTGGGCCTGCTATGCCTCTGTTCTATACAGATTCAGTCACACTCGCCTACTCAAATGTTGAGGGTGCCAAGCGTTGGTGGATCGATGCGTTTGATTGCAAGGTGGCAAGAGTCCCGCCGGATTGGGACTCTCCGCTACCGTCCGATGTTGCCCTGCAGCTTCCGGGTCACAGTGCGCCCACGATCCTTTTGAGTGCCAAGGCGGAGGTGGAGCAAGCGGGGTTCGATAGACCCTCGCCGGTCGCTTCTGTCATTTT
>Ga0209268_1000485_pt1 | contig 20911 bp, 25 predicted proteins | sample GraSoiAngelo_143_FD_185900 | JGI IMG/M metagenome (GOLD analysis project Ga0209268, IMG submission 185900) | Grasslands soil microbial communities from the Angelo Coastal Reserve, California, USA - 14_1009_02_30cm (SPAdes) (version 2) | ecosystem: Environmental > Terrestrial > Soil > Grasslands ... | reverse complement strand
AATCCTGCCCTGGGCGCTTCACCCATAGACGAAATGCACTCTGGGGGAAATCGGGACACCGCAGAATTGCGTACAGAAACGGCGATCCATCCGCGCACTGTCCCTTCATTCCGGGCCTTGCGGCCCCCATCGATGGCTCAACAGGACGACGCTGATGCTAGCGGCCACCATGGCGAGCCCCAACGCGATGGTCCCGTAGAACAAGTTCATGATAGGGGCATTCGGTCCAACGTGCCAGGCCATTTGCTCGGCGCGGGCGCCGAAGAGCCCGATAAACGTCACCAAAATGCCACCGATCAGGACCGCGAACCAGGGGAAGGGTGGCGGGTCCCGAATCATCTCCTCCACCGTCCTCCCGCGAAGCGCCATGCCGCAACCGCTATCCCTCCAGATCGGCAAAGCACTTTCGGCGGAGAATCAGCTGATTCTGGTATCGTCCTTTTGCCTGAGAAGAAGGAGGCCCGCAACGAGGATTAGAACCCCGAGAACGAACACCGCCACGTAGGGCAGGACGACCTCGAATCCGACCGAGCCCCCGGAGGCCGTTTGGTACACCGCCCACGCCAGGATGTATGTTCCGCCATAGTAGGACGCTACGGCGCCGACGACCGCCCCGATCACCCCAAGGACTCGCCGCTCCATGCCGAACCCCCCATCCCTCCATATCGGCATAGCCGTGTCGGGTCAAGTGAATCCTGGTCTGGGCCGACTCGCCCATTGACGAAAGGACTCAGAGGACCTAGCCCGCCGCAAGCCTTCACTCCGACGCGATCAGAGCAGGCGCGATCATTAGGAGAGCTACCCCACCGAGCATCAGCACGACCGGGAGGGCAAACGTCGTGGCCATGGACGCGGGAGCTGCCGCCGATCCCAGGGCGCCGGCCAGGTTCCCCATCGCATAAACGTCGTGCCATGGACGCGGGAGCTGCCGCAGATCCCAGGGCGCCGACCAAGTTCCCCATCGCATCCCCGCGGGAAGCGGAGAAGAACAGGAATCCCGCAAGAGCACTTCGCGGAAGAGTCTTCGATTTCTGGTCCAGACCCAGAGTAGCCGATTCGTTCGTCGCTGTGACGCGCGTTCAGTTCGGAACCGGACTTCGGCGAGCATTCCGGTGAAAATGATGCCGGTGAAGGCAATGAGGAGGCCGTCAATTTGTATCAGGTCCTTCGTCAAAGCGGACCTAGCTCCGGCGCTTCTTGGGCGACGTCAATGCCTCGTGTCGACCACGCAAAAAAGGTTGCCCTCGGGGTCCGCAAGCACCACGAAATCCTCACCCTCCTCGCGCTCTCGGAAGACGGTTGCGCCGAGTTTCAGCAGCCGTTTGACCTCGCCGTCAGGATCTTCCGTGTAGAGGTCGAGATGTAGGACGTTTCGGTACGGTTCCATGCCGTCGAGGGAAACGTTGGGCCCCTTTCCCTTCGGGTCCTTCAAGATCACGAACGGGTCATCGGGCGTCGGCTCTCGCTTCGGACGGTAGCCGAGGGCATCCTTCCAAAACGCCATCATTCGGCTGAAATCTTTGACATCGATTACAACGGACCCGATTCGGACCGTGTCTTTCCCCATGCTTCCCAGGACCCGATTACCAGGCATTAAACCTTGACTGTGTCTGCTCGAAGGTCCGATCGAAGCCCCCTTCAGCCGGGTCGTTCCGCGAGCGCGGCAGGCGGCGGCCTTATCCTAGGATTTCCCTTCCGGAACTTCCGAGGTTTCGGGCCTGCGGACCATGGCGACTCGCTGGGGACTCGCACTCTCCGTCGCCTCGATCATGCTCGCCTTTGCGGGGAACAGCGTCATCACGCGATACCTCATCGTCGGAGGACTCGCCTCTCCGGTCCTATTGACGATCGTTCGATTCGTGAGCGGATTCGGGATGCTGCTCCTCCTGCGAGTGACCTTCCCTCGCTCCTTCTCCGGTCCCTTTCGAGGTCGGCCGGACTTGATTGGGGGATTCTTCCTTGGCCTCTACGCGTTCTCGATTTCCTTCGGCTACGAGTTCATTTCGGCCGCTGCCGGAACCCTCGTATTCTACGCTTTCGTGATCCTGACAATGGCTCTCTTCGGCGTCGTTCATGACCGGGAGACCCCCACGCCGCGGTCGATCGTGGGCCAGATCCTGGCCCTCGCAGGAGTTGCGGTCATCGCGTTCGGCGGAATCCGGGAGGTGTCTCTTCCGGGGGTCGCTCTGATGGCCGTGACTGGCTCGTCCTGGGGACTCTACTCCGCGCACGGACGTTCCGGGGGAGATCCCAGGGCGTACACATTCAACACGTTCCTCGTCCTCGCGGGCTTTTGCTTGCTCCTGATTCCCGTCGCCGAGATCGTCGCACCGGGCGCCTTGTCCATCCAGATCAGCGGGAACGGCTTGGGACTCGCCCTCTTCATGGGCATGATCAGCACCTCGCTCAGCTACGTCCTGTGGCACCTCACGTTGCGGCGGATCAAGGCCTCCCAGGGAGGGATTGTGCAACTCGTCGTGCCGGTGCTGGCTTCCCTGATGGGAATTGGTCTGCTCGGGGAGCACCTGACCGTCACACTGGTCCTCGGCGGCGCAAGCGTCCTGGCCGGAATCTATCTGAATCGAGTGAATCGCGGACCGCGCTGACTACGCGGCGGGCACGATGTTCTGGTTGTGGCGCAGGACGTTCTGCGGATCGTACTTCGCCTTGATCTTCCGCAGGCGTTCGTAGCCTTTCCCGTAACTCGCCCCGACACGATCCGCATCATCCCCGGCCGCGAAGTTCACGTAGCCGCCCTTCTCGGAGTGCGGCGCCAAGGCCGCGTAGTAGTCGCGAACCCACTTGGTGTTCGCCTTGTTCTGCGCCGGGTCGGGCCACATGCCGGCGATCACCGTGGCGAATTTGGCATCCCGATGGCCGAACGCCGTCGCGTCCGCCGGCACATCATGGACGGCCCCGTTGATCGGGTAGATGTGCATCGTCGAATTCACGACCGGGATTTTTGGCCCGTGCTCCAGATGAGCTTCGATCGCGTTGTCCGTGAGCTCGCGGACGAAGACCGCCTTCCAATAGTGCTGGATTCCGGGAGGAACGAGTCCATCGAAGGCGCCATTCAGGGCGGGATAAGGCATCGGCGCGACCCATTCGGCGACGGTCGGCGCCGCTTCGCGGAACGGGGCGAAGGCTTTCTTCGCTTCCGCAGGTTTTCCGGTCCAACAGACGACCATCGCGCAGAGGGTGTCGCCGTGGCGCTCCTCGGGGATGAAGGGGAGGGGCGGCGCAATTTGCCATGCGAAGAACGCGCCGAGTTCCCGCGGCGCGTTCGTAATGTACCGATCGTACGCCCGGATCACCTTCGGGGCGTCTTCGACCTCGAAGAACATTGGACCTCCGACGATGTCCTGGACCGGGTGCAACCGAAATTCGAAGTTGGTGACGATGCCGAAGTTCCCTCCGCCGCCTCGGAGCGCCCAGAACAGGTCTTCGTGGGACGTCGGTCCGGCGGTCACGAAGGAGCCATCCGGAAGGACCACATCCGCCGAGATCAGGTTATCTAGCGAGAGTCCGGCGCCTCGGGTGAGGTAGCCGATCCCGCCTCCGAGTGTCAGGCCCGCGATGCCGGTCGTGGAGATGATCCCGCCGGTCGTCGCGAGTCCAAAGGCATGGGTCGCGTGGTTGAAATCGCCCCACGTGCAGCCGCCCTCCGCGCGAACCGTCCTCGCGACGGGATCGACGCGGATTCCCTTCAACCGTCCCAGGTCCACGACGAGGGCGTCGTCCGCGGTCCCGAAGCCGGGCACGCTGTGGCCGCCCCCCCGGACGGCGACAGTGAGACCTTCCGATCGGGCAGCCTTCACTGCCGCGATGACGTCGGCGACGCCTAGGCATCGGACGATGACCGACGGCCGCTTGTCGATCATCGCGTTATAGACTTTCCGGGCTTCGTCATACTGCTTGCTCTCCGGACCGATGACTTCGCCCCGCACCTTGATCTGGAGTTCAGCGACCATTTTCTCGTTCAAAATGAAACACCCGCCAGGGCGCCGCACCTCTCGAATCGTATTCAAGGTTTGTGTCGTCCGACGCCCGCACGCGCGACGCGTCTTTGACCCGGTCGAGGAGATTGAAGGAGCCGGTCCTCACGAGAGGTGCGTGCCGAACCAACGGAGGTATGCATGGAGGCGAGCCACCCGATGTTTCGGTTTGCCCCCTCGGGAGAGGTCGTGGTTCTCCTTCGGGAACAGGACCATCTCGGCCTTCTTCCCGTAATACCGGAGGGCCGTGAAGAATTGGATCGCTTCGACATGCCAACAACGAAGGTCCTCGAGGGAGTGGACCAGGAGGAGCGGCGTCGTCACGTTCTTCACATGCCGAAGCGGCGACTTGGCCAAGGTGGCCTCCTCGTCGTCCCACGGGTCCGCGCCGATCTGGTCGCGACCGAAGGATGGGCCGATGTCGCTCGTGCCCCAGAAGGTCCACCAGCTCGAGATCGAGCGGTCGGTGACCGCGGCCTTGAACCGGTCCGTTTGCGTGACGACCCAATTCGTCATGAATCCGCCGTACGAGCCGCCCGCGACCGCGAGGCGTTTGGAGTCGACGAACGGATACTTCGAGGAAGCGAAGTCCACCGCCTCCATGAGATCGAGGTAATCTCGCTCGCCATAGTGGCTCCGGATGTCCGCGAAGTCTTCCGAGTAGCCGTCGCTACCTCGCGGGTTGGTGAAGAGCACCGCATAGCCTTTCGCCGCGAACACCTGGAATTCATGGAGGTAGCTGTTGCCGAAAGCGGTCTTCGGCCCACCGTGCACGTAGAGGATCGTTGGCACCTTCCCCTTCTTGGCGGGCCCGAGGATCCACGCATCAATCGTCGCGCCATCGCTCGCTTTGAAGGTGAACGCCTCGGGCTTCCGGATCGCCAACTTCTTCCGGGTTTCTCCATTGAATTCCGTGAGCTGACGGACGCCACGATCCATGGTATACAACTCCGCCGGCACTGCCATCTCCATTGCCGTGAAGACGATGCCCTTCGCATTCACCTGGAAGGCCTCGACGCTCCGATTCCCCCCGACGATCGTTTCCGCCTTCCGGTCTCGGACGCGCTGGGCCCTGAGATGGACCGAGCCTCCTTCGGCGACGAGATGGTAGATTCGGTCCCCGACCCACTTGGGGTCGGAGTTCACGCCTCCCAACCGAACGTCGGAATTCAGGCCATTCTGGAGGCTCCGATCAAGATCGTCCAGGCGAGTCGGCGAACCGCCCGAGGCGCCGATCAACCAAAGGTGATTGTGGGATGCGAAGCCTCGAGGGAAGTCGTTTCCGAGGAACGCAAGTTGCCGGTCGTCGGGAGACCAAGCGACGGAGGCGATCTCCATGTTGTGCTTCGTGAGCTGCCTCTTCTTCTTGGAGGCCACCTCGTAGATGAAGAGGTCCTGGAGATAGGGGCGTCGGTCGTCCGTTTGCGCGACGTACGCGATCTGTCGCCCGTCGTGCGACCAGGCCGCCTTCGTCACATCGAACTCACCCTTCGTGAGTTGCTTCGCCTCTTTCGTCTCGAGGTCGATCTGAAAAATGTGCTTGCGGACATTGTAGATGAAGCCCTTGTCGTTGAACCAGAAGTTGATCCGGCGAATCGTCCGGACGTCCTCCTCGTCCTCGCCGACATTCGAGAGGAACAGCCCGCGACGACCGTCGGGGGACCACGCCACGCCTTCGATTCCCTCTTTCCTCCGCAGGAGGAGGCGGGCCTCGCCGCCGTCTGTCGGGATCATGTAAAGGGCGTTTCCTTTGTCGTCTTTACCGATCTCCCTTTTCGAGGTGAAGAGGACTCGCTTTCCGTCAGGGGAGACCTTCGGGGCCGAATCTTTCCCGGCGGTCGTGAGTTGTCTCGGTTCGCCCCCGGCGGTCGGGACGATCCATAGATTCCCCTCATACTCGTCCTTGTCGAGCAGCGCGCGGTGGACGGAGAGGGCGGCGAAGGATCCGTCCGGGGAAAAGCTGGGTTCCGACAGGAACGAATACGCGGCGAGGTCCTCGGGTTCAACCGGCTTGGCCATGCGAGGGCGAATTCGATGAAAACGATAAAGCTACCCGCCGGTCGAAGCACCGGCTTCTCTTTCGTCGTCAGCGCCGACGACGTTTGATCCGGTGTTCGGGTCCGGCGCCGCGGTGCCGGCGGGCGCGTCGTCGAGCCGCCCGAGTGAGCCGCTTTTCCTTCTTTGCCATCGGCGGCAGGAGAGGGCCGTGCTATTTCAACGCTGCCTCTCGGGGGATCCGCCGGACGTGATCGTTCCAATATCCTTGGGCTACCATCGACGGAAGGGGTGTGGACCGCGGCGAAATCGCGCTCTGTCGATTCTGCAAACCCCAAACGCTAACTCTCGCCGTTCCGATGCGGAGCCCATGGCGCCGCCGTTCGCAAAGCTCGCATACCTCTACGTTGGGACGTCGGATTTCAAGAGGGACCTGGAGTACTACACGAAGGTCCTCGGCGCCGAAGTCCTGTGGAACTACAACGAGTTCGACGCGAATGTCGCGGGCCTCCGCCTCGCGGAGGGGCCCCAATTTCTCCTTGCGGACCATCGTCCCGCCCCTTCCTGCCTCCCGCTGTTCGAAGTGAAGGACCTGAAGGCTACCGCGAAGGAGCTTCGAGCCCGCGGCTGGAAGTCCAATGGCCGGCCGGTAGAAATCCCGCCCGGCCCTTGTTACGTCTTCCAGGACCCGAGCGGCAACCCGATCGGGATTTTCGAGAATGCGAGGCCAGGCCTCGTCGCTCAGGCGTTCGGCGGTGTAGCGCGTGGGCGGCGACCCCGATCCTGAGGGAGGACGGCCTTGACCGAGCACTCGAACGCAGCCCTCCTTCGGCGTCTCGATGAGGCGTTCCGCGCAAAAGACCGCACGACCCTCGCGGCTCTAATTGAGGCCAACGCGGTCTGGCATCTCCCCGGGTCGACTCCGATTTCCGCATTCGAGGCGATCTGGTCCTAGGGAGGCGAACAATGGAGGGGACGGAGAACACACAAGACCGACACTCGCACGCGTTCATGAGCACGGCGCGGATCGAGGCCCTCGCCGACGGCCTTTTCTCGATCGCGATGACCCTGCTTGCCCTCAACATCGCGGTCCCGGTGATCGCTCCTCCGGAGAACGCGGCAGCCCTGCTCCCGAGAAAGCTGCTCGACCTGTTCCCCGCGATCGCCCTCTATGCGGTGAGCTTCGTCGTCCTCGGCATCTACTGGGTCGCGCACCACGGGCAGTTCCGCGTGATCGACGCCGCCGATCGGCCGTTCCTGTGGATCAACATCCTGTTCATGATGCTCATCGCGTTCGTCCCCTTCTCGACCTCGCTGATCAGCCGCTACCCGGACGTCCCGCTCGCGGTCCAGACGTACGGCCTCACGTTGATCCTGATCGGCGGCGCGCTTCACCTGCACTGGTGGTACGCCACGACGGGTTTCCGGTTGATCCCGCCGACGACCCCTCCGGAGATCATCCGCGGCGCTCGCAACCGGATCCTGTTGGCCCCCGCGGTCTGTGCGGTCGCGATCGTCGTTGCGTTCGTGAGCCCTCTAGCGAGCATCGTCATGTACGCCCTGCTCCCGCCGTTTTACATCGCGCCCGCGGCCCTCGACCGTTTCGTGTTCCGGCGGGAACGCCGCGTGTGACTGCGCCCCACGGAACTCGCTCAACATACGCCGCGCGCGGCATGGGCGGGCCATGTTGGCCGATTTGCAGAACGCATACATTCAGGCGGTCGAGCGAGCGGGGGACAGTACCGTGAACGTGAGCACGGCGCAGCGGCCCTACGGTCCACCCTGGGGTTCCTGGCCGCGGCGCGGCTTCGGATCCGGCGTCGTCCTCGATGACCAGGGGAACATCCTCACGACGCACCACGTGGTCGACGGCGCGGAAAAGGTGATCGTCACCTTCACGGACGGACGGGTCCTCAGCGGCTCCGTCGTCGGCGGGGACGAGGAGACGGACATCGCGGTCGTGCGGGTCGACGGCAAGGGATTCCATGCCGCGGACTACGCGAACTCGGACGAGCTGAAGGTCGGACAGCCGGTCCTCGCGATCGGGAATCCGCTGGGGTTGCCCGGCGGGCCGACGGTCACGTCCGGCGTCGTGAGCTCCCTCCGGCGCCATCTGGGCCGCGGTCCCGGCGACGGCGTGCCGGTCATCCAGACGGATGCCGCGGTGAACCCGGGGAACAGCGGAGGGCCCCTCGTGGACCTGCGCGGGCGCGTGGTCGCGATCAACACCGCGACGATCCCCTACGCGGAAGGCATCGGCTTCGCGATCCCGATCAACGCCGCCCTCTCGGCGGCCCGCGAGATCCTCGAGCACGGACACGTCCAGCGGGCGTGGCTCGGCATCGGCGGGTACGACGTCGACCGACGCCTCGCGGCCTACTACGGGATCACGAGCCGCCACGGCGTCTTCGCCGCCGAGATCACGCCGGGCTCGCCGGCCGAAGGCGCGGGCCTCCAGGTCGGGGACGTCATCACGAGCCTCGGAGCCAAGCCGCTCACCGGGGTCGCGGACCTCGTCGAGGGGCTGCGAGAGCGCAAGATCGGGGACGCGATCGACATCGAGGCGGAGCGCCGGGGCCAGAAGGTGCGGGCCAAAGCCGCCCTCGCCGCTCGGCCGTGGTAACGGCTCCGACAGGTTCAAAGGAAGGTCCCCGATGGGCGCCTCGTGATGCGCCCCTCCCACCCGGAGGTCTGTCCTCAGTGCGGCCAGCGGACGTGGAACTGGTCCTACCTGTCGGTCCGCATCTGGATCGAATGCGAGCATTGCGGATTCAAGGAGAGCGTGAGCAACACGCCGGTCAGCGGGGCGAACACGGACGCCACGACGCGGAAGATGCCGCTGTCGAAGGCCTGAGGCGGTCCGGCGCGCCCGGACAACCATGAAATAGCCAGACGCGGCTGCCGCCTCGGAGGCATCGGATGCTCGAGGCACTGCAGGCGTCCGTGGTGGCGGGTTGGGTCTTCGTCGTCCTCGCCCTGTGTGCGATCGGCATCATCGCCCTGCTGCTCGGCGGGCTCTGGATGTACCGCGACGCGCAGAGCCGCCGGATGGACGCGACGATTTGGGTCGTCCTCCTGGTCCTCGCGACCCTGATCGGCACGATCGTCGGATTCGCGATCGTGTTCATCATCTACCTCGTCGTCCGAGAGAGTCATCCGATCGGCGGGGCGATGCCCTATGGCTACGCGCCGACCATGTATCCGCCGTCTCAAGGGGCTCCCCCGACGGCGCCGCCAGGCGGTCCACCGACCGGCCCTCCGACCGGTCCTCAGATGGCCGCCGTGCCCGCGGCATGCCCGGTGTGCGGCCGACCGATGATGTGGGTCCCGCAATACGGCCGCTGGTACTGTCCGACCTGCGGCCAATACCGCTGAAGGCAACCGGGTCGCGTTCTCCGGCCTAGACCGGCCACGCGAACGTCACGTACAAGATGATCGCGGACAGCGCGATGCAGAGCGCGACGACGGCGAAGGGCGGGACCTTCAGGGCCTTCTCGTCTTCCTGGTCGAAGTACCGGATGAGGCCCGCGGCGGAGTGGAATCCCTGGTCCTTGTTTCGAGCCATGGCGGTCTCTGTCCATGCCGACACGGCCTTAAAAGATTTCCCTCGCGGCGGTCACTCCCGGGCCGCGTCGACGCCATTAATACGCCCGTCTGGCATGCTCGGACCGTCCGTTCCCTCGGGGCCCCGCGATGGTCGAGACCGGCGTCGTGTACATCGGGAAGAAGCCGACGATGAACTACGTCCTCGCGGTCGTCACGCACTTCAACGAGGGTGTTCGAGAGGTCACCGTCAAGGCACGCGGACGATCGATCTCTCGCGCCGTCGACGTCGCCGAGATCGTCCGCGGACGATTCATCCCCGATGCGGACGTCCGCGACGTGCGCATTTCCACGGAACGATTGTCCTCTGAGGAAGGGCCCGCGACCGGCGTCAGCACCATCGAAATCGTGCTATCCAAGTGAGGGCCAATCTCGCTGGAAAGACATTTATCGGGTCACGGTCTAGCCGCGGCGATGTCGATCGCCGTCTTGCTGATCCTGGCGATCGCGGCGTTCCTCGCGGGGATGGGAGGCTCTTACCTCGGGATCGGCGGCGGCGTGTTCCTGATCCCCTTCATGACCCTCGTCCTGTCCGTGAACATCAAGGTCGCCATCGCGACGAGCCTTATCGGAGTCATCGCGACCTCCTCGGGGGCCGCCTCGGTGTATGTCCGGGACCATCTCACGAACTTGCGGCTCGCGATGTTCCTCGAGGTTGCGACGACGCTCGGTGGGATCGCGGGCGCCCTCGTCGGCCTTCGGGTCCCGGAGTTGTTCCTGTACTTCGCCTTCGGGGTCATGGTGCTGTACGCGGCCGCCGCGATGGCCCGCGTCCGCGAGACCGCGAAGGAACGCGCCTATCAGGCGGGGCCGGAGCCGCGGCTCACGGAACGACTCAAGCTCAGCAGCGTCTACTTCGACCGGGAGGACCAAGGCGTCTACCGCTACCGCGTCCAGCGACCCGTCGCGGGCTTCGGGGTCAGCGCCGCGGCCGGCCTCTTCTCCGGCCTCCTCGGGGTCGGAGGCGGCTTCATCAAGGTGCCGGCGATGAACATCCTGATGCGGGTGCCCATGAAGGCCGCGGTGGCCACGAGCAACTTCATGATCGGCGTGACCGCCGCGGCGAGCGCCTTCATCTACTACTCCCAAGGCCTCGTCGATCCCGGCCTCGCGGCGATGGTGATCATCGGCGTCTTCTCGGGGACGAACCTCGGCACTCGGCTGCTCGAGCACTCGAAGGCCTCGAACGTCCGCTTCGCGTTCGCGATCTTCCTCACCGCGATGGGACTCGCGATGCTCCTGAGCCGCCTCCCGGGGGTGTCGATCTGATCGCGGCGCGCGGGGGGTTACGGCTCGTGCAGCGGCGGGTCTCCGCTCTCCGCCGCGCCGTCGTGGCCGAAGTCGAGGACATCAATCGGCTAATCTACCACATCCTCCGCGGGGGCGTCGTCGTCTCCGTCGCCGTCCTAGTCTTCGGCTTCGTGCTCGTGGCGATGACCGGCCGTCCGATCCCGGAACGCTCGATCCCCCCGCGATCCCTCGGAGACCAGCTGTACCACTTCACGCCGGAGGGATACCTCAGCCTCGGGGTCCTGATCCTCATCTTCACCCCGGTCGTCCGCGTCCTCCTCAGCCTCCTCTCCTTCGTCAAGGAAGGCGACCGGATGTACGTCCTGATGACCCTCATCGTCTTCGTCAACCTGATCACGAGCCTGTTCCTGCTCGCGTGATACCTTTAAGCCCCCGTCCCCTTGCGGACGCGTGGACGAGGTCCTCGCCGCGGCTCGTGTGGTCGATTTTTCGAAGGCAGGAGAGCGGACGCTCTGCGACGCCTGCCTCGGCCGCCTCTTCGGCAAGGTCGGACACGGCTACACGAACGAGGCTCGAGGGCGGGCGGTTCGGACCATCGCACCTCTCGGCGCCGATCCGTGCTGGATCTGCGAGGGCCTGACCTCGCGGTACGAAGACCTCGCGGACCTCGTCGTCCGGCAACTCGAACCGTGGGAGTTCGCCTCCTTCTGCATCGGATCGAAGATCGACCCGGAGGTTGCGGCGCGGGAGGAGTCCCTCTGGGCGGAGCTCTCCCTGTCCGCCGCGGAGCCGCTCAAGGCCGAGGTCAACCGCGAGATCGGCAAGCGGGTGTCGGAACGCCTTCGGAAGGAGGCCGATCTTGCCCGCCCCGAGGTAGTTGCGGTCGTCGACACCGTGTTCGATCATGTCGACGTCCAGGTGAACCCGCTCTACCTGCGGGGCCGGTACCGCAAGCTCGCCCGGGGAGTGCCGCAGACCCGGTGGCCCTGCCGGCGGTGCATGGGCAAGGGATGCGCCCGCTGCGGCGGCACCGGCAAGATGTACCCGACCAGCGTCGAGGAGGTCATCGCCGCGGAGGTGATGCGCGACTCCGGAGGGACCGGCCACGCGCTCCACGGGATGGGCCGCGAAGATGTCGACGCGCGGATGATCGGCCGGGGCCGTCCCTTCATCGTTGAGATCAAGGAACCGCGGCGTCGGACCTTCGACCTGGCGGCAGTCGTCGCCAGGATCAACGGATCGGGCACCGTCGAGGTCGACGGGCTCGTGCCCGCCCGCGGTTCGGACGTCGTGCCGCTGAAGGAAGATCGGGTCCCGAAGACCTACCGCATCCTCCTTCGGATGGCGCCTCCCGTCGAGGAGGCAAAGCTTAAGAAGACGCTCCCGGTTTTGGTGGCCGAGCCGATCGCTCAGCGCACCCCCGAACGGGTCGTTCACCGACGTGCGGATACCACACGGCATCGACGGCTCCTGGCGGCAGAAGTCGTCGGGGTCGAGGGAGACCGTGCCGAGCTCCGCGTGACGGCCGAGGCCGGGACCTACGTGAAGGAGTGGGTCCATGGGGACCACGGCCGGACCAGGCCGTCCCTCGCGGAACGACTCGACGTGGCGTGCGAGGTCCTCGAGCTCGACGTCCTCGACGTCCACGACGGGTGACGCGCGATGGTGAAGGCATCGAAAGGGATCATGGAGAAGACGCGGCAGAAGTTCCGCCGCGGGCCCCGCCAGCGCGGGCTCTCCCCGATCACCCGCTCCTTCCAATCCTTCGACGTCGGGGCGAAGGTCACGATCGTCATCGATTCGAGCGTCCAGAAAGGTTGGCCGCACCACCGGTTCCACGGGATGACCGGGACCGTCGTGGGGCGCCGCGGGAACGCCTTCCTGGTCGACGTCCGCTTCGGCGGGCGCATCAAGCAAGCCGTGGTCCGGCCCGAGCACCTGAGGCGCGCGTGAGGGGAGACGATGGAGGAGTCCTACGTGTCCCTCACGGAGCTGAAGGTCATCCTCGACAAGGAGAAGGCCGCTCGCGGCGAGCTCAATCCGGAACAGCAGTATTCCCTCAGCCACGCGTCCCTCTTTGCCCGGGTGCCTCCGGAGAAGGTCCCTCTCATCGTGAAGGAGCTCATGGAGATCCCCATGATGTCCCCCTTCAACGCGGTGAAGATCGCCGACCTGATGCCGACGCACCTCGACGACGTCCGGGCGATCTTCGCGAAGGAACGATTCAGCTTGTCCAAAGAGGATGCGGATAAGGTCCTCGAGATCGTGGGGAAGTACCGCTGACGAGGCGACGGCCATGGAAGATTACGCCCGCATCCTCGACTATCTACCGCAAGGTCATCCCGACCAGTCCAAGTTCCACCGCGAGGCGCTCGCCTACGCGATCGGTGAGGACGAGTTCAAGCTGTTCGAGCTCGTGCCGCGCGAAGGCGCGAACCTCTCCGTCGGGCAACGCGTGTACATCGGCAAGGAAGTCGAGATGCGCACCGAGATCCTCCACGTCAAGCGCCGGGTCGGCTACGAGGAGCTGACGACCGCGGCGCAGAAGGAGATGCCGTTTGTGATACAGGAGATCGTGAAGGAGAAGGAGGAGAAGTTCGTCGACTTCTTCAACCGCGCGCAGGCGATCACGACGCGGTTCCACATGCTCGAACTGCTCCCAGGCCTCGGGAAGAAGACGATGTGGGCGATCTTGGAGGAGCGCAAGAAAGGGCCGTTCAAGTCGTTCCAGGATCTCGACGCGCGCGTGCCGAGCATCCATCATCCCGAGCGGCTCGTCGCGAAGCGCATCGAGATGGAGATCTCCGACCCCACGCAGAAGTACCGCCTGTTCGTCGCTCGATGACTCCGATCACGAGGCGGCTGGCTTTCCGATATCGGCCTCGATCCCTCGGACGTCGTGGGAGGAAAGGCCGAGCTTCTTCCGCAAGACCTCGAGGAGTTCCCGCTCGTCCTCGGTGATGGGTCCGTCCTCGAGCGCCTCTTCGGCCACCGCGGCGTAGATTCCCGCGCGGTTCTCGAGGACCTCCTCGATGACTTCGGATTCGATCCGTTCCTGTTCCTCTTTCGAGATCCCGAGGTTCTCCCGCAATTGCTCGACGAGCAGCCGTTCCGTCGCGGTCACACGGCCGTCCTTCCACGCCGTCATGACGGCCCGCGTGTATTCCTCCAAGCGCTTCACGCGTTCGTCCATGGCCCGCTTGCGCCGGTCGTCAATCCCCTCGAGGTACTCGAGGTCGAGCTTGTCGACGGTCATCGCCTCGCGCACGATGTCGGAGAGGGTCAGGTGGACCGACGTGGCGTGGTCGATTTCCTCCAGCGTCATGTCCCTCGTCACGCCCGCGACGGTCACCGGGACCTTGACCTTCGACAGGCGCTCCCGGATCGACATCGCCCGCTCCCATCCCCGCGGGGCGAGATAGTAGGCGAGCATCCGCTGCTTCTCCCCCTCGATGTGCGCCTTCGTTTCCGTGAGGTAGCCGTCCCGGACCATTTCGTCGAGATAACGGGACAGGTGCTTGCGCTGGATTCCCGCGGCGAAGGCGATCGCCTTCTGCGTCGTCGCCTGCGGGAGGACGTACCGTTCCTCCAGATTTCGGAAGTCGGAGAAGTAGAGCAGGATGCGATCTTCCGTGGACAGGGCGAGCGGCGAGTCCGGCTTCACCCGTTCGGCACGCCCGCGGTTCCGGATAATGGTTGCCGTTCCACGTTCGCCAACCCGGTCGTCATCTTCTTAAGGGCCTCCTCCGTCGAAGCCGCGCGATGCTTTCCCTCCCCATGGCCGGGGTGCCGCAGGACTTCGGCGCCCTCTTCGACGCCGACACCCGGGCCGCGATCTCGAGCGGCCTCTGCATCCAATGTCGCGGGGCGAAACTCCTCTGCGGCAAATCGCGCTGCCCGATCTTGGTCCGCTGGGATTCGATGATGAAGACGGCGCCGATGATCGACCGATTCGAACTGGACGGCGCGTCGCCGCCGGGCGTCTTTGTCGGCCGCTTCGGATATCCCAAGGTGTTCGTCGGTCCCTTGGTGCCGCCGATCCACGGCGACACGCAGATCCTCGACTCCCCGGAAGACTGGATCGGTCATCCGATGGAGGATATCGTCCGCTTTCGCTCGACTTTGGTCCGCGGGATGCATCGCGTCCACGTCCAGGACGTGGACCGCGGGGGACGGATTGTGGACCAGACGCGCGAACTGGCCCTCGGCACGCTGCCCGCGGACGTCCAGGTGGGCTTCACCCGCAAGCCGCACGGCCGGGTCGTCCTCGACGACAACGTGCAACCCTTCGGCCCCTCCGCCCCGCTCGGGCGACTCGACATCGGGAACCTCCGCATCGATCCGAACCTCGACCGGGCCTCGTCCGACACGGACCTCCGCGCGAAGGAGGCCGTCCTCGACCTCTTCGACCACGGCCTGCCGGTCTCGAAAATCCAGCGGGCCTTCAGCGTCGGGGCTTTCGGCCTGGAGAAAAACCGACGGTTCGTTCCGACCCGCTGGTCGATCACCGCCGTGGACGACGCGATCGGGAAGGACTTGCGGGAGAGCGTCAAGACGCACCCGCTGATCAACGAGATCCGGGTTTACGAAGCGATCGGCTACGACGACCGGTTCCTCGTCGTCATGCTCCCCCGTCCCTGGCGCTACGAGCTGATCGAGGCCTGGTACCCGAACACCTTGTGGAATCCGATCGGCCGCGACATCGTCCTGTTCGGCGACCACGAAGGATTCGAAGGCCGGACGACGTACGCGAGCATCGGAGGCTGCTACTATGCCGCCCGCCTCGCCATCGGCGAGGCCTTGGACCGCGAGCGGCGGCAGGCGGCGACGGTCATCCTGCGAGAGACGCACCCCGGATACATCATGCCCGTGGGGGTCTGGAACGTCCGGGAACATGTGCGCGAAGCCCTTCGCCGGCCGCCGAAGCTCTTTCCAACGATGAAAGAGACCTTTGATCATCTGAGGACTCGATTGGACATCCCGATGGAGCGGTACGTCCGGATCAGCGAGGTCCTCAAGCACGTCCTGTACCAGAGGACGTTCGACGACTTTCCGCCCGTCGGTCCGGGACCGCGTTGAACGGGGCGGAACGTCTGCGGGGGCCACCATGGCGGGGAAGGAATTTCCGGTGCGACCCGGGACCGCGTTGAACGGGGCGGAACGTCTGCGGGGGGCCACCATGGCGGGGAAGGAATTTCCGGTGCGACCCGTGCCCGCGGTGGGCGCGATCGTCTTCCGGAATTCCCAGGTCCTCCTCGTCCGGCGGGGCACGCCGCCGAATCAAGGCCGCTGGAGCATACCCGGCGGCGCGGTCGACATGGGCGAGACGGTCGAACAGGCCGCCGTCCGGGAGACTCGCGAAGAGACCGGCGTCGACGTGCGGCCGATGGTGGGCCAATGGGTGACCGACTACATCGAACGGGAGGGAGAGCGCGTTCGGTGGCATTACGTCCTGATCGACATCCTCTGCGAGTACCTTCGGAATGAGCCGTTCCCCGCGAGCGACGCGGAGAACGCCCGGTTCGTGGAACTGCGGGAGCTCGGCGAACTGGACGTCGCGCCGGAGGCCCTCGACGTCATTGCAAAAGCCGTGGCGAGGCGAGCGCCTCCCGGCTCCGGGACCGCCTGAGCAACCGTCCGCCGTCGCTTGGCTTGCTCCGCCGCCCGTGGTGCAAACGACACCTTTATCGAATCGGGGACCGCTCTCCGTTCGTGGGCGTCCCTGCCTCCGTCGGCGCACCGGTGCCGTATTGGCCGTCCGTGGTCCTCAAACCGGAGACGATCCGCGGGGTCGGCTCGTTCTACGTGAATCTGATCCTGGACATCATTTTCGGCGCGTTCGCACTGGTCGTTGGGACCTCCTCGATCCTCGCGGCATCGACCACGGGTTCGGCGGCGGCGATCGCGGTCCTCGCGGCCACGGGGGCGGCGACCTGCGGCCTTGTCATCGTCTTCGTCATCAATTTCATCGTGAGCCTGATGTCCGTCTTCCACATGCACCACGGCGTCGACGAATACGGCCCCGACCATTCCGTCCATGCGCGCCGCGGGGTCATGTTCAAGTGGATCGGGACCGCCTTGTCGACCACGGCCGCGGTCCTGGTCGTCTACCTGGCCCTCGCGGGGAGCAGCGCCTTGATCGTGGGCGCCGCCGTCCCCGCGACCGCCTTCGTGCCCCTCCTAATCACGATCTTCTGGACCGCGGGGGTCAGCGCGAAGGCGCAGATGTATCGCTTCATGGTCCGGGCCTTGCAGCCGCCGGAGACCCGTCGGTGGACCGACATCGCGTCCGCCTTGGTCCCGGCGCTCGGCATCATCGCGATCGCGATCGTCGGGTACAACACGGTCCGCCTCGTCGACCTGGTCTCGAACCCCGGGTCCATCACCTCCCAAGAGGCGACGGCGGTCGCGGGACTCATGGTGGGTGGGGCCTTCCTGCCCCCGGGATTCGCCTTGGCGGGGTACTTGATCTTCATCCTGATCTACGGAAAGACGCGAGTCCGACTCACCCAGGGGCTGACCGCCCTGCACGCCTCGATGTTCGCATCGGTCCCGGCGCCCCCGGGAGCCTGGAGCGCGGTCGCGCCGGTCGCCCCTCCCGTTGCGACGCCCCCTGCCTTCGCAGCACCGATGACGCCGACCGTCAGCCGGGCCTCCCCGGCTCCCTCCGAGGCCCCTCCCGCCGCCCTCAATTTCTGTGGCCAGTGCGGACATCCGCTCCCGGCCGGCGCCTTCTTCTGCCTCAACTGCGGGGCACGCACGGGCGCGAGTCCGCCGGGGCCAGCCTGACGCGTCCGTGTTGGCGACCATGTTGCGAATCGAGGGACGGAAGGGATGACCGCCGAGTCCCAGCTCCGAATCTATCGGATCAAGGAGGGAAAGATGGACGAATGGCTCTCCGGATGGACTCGCGGTGTCCTGCCTCTCCGGAGGAAATTCGGCTTCCGCATCGAGGGGGCGTGGGTCGTCCCAGGGCGGGACACGTTCATCTGGATCCTGACCTTCGACGGCCCCGGCAGTTTCGCCGAGAAGGACGCCGCGTATTACGATTCCGCGGAACGGAAATCGCTGCGACCGGATCCCGCCCCGCTCATCGAGAAGGCCGAGACCTACCCGATGACGTCGGCCCTCGAGGGATAGACCTTCCTGCACACCGCTTAATCGGGGGGCGCCCATCCGGGGACGATGAACGCCGCGGCGTTCCTGGTCTCGTGCCTCGAAAACGAGCGGGTCCGCTTCGCGTTTGGGATTCCCGGCGAGGAAAACCTGGAACTGATGGACTCCCTCCGGGACAGTTCCATTCGCTTCGTCCTGACCCGCCATGAAGAGGCCGCGGCCTTCATGGCGGACGTCCTCGGCCGGCTCACGACCCATGCCGGCGTCTGCCTCGCGACCTTGGGGCCGGGCGCGACGAACCTCGTGACCGGCGTCGCGGACGCCTTCCTCGACCGGGCCCCTCTCGTCGCGATTACGGCCCAGGCGAACCTCTCGCGCGTCCACCGGGAGTCGCACCAGTTCGTGGACATCCTGCGCCTCTTCGCGCCGATCACGAAGTGGAACGCTCGCGTCGAGAGCCCCGATACGGTCCCGGAGATCGTCCGCAAGGCGTTCAAGCTGGCGGAGGCCGAGAAGCCCGGCTCGACTCACATTGAACTGCCCGAGGATATCGCGGAGGAAGAGACGAGCACGAACCCGAAGCCGCTTCCGGTCGAGCGGATCCGGAATCCCTCTCCCGACCACACGAGCCTCGAGCGGGCCGCGGCCGTCATCCAGAAGGCGGACCGGCCCGTCGTCCTCGCGGGGGCCGGCGTGATCCGCAGCGGTGCATCCGACGAGCTGCGCCGGTTCGCGGAAGGCCTCGGGATTCCGGTGGCTCACACGTTCATGGGGAAGGGCAGCATGCCGTGGACGTCCCCGATGAGCCTCTTGACGATCGGCGTCTTGCCTGGGGACTACGATCTCGCGGGGTTCAACGAGTCCGACTTGGTCATCTGCGTCGGCTTCGACTTCGTGGAGTACGATCCCCGATCCTGGAACCCGCGTGGCGATCGCAGGATCGTCCACGTGGATTCCCTGCCGGCCGAGATCTCCGTGCACTACGTCCCCGAGGTCGAGGTAACCGGCGAGATCGCGGAATCACTGCGGCTCCTCCGCGAGCGGATCGGCAAGCCGCGCGAATCGGCCTGGGCTCAGAGGACCCGGGAGAAAATCCTGAAGCGGCTCCAATCCGATGTGGACGCGCGGGCGGAGGACCGCCTGAAGCCGCAACGCATCATGTGGGAACTTCGCGACGTCCTCGCGCCTGACGATCTCCTGATCTCCGACGTCGGCGCCCACAAGCTGTGGCTCGGCCGGTTCTTCCGCACGATCAAGCCGAATACCGTGGTCATCTCGAACGGCCTGTCGGCGATGGGCATCGCCCTTCCGGGGGGCATTGCCGCGAAACTTGCGGATCCGGATCGGCGGGTGGTCACGGTCAGTGGAGACGGGGGCTTCCTGATGAGCGTGCACGAGTTGGAGACGGCGAAGCGAGAGAAGACCGCGACCGTGAATCTCGTCCTCCGCGATGGAGGACTGGGGAGCATTCGCTGGAAACAGATGGCGCGATTCGGCCGGACGGAAGGGACGGAGTTCGGCAATCCCGATCTGGTCGCCCTCGCCGCGGCATTCGGAATTCGCGGCCTTCGGGTTGAACGTCCGTCCGACCTAAACTCCGTCGTGACGGAAGCGCTCGAGTCGACAGGACCCATCGTCGTGGATGTCCCGGTGGACTACGGCGACAATCCGTTCCTTGCCCCGGGAACATGAAGTCGAGCGGCCTGTTCATCGCGAGCCTGTCTCGATCGCTAGCGTCGCCGAGACGCCCAGCTCTTTCGACGCCGTCGGCGACGGACCATCAAGCCAACAGCGGCGCCGATTCCAACGATGATCGCGGTCGTCAAACCGATCGCGAAGTACGGAGGAGAGGACAGAACGGTGACGGGCTGGTTCTCGATGGTGATGATTGGCAGAAGCGTCGTGTGCGAAGCTCCTGACCCATCGAGGACCGTGACGGAGGGTGTAAAACGCCCCGCCGCGTAGGCGTGGGTCACGATCGGACCCGCGGCTTTCGGGGACCCGTCCCCGAAGTCCCAGACGTATGTGTACGGAGCGCCGGAGCCTCCGCTGGCGACCGAGATGAAGGTGATCGCGGCGCCGGGGACGGCCGAGGTAACGTTCGACGTCCCCGTGACGAGGAGTTCGGCAATCGTCACCGAGAGGGAGGTGGAAACGGTTCCTCCCGCGTCGTCGCGGGCTTGGACCAACACGGAGTATTGGCCCGGGTCGCGATACGCGTGGGTCACGGGAGTGCCGGCCAGCCCAGAATTGTCGCCGAACACCCAGGTGATCGTGACGGCGCCGGTCCCGCCCGTCGTCAAGGCCGAAAACGTGAGGGGGATCGCCGGCGCGACCGCCATCCGGTTCACGGTCGCCAGGATCGCGAGGGCCGGGGCGACGGACACCTGGATCTCCGCACTCGCCTGCTGCTGTTCCCGATCCGTCACCGTGCATCGGGCGGTCTTCGACCCGGACGCGGAGTAGGCATGGGTCGCGGTCTGCGTCGAGGCGTTACCGCCGTCCCCGAAGTCCCACGCGAACTCGTACGGCGGAGTCCCGTCCGTCCCGCGACAGGTGAATGAGATCCGGAGATCGACATCGGTCGCTAGGGGAGTCGCCGACGCCTCGGCGAACACCGGCCGGGGCGCGATCGTCACCGTGCCGGCGGCGAAGGCGTTGTCCCCCAGGTCGGTCTCGCCCGCCAGAGGCGCGGTTTCCATGACGACCGGGTAGGGGCCGGGCGCGACCCCCGATGTGTTCCAGACGAACGACAATTCTCGAGACGCGCCGGAGGGAAGGCTTACGCTGACCGTGCCCACGAGGACTCCTCCCGCGGTCACATTGACCTGGAAGGTCTCCACCTGCGAGCCCTGGTTCTGGACCGTCCCGGACACCGTGACCGGGGTTCCCGCGATCACGGAAGTCGGCGTGACCTGCGCCCCGATCGTCGCCGTGTCGTGGACGGGGAG
>Ga0209268_1000482_pt1 | contig 20986 bp, 24 predicted proteins | sample GraSoiAngelo_143_FD_185900 | JGI IMG/M metagenome (GOLD analysis project Ga0209268, IMG submission 185900) | Grasslands soil microbial communities from the Angelo Coastal Reserve, California, USA - 14_1009_02_30cm (SPAdes) (version 2) | ecosystem: Environmental > Terrestrial > Soil > Grasslands ... | reverse complement strand
TAGGCGCGGTACGTCGCCTAGGGTCTCGAGCGTGCCGAGGTCGAGCACGCGCTGCTCGAGCTTCGCGTCTTCTGGTGCCGTGGTGCGGCGTCCAACGGTCACGACTCGCGTCCATTCCGGGTCGCCGAGGAGCAAGTTGAGCACGTGACTGCCGACGAGACCTGTCGCGCCGGCAAGCAGAGCGGTGCGGCTCACGAGGCCTAAACTAGTTATTATCCCGCCCGTGGTCACCATCGTCCTATTGCAGACCGGTTTGTCGGACGCGCTCCAGCATCGCCCGTTCGTCGCGGTGCCGTTGTTGTTCGCCGCGGGACTCGTCACGAGTCTGAATCCCTGCATCTATCCGCTGATCCCCATCACCGCGGGGACACTCGCCGGCGTCAACGTCGAGGGGCGGACGCGACGCCGCACCATCGGCCTGACGGTCACCTACGTCAGCGGGCTCGCTCTCTTCTATGCGCTGCTCGGCATGATCGCCGGGATGACGGGATCGCTATTCGGCACGATCGGCGCGAGTTTCTGGGCGCGGCTCGTGATCGGGAATCTGCTGCTCGTATTCGCGCTCGCGATGCTCGAGGTCATTCCCGTTCGCTTGCCCGCGCAACTCGCCGCCTGGGCCGGCAGCCTCGGCGGCGGCTCCTATCCAGCCGTGTTTCTGTTGGGCGCGACCTCGGGCCTGGTCGCGGCCCCGTGTGGCGCGCCGGCATTCGCCGCGGTCCTCACCTGGGTAGCGACAACCCGCAGCGCGGTGTTGGGATTCCTCTATCTGTTCGTGTTTTCGTTAGGCATGACGGCGCTACTGGTCGTGGTCGGATTCTTCTCCGGCGCGATCGCCGCGTTGCCGCGCGCCGGCGCGTGGATGTCGTGGATCAAAAAGGCCGCCGGCGTGGTTCTCTTGCTAATGGCGGAATACTATTTCGTCAAAGCGGGCCAAGTATGGTAAAGACCTGCGTCGTGCGTCGTGCGTCGTACGTGGGGTTGCTGCTCCTGACTCCAGCGCTGCTGCGCGCACAGGACGTGATCGGTATACCCGTTGGCGAAACGCCACCGGCCGTCACCCTCGAGAATCTGAATGGCGATTCGGTCGCGCTGTCCAAATGGATCGGCAAGAAACCGGTAATCGTGGAGTTCTGGGCGACGTGGTGCCCGATTTGCGCGGAGTTGCTGCCACGCATGGAGGCGGCGCAGAAGAAGTACGGGGACCGCGTCGAGTTTGTGGTCGTCGCGGTTGCGGTGAATCAGAGCAAGAACACCGTGCGCCGCCATCTCGAGAAGAATCCGATGCCGTTCACGTTTCTGTGGGATGGCAACGGTGCGGCGGTGCGGGCTTTCCAGGCACCCTCGACTTCCTACATCGCGGTATTGGATGCCAAGGGAAAGGTCGTCTATACAGGTGTGGGTGAGGATCAGGACATCGAGAGAGCCCTAACAAAGGTGGTAACGGGCAGCAATAGGCGGCAACAGTAGAACCATTGCCGCCCGTTACCGCCTTATGCCGCCTTTCTTCAGTGCGCCGTTGTGTCTGCAGGCACCAGCTTCGCTAACGCCGCTCCCAATTCAGTGTAAGCCGTCGGATCGATTTCCCTGAACGGCACCGCCCGATAGGCGATTCTGCCGTCCGGCCCCACGACAAACAGATTGCGGTTCGTCAGTCCCGGATACTTCGCCAGGGCGCCGTACATCTTGCCCACCGCAAGGCCCGTATCCTGCGCGAACAAGAACGGATACTGCGCGTCGCGCGCCCACGTATAGAGTGCCGTGTCGGGGTCGGCGCTGATCGCGATGAGCACCACGTTTTTGCCGTCTTTGAAGAGCTGTGCGTACTGATCACGGTACGCATTCATTTGGACCGTTCAGCCACGCGTTCGGGCTTTGAAGAAGAACGCGAGCACGACCGTCTTCCCCTTGTAATCGCTGAGCCGAACCGGATTCTTCAGAGTGCCGTAGCGCGTCGCCCCAGGGATCGAGAAGTCCGGCGCGACGGCGCCAACGTCGATCGGTGGCGGCGACGGCGGGGCCGGCGGTGGCGGAGCGGTCGGCTGCTGTACGAGTGCGGCCAGCACGAGTGTCGTAAGCACGACATTTCCTTGTTGTAGGCGGTCAGTAATCTACTTGTTAGGCACCGCCCCCGACACGGTAGCGGGTTTTGAGAATCTCGACATGATGCCGCTCGTGGCCGGGAATCATGAACGCGAGCGCGCGGACGCTGACCGGCTTGCCATTCGCGGTGCCGCGCCGGACCCAGGCATCCGCGTCAAACGTCCGGAGGAGTGCCAGCGTCGCCGCGCGTGCGGTGCGCAGTTCGCCGACGAGATCGGCGAGCGAGCGCGTGTCGAACTTGCCGACTGGTACGTAAGCGTTTTCATCGAAGCCGGGCAGTGCCGTGGTGTCGCCGCGCGCGATCCGCAGCGCGCGATAGGCCATGATGCGCTCGATATCAGAGAGGTGGCCGACGACTTCCTTGATGCTCCATTTGCCGCGGTCGTAGCGGTACATCGCGTCAGCGTCGGAGAGCGGGCGGAGCAGGTTCGCCGTTTCCTCGATTTGCGCTGCGCAGACGATCACCGGATCGGGCTCCGGGACGCGCTTGATGTAGCCGACCCAGGGCGACGGGATCTCGTCGGGCTCCGGCCGCCCGACGGTTCTGGTATTCATGCAGGCTTTCCTCCGAGCTCCGTGAGGGCCATCGCCTTCACGGTCTTTCCCTCGCCCGTCATGATGCGGCGATGGTAGTCCACCTGGCCGAGGTGGTAGGCGAGATGGGTCGCGAAGTGCGCGAGAAACGCACCGGTCGACTCACTGACGCCCCCGACCTTCTCGGGATACGGCTTGGCCAGGTCGGCTTCGCTGATCTCGCCCATACCGGTTTGCACGGCGGCAATCGCGTTGTCGATTTCGCGCAGCAGCTCGGTGCGTGGCACGTCGCGGCTCGCAAATTCGGCGTCGCGATTGCGGACATAGCCGTTTTTGCCGAGCACGTTGCCGATGAAGTACTGGAGGTTGCCGGCGAGGTGCAATGCGAGATTGCCGCCGGGATTCGAGATGCCGGCCGGTATTTCCCAGAGGTCGGCTTCGCTCGGGTACGTTTCGATTTCACGGCGCAGCGCTTTCAGCTCGCGCGTGATGACGTTGGTGATCCATTCCTTCATGAAACCCTCCCCACGCGCATCGTCACCGGCCAGCGCGCCAATCGGGATTGCTGCGGAGAGCCCCAGGCCGGCGCCAGCTCGTTGACCAAGCCGTCGACCGGATCCTCGCCATGGTGCTTTACGAACGCACGTGTCGCCGACCAGGTGCGGATGTAGCCGGCGACATCGTCGAGTGTGACTGCCTGCTCGATGACGAAGTTCGGCGCGGCAAATTCTGAAAACGGGAACTCGATGGTCTGATAACGCTCTTCGGTGATGCGCCGTTCCGGCGGCCAGTATGGCCCGACGACGCCGCGGTAAAAATGGCGGATGATGGCGTCAATCGGCGGCGCGATCTCGAAGAGCACGTAGGTCCACACCGCGATCACGCCGCCCGGCCGTAACACGCGCCGGACTTCCACCCAGAAGCGGCTGCGGTCGAACCAGTGGAGCGCCTGGGCCGCCGTGACGAGATCGACCGACGCGTTGTCCAGCCCACTCGCTTCCGCCGTGGCGACGCGATAGCTGATCCGCGTGTCTGGTGTCGCGTGCTCGAGCTGCGCGCTACTCGCATCGGTGGCGATGACGTGGTTGAAATGACGCGCCAATCCGATGGCCGCCTGTCCCGACCCCGTTCCCGCATCCCAGGCGTCCGCCTGCGCCGGCGCGACCTGCGCCAGGAACTCAAACAGCGCGTCCGGATAGCGCGGCCGGAACGCGGCGTAAGCCGCGGAAATGCCGGAGAAATGATCCGCGAACGTCACGGCCTGGGAGCCGCCGGTGGTGGCGGTGGCGGCGCCGGCACGAGCGAGGGCGTGCTGCGCTGCGCGTCCCGGCACTCGGGCCACGCGCCCGGCTGGCCGCTCGGCGTGAGCGCAAAGACGGTGCGTTTCTCGCGTGACATCCGCACCGTGTCCTCGGACGCGAGGTAGACCAGCATCGCCGCGAGCGCCGCGTTGTTCTTCACGTCGTCGAAACTGATCTTGTCGTACGTGTCGCGGTTCGTGTGCCAGGTGTAGCGGCCGTAATCCCAGTCGCCCGACCCGAGGCCGAATCCCGGCGCGCCGCACGACACGAAGGACGCGTGATCCGTGCCGCCGCCCGAGGGCGCGCCCGGAAAGCCGAACTTGATGTTGCGGGTGATGTCGGCCGGCACACGCGCGAGATAGCGTGCGAGACTCGCCGCGGCATCGGGGAATCCCGACGCGCTCATGTTCTCCACGCGCCCCGTCCCGTTGTCCTGATTAAAGAGCGCCTGCAGGCCACTCACGATCTCCGGATGATCGTGCACGTAGCCGCGGGAGCCATTCAAGCCCTGTTCCTCACCGCTCCAGTGGCCGACGAGGATCGTGCGGCGCGGGCTGGGATAGACCTGCTTGAGGATGCGCATCGCCTCGAGCATGGTGATGGTGCCGGTGCCGTTATCGGTGGCGCCCGACCCGCCGTCCCAGGAATCGAAGTGCGCCGACAGCATGACGTATTCGTTGGGCAGCTGCGTGCCTTTCATCTCACCGACGACGTTGAAGACCGGGACCTCACCTAGCGCCTGCGACTCCGCGGTCACTTCGATGACGGGTCCCTGTTTGTTTTCGGCAAGCCGGTAGAGCAGGCCGTAGTCCTCACAGGCGATGTCGAGGACCGGCGCGCGGTCGGTGTAGGCCTGGAAGATTTTCTGCACGCCCCAGCCTTGCGACCAGAAGCTGCCGATGATTCCCGCCGCACCGGCCGCTTCGAGTCGTCGCGAAAGCCCCGCCGCCGCCGCGACGCCGCCGCCCGTGACATAGCCGGTGTGCTGGAGGCGCTGTTGGAAGGCTTGTTGGGCGGCGGTGCGCCGAGCCTTCATCGAATCGGCGGTGCTTTGCGTCGCCCACTTTTCCCAGCTGTCGTCGGGCCGACACGTGGGTTGAGCCAGAGAGATGAGCACGAACTTTCCCTTCGCTTGTGGCAGCCAGGACACGAATGCGCTGCTATCCGCGAAGTCGGGCAGAATAGTGACCGGCGCGCGCACCGGCCGCCCTTTCGGCGTGGGTGGGCTCCACGCGAGCACCGTGCCTTCGAGCGAGCGCACCCGCGGCGCGACGAGGTCGATGTGCGTCGTGCCGCGCCGCCAGCTGCGCCAGGTGCCGTACTGCTCTTTGCGCGCGGTGATTCCCCAGGAGTTGTAGGTCGCGACCAACCAGTTCTGCGCTGCGGTCATCCCCGGCGACGCCGTCAGGCGGGGGCCGAGGGAATCGAAGAGCACCTCGGCGAGATGCGGCAGCTGCGAGCTGTCGGTGCCGATCGCCCAGATGCGCCGCAGGACCGGATCTTCGACGGCGAAACCGGATGGCTGGAATTGGCCTTGCGCGGCGGCGGTAGTGGTGGCGGCGGCGAGGAACAGCGCTACGGACAGAACGCGACGCACGATGCGACTCCTTGGCGATTAGGGTGAGACCGAAAGTCTAATCCGATATCGCACTTCGGGCACCCCGGTCTTCGGATATGTTCTCGTGCCGCCGTCGAGCGCGAACCCGTACTTTTCGTAAAACCGCCGCGCGTTCCAGTTCTCCTGGAGCACCCACAGCGTTACCGCTTCGAATCCGCGACGTCGAAATTCGGCGAGCACATGATCCATGAGTGCATGGCCATGGCCTCTGCCGCGCACGTGCGGCAGAACGTGCAGCGACGTGATATGTCCGACGCGCTTGGGATCATCGTCGCCGTCTCTGGTCGGGATCATCTGACAAAAAGCCACCGGTTTCCCGTGCTCCTCCATGAGAAAGACGGGCCAATCGCGGTCGGCAATGCGTTCTTGCCAGAACACGGTCCGATAGGCGAGGTCGGTTCTGGCGATCACCTCGTCGGGCATGATGCCGCGGTAGGCGACATTCCACGACTCGACGTGAATGTGCGCGACGATGCCCGCGTCAGCGCTGAGCGCGCGGCGGATCTTCAGCGGCCCCCTCCGACCTTCGCTTCCCATTCTTCGAGCGAGCGGGGCCAATCGGCCTTCAGCAATCGAGAGAGCGACCGATCGGCGAGCACGCGGCCACCGGTCTGACATGTCGCGCAGTAGTTGGCTTCGTTGTCGGCGTAGCGGATGCGCTGGATGGGGGATCCGCAGACGGGGCAGGGCTCCTTGTAGCGGCCATGGACCGCCATCCCCTCCTTGAACGCGCTCACCTTTTCTGGGAACTTCGTTCCCGTCTCCGCGCGCAGCTTCTCGATCCAGAAGCGTGTGGTCTTTTGCGTTGCCTCATACAGACGCGCGATTTCGGCGTCGCTCAACTTTGTGGTGAGCTGGAACAACGACAGCGTCGCGGCGTGCAGAATCTCGTCCGACAGCCAGTTGCCGATGCCGTCGAACAGGTGCGGATCCGTCAGCGCCCGCTTCAAGGTGTGGGACTGGGACTGCAGGCGCTCACGGAACGCGGGAAGATCGGCTTCGAGCACGTTCAGCCCACCGGGATCGTGCGCCGCCAGGCCCGCCTCGCCGGCGACGACATGTAACGACGCGCGTTTCTTGGAACTGGCCTCCGTGAGCAACAGCGTACCCGTTGGAAAGTCGAATGATGCGAGCCCGATCTTGGCGGGAGGACTCGTGCCTGCGGGCCGCCATTTGAATCGGCCGGCGATCATCAGGTGGAAGACGAGGAAGAGCTGGCCCTCCATCTCCCAGACGATGCGTTTCCCGATGCGGCGCAAGGCCACGACTTTGCGGCCCTCGGCCGCGCTGAGCGGCGGGTCGACGGTGCGCAGCAGGGAAGGACTGACGACAGGCGCGCGCTCGAGTCGCTGGCCCACGATGCGGGGTGCCAGCGCCTCGAGGTAAATCGTGATGTCGGGGAGCTCAGGCATCCCCTAGGGTGCGAACACTTGGAGCGCGACTTCTACTCTTCCAAACGGCGCGCTCACCTGCACGCCCTGCACCAGCTGCTTCACCTTCGTGAACATCTCACGCGCGATCGCCACGCCCTCGGCCAGCGCCGCGTCTTTGCCTTTCTCCTGCGCCTTCTTCATGCGTTGCAGAACTTCTTCGGGCACCGACACGCCCGGCACTTCGTTCGCCAAGAACTCGGCGTTGCGCAGCGAGATCAGCGGCCAGATTCCCGCCACGATCGGGATCTTGAACTGTTCGACGCGCTTCAGAAACGCTTCGAGCTGGTGTACGTCGAATACCGGCTGCGTCACGGCGAACTCCGCCCCGGCGTCCACTTTCCATGCGAACCGCGACAGCTCCCGATCCTGATCGACGGCCCCGGGGTTCACGCCGACGCCAATGGCCCATTGCGTCGCGCCGCCGAGCGGGTTGTTGCCGGGATCGAGGCCCTGATTGAGCCGATAGACGAGGTTCGTCAGGCCGATCGAATCGATGTCGAACACCGCCGTCGCCTCGGGATACGGCCCCATTTTCGGCGGATCGCCCGTGATGATCAGGATGTTGCGCAGTCCGGCGGCGTGCGCTCCGATGATGTCGGACAGCATGCCGAGGAGATTGCGGTCGCGGCAGCAGTAGTGGATCACCGTTTCGATCCCCACCTCGCGCTCGATCAGCAACGCGGACGGCAGCACGCCCATGCGGCTCTGCGCGCGCGGGCCATCGGGCACGTTGACCGCGTCGACCCCGGCGGCCTTGAGCGCGCGGCATTGCGCCAGCATCGGCTTCGGATCCACCCCCTTGGGAGGCACGATCTCGACGCTGGTGACCAGCGCGCCGCGGGCGAGCTTCGCGCCCCAGCGCGACTTGTCGGCGAGCGGCGTCGGCGTCACCCCCGCGGGCGCCTGCACCTGTACGCGGGAGACCACGACGCTCGGCTGGCGCGGGACGACGCTGGCGACGTAGTCGCGGATCTTCTTGATGTGCTCCGGTGTCGAGCCGCAGCAGCCGCCGACGAAGCGCGCGCCGGTCTCGATCATGCGGCGCGCGTAGCTCGCCATGTACTCGGGCGAGGCGAGGTAGATCTTGCGATCGCCGACGTCCTTGGGCAGACCCGCGTTCGGCTGCGCCGAAATCGGCTTGTCGGTCGCCTTCACCATTTTCTCGACGGCTTCGAGGACCCCGGCGGGCCCCACCGAGCAATTCACGCCGATAACGTCGGCGCCCCACGCGGCCAGCTGCTTGGTGTAGGTGTCGGGATCGGTGCCGTAATAGGTCAGGCCGTCGGTGCCGATCGTCATCTGGCAGACTACGGGCAGATCGGAGGCGGCGCGCACCGCACGCAGCGCGGCGTGGATCTCGTCCAGATCGCTGAACGTCTCGAGAATGAAGCCGTCGACGCCGCCCGCGAGCAGCCCCTGCACCTGGCGGGCGAAGACGGCCTCCGCTTCCGCCTGCGACGTGGGACCGAACGGCTCGATGCGAATGCCCAGCGGGCCGATCGCGCCGACGATGCTGGCACGGCCGCCGGCGGCGGCGCGCGCCAGCTCGGCCGCGGTGCGATTGATCTTTTCGGTTTCGTCCGCGAGACCGTAGCTGTTCAGCTTCAGGGGATTGGCGCCGAAGGTGTTGGTCTCGAGGATCTCCGCGCCCGCGCGCACGTACTCGGCGTGCACCTCCTGCACGAGCCGCGGTTGCTTGAGGTTCAGCTCATCGTAGCAGACGTTCAGGAAGAAGCCCTTGCCGTACAGCATGGTGCCCATGGCCCCGTCGAAGACATGGACGCGGCCGTCATCCAGGAGGGATCGGAAGGTGATAGTCACAGGGGAAAATAATAACCCCGTTCGCGCGTACTCTTAGGTGACATGACCCAAATCGCGGCTGAGCAACTCCTGGCGGAGCACACGCCGGCGCTGCGGAACTTCCTGGGCGCGCGCTGCCGCGACGCCGATTTGACGGCGGAAATGCTGCAGGAAGTGGCTGCACGCCTGGTGACGGCGACACCCCGGCTCTCGCTCAACGGCAACGCGCGCGGCTACGTCTTCCGCATCGCGGCCAACGTCTGGCGCGATCACTTGCGGCGTGAGCTCGTCCGCCGCCGCGCGGCGGTCGAGATGGAGTCGGGAGAGCCGGCGCTGGCTGACGCCGCCGATGCCCGCTTGCTGGAGCGGGAACTGCGATCCGCCGTCCGGGACGCTGTGCGCGCGCTGCCGGCGCCACAGCGTGCGGTCGTCGAGTTGCGCCAGCAGCGTGGCCTCACCTTCCAGGAGATTGCCGACCGGCTCGACCGGCCGCTCGGGACGGTGCTCACGCAAATGCGCGCCGCGCTCGCCCGAATCGGCGCGGCCTTGGAGAACTATCGATGAATCATCCGACCGCAGATGAGCTGCTGCTGTTCGCGTACGACGAGCTGCCCGAGGACCGGGCCGCGCAGATCGAGTCCCACATCGAGTCCTGCGGCGCGTGCCAGCGCGAGCTCGCGCAGGTCGAACGCGGTCGCGCGGCATTGGAGTTCGCGCTCCCGCCACGTCGCCAGCGGGCGATTGTCTGGACGGCGCTCGCGCTCGCCGCGGCCGCCGTCATCGCTGGAGTGGTGCTCGCGCGGTCCGGGGTGGTTCCTGATCCGGGGAGGCACTGGACACCCACTACGACGTGGTCTGGTACGGCAGGATACGTGACCGGCGGAAAAGCGATGCTCGATATCGATGTCCAACTCACTCGATTGGAACAGGAGCGGTACTATGGCCTGCCGAACTGAAGCGTTGATTGGCGTCCTCGGGCTCTTGGCTGCGTCGTCAGGCGCTGCCCAGGACATGCCCAACCCGCAGGCGATGCAGATGCAGGTGCAGCAGATCATGCAACAGCGGCCCCGCGAAGCCGAGGCAGCCGCTCGCGCGTTTCTCATGCTCGTCGCTCCCGACCGGGTGAACGGACTCGACTCGCTGCGGGAGCAGGCAAATGTCGCGAACAATCAGCCGATCGTGGTCTTGGACGGCGTGCCGGTTTCGAGTCCTCCAGCGCAAGACCAATACTGGATGGAGGTCGCACAACTCACGGTACAGTTCGACATGGTGCAGAAGCTGAGCCGCCGGGACAGCGTCCGTGCGCAACTCGTCGGGAAAATGTTCGGGTTGGAAGCCAACGCGCGGGCGCAGCAGCGCGTCTTTCGGACGGCGAGTGAATCCAATCGCCCCGCGATCCGCGGCAAGATCGAAGCGCTGATTACCCAGCATTTCGATCTGGAAGACCAGCTCCGCGCCCTCGAGATCGCCGACATCGAGCGGCGGCTCGTCGACGTTCGGGCCGAGAGCCAGCGCCGGCGGGAGAAGCGGGCCGAGTTCATCAAGTTCGCGGTGGACGACATTATCAGGGACGCGATCCGGCCGCGATAGCGTCGGTTTGTTGGCTGCGGTAGGTTTGCGCCATGCCCAATATTGGCGCGTATCACCCCGTCATCGTTCACTTCGTGATTGTGCTGCTCATTCTTGGCGTGATCTTCCGTTGGATCTCGCTCACCGGGCGCGCGCCGTTCACCGCCCCCGCGGCCACGACGCTTCTGCTCCTGGGTGCACTTGCGGCGCTGCTGGCGGTGCACTCGGGGCTCGACGCGCATGGACCCGTCGAGCGTATTCCGGGAGTCCGCCAGGCGGTCACGGATCACGAGGAGGCGGGGGAGTGGGCGCGCAACGTCTTCCTGGTCGTCGCGTTGCTCGAGATCGTGGCCCTGGCGACGGGCAGACGCAAAGTCCAAGTGGCGCGCGTCGCGCTCTGGGGTTCCGCGCTCATCGGCATCGCCGGCGTGGCGGCGATCGTCAAAGCCGCCGACCGCGGCGGCGACCTGGTCTACAGCTATGCGGGCGGCGTGGGGACGCGGTCGGGGGACACGGCGGACGTGACGCGCCTCTATCTCGCCGGCCTCTATCAAGCGGCGCAGCAGGCCCGCGCCCAACACGACAGCGCGCACGCCGCGGAGTTATTCGTGCAGCTCGAGCGGCAGTTCCCCAACGACACCACCGTGCGATTGCTGGCGATCGAATCGCTGGTCCGCGATCGTCACGACTCCCGCACGGCGCTGGCGGCGCTCGCGCGGTTTTCGATCCGCGCGGATGATCGACGGTTGCAGCTGCGCGTGGGATTTCTGAAAGCGGACGCCTACGTCGTCGCGGGAAAGCCGGACTCCGCGCGGGCGGTCCTCGAGCAGCTGGGTACCGCGTTCCCCGACATGCAGACGCGCATCCGCGAGCGGATGCGAATGATCAGTAATCAATAACCAATGATCATTGTTGGTTGATCATTGTTCATTGGTCATTCGAACAGCGCCATCCGCTGCGCCACCCACCACGCCGCCAGCGCGCCCGCAATAAAGCCGAGCACCCCGCCAAACGGGCCGAAGAGTTTGCTGCCCAGGGCGCCGGCGATGGTGCCGACGATGAAGCTGACGAGCGCTTTGAGGAGTTTCATTCGGCCTCCAGGATGCGAATGGCCGCCGTCACCGACTCAGCGCCGAGAGGACGATCTGGCGCAAGAGACTCAGCACGACCACCGCGACGACCGGGCTGAAGTCGAACGCGCCCACGTTCGGCACGATGCGCCGAATCGGCTCGACGAGCCAATCAGTCAGGATGTAGGCTGGGCGAATCCAGCGCGAGTAGCGGAACATGCCGAACCACGCCGCCACCACGCGCACGATGAGCGCCACGAACAGAATCCGGTACGCCAGATCGATGATCAGGGCGAACGTGGCGCGCGGGCCACCGGTCGCAGCGGCGTACGCGGTCTGAAACGTCGCCATGAACCAACCGGCCACCGATAGGAAGACGATGCCGGCGACGGCGATGACCACGACGAGCCACCCACCGGCATGCGCCGGGTTGCCACCCATCCGCACGAGTCGCCGCTCGACCGGCTTCACGACCGGATCGGTGATTCCGCGCAGCGCCCGGCCAAACACGCCAAAGGGCGAGACGCGACGCGTGCGCACCAACCAGGAGCCGAGCGCGACCACGGCGGCGAGCACGACAAGCCCGAGCACCGTGTAGCGGAGGACTGGGTTCTCAGTCATTCCCGGCTACGAGCCGTAGGCAGTTGCGACGATGCGGTCCTGCTCGATCTTGTGCGCCGCGGGATAGCCCTCGGCGGGGCTCGAGCGCTCGGGGCGAGAGACGTCCAGCAACGTCACGCCCCCCCCCAGGAGATCGCGAATCTTGGGCAGCACGAATTTCCGCGCGCCCATGTTGCGCGGCTCTTCCTGGACCCAGACGATTTCCCTGAGGTTCGGGTAGCGGCGTGCGTATTCCCCGATCTCGGCGCCCGGGAACGGATACAGCAGCTCGACGCGTCCGATCTTCACGTGCGGCGTCTCTGCGCGGCGCGGGGAGCCGATGATGTCGTAGTAGATCTTGCCGCTGCACAAGAGCAGGCGCGTCACCTTCTCGGGCCACGTGCGGTCGCGATCCCACAACACCGTCCGGAACTTGCCCAACACGAGATCATCGAGCTGCGAGTTGGCGGCCGGGAGGCGCAGCAGGCTCTTCGGCGTCATGATGACCAGCGGCCGGATCTCCGTGTGCCGCGCCTGGCGGCGCAGCAGGTGGAAGTACTGCGCCGGCGTGGTGCAGTTGGCCACCCGGATATTGCCCTCGGCGCCCAGAGCGAGAAAACGCTCGAGCCGGGCACTCGAGTGCTCCGGCCCCTGGCCTTCGTAGCCGTGCGGCAGCAACAAGGTGAGGCGTGAAGTCTCGCTCCACTTCGCCAGGCCGGCGATCAAGAACTGATCAATGATCACCTCGGCGCCGTTGGCGAAGTCGCCAAACTGCGCCTCCCACAGCACCAATGCGTTTTGTGCTTCCACGGCGTAGCCGTACTCGAAGCCGAGGCATGCGTATTCGGAGAGCGGGCTGTTGTGGAGCTCGAACGGGACTTTGGCGTCGGGCAAATGTTGCATCGGGGTGTGGCGTTGCCCGCTGTGCACGTCGTGCAGCACGAGATGGCGCTGGCTGAACGTGCCGCGCTCGGTGTCCTGGCCCGTGAGCCGAATCGGTGTCCCTTCCACGAGCAGCGACGCGAACGCGAGCGACTCCGCGTGCGCCCACTCGATCCCGTCTTTTGACGTCAGTGCGTCGCGCCGTCGCTCGAGCTGCTTTTGCAGCTTCGGATGCATGGTGAAGCCAGTGGGCACCGCCAGCAGCTCGGCATTCAGCTTTTTCAGCACATCCGCAGCCACCGCGGTGCGGGGCTCCGGCGCGCTCTTGGGGGTGATGCGTTGGGTGTCTTCCGCGCGCTGCGTCGCACCCGACTTCACCGCCTGCTGCACGGCGGCGAGCTGCTGATACGCCGCCTCCGCATCGGCCTCAGCCTGCTCGGCCGTTACGAGGCCCTCCCGCGCCAGCTGTTCGGCGTATTTCTGCCGGACGGATGGCGTCTGCTTGATGCGCTCGTACATCACGGGCTGTGTGTACGCCGGCTCGTCCGCCTCATTGTGTCCGTAGCGCCGGTACCCCACGAGATCGATGACGACATCGGCGTGGAATTTCTCGCGATACATCATCGCGAGCCGGACGGCCGCGAGGCACGCTTCCGGATCGTCCGCATTCACGTGAATGATGGGTGCGTCGAAGCCTTTCGCGAGATCGCTGGAATAGTCGGTCGATCGCGCCTCGCTCGGCTCCGTTGTGAAGCCGATCTGGTTGTTGAGAATCAGATGGATCGTGCCGCCGGTCGTATAGCCACGGAGCCGCGCGAGGTTGAACGTCTCGGCCACGACGCCCTGGCCGGCGAACGCCGCATCGCCGTGCAGCAGCACAGGCAACGCGACGATGGGGTCGTGGCGCGCGTCCGGAGTGTCGCGATCGGTTTGATTAGCGCGCGCGCGTCCCTCGACGACGGGGTTCACCGATTCGAGGTGGCTCGGATTGGGCGACAGCGTTATGGCGACGTCCTTGCCGTCCGCGGTTCGGTATACGCCCTCGGCGCCGTGATGGTATTTCACGTCGCCAGTGCCGGCGTTCCAGCCCTCGGACTCCGCGGTTTCCTCGCGATGCCCGCCCTCGAACTCCTCCAGGATGGTTTCGTACGGTACGTTGACCACATGGGCCAACACGTTGAGGCGGCCACGGTGCGCCATCCCGATGACTGCCTTGCGCGTGCCGTGTGCCGCGGCGAGCTCGACCGTGAAGTCGAGCATCGGCACCGTCATGTCGAGACCTTCGATCGAGAACCGCTTCTGGCCGAGGTACGCCTTGTGCAAGAAGCGCTCGAGCGTATCGACGACGGTGAGTCGCGCCAGCAGCTGCTTCTTTCCCTCAGCCGAGAGTGGGCGGCGGTGCTGACCAGACTCGATCACCTGTCGCAGCCACACCCGCTCCTCGTGACTGCCGATGTGCTCGACTTCGTACGCGATCGTGCCGCAGTAGGTCGCGCGTAGCTGCGGCAACGCCTCGGCGAGCGTGCTGCCCCGGACGTAGATGCGCAGCACGTCGGACGGAATCCGGGCCATGATCTCGGGCGTGAGTGCCAGCCGCCCCGGATCGAGTGAGGGATCGCCCGGAGGCTCGCTGCCGAGGGGGTCGAGCCTTGCCGCCAAATGTCCGAAGTTGCGGTGGGCGCGGACCAGCGCGTAGGCGGCCGCGACGTACTTGAAATCATCGGGAGACGGGACACGAGAAACGGGAAAGGTGTCTTCAGCGGTTGGCGCCGCTTGATGAGCCGGCAGAGCTGCGGTTTGAACGTTTCCCGTTTCCCGTTTCTCGTTTCCCGCTTTGTTCAAGCTCTCGGTCACCAGGTCGTAAAACCGCTCCTCTCCCTGCAAGAGCGAGTCGAGAGTGCGTAGAAACATCCCCGACTCCGCTCCCTGGAAGATCCGATGATCGTACGTGCTCGTGATGGTGATGATCTTCGAGCCGGCGATATCGCGGATCGTGCCGGTCGCGATGATCGAGCCCTGGCCTTTCATCAGGCGAGGGACCGAGGCGACGGTGCCAAGGGTGCCCGGGTTCGTGAGTTGGATCGTGCCGCCCGCGAAGTCATCGGGCAGCAGGCGGTTGGTGCGCGCCTTTTCGACCAGCGCCTCGTAGGCCGCGTGGAAGGCGGCGAAATCCATCGTCTCGGCGTGCTTGATCACGGGCACGACGAGGGCCCGGCTGCCGTCCTTCTTTTCCACGTCGACGGCGAGGCCCAGGCCGATCGCGCCCGGGTCAACGCGGTGCGGCTTGCCATCGACTTCCTGGAAGGTGTGCGTCATCACCGGGAAGCGCTTGGCGGCCTGCACAATGCCGTAACCGATCAGGTGCGTGAACGAGATCTTCTTCCCGCTTGCGGCGAGCTGCGCATTGAGGGCCTTCCGTCGGGCGTCGAGCGTGGTAGCCGAGATGTCACGGAACGAGGTCGCGGTCGGGACGGTGAGGGACTCGGTCATGTTCGCCACCAGGCGAGCCGCTGGCCCGGTTAGTGGCGTCGCGCCTGGTGGAGTTGAAGGAGCCGGGAGTTTGGATCCGGGAGCCTGGGCTGGCGGGGCAGGTGTCGCAGGCTGCGCGAGTGCCGGCGCAGTCCTGACTCCAGGCTCCTGGCTCCCGGCTCCTCGTATGATCGGGAACTCCGTCAGCTTCCCGTCGTCGAACAGCTCCCGCCACTCCTGCCCGACGGAGGAGGGGTCGCGCACGTAGTCCTCGTACATCGCCTGTACGAAGGCGGCGTCGTAGGTACCGAACACGAATTCGCTCACGGGCTGGAATCTACAAGGTATCTTATGTGACAGAATGGCATTGCTCTCCCTCACGCTACTCCTGCTCCAAACCCAAGCCCCACCTACCTCGCTTCGAGCGCAGATCGAGGCTCGGATCGCGCAGACCTCGGCGCGTGCGGTCGGCGTGTATTACCGCGACCTGACGACCGGCGACTCCCTAACCGTCGGCTCGGACGTGCGGTTCCACGCCGCGAGCACGATGAAGATTCCGGTCATGATTCAGCTGTTCCGGGACCGGGATGCCGGACTGCTCTCGCTCGACGATTCGATCACCGTCACGAACACCTTTCACTCGATCGTCGATAGCTCGCCCTACCAGCTCGACGTCAGTGACGATTCCGATTCGTCGCTGTACAAGCGCGCCGGAGGGGGCCAGCGCGCGTCCATCCGCGAGCTCATCGAGCTGATGGAAACGGTGTCGAGCAATCTCGCGACCAACCTCCTGATCGCTAAGGTAGACGCCAAGCGCGCCAACGCCACGGCGCATGCACTCGGCGCGGATTCGATTCTGGTGTTACGCGGGGTTGAAGACGGCAAGGCATACCGCGCGGGGCTCAACAACACGACGACGGCACGCGACCTCGGCATCCTGCTCGCCGCTATCGCGAACGAAACCGCGGCGTCGGCAAGGTCGTGCCGAGACATGTTGGCGATTCTCGGACGGCAACACTTCAACGAAGGCATACCGGCGGGACTGCCCGCAGGGACACGCATCTACCACAAGACCGGCTGGATCGGTCAGGTCGTCTACCACGATGCCGCTTTCGTGGAGCCGCCCCCGCCAAGTGGCGGGCGCGGCTATGTCCTGGTCGTGCTGACAGGCGGGATTCAGAAGGATGACGATGCCCACGCATTGGCGCGCGACGTATCGAAGCTCGTGTTCGAGGCTCGGAGGAAACGATGAAACTGATCACCACTATTGTGCGGCCCGAGCGCCTGCCCGAAGTCAAGGCGGCGCTGTTTCGTGCCGGTATCACCGGCATCACGCTGAGCCGCGTCAGCGGGCACGGCGGCGAGCACGAGATCGTCAGCCAGTACCGGGGGACTACGCTCGTAATGGAGTTTCATGAGAAGGTGAAGATTGAGATGGTCTGCTCGGAGCCCTTCGTACAGCCCTGCATCGACGCGATTCTGTCGTCCGCCCGCACGGGAGAAGTTGGCGACGGCAAGATCTTCGTGCAGCCGATCGAGCGAGTGATCCGCATCCGCACCGGCGAACAGAACAACGAGGCGCTCACCGCGGTGAACGCCAACGAGGTGCAACAGGCGGCGTTACGCGCCGCCGACGAAGCATGACCCAGGCGCCGGCCATCAGCGCCGGCGATACCGCCTGGGTGCTCGCCGCGAGCGCCCTGGTGCTCCTCATGACCGTCGGGCTCGCGTGCTTCTACAGCGGGCTCGTTCGCTCCAAGAACTCGCTCAACACGATGATGATGAGCATCGTGGCCATGGGCGCGATCGGCGTGCTGTGGGTGGTGATCGGCTACTCGCTCGCGTTCGCTCCCGGATCGCCGTGGCTCGGCGGTCTGTCGTGGGTGATGTTCAAAGGTGTGGGGCTCGATCCGAACCCCTATGCGCCGACGATCCCGCACCAGGCGCACGCGGTCTATCAAGCGATGTTCGCTGTCATCACACCGGCGCTCATTTCGGGCGCGATCGTCGAGCGGATGCGGTTCCGGGCCTATCTCGGCTTCCTCGTCCTGTGGTCCGCGCTGGTGTATGCGCCGCTGGCGCATTGGGTGTGGGGGGCGGGTGGCTGGCTCCAGAAGATGGGCGCGCTCGACTTCGCGGGCGGCACCGTGGTGCACGTCAGCGCGGGCGTCTCCGCGCTCGTGGCCGCCTGGTTCCTCGGGCCGCGGCGTGACTTCCGCCGCGTCCCGATCTCACCGCACAACGTGCCGCTGGTCTTGATCGGCGCGGGCCTGCTGTGGTTCGGCTGGTTCGGGTTCAACGCGGGGTCGGCGCTCGCGGCGAACGGGATCGCCGCGCTCGCATTCGTCAACACGAACGCTGCGGCGGCCGCCGCGGTGCTCACGTGGGCCGTGCTGGATTCGACACGCACGGGAAAGATCACGGCCGTCGGCGCGGCCACCGGCGCCGTGGTCGGTCTCGTCGGAATCACCCCGGCGGCCGGATACGTCACCGCACCGGCCGCGCTCGCGATCGGCGTGCTGAGCGTGTTCATCAGCTATTTCGCGATTCAGCTGCGGTCCCGGAGCCGGCTCGACGATTCGCTCGACGTCTTCTCCTGCCACGGCCTGGCGGGAATCGGCGGCGCGTTACTCACGGGCGTGTTCGCCACGAAGCTTGCGAATCCCGGGGGCAATAACGGCCTATTCGCCGGGAATGCGGGTCAGCTGCTCGTGCAACTCTACGCGGTGCTTGCCGCTGTGCTCATCGCGGCGGTCGGCACGATCGTCATTCTCGCGATCGTCCGCGCGACATTCGGCACGCGGGCGCGCATCGCCGACGAGATGATCGGTCTCGATCTAAGCGAGCACGGGGAAGAGGCGTACTTCGGTGGCGAAGCGGCCGTCGGCGGGAGCGCACTGGCACAGAGTGTGATCGTCGTGGAAGACCCGGCGCCCGCTGAGCTCGAACGGCGGGGGAAACAGAAGCGCTAGCTAGGTCGTCTTCCGCTCGAGTCCTTCCGCTAGCGCGTTGAAATGTTCCAGCGCCGCCCGCAGGTCCTCGGCGATTTCCTCCGCCAGCACGTCGGGCTCGGGAAGTGAATCAAGGTCCTCGAGATCCTGGTCCTTGAGCCAGAAGATGTCCAAGCTGGCTTTGTCGCGGGCGACGATCTCGTCATAACTGTAAGGACGCCACCGCTCGGTCGCGACCCGCTCGGCACGGTTCTGCGGCTTGAAACACGCCACGAAATCATCGAGATCTGGGCGGCCGAGTGGGTTCGTCTTCAGCGTGAAGTGCTTGTTGGTGCGGAGGTCGTAGATCCAGACCTGTTTCGTCCATGGCGTTTCCGCGCCCGGCTTCTTGTCGAAGAACAACACGTTCGCCTTGACGCCTTGCGCGTAGAACACACCGGTCGGCAGCCGCAGCAGCGTATGGACGTCGCATTCGGCGAGCAGCTTGCGGCGCACCGTTTCTCCGCGCCGCCTTCGAACAAGACATTATCGGGGACGACGACGGCGGCGCGGCCGCTGATCTTGAGCAGCGTGCGCACGTGCTGCACGAAGTTGAGTTGCTTGTTCGAGGTCGAGGCCCAGAAGTCATCCCGCATGACTGTCAGCGCCTCGCGCTCCTCATCGCCCTGTTCATTGATCACGCGAATGCTCGACTTCTTGCCGAACGGCGGATTCGTGAGTACGAGATCGAAGCGAGTCCCGGGATCGGCGCGAAGACTGTCGTCGATTTTCACCGGCGGTTCGACCTCGCCATCGGTCGGTCCGATGCCGTGTAACATGAGGTTCATGGCGCAAAGCCGTGCGACGCTTTCGGTGATCTCGACCCCGCGGAGTGCTTCGAGCTTCAGGTGACGCAGCTCGTCCCGCGATTTGTTCGGGGAATTTCGGGCGATGTAATCGTGCGCGATGAGTAGGAACCCACCCGTGCCGCAGGCCGGGTCGCCGATGCTTTGCCCTGGCGCGGGGCGCATGACGTCCACGATCGCGCGGATGAGCGGTCGAGGGGTGAAGTACTGGCCTGCCCCGCGGGCGCCTTCTTGTCCTGTACGCTCGAGCAGGCCTTCGTAGGCGTCGCCCTTGACGTCGGCATCGAGTGAGATCCACGTCTCTTTGCCGATCAGGTCGACGACGAGGCGCCGCAGAATGGCGGGGTCTTGGATCTTGTTTTGCGCCTTTCGGAAGATGACGCCGAGCATGCCGGGAAGTTTTCCCGACGCCTCGAGGGTGTGGCGGTAGTGCGCCTCAAGTGCATCGCCGTCTTTGCTCGCGAGCGCGGGCCATGAGAACTCTGGTGGAACGGCTGATGGCTGATTCCACGGCTCTTGCGTCCGCTCGTCCGCCATTTTGAGGAAGAGCAGGTACGTGAGCTGCTCGGTGTAGTCGAGGTACGTCAGCCCGCCGTCGAGCAGGATGTGGCTGCAGTGATAACAGCTCTGTATGCCAGCTCATATCTCGTATCGGGGATACTTGAGGGGGCCCTTCGCTTCCTCAAGCGCACGGTCCAGTACGCCTAGCAACGATTTAGTCTCGTCCGGTATGGGGGGAAGATCGTCCAGCCAACGGGCGTCAAGCAGCGGCTTCAGCGCGTTGTTCATCGCCGATCAGTTCAATCTTTGGGCTGGCTAGGACTCGTCGTACAAACCCGCCTTGCTGGGCGCGCTTGGTGCGAAACTCCTGCGGGGTCAGCACGAAGGTGCTAATCTCACGCCCTAATCGTTCTTGCGTAGGTAGCAGAGCGTCGTGGAGTGTTATGGAGTTGACGTCCCCAACAACAAATACATCGACATCGCTCGTGACCTTCGCGGTTCCATCGGCCATCGAGCCATGAATGAAAGCCCAGTAGACGCTCTCACGGTGTTCTCGAAGCACCATGCGAAGCGCCTCGGCGATGCCGCCGAGCTTGAAAACCAAGCCGCGGAGTTCATTGAGCACCGGTGTTGCGGGATTGACCTCGTAATAGATCCGCCGACCATCGCCGGAACGAAGAGCGAGTCCGAGCCTGGCAAGGTGCTCGAGCTCACGACTAGCGGCTGTCGGCGGAAGGCCCACCCGCCTAGCGAGGTCACGCACGTAGTAACGACCAGGACTGCCAGCGAGGAGTGCACTCAGGACGCGGGCGCGAGCCTCGGACCCAAGGAGGCGCCCAAGCACGGACCGTTGTGCTCGCACGGGAGTCCGTCCTCGACGTACACTCATTGTGTACTATAGTACACTCTTTGTGTACAACTGCAAGCCATTGGATTAACTGACCCGGCGAGTCTTCCGTCTCATGAAGTCCATCAGAAATGAACTGCCCCAGCGTCATCGTGTTCGTGAAGTAGGCTTTGCCACGGCAGATCGCGGAGACCTTCTTCACGAACTCGACCAGGCTGCGGTCGCGCGCCAGCATGAGGCAAAGCCAGACCTGCAATGGAATGCTAAACGGCCTTGCGGGCGTTCGTCGGGGGTGCATGTTGCAACGCACTCAGAGGCTATGAACCCCGAGGCGAGAAGTCGTGGATCGCCCATGCCTCGAGGGGAGCAAATCGCGAAACCGGCTGAGTGGGAAACCCACGTGGCCGATTTTGTTTTTTTGGTCCCCTCGCGGAAAGGCAGCGACCATGCGACGCGCGTCCCTCCT
>Ga0209268_1000478_pt1 | contig 21063 bp, 23 predicted proteins | sample GraSoiAngelo_143_FD_185900 | JGI IMG/M metagenome (GOLD analysis project Ga0209268, IMG submission 185900) | Grasslands soil microbial communities from the Angelo Coastal Reserve, California, USA - 14_1009_02_30cm (SPAdes) (version 2) | ecosystem: Environmental > Terrestrial > Soil > Grasslands ... | reverse complement strand
GAGCGCGGTCCACCAGGTCCGCGGCCCCACGGGGATCACCGTGAGCACCTTCAGGGACGCGGTGTCCAGCACGCGAACGTCCCCAGACTGGCCGTGCGACACGTACGCGCGGGAGCCGTCCGACGCAAACGTGACGTCGACCGGGCGGTTCCCGCCGGTCGGCGCCGACTTCGTGAGGGCGAGCTGCGCCATGTCGATCACCGACACGACGTGCGCCTGCTCGCTCGCGACGAAGAGAAAGCGGGAGTCCGCCGTGAAGCGCATCCCGCGCGGATTCCGCGGCACGGAGACCTGCTTGACGACCGTGTCGGTCGCCGTCTCGATCAGGTGGACGTCGTCCGAGGTCTCGTTGGAGACGGCGACCCAGCGTCCGTCCGGCGACGCCACCGCCGTCTCCGGCTCCTTCCCGACGGGGATCTTCTTCGTGATCTTCAGCGACTCGGCGTCGAGGACGGTGACGGAGAGCTCATTCTCGTTGACCACGTAGATCGCGGTCCCGGCCCGGTTGAACGTCAACCCTTCGGGATCGAGGCCCGCCGGCACCGTGTGGAGCACTGCGAGCGACTTCGCGTCGATGACGCTCATGGTGTCCGAGTTGCTGTTGGAGACGTAGACGCGCCGTCCGTCGGGACTCACCGTCACGCCGCGCGGGCGCTTGCCGACCGGGACCGTCTTGAGAACCTTCCGGGTCGCCGCGTCGATCACGGTCACGTCGTCGGATTTCTCGTTCGTGACGAACACGCGCATCTCGGCGTCCGCCCGGGCGTGGCCCAGGACGAGCGCCGTGACGAGGAGAAGGCCGGCTCGCTGTGAAGCCCGCATACGTGTCCTTTCCGGTGTCGGTGGCAGTCGAGCGTCTCCTAGCCCGGAGCGTCAGTCAAGGGCCTGCCTGGAAGGCGCCTCGCCGGATTCACCCGGCGCTGGAGGTGCGGTTGCGGCCGGCGTGCTTTGCGCGGTAGAGAGCGGCGTCGGCCGCCTTGACCACCTCGCCCGGCTCGCTCCCGCCGGCCCTCGGCTCCGCGACGCCGATCGAGACGGTGACGGCGACACGCCGGCGGCGACCGGCGGGCGGCGGCGTCGTCGGCTTGGTCGGGGGCCGGTTCCGGCTACGGAGCGTGAACGGGGCGCGCTCGATGGTCTGTCTGAGACGCTCGAGGTGTGGCAGCGCCCCCTCCGAGGACGCGCCCGGGAAGAGCACGGCAAACTCCTCGCCCCCGTAGCGGAACGGGCGGCCGCCGCCCTCGATCCCGGTGAGCTTGGTCGCCAGCATTCTCAGGAGCTGGTCGCCTGCGTCGTGACCGTGCTCATCGTTGAAGCGCTTGAAGTGGTCGATGTCCACCATGGCGATCGCGTACTGGCCGCCGAGCCGCAGCAGCGCCTCGTCGAGGGCGCGGCGTCCCGGCAGCCCGGTCAGTGGGTCGTCGTAGGCCATGCGATGCGAGGTCTCGATGAGCGAGATGACCAGGATGAGCCCGGCGGTCGTCAAGTACGCGGTCGAGTCGGGTGGCGCGCTCGCGTGGAGGGCGAGGAACGTCGCCACCACCGCCCAGGCGAGGCTCGACTGGACGATCGTCTGGCGAAAGAAGAGGCCGCCGACGATGAGACCGAGGGCCGCGACGAAGGCGAGGATCGCCGGCTGCGACACGAGCGTCCACGATCCGCCCTCCCCGACGAGGCGGCGCTCGAGCACCGCGGCGACCGGCGCCAGCTCGGGCCGGGCCACGAGCGCGACGACGAGCGGCTGGACGCCGAGCGCGCCGACGAGCCACCGGCGCCGCGGGCCCCGCGTCGAGCCCTCGGTCATCCACGCGAGCGCCGTCAGGTCCAGCGGCAGGAGGAGCGCCACGCACGTGAAGACCACGCGGCCGGGGCTGCCGGCGGGAGCGCTCGCGCGGGCGACGTGGACGAGCAGGCGATCGGCGATGAAGAGGACGAGCAGCGCCAGGACGAGCTGCCTCCGGTGGAAGCGCCACCCCAGCAGCATCCCCGCGCCGAAGACCAGCCAGGGCGCGACCGGCGCCAATGCCGCGAACGAGTCCCGGAACGCCGCCGACCCGAGCGCCACCATGGCGCCCAGGAGCAGGATACCGCCCGGCAGGACGTGCGCGAGGGGCCGGTTCAGCTTACTGCGGCGGGTATCTGAACGGCGCCCTGCCGATGGTCTGGATCGGCGCCGGCATATACGTCGCTGACGACGCCTTCGGTACGGGGCGCGCGGGCGTCGTCGCCCTCGCGCCCAGCTTCCTGGCCACGGGCTTCTTCGCCGCGGCCCTTCTCGAGTCCGCCTTCCTGGTCGTCTTTTTCATGCGGCGCACTTTACAACAGCCCGCGAACGGGGGTCAATAAGGGCATGCGCACACTGATCGCGCTCGCCCTCGTCCTGCTCGCCGCGGGGCGGCTCGTGGCGCAGACCCTGGATCCCACCGCCCAGGAGGCGCTCGCCGCGACGCTCCGGATGCTCCGCGACCCGGCCCTGCGCGCCCCGGCGGTCGCGGGCAACCCAAAGGCGGCGGCGATCGATACCGAGGTGCAGTCGATCACCGGGTCGCCCGAGCTCGCCCAGGAGTTTTACGACCTCGCCGCCAGGATCTTCGAGGAGCTGACGAAGAGCTCCGACGGCGACACGAACAAGATGCGCGAGGCGCTGGAGAGTGGAGCCAAAGACCCGGCCGCGTTCGCTTCACTCCTGAGCCCCGCGACGCTCGACCGGCTCCGCGCGCTCGCCGTCAAGATCTCCGACCGGTCCCGCTAGGCCGGTCAGGTGGCGCAAGGAGGCGCCCGAGTGACCGCGACCAGGCTCGAGCGGCTTCGCGCCCGCGCGTTCCGCCGCCTGCCGTCACTCCGCGTGACGAGTGAGCGCGCGGCGCTCGGGTTCGTGGAGGAGGTCGGGTTCTGCTCGACGTTCTACCGATTCCCGGAGGGCGTGGCGTGTCTCTGGGAGGCCGTTGTGGGGCGGCCGAGCCCGCGCTGGCCGCGGCGTTCGCACCACGACGCGGGCATCGGGCTCACGTGGGAGCTGAAGGATACGCTCCCGTCGAAGAAGCGCGTGTACTACGGAAAGCTCCTCAAGGGCCGGCCGCTCCTGGTGGCCCTCGAGCTGTTCCCCGCGTTCTACGCGCAGGCCCGTGGACGGCAGCGGGCGCGCGACTACCGCGAGGAGTACGCCGCGGGGCGGATGTCGCACACGGCACGCCGCCTGATGGACGGGCTGGTCCGGGAGCACCCACAGTACACGCGCGGGCTGCGGGCGAACGCGTTCATGCTCGAGCCCTCGAAGACGCGCGAGTTCGAGCGGGCGATGGCCGAGCTTCAGCAAGGGCTCTGGGTGGTCAAGACGGAGGAGCGCTACGAGCCGACGTTCTCCTACCGCTGGGACCTCGTTGAGGCGTGGCTGCCCGAGGCCGTGGCGGAGGGCCGGCGGCTCTCCCGCGAGCGCGCGCTGGAGCGGCTGCTCGAGCGTTACATGCGCGGCGCGGTCTTCAGCAACGAACGATTGCTCGCGCGCCTGTTCGGGCTCCGGTGACGCGCGCGGTGGGCCGGCTGGTCGCGACCGGCGGGCTGCGTGCCGACTGCGTCGTGGACGGCTGGCCGGGTCGCTGGCTGGTAATCCGCCACGCTTCGACGCGTAAGGGAGGGTGACGATGCCGACGACGGTGAGGCTCCGCGGCGCCGCCGAGTACCCCGAGGCGGCGCAGAAAATGTTCGAGCTCTCGCGCGCGTGGTTCAACTACGACTTCACCGAGCCCCCGGCGATGAGCCGCGTGATGGCGTGGGATCCCGAGTTCGGCGGCCCGCACGGGCGCGCGATGAAGCGGGCGATGGCGCCCGGCGAGTTCTCCCGCGCCGAGAAGGAGATGGTCGCTGCGGTCGTGAGCGGCGTGAACGCCTGCGCCTACTGAGTGCACGGCCATACTGCAGCCGGGAAGCTGCAGGGGATGATGGACGACGCGCTCTGGTACGAGGCGGCGCTCCTGGTCGGAATCACCAACGCCCTCAACGTCGTCGCCGACGCCCCGCTCGCCGCCCTCGAGCCCGCGGAGGCGAGTCCCGACGCCGAGCAGGTCTTCGCCGAGATCCGCGCCTTCTACGGCCGCGCGGTCCCGGTCGCGTTCCTGCGGCTCGGCGGCGACCCTGGCTATCTCGCCGACGTGTGGGCGGCGACGCGCCGGGCGTTCGCCGACAACCGGCTCACGCGCCGGCTCAAGGAGGCCCTCGCGTTCGCGGTCTCGGTGACGTCACGCTCGCCGTTCGGCACGACCTTCCACCTCGCCGAGATGCGACGGCTCGGCGTCGGCGAGCGCGGCGTGATGGAAGTGCTCGGCGTGACCCAGATGTTCTCGAGCTACACGAAGATCGCCGACACGCTCCAGCTCGAGTCCGACATGCACGGCCTGGCGCCGGTGGACGGGTCGCCGGCGCCGGGCGGCCCGTCCCGGCCGCACCCCGAGAAGGCCTAGGAGGACGTCACGGATCCGAGCAATCTTTCGTTCGTCCGCAGCGCGGGCAGATGATCTTGCAGTGGATCTCTTCCATGCGCTCACCGCAGCGCTCGCAGTTGTGGACCCACTCCGTGACGGCGGGGCGCGAGGGAACGGGCGGCGGGCTCGGTCGCGGCTCCATGCAACTGGTACACTACATCGCGTGAGCGAGGAGTGGCAAGATCTCGAGTTCCTCCGCCACGTCTTCGACGAGACGCGGGTGGTGCGGAAGCCGCTGGCCGGCATCATCGCCGGCTACCACGTGCTGCCCTACATCCTGGTCGGGCCCGAGCACGAGCAGCCGAGCCGCTCGGTCGAGGTCCGCGGGCGCATCAAGGTCTCGCCGCGCCTCGTGATCGGCGCCGGGAACGCGGGACCGACCTACGGCGAGATCTTCCACGAGAGCGAGCTGATGGACCGCCGGCTCGTCGCCCGCGTCTTCAGCTTCCGCTACGCCCCGAAGGTCGCGCTCGAGAGCGAAGAGCTCAAGATCCGGCGCCACGACCGCGACTCGCACGGCCAGCTCGAGCGGGTGCTCGAGGAGCTCGCGCAGCGGGAGGTCATCAACACGGGGGTGATCGTGTCGCCCGACGTGCGCTTCTACCCCGTGTCGGTCGACCGCTTCATCCGCGAGATCCTGGACGCGGAGTTCCGCGAGTAGCGGCGCATCAGACGACCCTACGGGCGCGGAGGCCGGCGATCGCGGTCACGTCGTACCCGAGCTCGCCGAGAATCTCGTCGGTGTGCTGACCGAGCGTCGGCGCCGGCCGGCGGACGGTCGCGGGCGTCGTCGAGAGCTTCACCGGGACGCCCAACACGCGTGTCTGGCCCGCCGTCGGGTGGTTCACCTCGACCGCCATCGCCCGCGCCTTCACGTGTGGATCGGCGAAGACCTGGTCGTAGGTCAGGATCGGCCCCGCGGGGACGCCAGCCGCCTCGAGCTTCTCGAGCCAGACCGCGGTCGAGGCGGTCAGGAACCGGGGTTGGAGCAGCGCCTCGAGCTCCTCGCGGTGCGCGACCCGCAGCGCGGGCGTCCTGAAGCGCGGATCGTCGGCGAGCGGCTCGAGGCCGAGCACCGCGCAGATGGCCCGCCAGAACTGCTGTGAGCCGCCGCCGAGATTGAGCCAGCCGTCGGAAGTGCGGAAGGCCTGATACGGGGCGTTGGTGCGGTGGCCCTGGCCGAGGCGCCTCGGCACCTCGCCGGTCGCGAAGAGACTGGCGGCCTCGTACACGGACCACGCGATGGGCGTCTCGAGGAGCGACGCGTCCACGGCCTGGCCCAGGCCCGTGCGCTCGCGGTGGGCGAGGGCCGCCAGGATCCCGATCAGGCCGAACATCCCGGTGCCGATGTCGGCGATCGGGATCGGCACCACCAGGGGCGGCCCGTCCACGTCGCCGTTGATCGACATGAGGCCGGACATACCCTGCGCGATTCGGTCGAACCCGCCGCGCGACGCGTACGGACCCGTCTGGCCGAACCCGGAGATCGAGCAGTAGACGGCGCGCGGGTTGAGCCGTCGGACGTCGTCGTAGCCGAGTCCGAGCCGGGCGGCGGCGCCGGGCCGCCAGTTCTCCAGCACGACGTCGGCGCGCGCGGCGAGGCGGCGCGCGATCGCGAGACCATCGGGCGTCTTGAGGTCCACCGTGATCGAACGCTTGTTGCGGTTCACGGTCATGAACGGCGCCGACTCGCCGGCGAGGTGCGGCGCGGCCAGGCGTGCCGGGTCTCCGCCGACAGGATGCTCCACCTTGACCACGTCGGCCCCCAGGTCGCCGAGCAGCATCGCGCAGTACGGACCCGAGAGCTGGTTCGAGAGGTCGAGGACGCGGAGGCCGTCGAGCGGGCCGGTCGTCATTGTCGAGAGAGTGTACCGAGCGCTGCCTTGACACGTCAAAGGCGTGGATGCTATCGGTGGTGGGCCCCATTTCTTGCGAGGAGGCTCTCGAATGACCACGAAAGCTCTGGCCGCGCTGATCACCGCGATAGGCGTCCTCGCCGGCGGTCTTCCCGCCGCGGCGCAGGGGCCGATCCGCATCGGCGCCTCGCTCTCGCTCACCGGGACGTACGCGAAGCTCGGCAACTATCAGAACGAGGGCTACAAGCTCTGCGCTAAGCAGGCCAACGAGCACGGCGGGCTGCTGGGCCGGAAGATCGAGTTCGTCGTGTACGACGACCAGTCGGCGCCGTCGACCGCGGTGCGTCTGTACGAGAAGCTCATCACCGAGGACAAGGTGGACGCGGTGATTGGCCCGTACTCCTCGCCGGTCACCGAGGCATCGGCAAACGTCACCGAGAAGTACAAGAAGGTGATGGTGACGCCGCTGGCGGCGACCACGTCGATCTTCAAGCGGCCGCCGGACAAGAAGCGCTACTACCTCTTCATGGTCATCTCGCCCGCCGAGGCGTACCTCGAGGGCCTCGTGGACATGGCTGCCAAGCGCGGGCTCAAGACCATCGCGATCGTGAACGAGGACACCCTCTTCGCGAAGGCGGCGGGGGACGGCGCCGCCGAGCTGGCCAACAAGCGCGGCATGCAGGTCGTCTTCAGGGAAGGCTATCCCAAGGGGAACCAGGACTTCTCCGCGATCTTGACCAAGATCAGGGCGGCGAACCCGGAGGTCCTGGCCGCTTCGACCTACTTCGACGACGCGATCGCGATCACGCGGCAGATGAAAGAGCTGAACGTCAACCCGAAGATGTACGGGATCACGGTGGGCGGCGACCTGCCGGAGTTCTACGACCTCCTCAAGCAGAACGCCGAGTACATCACCGGGGCGACCCAGTGGGAGACGACGCTGCCCTATCCCGGCAACAGGGAGTTCAGCGACGCCTACAAGAAGGAGTTCGGGCGTGAGCCCGTCTATCACTCTGCGGCCGGGTACGCGGGCTGCGTGATCTACCTGGAGGCGGTCAAGCGCGCCGGCACCCTCGACTCCGACAAGGTCCGTGACGTGCTCCTCAAGCTCGAGATGAAGACGGCGTTCGGTGACTTCAAGGTCGACCAGGACGGATTCCAGACCGCCCACAAGATGGTCACGACCCAGTGGCAGGACGGGAAAAAGGTCATCGTCTGGCCCGACGAACTGGCGAACGGGAAGCTCCGGTTTCCTACGCCGCCTTGGAATCAGCGCTAGTCGGTTGAACGCATCGCCCCGCCCGGCCGCGTGAGGCCCTCGTGAACGTCGTCGTCACGCCCGCGATGCTGGGGCAGGTGGTCATCTCCGGCATCCTGTCGGGCGCGCTCTACGCGATGGTGGCGCTCGGCCTGGCGCTGATCTTCGGCGTCATGCGCATCATCAATGTCGCCCACGGCCCCCTGCTCATGCTCGGAGCCTACGCCACCTACTTCCTCTCCACCGCGGTCAGCATGGCGATGCTCTTCGTCGTCGGTGTCCTCCTCGAGCGGACGCTCGTCTTCCGCGTGGTGGACGCGCCCGAGCTCTCCTCGCTGCTGCTCACCTTCGGCGTCTCGATCGCGCTGGTCAACCTGGCCCAGCTCCTCTTCACCTCCGACCTGCGCTCGGTGGAGTACCTCACCGGCGCGTGGGTGGTGGGGCCGTTCGCTCTCTCGAAGTCGCGGGTCGTCGCCTTCGTCTTTGCCGGCGCGCTGACCGGGCTGGCCTTTCTCTTTCTCGGGCGGACCAAGCTCGGCAAGGCCATTCGCGCCACCTCGCAGAGCCGGGAGGTGGCGATGGTCTGCGGGATCGACGTCCAGCGCATCCACCTCGTCACCTTCGGCCTGGCGGCCGCCCTGGCCGCCGCCGGCGGCGCCCTCATCGCGGTGATCGTCGCCATCCAGCCCGAGATGGGACAGATCTGGACCTTCAAGTCCTTCCTCGTCATCGTCCTCGGGGGGGCCGGCAACTATCCCGGCGCCCTGCTCGGCGGGATCCTGCTCGGGCTGATCGAGCAGGTGGCGTCGCTCTTCCTGACGACCCAGCTCTCGGAGGTCGTGGCCTACGTGTTGCTGGTGGCCATCCTGCTCGTGCGGCCGACCGGGCTCCTCGGAGGCCGGCAGACGTGAGTCGGCACGTGGCGCTCGCGGCGCCGGTGGCCGTCGCGCTCGCGCTCGCCGCATACCCCGTCGTCGCGAGCGGCTACGAGGTCCGCGCGACGCTCCAGATCTTCATGTGGATCGTGCTGGCCGGCTCCTGGAACCTCATCTCGGGTCTCACCGGCTATGTCTCGTTCGGCCACGTGGCGTTCTTTGGCGCCGGCGCCTACGCCGGGGCGATTCTGATATCGAAGGCCGGCTGGCCCTGGCTCGCGGCGGCGCTCGTGGGCGGCGGCGCCGCCGTCCTCCTCGCGCTGGTCATCGGCTACCCGTGCCTGCGCCTGAAGGGCCCCTACTTCGCCATCGCGATGCTGGGGCTCAACGAGGTCCTGCGAGCGCTCGTGTCGTACTTCGAAGGCCTCACCGGCGGCGGGAACGGGCTGTCGCTCCCGACGCTGGACGCCACCGTCCCGATCTACTACGTCATGGGACTCACCGCGGTCGCCGTCACCGTGCTCACCTACCTCATCATCACGTCGCGCTTCGGTCTGCGACTGATGACGATCCGGGAGGACGAGGTCGCCGCCGAGGCGATGGGGATCGACACCGCCCGGCACAAGCTCTACGCCTTCCTCCTCTCGGCGGCGGGGCCGGGCATCGCCGGCGCGCTCACCGCGCGCGACCAGGGGTACATCGAGCCGATCAGCGTCTTTCCGCTGGCGACGACGATCACGATGATCGTGATGGTGCTCTTCGGCGGCAAGGGCACCGTCTGGGGACCGGTGCTGGGCGCGGTCGTCCTCTTCGTCGCCCAGGAGGTCGTCTGGGCGCGCTATCCCTACGTCCACCCGCTCCTCTTCGGCGCGCTCATCGTCGCCGTCGTGTTGCTCATGCCGCGCGGTGTGCTCGGCATCCTCCAGGTCAGGTACCGCCTGCCCCGGACCATCTGATGGCGACGCCCGTGCTCGACATCGACCGTCTCCGGAAGCGCTTCGGCGGCGTCACCGCCGTGGACGGCGTTTCGCTCCGGCTCGAGGCCGGCCGGATCTACGGCCTGATCGGTCCCAACGGCTCGGGCAAGACGACGCTCTTCAACTGCATCACGGGCGTGGAGCGCCGGGACGAGGGGCGCGTGGTGTTCGGCGGCGAGCGGGTCGACGGGCTCAGGCCCTGGGAGATCGCGCAGAAGGGGATCGGCCGGACCTTCCAGGTGATCCGCGTCTTCCCCGAGCTGTCCGCCCTGGAAAATCTCCTCGTCGTCACGCGCGACCGGCTCGCCGCGGCCCGCGAGCGCGCGGACCGGCTGTTGCGCTTCGTGAAGCTCGACGGGCTCCGTGACGAGTACGCGGGGAACCTCTCGTACGGCCAGCAGAAGCTCCTCGAGTTCGTCCGCATGCTGATGCGGGACCCGACGCTCATCCTCCTCGACGAGCCCGCCGCGGGCGTGAACCGCACGCTCCTGAACGACCTCCTGGAGGCCGTCCGTCAGCTCCGCGACCGCGGCAAGACTATCCTGCTCGTCGAGCACGACATGAAGGTCGTCATGGGACTCTGCGAGACGGTGTTCGTGCTGGACCACGGCGAAAAGATCGCCGAGGGGGCGCCGGGCGTGATCCAGACCGACGAGCGCGTCATTGAAGCGTACTTCGGTCGCTGAGCCGGTCCCGACGCGGGCGGCCGCATGAGCCGAGAGCTCCTCACCGCGTACGAGCTCGTCGGAGGCTACGGCACGATCGACATCCTCCACGGCGTCTCGCTGAACGTCGGAGCAGGGGAGATCGTCACCGTGATCGGCCCCAATGGGGCCGGCAAATCCACCGCCTTCAAAACGATCGTCGGCTTCCTGCGCCCCAAGAGCGGCCGCGTCGTGTTCAACGGCGAGGAGATCACGGGCATGCGGCCCGACCTCGTGCTGCGGCGCGGTCTCGCCTACGTGCCGCAGGGTCGACTCGTCTTCCCCCAGATGACCGTGCTCGAGAACCTCGAGATGGGCGCCTACACCGTGACCGAGCAGGCGCGCATCCGGACGGCGCTTGCGCGCGCGTACGAGCTGTTCCCGATCCTCTTCGAGCGGCGGCGGCAGAAGGCGGGCACACTGTCGGGCGGCGAGCAGCAGATGCTCGCGATCGGTCGGGCGCTCATGACGGCGCCGCGCCTCATCCTCCTGGACGAGCCCTCGCTCGGGCTCTCGCCAAAGTTCGTCACGCTGATCTTCGACAAGCTCGCGGAGATGCGGCGGGCCGGGTACACGCTGATGCTGGTGGAGCAGAACGCGGCGCGCGCGTTGGCCCTCGCCGACCGCGCCTATGCGCTCGAGCTCGGGCGAAACCGCTTCGAGGGGCCGGGGACCGCGCTGCTGGCGGATCCGGAGGTCAAGCGCCTTTACCTCGGCGCCTAACACGCCGAGAGGCGGAGCGCTCTCGAATCGAGCGGTGACCTCTAGCAGGCTGCTGAAAAAGCGAATGACGACGGCACTGTTGTTCTCAACTCGGTCCAGCGGAGGCCCCGCGGGCGACCCGCGCGGCGTCCGGCTGCCGGCCGATCTGCGATCGTCAGGCCCTGTCCGTTACCCGTCATACCGTTTGGGACGTGAGGTTTCGAATCCGAACGAGGTTGTAGACGGCCAAGGTAAAGGTAAACATCCAGTCCACGCGGCGGGTCCCGCGATGACGGGTCTTTCGCATCAGGCCGACGGTCTTGAGCCAGCCGAAGATCTCCTCGACGCGCTTCCGCCGACGTTGGCTCACCCGATAGCCGCGATGGCGGGTGGTCCGCCCATCGATCGCGCTGGCGCGCTTGGACGTGTTCTGGGCGACGTGCGGCGTGACGCCGAGCAGCCGAACCGCCTGGACGAAATCCCGCGTGTCGTAGCTCTTGTCAGCCCCGAGCGTCACTCCACCCTCGCGATCCTGAGTCCCCACGAGCTCCAGGGCGGCTGCCCGCTCGGCGTGGCCGCTCGCCGGCGTCACGCAGCCATCGACGGCGAGCCCGTGTCGGTTCTCCATCAGGACGTGGCCGGTGTAGTAGAGCTTGGCTTCGTGCGCGTCGCCTTTGCGGAACAGGCGGGCGTCGGGGTCCGTCGTGGACGCGTGGGTCGCGTTGCTGCGCCGCTCACCGTGAAAATTCACGGTCGGATTGCCCGGGTCGTCCGGCGGCGGGGCCGGCGCGTCTTTCCGCTTGAAGCTCTTGAGGCTGGCCCAGGCCTCGACCAGCGTGCCGTCCACGGTGAAATGCTCGTCCGAGAGCAAGCCCCGCTCGCGCGCCTGGGCCACGACACGGTCGAAGAATGCGCGCGCGATCTCCCCCGCGAGCAGCCGCTCCCGGTTCTTGGTGAAGACGGTCGGGTTCCAGATCGGATCGTCCATCTCCAGGCCGACGAACCAGCGAAAGAGCAGGTTGTAGTCGAGCTGCTCCATCAACAGGCGCTCGCTCCGAATGGTGTAGAGGACCTGCAGCAGCAGCGCCCGCAGGAGCTTCTCGGGCGCGATGGACGGCCGGCCGACCCGGGAATACAGCTCATCGAACCGCGGCGACAGCTCTTGCAGGAGGCCGTCCACCATCGGCCGCATGCGCCGCAGCGGATGATCCGCCGGGATGCGCCGCTCCATCGGCACGTAGCTCCACATCGCGCCCTGCTGCTCCTGGTCGTCGCCGCGCATGCGCACCTCCTTAGGTGTCGTCATGCGCATCGTAATCGAACTCTCATGCTGGCCCGATACCAAAAGTCGGGTTTTTCAGCAGCCTGCTAGACCATCGTCTTCACTGGTCCGCTCAGCCCGAGATCGGGAGAAAGACGCCGACCTTCCCCGCTTCGCCCCCTCCAGGCTCCCGATGGGCTTGTGCTCCCTTGTCTCGCTATGTCTCCCGCGCGGCGTGGGCCGCTCCGATAGCTTGATTGTTCTTCTCGATCGCCTCAGACAAGAAGGTGGTGGTGATGTTGCGCTCCGAGGCGACCTCTCGCATGGTCTGGAGATACCGGAGGTGCACGGCGATAGGGTAGCGGGCCAGGACCTCCGCGGCCTCCCCCAGCTTGGCCGCCCCTCGAACTCGCCCTCCGCGTTTTGTCGAGCATAAGCCGCCTTGTCGATTCGTCGCCTCAGATCCGCCCACAGTGCGGCGACCCCTCGCCGCTGGTGCGCACCATCACGCCGCATGTCACAGGCGGTGACGCGCCGCTGCGCCGCCTCCTAACCACTCGCGAGGCGATGGCGCATCCGGTCGAGCTGCCCCTCGAGGCTTCCGTCCAGCACTACGCTGCCGCTTTCGACGATGAAGCCGCCCAGCATCGCGCGGTCGACGACCTCTTCTAGCACTACCTGGCGGTCCCCCAGGGCCTGCGCGAGCTTCACGGACAGCGTCCGTCGCCCGTCGTCGGTGAGCGGGACGGCAGTGCGCACGCGCGCGCGCACCCGCCCAAGGTCCTTGTCCACCAGCTCCCGGTACTTCTGGGCGATCGCCTGGAGATGGTCCGCACGGCCGCGCGCAGCCACGAGGGCCAGGAAGTCGCTGGTGAGTTTTGAGAAGCCCGATCGCTGAGCAATCTCCGCCGCCACCGTCCGCCTTGCCGTCGCCTGAATCCACGGCCGGGCGAAGAAGTGGCGCAGTTCCGCAACGCCCGCGAATGTCGTCGCGGCATCGCCGAGCTCGCGGCCGATGGGCTCGGCCTGGTTGCGCTCCTTCGCGAGCGCGAAGAGCGCCTTCGCGTACGGCGCGGCCGCCCCCCGTTGCTTCACTGGCTAGGCCCGCGGGCGCCCGGATTCAGCGCGTGCGCGAGGCGTCCTTCGGAGCGGCCGGCCCGCTGGTACCTGGTCACCTCGACAACGCGAGAACTCCCACCGTGCGTCATGGATGGGTCAGCCTTCCCGGCTTCGGGGCTGTCCGTGAATGATCGACAACACAACATTGAGAATGCAGCACGCAACTCGACATGAGGAAACCCTCCCTCGTGCTGCGGGCCGTGCTCGCGGCCAGCCTGGCGTCCCCGGTCCTCCCGTCCCCGGAACGGCCGGGCTCCGGACGCCGACAGGACCCTGGTTTTCAGGACGTGGGTGTAGATCATTGTCGTGCTTGATGTGACCAGGCTGGAAGATCAGCGCCGCACGAAGCGCGGGTCGGGCCGAGATGGGTTCTACAGCCGATACAGAAGTTCGACTCAGGCGGATCCTCCTCCTGGCACCGGGAACACTTCACGTTGGGCCTCCCGCAAGCCCCGCCGGTCCGGACCTTGCGGAGAACAGTAGCGCCAAGCGGGTAGACGGTCAACGCGACCGGTACGGTGATTGGCGCGCGTGATCTCCACACTACTGTCGGAGAACTGTCCGAGGGCCCCTACGATTTCCTTGGTGGACGATACTGAGATGCCCGGGCACGAAAAGGCTGGCTATGCTGTCGCCCGAGCATGCGCCGATGGGCTTGAACTTCTTATGAAGAAATGAGATTGGTACGTGCGCTTGAGCTTTGCCATCATCGAGACGAGCGACGATCGCTCCCACTGCGCCGTTCCTTTTTCAGATCAGCTTCGCGGCGGCGGCGCGCGAGACGTCGGAGTCGTTGAACCGCGCGATTGGTTTTCGAGTGTGAGCCCATAAAGACGGCCTCCTCCTGTAGAGTTGAGACGCGTACCCTGACGCACAGTATCATCGCCTGATCCGGCCCTTGTGCACGAATCGCCGGCGATAAACCTCGCCTTCCAGTAAAAGCGTCCGTGCGGTCGCTACGATCGTGGTGAGGCGGAGCAGAAGCGCTCGTGAGCGCGAACAACGAGGGGGTGCGGTCAGGCGACACCAGCAGCGCAGTGCGCCGCAGGGTCTGTTCCAACAGCGTCTCTTTGCTCAGCACCGGGCAGGACTGCTTGGGCCGTGAATCCCCCGCGATCTATCGAGTCAGTCGGCGAAGCCGCGTTGCCGTCCTCCGCCGGCGAGAATGAGTGCTAACCGTGACGGCGTGTCCGATTCTGACATGGGTAACTCCCTGTCCTTCAGTGAACTCCGAGGACCGAATCTGAGCACGAGGGTTGCTGGCGGCCAGACGTTAGGGCCGATCCGGAAACGTCAGCCCTTTCCCCCCTCTCGAACTGCTGTTTGGCGTGCTCCGGTGCGCAAGGGGAGTGGCTGACCGAGGACGAGGCCGCTGTGTGGCACGGCAAAGCGAGCTAAAGGCTCGAAGGGTGGCCGTGGGCAGCCGAAGCTCGATCCGAGGGAACGACGGGATGACCAGCGTACTCCAGATCGGGCGTGAGGCATGAGGATCACTCGAGAGACAGGAATCGAAGGACCACGTGAGCCGTACAGTTTACGAAGCTCGCTGAACACCAAATGCGTTTCGCCAGCGTGTGCAGGAGCGCATCGGGGCAGGAGAGATCTGCTCAGGAGGCGGGTGGAGGCTGGGTGGCGTGCTCGCGGAACGCTCGGATGAGCGCAAGGGCCATTGACTTGTAGCTGAACGGGATGGGCGGCCGCTGTGCATCGTTGTGGGCGAAGGCCGGGGCACGTGCCGGTCGACACCGGCACGGCCTCGGCCCCGGCCGGCCTGATCAGGCGGCCTTGACTTCGATCGTCCTCGGCGTCGCGGCTTGCGGCGCGGGGACCCTCACCTCGAGCATGCCCCTCGCGTACTTCGCCTCCACTTGGGCGGCGTCGACGCCCTCAGGAAGGGTGAACTTTCGCTCGAACGCGCCGTATGCGACCTCGCGGACGAAATAGGCCTTGCCCGCGGTGTCGTGATCGGCCTTGCGCTCGCCCTTGACGGTGAGGACGTTGTCCATCAAGGACACCTGCACGTCCTTCGAATCCACGCCCGGCAGGGCGAGCTGGATGACGTAGGTGCCGTCCTCCGTCCGCCCCTCCGCGGCGGGAAGCCACGGACGCTGAGCGGCCCCATCCGTGGCGCCGCCGAAGAATCTCTCGGATAGGTCGTCGACGTCGTAGTGGAACTGCCGGGTCGGGGACCAGCGAAGCATGGTGTTCATGGTGTTCTCCTTTTCAATGTCTTTGTGTTTACCACTAAGATTATCCCCTCGGTTCGGGCCGATCCGGAAACGTCAGCCCTCTCCCCCCTCCTCCGTATACGGATCGCGCTCGACCGCTGGGTCGCCGTAGGTCTTGTCCTCAACCATCGCTGCCGTCCCTGACGGCTGCTGGGGGCAGCCGAGGATCACCGCCACCCCAGCGGCCAAGATTGTCGGCCTCATCCATTTCGACATCGTCGTCTCCTTGCTACGACACTGATCCGCAGGTCCTGCGCCTCTGCGGTCAGTCCCCCCTCAGTCCTGCTCGACCCGCCACGCTCCGCAGGTGGCGAACCGCCTTGGCCTGACCCGCAACGTTGGCGCGGAGGGCCGGGTGGTTATCCCGCTTCAGCCCCACTTCGATGAGGGCCCGGAGGACGATCTGGAGGCTCACCGGGAGCTTGAGCGCGGTCGTCGCCTTCCCCGCGAAGACCCGAGCCCGGTCCAGGACGTCCTGCGTGAGAACGAGGAGGACTTTCGTCTTGTTCGTGAGCATCACCACCCCCTGCCGGCCCAGCGGACTCCTGACCGGACACCCAGCCCCTACCGTCTAGAGTTATATAATTATTACTTGATATATAATTTATATAATGATATAAGCAGTAAGTCAAGCGAGATCGCGGGGAGCGAGGCCGGAGCACCCGGTCAAGGAGAACGAGTCATGCATCTCGAAATGTTCGGGGCGTCGGTTCTCGTCGGACTGATGACCGGCTGGCTGGCCGGGATCGCCATGAAGGGCGGAGGCTACGGGCTGCTCTGGGACATCATCTTCGGTCTCAGCGGGAGCTTCGTGGGGAGCTGGATCTTCCAAACCCTGGGGGCGCCGGAGGCAGGTTGGGGCGGGACAGGTATTGCCGCGTTCGTCGGGGCGGTCCTCATGATCACGCTCCAGCGCAAGATCTGGCCCGCGCAGGTCGCGTACGCGTAGGAACGGTGTCAGCAAGAGAGGCGGTGGTGGCAATGTTCGCGAATAAGACCAGGGTTCTCCTCACTTTCCGCGAGGACGCCCTCGGGCGGGCTCGCGTGTTTCCGGGGCTGAAGCTCGCTGAACACCAAATGCGTTTCGCCAACGCGTGCAGGAGCGCATCGGGGTCAGGAGAGATCCTCCCAGGAGGCGGGTGGAGGCTGGGTGCCGCGGCCGGACGGCACGAGGAGATGTGGGATGAGGTGGCTCATGGAGTTCTACAACGAAAGGCGCGGGATCTTGGCGCGTTACAGCATTGAGGCGCCGTTACCAGCGGCGGCGGTCCTGTCGGGCCGGAATGCGGTTCTCGCGGAGTATCCATCGACTCCGCGAAGAAGCCGGCTCAGCTTGTTCGAGCGGGCCGAGCGCGTCGGGGGTCAAGACGCAAGCGGGTGGGTCCTCTATCGGATCGTGAAGGACAACGGGCAAGGATCAACTGGCGTCGCGCCAGCGCACGCGACATAGGTGCCCCGGGCGTACGGGTTGACGGATTTTGGCCCGGATGATCGGTCAGGAGGATGGGATGTTCATGTTCCTTTCTAAAAAGCTAAAGCGAGAACAAGCCACGCCTCTGAATGAAGCCCAGCGAGCGCTTGTCGAGAAGAAGTCTGAGATCCTCCGGCGGGCGAGCTTTGGCTTCACTCAGGACCGACTCTTACATATTCAAGAGGAGGACTTGAAAGGGTGGACGGATGCGTGTACGGATGAGCTTCGTAGGAAAATAACACTCGCCGCACCGTCGCATATCAAGATTGCGCTGATCGATTTTCGCAAGCTTCGGTGTATTTCTCTTCAGTGTCTTCCTTTGGGTCTCCTGCCGGCACCAGTCTATTCCTGACCGGGCTCCCGTGCTTGATGTCCTCCCGCTTTCCGGAGCGTTGCACGAAGCAGACTCCCGCCATCAGCGTGTCGTCCTCGGGACTATCGGCCGAAGTCGACGCCTCGCAGCCCACTGCGTTTCGACAGTCCTCGCCCTAGGTCCTCGCTAAGAATCCAGTGAGAGGAGGATCTGGAGGAGACCGATGAATCAAGTATCCTGTGATCAGTGTGAGGACGAGCGTTCACGACGCGAACCCGCAACTTCCAGCAGATCGCAGGACCGCACGATCACGGCATAGCCCGGCCGCGGAAGCGAGTCCGACAGGACCGCACCTTGCGGCCCTCTCGTTGACCACCCTCGGCGTCGTGTACGGCGACATCGGCACGAGCCCCCTCTACGCGCTCAGGGCGTGCTTCAACGCCGAGTACGGGCTGGCGCCGACGGGCTCCACCGTCTACGGCGTGCTGTCGCTCATCGTCTGGTCGCTAATCCTGATCGTCAGCGTGAAGTACATCATCGTCGTCATGCGCCTGGACAACCACGGCGAAGGCGGCATCGTGGCCCTGCTCGCCCTGCTGCGCCAGAAGCGGCGCCGGGGTGTGCTCCTCGCGCTGGGGCTCTTCGGCGCGGCCCTAATGTACGGCGACGGCGTCATCACGCCGGCAATCTCCGTGCTCAGCGCCGCCGAAGGTCTCGAGGTCGCCACACCGGCGTTCAAACCCTACGTGCTTCCGTCCACCCTGCTCATCCTCTTCCTGCTGTTTTTCGTCCAGAAGTACGGGACGGCGAGGGTGGGCAGCGTCTTCGGCCCGATCATGCTTGTGTGGTTCGGGACGATCGCGACGCTCGGGACCCGCGAGATCGTTCGCGAGCCGGCGATTCTGCTCGCGCTGAACCCGTGGTACGGCGTTCAGTTCTTCCTGGAACACGGGATCGGCAGCTTTCTTGTGCTCGGCTCGGTCGTGCTCGCCGTGACCGGGGCGGAAGCGCTGTACGCGGACATGGGGCACTTCGGCCGCACACCCATCCGCCTGGCCTGGTTCGGGGTCGTGTTCCCTGCGCTCCTGTTGAACTATTTCGGCCAGGGCGCCCTGGTGCTCCGCGTTCCCGACGCGGTCCAAAATCCGTTCTACCTCTTGGCGCCGCGTTCCTTCCTCTACCCGCTCGTCGCGATCGCGACGCTCGCCACCGTCGTCGCGTCACAAGCCCTCATCTCCGGCGCGTTCTCGTTGACGCAGCAATGCGTGCAGCTCCACTACAGCCCCCGCGTCTCGATCGTTCATACGTCGCGGTCGGAGGTGGGGCAGATCTACATCCCGGAAGTGAACACGGCCCTGATGATCGGTTGCTTGCTGCTCGTCCTCGGCTTCGAGTCCTCGAGCGCCCTGGGGGCCGCGTACGGCGTCGCCGTGACGGGAACGATGACGGTGACGACGCTGCTGTTCTACGTCATTGCGCGACAGCGCTGGCACTGGTCGGTGGTGCGAGCGGGCGCGCTAGCCGGTGCATTCCTCGCGATCGACTGCGCATTTTTCGGCGCCAACATCATCAAGATCGCGCACGGCGGCTGGGTGCCCCTCGCGATCGGCGGCGGCGTCTTTCTCCTCATGAGTACCTGGAGTCGTGGAACCGACCTCCTCCGGAGGTTCCTGGCGCAGGTCGCGGTCCCGATGGATCGCTTCCTCGATGAGGTGGAGCGTACGAAACCACCGCGCGTGCGCGGCACGGCGGTCTTCCTGACCCACGATGTCGATGGCGCGCCGCTGGTCCTGCAGCGGCACCTCTCGTACAACAAGGCCCTCCACGAGAAGGTCATCCTGCTCTCGATCATCACCAAGGAGGTCCCAGAGGTGGAGCACGACAAGCGCGTGACCACCGAGGCGCTGCCGCAAGGATTTCATCGCGTCCGGGCATACTACGGCTTCATGGAACGGCCGGACGCGCAGGAGATTCTCGCCATCTGCGGTGACCTCGGCATCATGGCGCAGGCGGAGGAGACGATCTACTACGTGGACAGCTCGCGATTCCTGCCGACCGGCCCAGCCCCGATGATGCGGTGGCGGAAGCGTCTATTCAGCTTCATGGCGCGCAACGCAAGTGCGGCGACCGACTTCTTCAGCATCCCGCCAAACCGGGTCGTCGAGCTTGGCGCGCGCATCGAGTTTTGAGTCTTAGCCTCTCCTTGAGGAGGGCCCGGAGGACGTGCTCGCCACGAGTTTCAGCGCGTGGGCCGCCAAGGACTCGACCCCTGGACCCGCGCTGATTCACCGTCCGTCTGGACAGGGCAGCATCGAACCGCCATCGCGCAGAATACTCAGCAACTATGTGGATGATAATGGCGCTGCTCGACTCGCAGAAGCCGCAGCCCTGCGTTTCTTGACGGACTTGACGCCCGCGATCCCACACGCGTGCCAAGTCTCAGCGTGCGGGCGGCGTACGTCACGTAGATGCTCCTCGACACGCCCTTCAAGCACAAGGAGTAACATCGCCAGGCACGGCGGCGACATCGCGGAGGTGCGCAACTGGACATCGCAGTGATGACAATGCAGGAGCGCCGTTCGCCGTGACGGCGCCACACGGCCCCATCGATGCGCTCCTCGCCGAGCTCCACGCCTCACGCGGAGGCTTGACCGCCGACGAGGCGCGCCGGAGGCTCGGCGAGGTCGGCCCGAACGAGCCCACGCGGGCACCGCGGACGGCTGGCCTCGTCCAGATCCTCCTCCTTCTGGCGAATCCGCTGGTCGTCATTCTTCTCATCGCGAGCCTCGCCTCCGCGCTGCTCGGCGAGCGGGTCAATGCCTCCCTCATCGTCCTCATGGTGGTGCTGAGTATCGTGCTCAACTTCGTCCAGACCTATCGCTCCCACCGTGTCGCCGAACGACTGCGAGACGCTGTGGCGCCGACGGCGAGCGCCCTCCGTGATGGGAGCTGGATCGAGATTCGACGGCGCGATCTGGTCCCCGGCGACATCATCCGGCTCGCCGCCGGGGATCGGGTTCCCGCCGACGCCCGCCTGCTCGACGCGCGTGACCTTCATGTCCAGCAGGCGGCACTCACGGGCGAGTCGATGCCGGCCGAGAAGGACACGGGAGATCTCGACATCGCGCCGCGTCAGGTAGCGGACGCGCGCAACGTGATCTTCCTCGGCACGTCGGTCGTGAGCGGCACGGCGACGGCGCTGGTCGTCGCGACCGGGCCGGCCACGGCCTTCGGCGACATCGCCGCGCGCCTGTCGACGCGCCCGCCCGAGACGGAGTTCGAGCGCGGCTCCCGGCGGTTCGCACTTCTCATCATGCGCACGGTGTTCTTCCTTGTCCTCTTCGTGCTTCTGGCAAGTGCGCTCCTGCATCGCGCGTTTCTCGAGTCGCTGCTCTTCGCGGTAGCGCTCGCGGTGGGCCTGACGCCTGAATTCCTGCCCATGATCAGCGCCGTCACGCTTTCCCGGGGCGCCGCGCACATGGCTCGACAGAAGGTGATCGTCAAGCACCTCGAGGCCATCGAGAATTTCGGCAGTATGGACGTGCTCTGCAGTGACAAAACCGGCACGCTGACGAGCGGCGAGATGGTGCTCGATCGGCACCTTGACCCGTTCGGTCAGGTATCGGAGCGGCCGTTTGCCCTCGCCTACGTCAACAGCGTCTACCAAACTGGCATCAAGAGTCCACTGGACGAGGCGATTCTCAAGCGCGGCGGGGTCGCCATCAGCGGATACCGAAAGATCGACGAGATTCCGTTCGACTTCGAGCGCCGACGCCTCTCCGTCGTCGTCGAAAACAGCGGCGGCCGCCTGCTGATCACGA
>Ga0209268_1000475_pt1 | contig 21111 bp, 19 predicted proteins | sample GraSoiAngelo_143_FD_185900 | JGI IMG/M metagenome (GOLD analysis project Ga0209268, IMG submission 185900) | Grasslands soil microbial communities from the Angelo Coastal Reserve, California, USA - 14_1009_02_30cm (SPAdes) (version 2) | ecosystem: Environmental > Terrestrial > Soil > Grasslands ... | reverse complement strand
ACGTGACCGCGATCTGCGAGCTGAGCGACGGCTCGTTCTGGTCCGACAGCGCCGGCATCGTCGTCACCCTGGCCGCGTGTCTGGAGGACGGGATCTAGCCGTGGCGAGCGCGCTGATCAACGTGCCGGCGCGGGCCAAGCGCGGCGAGATCATCGAGATCAAGACGCTGATCTCGCACGTGATGGAGACGGGGTTTCGCCGCACGCAGCTGGGCGCGGTGATCCCGCGCGACATCATCAGACGGTTCGTCTGCACCTACAACGGCACGGAAGTCTTCCGCGCCGAGCTCCATCCGGCGATCGCGGCGAATCCGTTCATCGTGTTCTCGACCGTCGCCGTCGAGAGCGGCACCCTCGTGTTCTCCTGGACCGGTGACCACGGCTTCTCGGCGACGGAAACGGCCGCGATAAGCGTGGATTAGATGCGATTCGTCGGCGCGGTCGCGGCGCTGGCAATCGCGGCCTCAGCCGTCGCGGGAGAGATCCCGCGCGCCGACCGCCGCTCGGGTTACGAGTTCATGAGCCGCGAGACGCGCGCGATGCAGGACGACGACACCGCCAACCCGGGCATGCTCTGGGTGCTCGAGGGCGGCACGCTCTGGGAGAAGAAGACCGGCGCCGCCGGCCGCGCCTGCGCCGACTGCCACGGCGATCCCCGCGCGAGTATGAAGGGGGTGGCCGCGCGCTATCCGGCGTTCGACGCGGCCATCGGGCGGCCGATCAGTCTCGAGCAGCGGATCAACCGGTGCCGCATCGACCGCCAGCAGGCGCCGGCGCTCGCCTACGAGAGCCGCGAGCTCCTCGCGCTGACGGCGTTCGTCGCGCGTCAATCACGCGGCCTGCCGATCGACGTCACCATCGACGCGCGCACGCACCCCTTCCTCGACGCCGGCCGCGCGACGTTCCATCGGCGCCAGGGCCAGCTCAACCTCGCGTGCGCTCAATGCCACGACGACAACTGGGGGCGGCAGCTCGCGGGCAACGTCATCCCGCAGGCGCACCCGACCGGCTACCCGCTCTACCGGCTCGAGTGGCAGAGCCTCGGCTCGCTGCAGCGCCGGCTGCGCAACTGTCTCGTCGGCATCCGCGCCGAGCCGTACGACTACGGCGCCAACGAGCTCGTCGATCTCGAGCTCTACCTTCTGTGGCGCGCGCGGGGCATGACGATGGACGCGCCGGCCGTCCGGCCCTGACGCGGCTCGGGGGTCACGGATGACGCGGAGCCACGCGCCACCACGAGACCGCGTGGCGCTCAACGCCTCCCTTGGGAGACCCGGGAGCGTCGGCTCTTGTTTGCGCGCGCCGGGCGACGCGCGCGCACCGGCGCCTCCTCCAGCTCGATCCCGAACACCGCGGACAGCCGATCGTCGGCGATGCGCTTGCCCGCGGCCGGGCGCGCGCGCGAGACGGCGCCGGTGGTGGCCGACCTGAGCAGCTCGGCCTGGTCCACCTGGCGCAGCACGAAGAACAGCTCTGGTTTGGCGTCGAGACGGATGCCCACGCCATACAGGACCGCGGCAACGTGCTTGCACACCTCGGCCGAGTCCGGGCACGAGCAGTCGAGCTCAAGCTCACCCGGCTCCGGGAACAGCCCGTCCTTCGCGTGAGTCAGCGCCGCCAGAACGTCGTCGGACAGCTCACCGCGCAGCAGGCCCACGAGCGAGCCGATCCGGCCGGTGCAGCGAGCGACGACGCGGCGCCAGCGCGCCTTCGCCATCGGGGCGATGCCGATCGTCACGCGGTACAGCTCGCTGCCCGCCACGTGTGCCTCGACCCGGCCCCCGGCAATCGCCAGGTCCAGCACGGAGCCGTTGCGCAGATAGGCGCGCCCGCGCGGCAGGCGGTTGGCGAGGTCGGCGTACCGCTCGAGGTTGTCGGACCAGGCCTTGCCCCAGAACGTGATCGTGAGCTGCCGCTTGCGGTGCGCGATCACGACCGGCTCGGCCGTCCGCTTGCTCTTCCGCAGCAGCTTCGCCAGCGCCCGGGCGCCGTGCGCCTTCTTGTCCGCCACTGACATGTAGGGCGGGTAGTAGTCCCAGCCGCCGTTGCCGTACCAGGCCATCGCGGCGACCCTACACCAGGTGAACTCGCACACCGTACCGTTCGTAGACAGGCGCGGCGCGCCGATCGCACGTTACGAGTTCGGCGCCATGGCTCGCCGCAGTGGCCGCCACCAGCGCGTCGTACGAGGCTCCCCCGGAGATCCCGTGGTCGGGCAAGCGCAGCAAGAAGGCCCGGTAGGCCGGAGCGCTCAGTCGGAGGAATGGCCGGCGAAATCGTGCCGCCAGGAAGTCGCGCACCACGTCTCCCGGCGCCCTGTGAGGAGCGGGCAGCCGGGTGAGCACCGAGTACGTCTCCAGGGCGCAATCCTCGACCAGGCGCAGAGCGCCGTTCAGCGCTCGGCGCGCGGCATCGTGTTTCTCGTGCCAGGACGCGAATGCAGCGACGGCCAGACTCGAGTCGGCGGCTCTTACCGCCGTACGCGCTCCAGTGTGTCGCGCACCTGCTCGGCGGTGAGCGGAGGGAGCTTCGCGTCCGGTACCGCCACCAGCCCCTTGCCCCGCTTCCTCAGCTGCATGGGAGTGGAAGCGATCTCGATCTCCAGCCGGCCGTCGCCAGCGCGGATCTCGAGCGGCTGGCCGGGCCGCAGTCCCAGAGCCTGCCGCAGCGGCTTGGGTACGACGATTCTTCCGGCACGATCGATGACAGCCTTCATGGCACACACAATGCCACTAAGATGGCATTGGCGCTACCGCCGTCGCGCGTCCCGTGTCTCATGTCCCGGCCGCGGCCCGACGGAGATCGAGCGCGACCATGGCCATCAGCTCGTCGTCGCTCATCTCGGTCAGCAGCGTCTCGCCCCCGCCCTGGAGCACGCCCCGCACCATCGCCTGCTTGTCCTCGATGAGCCGGTCGATGCGCTCCTCGACGGTACCGCGGCACACGAGCTTGTGCACGAGCACGTTCTTGTGCTGGCCGATGCGGTAAGCGCGGTCCGTCGCCTGGTCCTCGACCGCGGGGTTCCACCAGCGGTCGAAGTGCACCACGTGCGAGGCCGCGGTCAGGTTGAGGCCGGAGCCGCCTGCCTTCAGCGAAAGCACGAAGAACGGCACGGTGGCGTCCTCCTGGAAGCGCCGCACCAAGCCCCCGCGCGCCCGCACCGGCGTGCTGCCGTGGAGCACGAGCCCGGAACGGCCGAACAGGCCCGCCAGGAACGCGGCCAGCGGCTCGGTGGCCTCCCGGAACTGCGTGAACACGAGCACCTTCTCCTGCTTCGCCGCCACCGCCTCGACGATCTCGCGCAACCGCGCGAGCTTGCCGCTGCCCGCCTCGTCCCACGCACCCTCGCCCAGCCAGTGCGCGGGGTGGTTGCAGATCTGCTTGAAGCGCATCAGATAGGCGAGCACCAGGCCGCGCCGCTCGATACCCTGCGTGAGCCCTGCGATGGCGCGCTCCAGCTCGTCGACGGTCTTCTGATAGAGCGCGGCCTGCGGGCCGGAGAGGAGGCAGAACGCCTTCACCTCGGTCTTGTCGGGCAGGTCGGCCACGATCGAGCGGTCGGTCTTGAGCCGGCGCAGGAGATAGGGCTGGATCAGGCGGCGCAGGGGCGCGTAGCTCTCGTCCGGGCGGTCGGCCAGCCGCTTGGCGAACGCGGAGAACTCACGCGCTGAGCCCAGCAAGCCCGGGTCGAGGAAGTCGTAGATCGACCACAGATCGCCGAGGCGGTTCTCGACGGGCGTGCCCGTGAGCGCGATGCGGGCGCGCGCCTTCAGCGCCTTGACCGCCTGCGTCTGCCGCGCCCCGGGGTTCTTGATCGCTTGCGCCTCGTCGAGGATCGCGAGCGACCACTCCCTGCTCCGGAGCGCCTCGACGCGGGCCAGCGTCCCGTAGGTGGTCATGACGAGATCGGTGGAGCCGAGATCGGCGCCACCCAGCTCGGTCAGCTCGCGCGCTGGCATGGTAGATGGATGGGCCACCAGCGTCGCCAGCGACGGCGCGAAGCGCTCGATCTCGGCCTGCCAGTTCGCGAGGAGCGACGCCGGTGCCACGAGCAGATGCGGCGGGTCGCCGGCGCGCGCGCGCCGCGTCACTAAGAGCAGTCCGAGCACCTGGATGGTCTTGCCGAGCCCCATGTCGTCGGCCAGGCAGACGCCGAGCCGGAGCGACGAGGCGAAGGCGAGCCACGACACGCCGACCTTCTGATAGGGCCGCAGCGTGCCGCGAAAGTCGGCGCCCGGGTCGGTCGCCGCGAGCCCCGCCGGCCCGCGCAGCCCCTCGAGCGTGCGCGCGAGCCAGACGCCGGCCTCGACGCGCGACCAGCCCTCTCCCGCCGCCAGCGCAGCGGCATCGTCCTCCGTCCGGGCGGCGCCGGCGAGCAGCCGCATGCCCTCGAGGAACGAGAGCCCGCCCTCCTTGGCCTCGCGCCGCACGCGCTCCCAGTGGGCAAGCACCTCGCGCAGCCGCTCGCGGTCCAGTTCGACCCATTGCCCGCGCAGCCGCACCAGCCCGCCCGACGACGCCAGGAGCTGCCGCACCTCTGCGGCCGTGAGCTTCTCGTCACCAAGCGCGACGGCGACCGAGAAGTCGAGCAGTGCGTCCATGCCGACCGCGCTCGGCTTCTTCTCGCCCACGCGCACGGCGACCTCCGGCCGCGGCGGGCGCCGCGGGCGCCACCAGTCAGGAACGCGCACGATCAGCCCGGCCGCCTCGAAGGCCGGGATGGCGTGCAGGAAACGGTGCGCCTCGGCGGGCGTCCAGGCCATCGCCTCGTAGATCGCGCCCGAGTCGATCAGCTCGGCCAGCCACGGGGTCTGCTCGGCAGCGCGCTGCAGCGGCACCAGCAGGTGGAGCAGCGCCTGCCGATCGCCGCGCACGGAGGACTCCTCGAGCGCGCGCGCCAGGGGGCGATGCTGCACCTTGCCGCCGGCGCCCGCGCGCACGGCGTAGGTGGCGAGGAATGCGAACGGGTGCTCCTCGTCTCCGCGGTTCTCGGCCAGGTGTACGCACACCTTGCCGACCGTGTGCCACGAGTGATGGCGCGCGCTCAGCCACTCCACGACGGGACCGCGGTGCGCGCGGATCTCCGCGGCGAACGCGCGGTTGAGATCGGCCCAGCGCGCGGCGACCCAGTCGGCGTTGACGTACTCGCCGCCGGGCATGGGCGGGACGGCGCCGGCGAGGCGCGTGCGCTCGTCCGCAGGGCAGTCGACCTCGACGCGCTCGCGCCGCTCCTCGAGGTCGGGCACGGCGCACAGCCGGGTCACGAACGCGCGGCCGAGATCACGCAGGAACGCGAGGGCAGGGGCGAGCGCCGCGTCGAGCTCGGTCGCGCCCAGGTCGAGCAGGGCGTGTCCGGGCCCACGCCGGAAGGCGCGGGCGACGCGCGCGCGAGCGGCGACGGACAGGCCGTCGCTCGCTTCGTCGTCGCCGGGCGCCGTGTCCGCGAGCAGCGCGCCCGACGGCAGGATGGCCACGCGCATCGCCCGCAATCTAAGCGGCGGAGGCGTCCGGCGCAACCGTGAGCCGTCTGGCGTAGTATCTTGCGGACGCGGATGCGGATCTCGGTGAACCTCCTCAGCTTCGGGCCGGGCCTGCGCCCGGACGCGCGCGCGGGCCGCGAGGACTGGCGTCCGCTGTGATGGGCAAGAAAGCGCTGGCGGTCGAGCTCGGTGAGTTCGTCGCCCGGCTCCGCTTCGAGGACTTGCCGCCGGCGGTCGTCGACAAGGCCAAGGCGGTCGTGAATCATGCCGTCACCGTCGCCATGGCCGGCTTCGGCGCCGCGCGTACCGAGGCGGCGCGCCGTGCCGTGCTCGCGCACGAACGTCTCGGCCCGGGGCGGGTCGGCGCCGGACAGGGCGCGACGTTGTGGGTGGATGGCGCGCGCGTGACCCGCGCCGGCGCGGCGTTTGCCAACGGCGTCGCCATCGCGGTCAACAACCAGTGCGACTCGTACCACATGCTCACCCATCCCGGCGTTCTCATCGTTCCCGCCGGGGTCGGCACCGCCGAGGGTGAAGGGCGGACGGGCCGCGAGCTGCTGACCGCGCTGGCGGCGGGCTACGAGGTGCAATGCCGCTGCGCGCGCGATTTCATCCCGTCCACGCCGGCCCGCGGCTTTCGGGCGAGTCCCGTCTACGGCATTCTCGGTTGCGCGGCCACCACGGCGAAGCTGCTGGGACTCGACGCCGCGCGGACCGCCAGCGCCATCGCGCTCGCTGCGAGCTTCGCCGGCAGCCTCATCGAGGGCCAGCGCACCGGCGCGCGCGATGCCGACTTCGCCGAGGCCCAGGCGGCGCGCAGCGGAATGTGGGCGGCCACCCTCGCCGCCGAGGGCTTCGAGGGCGCGCCGACGGCGCTCGAAGGCGAGGGCGGCTTCTACAACGCGTTCACCGGAAGCCACCGCGGCGACCTGACGTACAGCTTCACCGGGCCGCTCAGGGCCGACCTCGACGAGATCGTTGCCGATCTCGGCCGGCGCTGGGAGGTCCTCGACGTCAAGTTCAAGATCTATCCCACGCCCGGCTTCAACCAGCCGGTCATCTGGCTGGCCCGCGAGATGACCGCCCGGCATCACCTGAAGGCCGAGCAGATCGAGCGCGTCATCCTCGAGATGAACCATCTCGAGACGCTCTATCCCTCTCCGCGCTTTCCGCGCCCGCCGGCCCCGGACGGCAGCGGGTTCGGGCGCACCGCCTACATGCTCGCGTACACGGTGGTGACGGGCGACTATCCCGTGTTGGAGCGCAACGTCGAAGACCCGCGTGACGCGGGAGCCTCGGCTGACGCCGATGTGGCCGCTCGGGTGAGCGCGCTCCAGCGCCGCGTCGAGATCCTCGGCGTGGTGGGCCGGGAATGCTTCGCCCCGCGCATGACCTTCGTCTTGCGCGACGGCCCTGGCGTCACGGGCGAGTACGAGGGCCGCGAGCTGATGTGGGACTTCGCGCGGGACGCCCGCGAGCTACGACGCTTCCTGCCGGGCCTGCCGATCTTGCCGGCGCGCTACGACGAGCTGGTGGCGGCCATCGCCGGGCTCGACGCGTCCGCCTCCGTGGACGCGGTCCTCCGGTTGACGCTGGCCACGAAGGGAGAACAGCCGGCATGAGGCGGGAACGCGAGCGTGGGGCCGTGATCGGCATCGAGTTCACGACGTTCTCGCTCATCGGCCGGTGCGAGCGCACCGGCATGTTCGGCATCGCCATCGCGACCAACGAAATGGCCGTCGGCTCGCGGTGCATCCACGTCGCGCCGGGGGTGGGCGCCGTCGTCACCCAGGCCAGCACCAATCCGCGCCTCGGTCACCTCGGACTGAACCTCCTGCGCGCCGGGTACTCGGCGCCGCGCGTGCTGGAGGAGATCGCGGCGAGTGACCAGTTCGTCGAGCGCCGGCAGCTCGGGTGCCTGGACGTGACCGGTCTCGCCGCCGCCCGGACGGGCTCGGGCAACCGGCCGTGGGCGGGCCACCGCGTCGATCGCAACGTGGTCGTCACGACCAATGCCGTCGTGAGCGCACAGGTCGCCGACGCGATGTTCGAAACGTTCCAGAAGGGCGCCGGCCTCGCGCTGTGGGAGCGACTCCTGCGATCGCTCGAGGCGGGGAAGGCGGCCGGAGGCCAACCGGACGGCGAGACCTCCAGCGGGCTCTTCGTCGTCGACCGTGAGCCGTACGCGACGGTGGATCTGCGGGCCGATCTGCATCCGGCGCCCGTCGCCGAGCTGCGGCGGTTGGCCGACGCGTACTTCCCGCTGGTGCCGTACTACAACCTGCGCCCGCGCGACCCGAGCGTGCCGTCGGCCGCGGAGTGGCTCGCCGCGCAGCGGCAACGGGCGCGCTGAACTACGCGAGCATGGCCAGGGCCTGCTGCAGCGTGCGAACGCGCGCGTACATCTTCATCGACGTGTCGAGGCTGTAGGCGTGGGCGGCGGCGTCGCCGCCCCAGCAGCACTCGCGCACGACCACGGTGTCGAGGTCCATGCTGAAGGCCTCGCGGACGCTGGTCTCGACGCCGCGATTGGTCGCACCGCCGCCGATCACCAGCGCGGTGCGGCGGAGCAATCGCAGCAGCTCGGCCACCCCGGTGCCGTAGAACGCGCTGGGGCGGCGCTTGAGGAACACGTAGTCCTGGGGCCGAGGCGCGATCGCCTCCGGGAAGCCGGCCTCCGGCGTGCCCTCGATGCAGTTGGTGAGTGACGGCACGCCCGTCTGGACGCTGAGGTCGGTGGGCAGCAGCACGACGTCGGCGCCGTCCGCCCGGCTGACCGGGGTCGTATAGATGATGGGCAGGCCGTGGGCGCGGCACCCGCCGATCAGCGTCACCCACGCGTCGAGCACGGGCCTCATCGCCGCGCGCCGCGCGGGATCGGCGGGAGCGAGGGCGCGCCGGCAGGCGTCGTAGACGATCAGGGCAGCGCGCGAGGCGTCGATGCGGTCGGGCGGGGCGCTCGTGCTCATGGCCGATGTTGCGCACGCGGATCATACTCCAGTCTGATGCCCGCCGCGCCGCCGGTCGTTCACGGACACTGCGAGCCCGCGTTCGAGCCGCTGCGCGGCGCCCTCTCGGACATCCTCGCAGCGGGCTCCGAGATCGGCGCCGCGCTGGCCGTCTACGTGGACACGCACGCGGTGGTCGACGTGTGGGCCGGCCACACCGACGCCGCGCGGACGCGACCGTGGGAGCGCGACACGATCGTCAACCTCTACTCCGTCGGGAAAGCCGTCACCGCCATCTGCGCGCTCCGCCTCGTCGACTCCGGCGCGCTCGATCTCGACGCTCCGATCTCCCGCTACTGGCCCGAATTCTCGCAGGCCGGCAAGGCACAGATGCCGGTCCGCTTCTTGTTGACGCATCAGGCCGGGCTTCCGGCCGTCGCGCGCCCGCTGCCGCCGGGCGCCGTGCTGCGCTGGGAGATCATGACGGACGCGCTCGCCGCCCAGGCGCCGTGGTGGCCGCCCGGCGCGGGTCACGGCTACCACGTGAACACGCAGGGATTCCTGCTCGGCGAAGTGGTTCGGCGCATCACCGGCAAGACGCTCGGGTCCTATCTGCGGGACGAGATCGCCGGTCCCGCGGGCATCGAGTTCTTCGTCGGCTTGCCTCCCGAGCTCGACGGGCGCTGCGCCGACATGGTGCCGCCGCCGCCGAGCCCCGAGGGCGACGAGCTGCGGCGGCAGCTCTCCGTCGATCCGGCGAGTCTCAGCGGCCTGGCGCTCATGCGCGTGCATGCGTACCGCAACCCGCCGGAGATTTCAGGGACGGGGATCATCAACACACGGCGATGGCGCGCGGCGGAAGTGCCGTCGACGAACGGCCACGGGAATGCGCGCGGGGTGGCGCGGCTCTACTCGGCGCTCGCCGGCGACGGCGAGCTCGACGGCGTGCACATCCTCTCCCGCGAGATCATCGCGATGGCGATCGCGGAGCAGGTGTACGCCGAGGATATGGTCCTGCAGCGCCCCACGCGCTTCGGGCTCGGATTCCAGCTCACCATGGCCGAGCGACGCCTGGGCCCGAGCCCGCGTGCGTTCGGGCACTTCGGTGCCGGCGGCTCGCTGGGGTTTGCCGATCCCGACGCGCGGCTCGCCTTCGGCTATGCCATGAACCAGGGGCGCGCCGGCTGGCAGCACAAGCACGTCCGCCACCTCATCGATCTGGTCTATAAACATGGGGGGCCACGAGATGGCCCCCCATACCCCCCCAGCGTTCGGAGCGCCCCGGCGGAGCCGTGACGCTCCTCTAAGTCCCGTTGACACGTGGGGCCAGCGTTCGGCGCGCCCCGGCAAAGCCGGGGCGCGCCTCGATAATCCGACAGGTGACTAACGAATGGCGAGCTCTGCCGGCTTGCGCTGGCAGACGTCGAGCGCGGTCACGGCCAGCACGCGCGTGACCTTCTCCATCTCGCTCACGAGGACGCAGGCGTCGTCCTCGTCCGCGTTGCCGCGGATGGTGGCGGGACCGTAGAGCAGACACGGGATGCCGGCCTTCCAGAGATGGCACGTGTCGTCAGCGCTGTACGAGTGCGGCAGCACGGTGCCGATCTTCTGCGGCTCGTTTCCGGTCACGGCGCGGTAGCTCCTGGCGACCGCCTGCACGATCGGCGCGTCGATGGGGATGTCGAACGGCTCCATCACGAGACGTCGCCGCCCCTTGAAGTGGGCGGGCGGCGGGATCTCGATCTCGTAACGCAGCTCCGGATCGCGCGCCGCGACCGGGTCCAGCGCGCGACGGATGTCGGCGACGATGCCGTCGGCCGTCATGCCCGGCACGAAGTGGACGTCGACGATGATCGTGCAGAGGTCGGGGACGTACGGCGGCTCCACGAGCACGTAGTCCCGGCCCCGACCGCCGAGGATGCTGCCGATGTTGAGCCGCGGGAACGCGGGCAGGTCGGGCCGTGGCGTGTGACGGAACTCCACGCGCTGCAGGGCGCCGATCAGCGCCGTCATCGTATGGACCGCGTTCACCGTGCCCTCGAGACGTCCGACGTGCCCCGTCACGCCGTACGTGTGGATGGCCATGTGCACGATGCCGGAGTGCACCGTGACGAGGTTGTCGGCGCCGAACGGCTCCGCGACCACCGCGGCATCGGTGCGGAGCCCGCGCTCCATCAGATGATGCGTGCCCTCGCCGCCCTGCGTCTCGCCGGCCACGCAGGCGACGACGAGATCACCCGCGAGTCGCACGCCGGAGCGGCGAACAGCCTCGGCGGTCATGATGATGCTGGCCAGGCCGCCCTTCATGTTCTGTACGCCGTGGCCGTAGAGCCGATCGCCCTCGAGCGTGGGCGTCCACGGATCGCGCCTCCATCGCCTCGTGAGCGCGTTGATGTCGGTGTGGCCGTTCAGCATGAGGCTGGCGCCACCGCCCGTGCCGCGCAGGGTGGCGATCGTCTGGAACCGTCCGGGCTCGATCTCTTGAAGGTCGACGTCGTACCCGCGCCGGCGAAAGAACGCCTCGAGGAAGAGCGCGACCGGTGTCTCCTCCGTCTTGAAGCTCGGAATACGGATGAGCGCGCCGGCGAGGTCGATCAGCTCTTGCCGATCGACGTGTCCCAGCACCGCGCGCATCAGGTCAGCCATCGGCGATATCATCCTGGCTCACGACACAGGAGGAACCGGCCATGGCTCCACTCCAGATCACACCGCTCCATCCCTCGCTCGGCGCCGAGGTCGCCGGCGTCGACCTCAGCAAGCCGGTCGACGCGCCGACCCGGCAGGCGCTGTCACGCGCGCTGGCCGACCATCTGGCGCTGGTGGTTCGCGATCAGGCGCTGACGCCGGCCCAGTATCTCGCCGCCGCGTCGGTGTTCGGCCCGCCGATGGAGCAGCACTACTCACAGCACAACATGCCGGACTTTCCCTTGATCGGGCTGATCTGGCACCAGAACGGCCAGCGCCCCGCCGAACAGTGGCACACCGACCACACCAACCGCGAGCGCCCGCCGGCCGCGACCATCCTGTATGGCGTGGAGATTCCATCGGCCGGGGGCGGAACCAGCGTGGCGAACATGCGCGCGGCCTACGTCGCGCTTGCCGACGCCGAACGCCGGCGCCTCGAAGGGCTGACGACGTTCAACAGCCTGGACAGCGGTCACACCGACACTCGCCAGGAAGATCGAGACAAGTACGGCACGCCCATCGAGCATCCGATGGTACGCACGCATCCCGTGCACGGGTCGAGGGCGGTGTACTTCCACATCACGAAGGCCACGCACATCTCCGGCATGACACCGGTGGCCAGTCGGGCCTACATGACCGATCTCCTCGAGCGGATGATTCGGCCCGAGATCGTCTATCACCACGTCTGGCGCAAAGGGGACGTGCTGATCATCGACGACCGCGCGACCATGCACCGGGCGCATGGCGACTACGATCGCAGGCAGCGCCGGGTCCTGTGGCGGATCATCGTCGAAGGTGACCGTCCGCGGCTCGTCTGAATCGCGCCCTCATTGCAGGTGCACGATGCGGGCGATGCGCCGGCAACCACGGCGACGATGCAGGCCAGATGACGAAGCGCGGAGGATGGGCTCACGTCATGGCGCCCTGGTCGACGGCGGCACGTATTCGTAATCGGCGCGGCTTTTCTGCATGATCGCGCGCAGGTCCTGACGCAGCTCCTCGAGTGTCGGTCGGCCGACGAACCACCAGCCGGTATAGATCCGGTGGATCGTCAGGTCGGGATACAGCGAGAACGTGTACCGCAACGCCACGAGGCCGTGCTCGAAGCCGGGCTTCGTCTGCTCGACGATCTCGAGCTCGTTGATCGCCCGCCGCTCGTGATCGCTGAGGAACGTGAACGTGGCGCCGAGCCCGGCGCGGAACGCCGCCGTGACCTCCGGCGGATCGGTGCTCACGACCGCCAGCTGGCAATAGTTCACCGCGAGCTCGTCCTGCATCGTCGCGAGGTGCCTGACCTGCACCGAGCACTTCGGTCACCAGTAGCCGCGATAGAAGCTCAGGATGAGCGGATAGCCGTTGGCCAGCGCCGAGAGTCGCACCGGACGACGGCGATGGTCCGGCAGGTCGAGATCGGGAAGCCGACTGCCGACGACGAGATCAGGGCGCATGCGATGTCCTCCGGGTGAAGATCAGGCGAACACGATCACGCCGCGGCCGACCCCGTCGGTCTCGATGTCCGCGTACGCGCGATTGATCTCGGCCAGGGCATAGCGCCGCGTGACGAGGCCGGCGACGTCGAGCCGGCCGCGCTCGACCCAGTCGGCGATGCGCGGCATGTCCTGGCGCGGGTGGGCCGAGCCATAGTACGTGCCCGTGATGGTCTTCTCTCCGCGCGTCAGCACGACCGGCTCGATGGCCGCCGTGTCGCCGACGGGCGCGATGCCGACGATGACGGCGGTGCCGCGCTTGCGCAGCATGTCGACGGCCATCTTCGTGGTGGCGCCGCTGCCGTAGGCCTCGAACGCGAAGTGGGCGCCGCCGCCGGTGAGGGCCTGCACGCGCGCCACCGCGTCCTCCGCGCGCGCGTTCACCGTGTGGGTGGCGCCGAACTTCTTCGCGAAGGCCAGCGCGGTGTCCTTGACGTCCACCGCCACGATGGTGGTGGCGCCGGCCAGCCGCGCGCCCTGCAGGACGTTGAGGCCGACGCCGCCGCAGCCGATCACCGCCACGCTGTCGCCCGGCTGCACGCGCGCGTTGAACAGCGCGGCGCCCACGCCGGTGGTCACGCTGCAGCCGATCAGCGCGAGTGCCGGAAAGTCGAGCGAGGCCGGCGCGGGCACGCAGCCCATCTCGGGGACGACGGCGTACTCCGCGAAGCAGGCGACCTTGCCCATGTGGGCGCAGTCCTGCCCGGCCTGCGTGTGCAGGCGCGAGGTGTTGTCGAAGAGCTTGCCGGTCGTGCGCGCGTGCTCGTCGCACAGGTGGGGCCGGCCGCTCTCGCAGGAATGGCAGTGCCCACAGTTGGGCACGAAGCTCAGGATCACGCGGTCGCCGGGCTTGACCATGCTCACGCCCTCGCCCACGGCCTGCACGGTGCCGGCGCCCTCGTGGCCCAGCACGGCGGGCAGGGCGATGGTGGCCTCGCCCTTCTGGAAGTGCAGGTCGCTCCGGCACACGCCGGCGGCGCCGACCCTGATGAGCACCTCGCCGCGCTTGGGCGGGTCCAGCTCGACGGTCTCGACCGAGTACGGCTTGTTGACGTCGTAGAGCACGGCGGCGGTGACGCGCATGTGGTCTCCTGTCGTATCGGTGTCGGTCCGGCGCAGCTTAGCCGAGATCGGCGCCGACGGGAAGCGCCGCGTCCATCCGAAGACGTTGACCCGCGCCCGGGCCGCCGATACGATGCCCGCGATGGCGAGTTACGAGACGAGAACGCGCCGCTTCAGCCGCGCCGAGTACGATCGGCTGATCGAGCTGGGCGTCTTCCAGTCCGACGAACACATCGAGCTGATCGGCGGCGAGCTCATGGTCGCCGAGCCTAAAGGAGCGCCGCACTACACCGCGGTCGTGAAGACCGCCGGGGCCCTGGAGGCAGCGTTCGGGCCGGGATGGTACGTGCGCAGGGAAGGGCCCGTCGGACTCGACGACGATTCCGAGCCCGAGCCCGACGTCGCCGTCGTTCCGGGAAGCCCAGACGACTACAGCCGCGCTCATCCTTCGCGGCCGGTTCTCACCGTCGAGGTATCCGAGTCGAGCCTCGCCGCCGATCGGCATCGTAAGGGCAGCCTCTACGCACGCGCCGGCTTGGCGGACTACTGGGTGCTCAATCTGGTCGACCGCGTCCTCGAGGTGTACCGGGAGCCCGCTGCCGATTCCGCCGCGCCGTTCGGCTGGCGTTACACGCGCAGCGAGGTGTTCGATGCCGCCGCTCGGGTCACGCCTCTGGCGGCGCCGGGCTCGAGCGTCTCCGTCTTGCTGCTCCTTCCCTGATCGACGCCGGAGGTTCCGAGATGGCGACCATGGGCGCGCGGACCGGACGGCAATACATCAAGGGGCTCCAGGACCAGCAGCGCGAGGTCTGGCTGGGCGGCGAGCGCGTCAAGGACGTGACCACGCACCCGGGGCTGGCCAACGGCGTGCGCGCCATCGCCTCGCTGTACGACATGCAGCACGATCCGGGCCTCCGTGACGACATGACGTACGTGTCGCCGACGAGCGGTGAGCGCGTGGGCCTGTCCTTCATCGTCCCCCGCACGCGCGAGGAGCTCGAGCGGCGGCGCGTCATGATGTCGCACTGGGCGCGCGCGACGTGCGGGATGATGGGACGCTCGCCCGACTTCATGAACGTCACCTTCGCCGCCTGGGCGGCCGCCGCCGGGTACTTCGCGCAGGGCCGTCCGGAGTTCGGTGAGAACATCCGACGCTACTACGAATACCTCCGCGAGCACGATCTGACCCTCACCCACGCGCTCATCAACCTGCAGCGGAGCCGGACGGCGTCGGGGGTGTTCAACCTGGAGCAGGGGACGGCGCTGAGCGTGGTGCGCGAAACCGACGCCGGCGTCGTGGTGCGCGGCGCGCGGATCCTCGCGACGCTCGGACCGATGTCGGACGAGATCGCCGTGTACTCGCCGCGGGTCGCGAGGCACACGGAGAAGCACAGCCCCTTCGCCATCAACTTCGCCATCCCCTGCGGGACGCCGGGACTGAAGTTCCTCTGCCGGGAGAGCTTCGACCTCGGCCGCTCGCGCTTCGACCATCCGCTGGCGTCGCGCTTCGAGGAGATGGATTGCGTCGTGTTCTTCGACGATGTGCTGGTCCCCTGGGAGCGAGTCTTCGTCCTGGGCGACGTCGACCTGATCAACAACACCGCCATGACGACTCACTCGGCGGCGCATACCGCCCACCAGGGGGCGGCGAAGAACCTGGCCAAGTGCGAGTTCGTTCTCGGGGTCGCCCTGCACATGACGCAGACGCTGGGCAACGCGCACTTGCCGCATTCGGAGGAGCGGCTCGCCGAGCTGACGATGTACACGGAGCTGATGCGCGCGTGCATCCGATCGGCCGAGGCCGACGCGACGCTCGACGAATGGGGCGTCATGTGTCCGGTCCCCCTGCAGATCGAGCTGACCCGCAATCTCTTCATGACGGCCTACCCGCGCATGGCGGAGATCCTGGAGCTGCTCGGCTCCAGCAGCTTCATGATCGTGCCGAGCGAGGCGGACTTCCAGAGTCCCGTCGCGCCGGACATCGCGCAATACCTCGCGACCGATACCGCGACCGCTCGAGACCGCGTCAAGCTCTTCCGTCTGGCGTGGGACATCGTCGGCAGCTCGTTCGGGAGCCGCCAGGTTCTCTACGAGCGATTCTTCGCCAGCGACCCGTTGACCCGGGCGCGCGCGTTGAACGCGCTGTATCAAAAAGAAGACGTCATGCGCCGGGTGCGCGAGTTTCTCGACGAGGAGCCGACGTAGCCGAAACGCTCCTACCCACACCCTTCAGAGGGCGCAGAGCGCAGGATCGTTTCAGCACGAGGTTACGTGCGGATTCTTGCTCGCGGAACCGCAGAGCTCCTCGATGCACGCTATGAGGACGGTCGGTGGGTGAATCTTCGGCAACGCGGTCGCGTCCCATAGATGGAAGGAGAAAGTGAAGATACCGTGGGAAGGATTACGCATTCGAAAAAATTGGCATTCGTCGCGCTTGCCGCACTCGCGATCGTGCTTACGATCAACGTGCCCAGCGAGGCGCGAGCCGGAGGCGGTCACGGCTTCGGCGGGCACCACGGCTTCGAAGGACACCACTTCGACCGAGGTTTTCATCGCCGCTTCGGGTTCGGGTTTGCTCCGGTCTTCCCGTACTACGGCTATGACCCGTACTACTATCCGCCAGCGTATGGGTACGACGCTCCCAGCTACTACTGGTACTGCCCGAGCTACGGGGCGTACTACCCGAGCGTGCAGAGCTGCCCGGAGGCGTGGGTGCCGGTGCCGGCTTCATGACGCCGCCCCGGGCGTAGCCCCGCCCGGTACCTGAGACGGGCTGCGGCGCCCCGCGCCGCCGCAGCCTTCATGGGAAGGCCACGGCTCGGGCCCCGTGGGCGTGCCAAGCCCGGACGCCTGTCGTAGAATTGCGCCGCCAAGCCCGACGCCCGGCGCGGAGCCCGAGGCCAGGCGCCCGGCCCGAGGCCAGGCGCCGTCCCACGCTCGCCACGGAGGTCGTCCATGCGCAGACTCATCGCACATCTGACCGGCGTTCTCCTCCTCCTGCTCCCCATCGTCGCGCAAGCGCTTCCGACAGCGACTCCGGAGGAGGTCGGACTCTCGAGGGAGCGCCTGGCCCGCATCGCGCCGGCCCTGTCGCGGCAGATCGAGGCCAGGAGCTTCCCCGGCGCGGTGGCCATCGTCGCCCGCAAAGGGCGGATCGCCTATTTCGAGGCGATCGGCCAGCTCGATCCCAAGAGTGCGACGCCGATGTCGAAGGACGCGATCTTTCGCCTCTACTCGATGACGAAGCCGTTCACGTCGGTGGCGGCGATGATGCTGGTCGAAGAAGGCCGCCTGCGCTTGACGGATCCGGTCGGGATGTACCTGCCGCAGCTCGGAAAGCTCGAGGTCCTGACGCCGAGCACCGACGCGAGCGGGAAGACGACGTACACGACGGTCGCGGCGCAGCGTCCGGTCACGGTGTACGACCTGCTCCGACACACGTCGGGAATGGTCTACGGCGGGTTCACGCCCAACGCCGAGCTCAAGGAGCTCTACGCGAAGGCGAACGTGACGTGGTCGGGCGTCACCCCGGCGGAGCAGCTCGAGAGCCTCGCCAAGGTGCCGCTGGCTCACCAGCCCGGAACGATGTGGGAGTACGGCCTCTCCACGGACGTCGTCGGTCGCGTCATCGAGGCGGTGACCGGCTCGACGCTCAGCCGGTTCCTCGACGAGCGCCTGTTCCGGCCGCTGCGGATGAAGGACACGACGTTCCACGTCCAGGGCGGGCAGGTGAAGCGCCTCGCCCAGCCGCTCGAGACCGATCGGGCGACCGGCAAGCCCATCACGCTTCTCGACGTCACCGCGGCGCAGAAGAACGACGCCGGTGGCGCCGGCGCCGCCGGCACGGCGCTGGACTACGCGCGATTTTCGCAGATGCTCGCGAACGGTGGAAAGCTGGACGGCCAGCGACTGCTCGCGCGTACGATCGTGCGTCACATGACGTCGGACCACCTCGGCGACATCAAGCCGGCTCATCAGATCCTGGCGCCCGGATACGGCTTCGGTCTTGGCTTTGCCGTCCGGCGCGCCGATGGTCTGAACGGCGCGCCGGGCTCGGCCGGCGAGTTCACGTGGGGCGGCGCCGGCGGCACCGCGTTCTGGATCGATCCCAAGGAGCAGCTCGTCGCCGTCCTGATGACTCAAGCGCAGCCCGGCCCGTGGCAGCGCGAGTTCAAGGAGCTGTTCCGCCAGCTCGTCTACCAGGCGATCGCCGAGTAAGCGGGGCAGGACGCCGTGCGTCGAGCGCGGCGTTCACGCGGCGCTGCAAGGCGTCGTCGTGGGCGTAGAGGCGAAGCGCCTCGACGGCCGCCTTCGAATCCGGCGCCGAGCCGCGAGCGACCAGCTCCAGGAGGACGTCGAAGCCCCTGTCGTCGCGCGACGCGACGAGGCCCAGGATGATCGCGTGCCGAACATCGGGCCGGTCCTCGCCTGGCAACCGCTCACGGAGGGCGACGACCGCCTCGGGTCGGCGGCAATCCCCAAGGGCCATGGCGGCCGCCCGCGCGATGTCGCGGTTATCCGACCCCAGCCGCTGCGCGACGAAGGGCACGGGGTCGTCGGCGCTGAAGCCGAGGAGGCCAGAGAACGCCTCCGCCAGGACGCCGGGCTCGTCGTCACCCCGCAGCGCGAGGAAGCGCAGGAGGAGAGCGACGTCGGGACGGCCGCTGGCCACGAGTCCGCGGATGCCTCCCGCTCGGGCGGTGGGCTCGGGATCGACCAGCAACCCGACGCAGATGGTGAGCGCCGCGGGATGCCCCGTGACGACGAGCCCCATGGCGCTGGTCGCCCGCAGCTCCGGTGCCGTGTCGATCGGCGGGCCGAACGCCGGTTCCCGCTGGACATGGACGACGCCCCGTAGGAACACGTCGGAGGCGGCGGCGTCACCGAACGAGAGCAGCGCGTGAACGATCCCCGTCTTGGCGACGCATCCCGGATCGCGCCGAACCGGGTCCTCGAGGAAGCGCGGAAACGCCGTGATCAGGTCGGGCGCGAGCGCCGACAGATCCGCCTCGCGCGCGGCGCGCGCCGCGCGCGCGACGACGTGGTTGCTGCGGTGGGCCAGCGAGTCACGGACGAGCGCCAGCGTGGCCGCGTCGTGGGGCCGCCCTGCGGCCTCGCTCAGCGCTTGCAGGGCTTCCGCCACCGGGTCGCGCTTCATCGCCGGGCACCATCGTAACGTGAGAGCGCCGGGCCGGCTCCTCGCCGGAGTGGTACCTTTCCGGGATCAGCGCACGAAGGAGGTCTCCCATGGCCAGCGCAAAGCTTCCGACTCCCGACGAGCTCAAGGCGGTCGGCCGGCAACTGGGGATGAACCTGTCCGACGGCGACGTCGGGTTCTTCCTCGAGACCATGGGCGGCAGCGTGGCGGCCTATCACGCCATCGAGGCCATGGCTGACCCGATGCCGCCTGTGAAGTATCCGCGCACGCCGGGCTATCGCCCCGAGGGCGCGGAGAACAAGTTCAACGCCTGGTACTACAAGAGCGAGGTGCAGGGCGCGCCCTCAGGGAAGCTGCGGGGCAAGCGCGTCGCGCTCAAGGACAACGTCTGCCTGGCCGGCGTGCCGATGATGAACGGCGCCTCCACGCTCGAGGGCTACGTCCCCGACGTCGACGCGACGATCGTCACGCGCATCCTCGACGCCGGCGGAACGATCATGGGTAAGGTGCACTGCGAGTACTTCTGCTTCTCCGGCGGCAGCCACACGAGCGCCGCCGGCCCCGTGCAGAATCCGCGCAAGCCGGGCTACTCCGCCGGCGGCTCGTCCTCGGGCAGCGCCGCCGTCGTCGCGGCGGGCGAGGTCGAGATGGCCATCGGCGGCGACCAGGGCGGCTCGATCCGCATCCCGGCCGCCTACTGCGGCGTGTACGGTCTCAAGCCGACGCACGGCCTCGTGCCGTACACCGGCATCTTCCCCATCGAGCTCACGCTCGACCACACGGGTCCCATGACGGCCACGGTGGCCGACAACGCGCTGCTGCTCGAGGTGCTCGCCGGGCCCGACGGGCTCGATCCGCGCCAGGTGAATGTCAAGACCGCCGCATACACGAACGCGCTGACCGCTGACGCGCGGGGTCTGAAGATCGCGGTCGTGAAGGAAGGCTTCGGCCACGCGAACTCGGAGACGGACGTCGACGCGCTGGTCCGCAAGGGCGCCGCGACCTTCAGGCAGCTCGGCGCTCAGGTGGACGAGGTCTCGATCCCGCTGCACCTGGCCGGCCCCGTCATCTGGACGCCGATCGCCGTCGAGGGCGCGACGTGGCAGATGCTGAACGGCAACGGCTTCGGCTTCAACTGGAAGGGCCTCTACGTCACCAGCCTCATCGACGCCCACTCCGCCTGGCGCCAGCGCGCCGACGAGTTCTCCGACACGCTCAAGACCACGATCCTCTTCGGCCAGTACGCGCTGAACAAATACCGCGGCCACTACTATGCGAAGTCCCAGAACCTCGCCCGCACGCTGCGCGCGGCCTACGACACCGTGCTGAACACCTGCCCGTTCGACGTCACCGGCCATCCGTCCATGAGCGTGCCGTGCGGCCTCAGCGACGGCCTGCCCGCCGGGATGATGCTGACGGCCAAGCACTTCGACGAGGTGTCGATCTACCGCGCGGCGTCCGCGTTCGAGAAGGCGGGGGATTGGAAGGGAGTGAGGGCGTAGCGGGGTCGGGGTATCCGTTTGTCGACAGTGGTGGCCGGATTTCGCCGAGCGGATACAGAACGCTGAGCGGTTGAAGATTAGCAGAGCTGACGCAAGATTCCGCTTGACAGCGTCGCTGATCGCGAGCCATTGCGCGCGCTCAGTCGCGCGTGGAGCCCGGGCCCAACCGCGCCGCAGCGGCGCCGAGATGCCTGAGAGAGGTCGGCGTCCGAAAATTCGGGGATCGCCGGACGATCACGCGCTGTCGGGGCGTCACGGAGGCCCGAAAGTCGGGGTGTAGAGTCGGCGCAGGAAGAAGGAGACTCGCCGATGAACACCGACTTTCGTGTCGCCAGCTTGCCCGTCGCGTCTATCGCGGAGTTGGATCGCCTCGGCGACGAGATCGCCGAGCTCTCCGCCCATCTCGATGCCGCCACCGCTCACCTCCTCGACCTCATCCGCGACTTCGATGCGCGCGGCGGCTGGGGCAACGGGTTCCGCTCGTGCGCCGCGTGGCTGACCTGGCGCATTGGGCTCGACCCGGGCGCGGCGCGCGAGCGTGTCCGCGTGGCCCGCGCGCTCGGCACGCTGCCGCGGCTAGCGCAGGCGCTCGCGCGCGGGGAGCTGTCGTACGCCAAGGTGCGGGCGCTGAGCCGCGTGGCGACACCGGAGACCGAAGAGCGGCTGCTCGGTGTCGGTCGCGCCGGCACCGCCGAGCACGTCGAGCGCATCGTCCGCGCTTGGCGCCGGGTGGACCGCAACGCCGAAGCTGCCGAGGCCGCCATGCTCCACAAGAGCCGGGCCCTGCATG
>Ga0209268_1000451_pt1 | contig 22121 bp, 18 predicted proteins | sample GraSoiAngelo_143_FD_185900 | JGI IMG/M metagenome (GOLD analysis project Ga0209268, IMG submission 185900) | Grasslands soil microbial communities from the Angelo Coastal Reserve, California, USA - 14_1009_02_30cm (SPAdes) (version 2) | ecosystem: Environmental > Terrestrial > Soil > Grasslands ... | reverse complement strand
TTGAAGTTGACACGAGCCTGCCTCCTCGCGCCGATTTATAGCAGCATCGCGCGGGGCTGGGGAAGAGCCCCGTTAGCGGGGGATGTAGCGGGGCGTCGACACGGCGAGAAAAATCTCGCGTAAAAACAAGAGCAGGCAGATGACCAGGGCCAGCATCGCGGACACGAACAGGCCGCCAATGGTGTAGGAAAGGTCGGTCCTGACGATGGCGCCCAGGAACGCGGTGGAGATCAGCAGGCAGACGAAAAGCGCCGAGATCACCGCGAACAGGATGGAGAAATAGACGTCGCGCATGCGACGTGCGATGGTCTGCAGCTCTTCACGCGCCGAAGGCAGCTCGGCTTCGCTCATGTGCGCCAGCATTCCTTCGAGCTCGCGGCGCCGGTCGACGGCGCGGCCCAGGCGGATGTTGAGCGCGGCAATGATCGTCCCGATCGCGGTCAGCAGGAATACCGGCGCAACGACGAGCTGGATCACCGCCGAGATTTCAGGAACGTGCGGTTCGAAAGTCATTTGGTGCCTGCTTTTTTCTCCAGCAGGTCGCCGCGTTTCTTCAGCGTGTCCTCGAGCTTGGACTTGGGAACCAGCACGGTGTAAGGCGAGGACGGGAAACGGACGTAATAGTTCTCGCCCTCCAGCTTGCCGACCTTGATCGAGTACGCAACGCCGTCGAGCGTGGTGGCGTTGATCAGGGTCGGGTGCTCGAGGCCGGTGTCCTTCGCATCCCGGGGGGCGACATCGGCGAGCTCGAGCAGGCCGAGCGAGTAGGAGGCCGAGTTGGCGCGCCCGATGTCGAGCTTCTCCCCGGGCCCGGCGCCGGCCAGCTTCCACCCGGCATTGTCGGCAGGGCGCTCGATGCGCCAGCGGCTGCCGTCGGGGTAGCGCAGCTCGAGGCTCTTGAGCTTTTCGACCTTGAAGGAGCGGCGATCGAGCCAGTCGGCGCTCCTGGCGCTGGCCTGCCTGAGAGGGTCGGAGACGATGAGCACCGTCTTCGGGTCGGCGGGCAGCATCACGAAGCGGCCGTCGGCGCTCGCCTTCTCCGGGTTTTCGACCTCGCGCCTGAAGTACTTCCTGCCGACGACCAGCTTGGCCAGCGCCTTGCCGTCCGCGGCGTCGAACTCGACCTGCGTGCCGGACTGGTCCAGGTTGAGGCGTGCGCGGTCCGGATCGCCGATCGGCTCGCTCTGCCCGACCTTCAGGCCGAGCGCCTGCAGCACGAACCCGCGCACCTTGCCGAGGTCCGCCGGAAAGCCGTCGCGCTCGGCGATCACCCAGCCCTCCTCCTTGCGCTGCAGCGTGAGCGTTGCCTTCGGCTCGACGATGCGGATCGAGGCGACCTCGGAGACCTTCAGGTCCTTCAGCAGGGGCTGGCCGAGCGTGCCGGCGTTCGCCGGCGAACGAGAGCGCTCCTTCTGGTAGTAGAGCAGCGCACCGCCGCCGACGACCGCCAGCAGCACCACCAGGACGGCCGCGATGCGGGCGTTCATGCCTTTCTTCTTCTCAGAGCTGCGATCAGCAGGCCGGCCGCCGCCACCAAGAGAGGCATCAGCGCGATGTTGGCCACCTTGGTCCAGAACACCAGGCTTTCGGCGTCCTGGCGCAGGTTCTTGCGCACTTCCTTCAGCGCGAGCCGCGTCTCGGCCACCGTCTTGCGGAAGCGCTCGAGCTCGGCCTGCTGCTCGGGGCTGAGGATCTGCGCGGACTTGCCCGCGGGGCCGCCTTGCGCCTTCTGCAGATCCTGCAGCTTGGCGGTGGTCTTCTGCAGCTCGTCCTCGAGCGACTGGATCTTGCCGAAGTACTGCTTCTGCGCCTCGGCCTCGAGCTCGCGCACCACGGTGAGCGGCCGGAACGCCGTGGCGCGGCTGCGCAGCGAGATCAGCTCGTCGCCGGCGGCGAACTGCTCGACCATGCCCAGGGCAAACGCGAGGTTGCCGTTCGAGGGCACGACGATGCGCCGGCCGAACACCTCCTGGATATCGACCGCCGCGCCGTCGGCCAGCATGTCGACGTCGGCAACCAGGGTGACGCTGTTTTCGGCGCTGGACTCGCGCAGCTGCGGCGTCCCGGGAAGGGGTTTGTTGTCGACCCGCAGGCCATCCGGGAAAGCAGTCTTGAACTTGCCGCTCAAGCGCAGCGCCAGCGGCAGCGCCTGTCCGGAGGGCTTGAAGTTCCGCGTCGCCTCGTCGCCCGACTTGGTGGCGTTGGCGCCATCGACCAGCATCGAGTTGGGCGAGCTTTTCACCAACTCCGTAATTCGAATTCCATCGATTAATTTTGTTTGAAAAGCCCCCCCAAACGCATAGAGCAGGGTCTCGATCGATCCGGTGACCACGTCGTCGCGGCTGAACGCGGTGCGGTTGAGCGAAAGCACCGTCGGCGTATAGCGCTGCCCGCCGCCCGAGCCGAACACGACGTCGGCGATGATCTTGCCCGGGTCCATCTCCAGCCCCCAGGCCTTGAAGAGGGTCGGCAGCGTCGAGCTGCTCGGCTGCGGCGGGATGCCCGGCATGGTCGGCGCCTGGTCGAAATAGGCATACGGATCGACGAACGCGATCAGCTTGCCGCCGCGCAGCACGAACTGGTCGAGCGCGTACTCGGTCTCCGGCTGCGCGTCGCGCGGGTGGATCAGCAGCAGCACGTTGAGGTCCTTGTCGATCTCCTTCGCGCTCATCGGCACTTCCTTCACGTCGAACTCGCGCTTCAGCTCGTTCGCCAGCACCCACGGCTCGGAGCTCTGCCGCGTGAAGGGATTGAATTTCTCGCCGAGCACCGGCAGCCCGGACATCAGGCCGAGCTTCGGCCGCCCGGCCGAGCCGACGCGCGCAATGGCGCGCACCAGGTCGTACTCGAGCAGGCGCTCGCGCTGCGGCGAGATCGCCGCGAGCGTCTGCTTGCGGTCGAGCTGGCTGATCGCCGCGCCGAGGTAGAACGACTCGCCGCTCGCCAGCTGCTGCGGCTCGATGCCGTCGAGCTGCGCGGCGTCCTCCTCCTCGGAGTCGGGCCTCGGGTTATACCTTTCAATCTTCAGGTTGCTGTTGGAAGCACGCTCGAACTCGCGCACCAGGTCCTCGACGCGCTGCGCGAAGCTGCGCAGCGGCACGGGCACCGCCTCGCCCTGGGAGATATAGAGCTTCACCTTCACCGGGGAGGACAGGTGCTTGAGGATCTTGCGCGTGCCCTCGGAGAGCGTGTAGAGCTTGCCATCCGTGAGGTCGACGCGCACCGAGGCGGTGGACACGAGGTAGTTGAATGCCACCAGCAGGAGCAGCAGCGCCACCAGGCCCACCGCGGAATAGATCAGGTGCTCGTATTTCTTCATCCGGCGCGATGTCCTCGAATGATGATGCCGGTCGCGAACAGCGCAAAGCCGATCACCGACAGGAAGAAAACCAGGTCGCGCAGGTCGATGACGCCGCGCTGGAAGCCGTCGAAATGCGTCACCACCGAGAACGCCGCGACCGTGTCGACCAGCGCCGGGCTCGCCCAGCGCGCGAGCAGGTCGGTGACCGGGTTGAAGCCGGCGAGGATCAGGAACAGGCACAGGACCACCGACAGGATGAAGGCGACGACCTGGTTGCGCGTCATCGCCGAGGTCATGCAGGCGATGGCGAGATAGGCGCCTGCGAGGAGCAGGCTGCCGAGATAGCCTGCGACGATCTGGCCGTTGTCCGGGTCGCCGAGGATGTTCGCGGTAATGACCGCAGGGAAGGTGAGCGCCAGGGCGACCGCCAGGAACGCCCATGAAGCGAGGAACTTGGCGACGATCGCCTGCCAGGGCGTGATCGGCATGGTCAGCAGCAGCTCGAGCGTGCCGGAGCGGCGCTCCTCGGCCCACACCCGCATGCCGACCGCGGGCACGAGAACCAGGTACAGCCACGGGTGCCAGCCGAAGAACGCGGCCAGGCTGGCTTCTCCTCGTTCAAAGAAATTGCCGGCGGTGAAAGTGAAAAAGCCGGTGAGCAGCAGGAAGATCACCAGGAACACGTAGGCCACCGGCGAGGTGAAATAGCTGGTGAGCTCGCGCCTGGCGATGGTGAGGATCGGCTTCATCGCTTCACCGTGTCGGGCAGGGTGATGCGGCGGAACACCTCGTCGAGCTGCCCCGCCTCGCTGTACATCCCCTCCACCTTCCAGCCCTCCCGGTTGACCAGCTCGACGATGCCCTGCGCGAGCTCCGCCGCGCGCGCCTTGTCGCGCGGGTAGATGCGGAACGCTCCATCCAGGGGCTCCACTCTTCCCAACGCGGCGAGCTTTTCCCCGGTAGCGCCGCGCGCCGACAGCGTCACGGCGCCGGCCAGCTCGGACATGGCGCGCAGCTCATCGGGCGTGCCGTTGGCGACGATCCTGCCGCGGTCGATGATGATCGCGCGCGTGCATGCGGCGTCGACCTCCTCCAGGATATGCGTCGAGAACACGATCGCCTTGTTTTTGCCGAGCTTGCGGATCAGGTTTCTCACCTCGTGCTTCTGGTTCGGGTCGAGGCCGTCGGTCGGCTCGTCCATGATGAGGACGTCGGGATCGTGGATCAGCGCCTGCGCGAGGCAGGTGCGGTGGCGATAGCCCTTCGACAGCGTGTCGATCGACTGGTGGAGCACCGAGTCGAGAAAGCACAGCTCTACCACGCGCTGCACGGCTTTCCTGCGCGCCTCGCCTCCGAGCCGGCGCAGCTCGGCGGCGAAATCGAGAAAGCCCTTCACCGTCATGTCGGGATAGGCGGCGGCGTTCTCGGGCAGGTAGCCGATCAGGCGCTTCGCCTCGAGCGGCGATTCGACGACGTCGTAGCCGCCGACCGTGACCCTGCCGGCGGTGGGCGGCATGAATCCCGTGATCATGCGCATGGTGGTCGACTTTCCCGCGCCGTTCGGGCCGAGGAAGCCGAGCACTTCGCCGCGCTCGACGGTGAACGAAATGTCGTCTACCGCCCGCCTCGGGCCGAAGGCCTTCGCCAGCCTGTCGATTTTTATCATGCTAAAAGAGGGGCAGAATTATCGCCGAATTACAATACCCGATCCTTAAGGATTATCGTACCTGACGTAATCGTCATTGGCGCCGGCGCCGCGGGACTCGCCGCGGCCGACGAGCTCGCGCACGCCGGCCGCTCGGTGCTGGTGGTCGAAGCCCGCAGCCGCATCGGCGGCCGCTGCTGGACCTGCCGCTTCCCGGGCCTGAGCGCTCCCGTCGAGCTCGGCGCCGAGTTCATCCACGGCCGCCCCCCGGTCACGCTTGCCCTGCTGCAAAGGGCCGGCAGCGCGGCGCTGGATTCGGCGCGCTCGCAGCGCTTCGTGACCGACGGGCGCCTTCGCGCGATCCATCGACGCGTTTGCCGAGGCGCGGAAAGCCATGCGGAACACCGCGGTGTTGAAAGTAAAGGATTCGTCGTTCGCGACTTTCCTGGCGCGCAAGCGGGGGCTATCCCGACGCACGCGCAGCTTCGCCCGCATGATGGTCGAGGGCTTCGATGCGGCCGACCCCGCGCGGGCGAGCGCGCGCGCGATCGTCGAGGAATGGTGCGCCAGCCCGCAGCTGGGAGCGCAGTTTCGTCCCCTCGGCGGCTACAGCGCATTGCTCGATTCGCTGGCGGGCAGCGACGTGCGGCTGCAAAGCGTGGTGCGCGAGATACGCTGGGAACGCGGCTCGGTCGAAGTGCGCGGCGAGTGCCTCGGTACGCGGTTCCGCCATCGCGCCCCGCAAGCCATCGTCAGCCTGCCGCTGGGCGTGCTGCAATCGGACGCAGTCCGCTTTATCCCCGCGTTGAAGGAAAAGCGGCCCGCGCTGAAGAAGCTCGCCTCCGGACCGGTAGTGAAGATCGCCCTGCGCTTTCGGGCCGCCTTCTGGGAGGAGGAGCATCCCGGGGTCGCTTTTTTCCATTCGCCGGCAGCGGCCTTTCCGACCTTCTGGACCCCTTTGCCGACGCGCGTGCCTTTCCTGATCGGCTGGGCAGGCGGCCGGAAGGCCGTTCGCCTTGCCGGCTTGAAGCGCGACGAGCTGGTGCAGCGCGCGTTGCACAGCTTGAGGTCGATCTTTGGCAGGCAGGGGGAGCTCGTGGCGATCCACGCTCACGATTGGCAGGCCGATCCCTATGCGCGCGGGGCTTACAGCTACGTCACGGTCGGCGGCGAAGGAGCGAGACAGGCGCTGCAGGCACCGCTCGGCGACACGCTCTATTTCGCCGGCGAAGCGACCGATACGCAGGGCGAAGCGGGAACCGTGGCGGGGGCGCTGCAAAGCGGCCTGCTTGCAGCGCGACAACTGATCTGAGTCAGACCCGGCGCGCTTCGGACAGGTGCTTCTTCCAGTACGGGGAGTCGAGCGACTCGGTGCGCACGTGCCCGCCGGAGGACGGCGCATGCACGAACTTCCCGCTGCCGAGATAGATGCCGACGTGCGAGTTCCTCCTCCACCCTTCGTTGAAGAACACGAGGTCTCCACGCCGCAGGCTCGACACCCGGATGCCGGCCGTGGCGCGCCGCTGCTGCTCCGTGTCGCGCGGCAGGGCCACGCCGGCTTGCCGGAAGCTGTACTGGACGAGCCCGCTGCAATCGAAGCCCTTAGCGGGCGTCGAGCCACCGTAGCGGTACGGCTTGCCGACCATCTTCAGCGCCTGATCTGCCGCGGCGGCGCCACGCGCGTCCACGCGCGCCACCGGCGCGCTCGCGCACGCGGCGAGCGCAAGGCTCATCAACCCGGCGACTATGCGAAAAAGCGCTGCGCCACCCATATGGGCGGCTAGGATAGCCCGATCCGGAATCGGCTGCTGTGCCGCAGGTCACGCCGCCTCGCGCTCGGCGCGGCGCCGCTCGTGCTCCCTCAGGTGGCGCTTGCGCAGCCGGATCGATTTCGGCGTGATCTCGACCAGCTCGCCGTCGCCGATGAATTCGACGGCGTACTCGAGCGTCAGGTCGATCGGCGGGGTGAGCAGGATGGCCTCGTCCTTGCCCGAGGCGCGGATGTTGGTGAGCTGCTTGGTGCGGATCGGGTTGACCACCAGGTCGTTGTCGCGGCTGTGGATGCCGACGATCATGCCCTCGTAGACCGGGTCGCCCGGGCTCACGAACATGCGCCCGCGCTCCTGCAGCTTCCACAGCGCGTAGGCCACGGCGACGCCGTCGTCCTGCGACACCAGCACGCCGTTGCGGTGCTCCGTGATCTCGTCCTTCACTGGCGCGTAGTCGTCGAAGACGTGGCTCACCACGCCGGTGCCGCGGGTGAGGGTCATGAACTCGCCCTGGAAGCCGATCAGCCCGCGCGCCGGGATGCGGTATTCGAGGCGCACGCGGCCCTTGCCATCGGGTTCCATGTGGAGCAGCGCACCCTTGCGCCGGCCGAGCTCTTCCATCACCGCGCCCTGGGTCAGCTCTTCGACGTCGACGGCGAGCAGCTCGTAGGGCTCGCAGCGCACGCCGTCGATGTCCTTGTACACGACGCGCGGCCGGGACACCGCGAGCTCGTAGCCTTCGCGGCGCATGTTCTCGAGCAGGATGGTGAGATGCAGCTCCCCCCGCCCCGAGACGATGAAGGTATCGGTGTCGGCGGGGTACTCCACCCGCAGCGCGACGTTGCTCTTGGTCTCGCGCTCGAGCCGCTCGCGCAGCTGCCGGCTGGTGACGAACCTGCCCTCGCGCCCGGCGAGCGGCGAGGCGTTGACGAGAAAGTTCATGGTCAGCGTCGGCTCGTCGACCTTCAGGAGTGGCAGCGGCTCCGGGTTTTCCGGATCGCACAGCGTGGCGCCGATGCTCACCTCCTCGATGCCGTTGATCAGCACGATGTCGCCCGCTTCGGCCTCGTCGACCTGGACGCGATCCAGGCCCTCGAATTTGAGGACTTGGTTCACCCGCGCGCTGAGCGGACCGGAATCCCCGAAAAAAATCGAAACATTTTGCAGCGGCTTGACGCGTCCGCGGTGGATGCGTCCGATGCCGATCTTGCCGACGTAGCTGGAGTAGTCGAGCGAGCAGATCTGCAGCTGCAGCGGGCCTTCGGGGTCCTCATCGCGCACCGGCACATATTCGAGGATGGCCTCGAAAAGGGGAGACATATCCTTTCCAACATGCTTCGCATCCCTCGTTGCCCAGCCCTGCAGCGCCGAGGCATAGATCACCGGGAAGTCGAGCTGCTCTTCGGCAGCTCCGAGCTTGTCGAACAGATCGAAGGTCTGGTTCACCACCCAGTCGACCCGGGCGCCGGGGCGGTCGAGCTTGTTGATCACGACGAGCGGCTTCAACCCCTGGGCGAGCGCCTTGCGCAGCACGAAGCGCGTCTGCGGCATCGGCCCCTCGACCGCGTCGACGAGCAGCAGCACGCCGTCGACCATGGACAGCGCGCGCTCCACCTCGCCGCCGAAATCCGCGTGCCCCGGGGTGTCGACGATGTTGATGTGGGTGCCGCGGTAGCGGAAGGCGCAGTTCTTGGCCAGGATGGTGATGCCGCGCTCGCGCTCTAGGTCGTTCGAGTCCATGACGCGCTCCTGGATGTGCTCGTGCGCGGCGAAGGTGCCCGACTGCTGCAGCAATTTGTCGACGAGCGTGGTCTTGCCGTGGTCGACGTGGGCGATGATGGCGACGTTGCGCAGGGCGCGCGGCATGGTGCACCGAATCCGAAAAGGTCGCGCATTGTACGCGAGGAATTAGTTAAAATCCTGTCTCTGTTCCTCCCCGCCACCAACCCGCTTATTTACCTATGGACAAGGAACTTCTTTCCAAGACCGCCGCCGCGATGGTGGCGAAGGGCAAGGGCATCCTCGCCGCCGACGAGTCGAGCGGCACCTGCGAGAAGCGCTTCAAGTCGGTGGGCGTCGAATGCACCGAGGAGAACCGGCGCGCCTACCGCGGGCTGCTCTTCGGCACGCCGGGGGTCGAGCAATACGTCTCGGGGGTGATCCTGTTCGACGAAACGGCGCGCCAGAAGGCGGCCGACGGCACGCCCTTTCCCCAGTACCTGGCGGGGAAAGGCATCATCCCCGGCATCAAGGTCGACAAGGGGACGGTCGAGCTCGCGCTCTCGCCCGGCGAGAAGGTGACCGACGGCCTCGACGGCCTCGCCAAGCGCATGGCCGAGTACTTCCAGATGGGTGCGCGCTTCGCCAAGTGGCGTGCGGTCATCGCGATCGGCGAAGGCATTCCGACGCACGCCTGCCTGTACGCCAACGCGCATGCCCTGGCGCGCTACGCGGCGATCTGCCAGGAGGCTTCGATCGTGCCGGTGATCGAGCCCGAAGTACTGCTCGACGGCGATCACACTGCCGAGCGCTCGGAGGAAGTGCACGAGGCCACGCTGCGCGCAACTTATGCAGCCCTGGCCGCGTACAACGTGTCGGTCGAGCATCTCATCCTCAAGACGAGCATGGTGGTGTCGGGCAAGGACTGCCCGCGGCAGGCCGGCGTCGACGAGGTCGCCGAGCGCACCGTGCGAGTGCTGAAGCGCACCGTCCCGGCGGCGCAGCCGGGCATCGTGTTCCTCTCCGGCGGCCAGTCCGATGAAGCCGCTACCGCGCACCTGAATGCCATGGCGGCGATGAAGGGCCTGCCGTGGCCGCTGAGCTTCTCGTACTCGCGCGCGCTGCAGAACCAGGCGCTGAAGACCTGGCGCGGCCAGCCCGGCAATGTCGGCGCGGCGCAAAAGGCGTTTTTCCACCGCGCGCACATGAACGGCCTCGCTGCGCAGGGAAAATGGCGGGCCGAGCTCGAGAAGCAGGCAGCATAAATGCTTTTATATGAATCGAGGATAAAAACCCTGCCGCGCATCGGCCGGGGCAAGGTCCGCGATATCTACGCCGTCGGCAGCGACAAGATGCTGATCGTGACGAGCGACCGGCTCTCGGCATTCGACGTCGTGCTTTCGGATCCGATTCCCGACAAGGGGCGCGTGCTGAACGAGATGGCGAGCTTCTGGTTCGAGCGCTTGCGCCACATCGTGCCGAACCAGCTCACCGGCGTCGACCCTGAATCCGTCGTCACCGAAGAGGAAAAACCCCAGGTGCGCGGTCGCTCGATGGTCGTGAAGAAGCTCAAGCCCCTGCCGATCGAGGCGGTGGTGCGTGGCTACATCATCGGCTCGGGCTGGAAGGACTACCAGAAGACCGGCAGGATCTGCGGCATCGAGCTGCCGAAAGGCCTGCGCCAGGCCGAGAAGCTGTCCGAGCCGATTTTCACGCCGGCCACCAAGGCCGCGGCCGGGCACGACGAGAACATCAGCTTCGCCGAGGCGGAGAAGCTGATCGGCAAGGCGCTAGCCGCCAAGGTGCGCGACACCAGCATCCGGCTGTACAAGGAAGCCGCCGACTACGCGATGAAGAAGGGCATCATCATTGCGGACACGAAATTTGAATTTGGTTTAACGCCTTCCAATGACCTGGTTTTGATCGATGAAGTCTTGACGGCGGACTCGTCACGCTTCTGGCCCGCCGATTCGTATCGCGTCGGCATGAGCCCGCCTTCGTTCGACAAGCAGTACGTGCGCGACTACCTCGAGACGCTCGACTGGAACAAGACGCCGCCCGCGCCGCGGCTGCCGGCCGAGGTGATCGCCAAGACGTCGGAAAAATACCGCGAAGCGCTGACGCGATTGACGGGGAGAAAGCTTGCATGATCGGCATCGTGATGGGGTCGAGCTCCGACTGGGACACGATGAAGGCCGCCGCCAAGATGCTGGAGGAATTCGGCGTGCCCTACGAGGCGAAGGCGATGTCGGCGCACCGCACGCCCGATCTCGTCGCCGAGTGGGCGAAGGGCGCGGCCAAGCGCGGCCTGAAAGCCATCATCGCCGGCGCCGGCGGCGCCGCCCACCTCGCCGGCGTGGTGGCGGCGCATACGACGCTTCCCGTGCTCGGCGTGCCGATGCCTTCGAAGCATCTGCAGGGGCTCGATTCGCTGCTTTCCACCGTGCAGATGCCGAAAGGCATCCCGGTGGCGACTTTTGCCATCGGCGAGGCAGGCGCGGCCAACGCCGCGCTTTACGCCGTCGCGATGCTTGCGCTGTCCGACAGGAATCTCGCTTCCAAGTTGACGGAATTCAGAACCAGACAATCCGACGCGGTCAAAAAGGCCGAGCTGCCGAAGCCATGAAGCCAGAGATCCGCAAGGCCGCGGAGATCCTCCGCGCCGGCGGACTCGTGGCCTTCCCGACCGAAACGGTGTACGGCCTCGGCGCCGATGCGTCGAACGCCGGGGCGGTAGCGCGTCTTTACGCGACCAAGCGCCGCCCGGCCGATCATCCGGTGATCGTCCACTTCGGCTCGAAGGAAAAGGCCTTTTCATGGGCGCGCGAGGTGCCCACGGGGGCGAGACAGCTTGCGGAGCGTTTCTGGCCGGGCCCGCTTACCCTGATCCTGAAGCGCTCTGCGCTCGCCAAGGACTTCATCACCGGAGGGCAGGACACGGTCGGCCTGCGCGTTCCCTCGCATCCCGTTGCGCGCGGGTTGCTGGAAATGTTTCAAGGCGGAATTGCCGCGCCATCGGCGAATCGCTTCGGGCTTGTGTCGCCGACCACCGCAGCGCACGTGCGCGAGGACCTCGGCGACGACGTCGACCTGGTGCTCGAAGGCGGCCCGAGCGAGGTCGGCATCGAATCGACGATCGTTGATTTGTCCACGGGAGCTGCCTTGCTGCTGCGGCCAGGAGCGATCTCACGCGGGGATCTCGCGCAGCTGTTGAATGTGAAAGAGGCACGCTTGTCGTCGCCGCGTCATTCCGGCGGCCTCGAGCGCCACTATGCGCCGCGCACGCCGGCACGCCTGGTGTCGACTCACGATCTCGACAAGGAAATTGAAAAGCTCAAGCAGCGAGTGGCGGTGCTCGCGTTTTCACGCCCGGATGAGCGCGTGGACTACTGGCTGCGCATGCCGCGCAACCCGGAAGGCTACGCGCGGCGCCTTTACGCGGCGCTGCGCGAGCTGGACACGGCGGGCTGCGAGACGATCCTGGTCGAAGCGCCGCCCGACGCGCCCGAATGGGCCGCGGTGCGCGATCGCCTGCAGAAAGCCTGCGCTGCGCGGTAAGCGCACGGAGGCGGCACTGCGATCAGCAGCTCTTCCGCGGGGCTCAGCGTGCAGGCGACCGGCTCGAGCGCAGCGGCTCTCATCGGCCTCGGCATCGCCGGTGCCGTCATTTACCGCTCCGAAGCAAGCGGGACCGAGAGGGCGCCCGAGCTCGCGCCGGTGCGCAAGGTGAACGAGCAGGACTGCACGCGCCCGATCGAGGATCTCTCGGCCAACTTGAAGTGCCGTTAGACCTTTAACGGCCCCGCTTTACCGTCTTCGACGACGAAGGAAGCGAGCGTAAAGCACGGCGCATCGCGCCGCTGCACGGTCTGCATCGCGCGCAGGTCGGCTTTCCATAGTTTTGCATCGAGCTCGACCCGGACGTAGCCGCGATAACGGCTGTCGGCGTACAGCACATGCGGGTTGTCCGGCAGGTATTCGTTGATGCGCTCCTGCGGCCAGCCCTGCGAGGTGATCGAGGTGCCGACGAATTCGCTCGCCACCACCGCAGAGCGCGGATCGGCGAAGTCGGCCTTGAGCTGGCAGACGTTGAAGGCGTGGATGTCGCCGCCGATCACGACCGGGTTTTGTATCTTTCTTGCCGCTATCGAATCGAGCAGGCGCTGCCTCGCCGCGGGATAGCCGTCCCAGCTGTCGGTCCAGGCGCGCCGCCCGGGGCCGGGCAGCTCGTCCATTTGCGCCATCCTGGTCTGCTGCGCGATCACGTTCCACTGCGCGCGCGAGGCGGCGAGCCTGCCGTCGAGCCAGCGCTCCTGCGCGCGGCCGAGGATTGACCGCGCGGGGCTCGCGAGGCGCGTGCACTCGGATACGTCGACCGTGTTTGAGCCGCCGCGCCACCCGGGACGGGGGCAGGCATGCCAGGAACGGTATTGCCGGTCATCGAGCACAAAGAAGCGCGCCAGCGTTCCCCAGTCGACGTGGGTGTAGATGCGCATGTTCGGCCCTTCGGGCCGCATGCGCGGCGGCAGCGGCAGGTGCTCGTAGTACGCGCGGTAGGCGGCCGCGCGGCGGCGCAGGAACTCCTCGCGTCCCATGCCGTCCTCGGGCCGGTCGTTGGCGTAGTCGTTGTCGACCTCGTGATCGTCCCAGGTGACGATCCACGGGCACGCGGCATGCGCTGCCTGCAGGTCCGGGTCGCTGCGATAGAGCGCGTGGCGCGCGCGATAGTCCGCGAGCGAGTAAGGCTCGGGCGCGTCATGGCTGCGGACGAGGTCGCTGCCCCAGCTCGACTCGTAGATGTAGTCGCCGAGAAACGCGACGAGGTCCGGCTGGTCGGCAACGATGTGGCGATAGGCGCCAAAAAATCCCTGCTCGTATTGCTGGCAGGACGCGAACGCGAAGCGCAGCCTCTGCGCCGGCGCCGCCGCCGCGGGCGCAGTGCGCGTGCGACCGATCGGGCTGCGGGCGTCGCCGGCGGTGAAGCGGTACCAGTACCAGCGATCGGGCTCCAGGCCTTGCACTTCGACGCGCGCGGAGTGGGCCCACGCCGGGTCGGCCGTTGTTTCACCAGAAAAAATGACCTGGCGCATCGCCTCATCCGCGGCCACTTCCCAGCGCACAGGGATCTCGAGCGGCTCGAGGCCCATCAAACGCGTCCAGAGAACGACGCCCGACGGGCTTGGATAGCCGGAGGCGACGCCGAGCGTGAACGGGTACGAGTCGAAGCTGACCTTGCGATCGGTGGCGCAGGTTGGAAGCGCCTGCGAAACACCAAGCGCTGCGAGAACTTCCAGGAACCTGCGGCGGCCGATCATGGTGGGAGCATATCCGGTCCCTGTTTCAGGGTGCTGACCAGGCTCCCGCAAATTTTCCAGGCGCCTTCCTGACACCATTCGTCAACCTGGAATAAATCCCCGCCGTGGCTTGTTTTACGTTCCCAGGAGTACCTGACGTGACGGCAAGCCCTCGAGCCGGGACGAACCCAAGCATGTCCGCTGCGGAGGCCGCCCTCCACGAATCCTCCGTCTCTTCCGCTTTGGTCTCCATCTTTCGCGGCAAATTCTGCGACGCTCTTCTGCCCGGCCGCGGCGCGCTGCATTTCGCCGCCGACGAAATCCTCTACGACGTGGGCGACAGGAACCGTGTCGTGTTTTTTGTCCGCAAAGGTTTCGTCAAGATCGGCACCCTCACTCCCGAGGGTCGCGAAGTTATTTACGATATCCGCAAGGACGGCGATGTGGTCGGCGAGCTTTGTGCCTGCCACACCCCGCGCCGCGATCGCGCCGTCGCCCTCGAACCCGCTGAAGCCATTCGCGTCCCGTACTCTGAAATTGTTGACGCGCTGCGCGGCAATCCCGATCTCCTCGTCAAGCTCCTCGAAATTTTCTGCAACTGCCTCGCCGACGCTTACGACCAGATCACCACTCTCGCCTCGCAGGATCTTCCCGGCCGCCTCGTTCAGGTCCTCCTCGGTCTCGCCTCCAAAATCGGCCGCCCCGCCGGCGAGGCTGTTCAGATTCCCGCCTATCTCACCCAGGAAGAGATTTCCCAGATGGTGGGCGCCCGTCGCGAGCGTGTGTCCACGGCCTTGAATTCTCTCCGGCGCCGCGGCCTGCTGGAATATTCCAGCCGCGGCCATCTGCTTCTTCATGTCGCGGCTCTGCGCGACTTCGCCCCTTGAGGGAAGTAGATTTCGAATGTTACTGGCGTAACTGACATCTGCTCTCCCGAGTGCTATCAGCTTTTCCGTGCGATGGCCGGATCCGCCCCCGTCTGGTCGTAGCGTCTGACTGAATTCACCCATCGTGGAGGTTACGCAATGAAACGTAAATTCACCTGCACGATTGCTGTCCTTATCTTTGGCGCATGCGCCATGCTTTATTATGCCGTGTGGGCGCAGCGCAATGCTGCTGCGTTCGCGGATGATTCTCAGCGCCGTTCCGGATTCGACGCCGCCGTCCTGCAGAATTCGCTCCAAATGGTGGAAGACGGAAGAAAAATCTTCCGCTTCGACACTTTCGGCGACGAATCCTTCTGGGGAGACACGCTCCACCTTCATCAAGTGCTGAATACGCTGCCGCCCAGCACCGCGCTGGCGTTGGGGCTGAAAATCGACTCGCACGCGCTTTCGCCTTCACTCATCGAAGCGATCAAACAAGGCAAGGTGAATCTTGGCGATCCCGCGGTGACGCGGCTATTGATCAAGCAGAACTCCGTCCTCGGCGTGGTCGGCTTCTTCAATGGCAACGGCACGTTGCGCTCCGTCGGTCTCACTTGCGCGCTTTGTCATTCCACCGTGGATGATTCCGTCGCGCCGAATATCGGCAGGCGGATCGACGGATTGGCCAATCGCGACCTCAATGTGGGCGCGATTGTCGCCACCGCTCCCAACCTGCAACCCGTCGTGGACCTGTTGAAACTCGCCGATGCCGGCATAACCGTGAGCGACGTTCTGAAGGTCCTCAACAGTTGGGGTCCCGGCAAATTCGATGCCGAGTTGTTCCTCGACGGCAAGGCCACGAACCCGCAGCAGGTCACCAACGGCGTGGTCACGGGAATGAATGTGCCCGGTGCCACGTTGATTCCCAATGCCCGTGGTTTGGCGGGCCACAATCTGCATACGTGGACGGGCGGATGGGGCACCGTGACCTACTGGAACGCATTTGTGGCCGTTGTCGAAATGCACGGCGTTGGCACGTTCTTTGATCCACGCTTCGACGATGCCGCGCAGTTTCCCGTCGCGGCGGCCGCCCACCTCGGTCACATTTCCGTCGATCCCGATCACGACCAGGTCACCGGCAAATTGCCGGCTCTGCATTTCTTCCAACTCGCCTTGCCGGCCCTGAAACCTCGCCCGGCTATCGACTTCGATCCCGCTGCGGCCGCGCGCGGCGATGAACTCTTCAGTGGCAAGGCCAACTGCAATAGTTGTCACCATGAACCGCTCTGGACCGAGCCGGGCTGGAACCAACACTCGGCCGATGAGTTGAAGATCGACGGCTTTGAAGCCGATCGTGCCCCCGGCCACGCCTACCGGACCATGAACCTCGCGGGGCTCTTCGTCCGCGAACGTGGATTGTTCATGCACCCGGAAAACAAAGGCGGTTTCTACCATGACGGCCGTTTCAAAACGCTGCTCGATGTGGCCAACAGCTACAACGATCGCTTTAGCCTCGGTCTGACCGACCAGGAGAAGCACGACCTAGTTGAATATCTCAAGTCCCTTTAAGGGCGATGGACTGGACCGAAGGAGCATGAAATGATTCGTTCGCAATCGCTAGTACTTCCATTGTTTGCTGCTGTGCTCTTGCTAGCGGGCACGACGGCATCTGCGCAGTTGGCGGCAAATCAGACGAATGGATTTGGCAACAGCCGGCTGGTTACTTTCACCTATCTGCAAAACTTCGACTGCGTTGATCAGCCCGAGCTGGATCTTGACTTCAACAAGATAAAGGCGCAGTCCGATCCGAACGAGATGCAGACTCCAATTTGTCAGCCGGTGACGGAACCTACTCAAGACCCAACCGGCGGGGACATCAAGCACACTGCGCATCTCTACGTGTTCGTTCCGATGTTCTCCGTTGACAATGATCAGAACCCGAACGACGCGATGCCATGTCCGAATGGAGGAAGACCTGGCGAGCTATGTGGTCCGGCGCTGGGTGCCGCGTTAATCAGCGCGTTCGGTTTTGTGCCGGAAGCTTGGAAGACGCATCCTCTGGTTGCCACGCAGTGTCCCGACCCCAACCACCCGGTGCCTGGCACCTGTACCATGCACGCTTCTTCTGTCGATCTGTCGGTGACGCTCGCAGCGCTGGGAAAAGCCGCTAATCCTCCGACAGGAAACATGTTCGTACCCACGCCGAATCACGATCATGTAGTGAACAACAGCCGCGTCGACACGGGTCCGATCTGGTGGGAGGTGCGGCCTGTGCTCATCATGGACCAAAGCGACTGGCCGGCGCCGGATGGAAGCAGCGGCATTACTTCGGCAAAGGCAATGGATGACGCCGAGGCAGCGGGACGCGCGATCGAGGTCGGTTCTAACTTCTTCCTGTTCTTCAGTTCTAGCCAAGCGACTTCGGCCGCGTCACCGCATTCTGGACACGCAATGCCATGAGCGTGATCGCTCACTGCCGCTGCTTCGATCCGAGCAGCGCATGCTTCACGACGCTGTCCGGCACGGTCTCCCCGTGTCGCAGCGTGAAGACCGTCTTCCGCCTCAACCCGAGATCGAGCTCCACGACCACGTGACTGTGGTCGCGGGCCATCCGCCAGGGGCGGGATGACTTCGGCCCGCCGCCCGTCACGGCTCGCGCAGCGGTGAGCACGTCGTCCGGCGGGTCGGCGATCGCCGCCAGCTGCCTGCAGGTCACGCAGCGGCGGGACGGCTGCTCCAGGTCAGCCGTGCACACGTTCCGGCCGCAATGGCCGCACGCCGCGCGATGCCGGGCGCAGGCGTCCTTGCCGCACACTGGACAAGCCTCGACGCCCTTCGGCGAGAACACCTGGCCGTCCACGTGGCACTCTTTGCGGTGTGCCGCACAGGCGTGCGAGCCGGTTGCGTCGACCAGTGGCTCGAGGTGGGTGACGCAATGCCGGAGCCCATCCTCCACGCACTCGGCCGAGTGGCCGGCGCAGACGAGCTTCCCGCACGACCCGCACGCAGCCACTTCATCGGACGCGAAGATCGCTGCCTCCTCCTGCACGCAGCCCGCCCGATGCTGCCCGCAGACCAGGCGCCGGGACGTGTCGGTACGGCGCAGGTGTGGCGAGCAGTGCACCTGTCCATCCACGGCGCACACGGCGCTATGCGCCGCGCAGACCAGCTTGCCGCAGCTCGCGCATTCCGTCACCTCGTCCACACCCACCCGCTCCCTGGACCCGCCCTCACAGTTGCGCAGGCACGCCGTGCAGAGACGACGGCGTCCCTTTGGCGCGTCCGCGTGGCTCTGCTCGGCGTGCCGGTTGCAGACGACCCGGCCGCAGCTGCCGCACGGCTCCAGGCACGTGGCGCAGGCCGCGTGCCCGTCCTCGGCGCACACACCCTCGTGCGCCGTGCAGTACTGCAATCGGCACGAGGGGCATACGCGGGCGTGCTCGTCACACGCCGGCTGCCCGTCCACGCGACACTCGGCGAGGCCGTGCTCCGCGCAGAAGTCCTCGGCGCAGACTGAGCAGCGGTGCGAGCAGGCGTCACAGCCGCAGTGGTCGTGCCGGCAGACGACTAGGGCCGCCGGCGGGCGGCCGCAATGCGGACACGTCATGGCCCACGCGGCGGCACCGCTCAGGGACCGCTGCGCGCTGAACGTCCCCCGCCGCCCCCGCGCTGACTCGAGCTGCCACTCCGCCCGCTGCATCACGACGGTGGCCTCGACGAGCTGCACGGGATGCACGGTCGCCCGCACCTCACTGCGCCGGATCTCTTCGGTCCGGCGCCGCGCGGCGAGAGCCGAGACCGTGCCGATGGCCTCCTCGCTAGACTGCTCCTTGAGGATCGACTCGAAGTACCGCTCGAGCCTGTCGAGCTCGGTGGCAAGCTCGCCCGCGGCCGCAGCGCGTCGCGCGGCTACCCGCTCCGTCGACTTGTCACGGAGATGGCTCAAGAGGAGCCGGAGCAAGTCCCCGGGCTCCCGAGCGGCAACCGGCTTTGCCGCGGCTGCCAACGCTTCATCGGCGGGCTCGACCCGGCCCGCTTCGAGATCCTGGAACGCGCCGGCCAGATCGTCATCTACCCTGGCGCCGGTCGACAAGTCGTACACGTCGCTTTCCACCACCGCTTCCTCGACCCCGGCGCCGGCGCGTAGCACGACGCGCGCGAACAGCCGCCCTATGGGATGCACGGCCAGGCGCTTCTCGCTCTCCCGCGCCGTGCCGTCGCGTACGGGAATCGCGAGCTCGACGCGCCGCGGATCGCCCGCGCCGGCCGGCGCGATCAGACCCAACGACAGGCGCGACGCCCGCGCGCGAATGGCCTCGAGCAGCTGGGAGAGGAAGGGGCTGCCAAGCACCGCGATCTCGGCATCCGGGTCGCGCTCCAGCGCGTCGACCGAGAACGCCAGGCGCAAGGATTCGCGGTCCCTGAAAAACGGGCGTTCGGCCTGGGGCAAGCGCAGCTCGGAATGATCCGGGCCGAGTGCGGCCTGCTTCACACCAGCGAGCTGGCAGTAGCGCTGGAGCAGCGGCCGGATGCGCGCGTCGGCGAGCGGATCGCTGTCACCGATCGGCTGCGGCGCCGGCAGAGCAGGCTCGCGCCGAGGCTTGGGCTTAGGCTTGGGCTTGGGGCGCTGGGTCACTCGGCGTCGGCCTCGATGTCGGCGAGGAACAGGGGAAGACGGTCCACCTGCGCCACGAGCGCGATCGCGCGTCCGGAGCTGCTCACGCCGCTCAGCCTTACCAGCTCCCCGTACTTGGGATGGCTACCGGCTGGCTGGTGCGTGGTGACGCCTCCGATGCGCTCGATCGACTTGAGTGCCTCGAGCACCTCCGTCACGTGAACGCCGAGCCGCTGGCGCTTGGCGTCCCAGTAGGCGGCGCGGACGAGGTGGCTCGTCCCGTAGCCGAGTCGCAGGCGACCCGCGGCGGACAGCTCCTGGAACCGGCGCTCGAGGCGTACGGCGTTGTCGTCCGGCGCGATGAGGGAGTTCAGCTGCTCTTGCTCCTTGCCGACCGCGCTGCTCTTCTCGATGTCGGCGCCGATCGCCTCCACTCGTCGCGCGAAGTCCTCTTCGTTCTCGGAGGCGAGCCACTCGTCCGCGAGCCGGCCCTCGAACGTATGCGCGCCGCCGAACTCGCCGAGGATCAGGTCCAGCTCGCCCACCACCAGCTCGAACAGCTTGATCTTGCGGTCGAGCAGCTGGAGGATGTATGCCTCGATCGTCCCGGCGGCGGCGAGATTCACGATGTGTACCTCGCGCGTCTGCCCAATCCGGTGCAGCCGTCCGATGCGCTGCTCCACCACCATCGGGTTCCAGGGCAGGTCGTAGTTCACGAGCACGTTGCAGAACTGGAGGTTCCGTCCTTCGCTGCCGGCGCGGCTGGCGATCAGCACGCTGCGCTCGTCCTCGTGGAACGCGCGGATGCGTTTGTCCCGCTCGGGCGTCGAGTGCGCGCCCCAGTAGACGATCGCCTTGCGACCGAGCTTCGTGACGCGCTCTTCGATCAGTTCGATGGTGGGGCGGTGATCGCTGAAGACCACCACCCGGTCGGGGGTCTCTTTCAACAGATCGGTGAGCACGGTGAGCTTGGCGTGCGTCTTGATGCCCTTCGCCCGCTTGGCGAGCTGCTTCGCGATCGTGCGGTACGCGGGGTTGATGCGCTCGCCCTGCGCGAGGTGCTCGAGCGACTCGGCGAGTGCGCGCGCGGAGGAGCACAGCCGCTGGCGCAGGTGGATGACCGCGAGCTGGATGATCCCCCTCCGGGTCCGCTTCCGGGTTCCCGTCCCGTCATCCACCTCCTTCTGCTCGGCCGGCTGGACGAAGCCTTCCCGATAAAGCCGGCGCAGGAACTCGGTGGTGCCCTGGTACAGGTCCGCTTCGGCCTTGGTCAGGCGGACCTCGGGGTGGCGCGCCCGGCGCGGCGGCAAGTTCAGGTCGTCGATCACGCTCGTGCGCCGCGTGCGGATCATCACCTCGTGCGTCAGCACCCGCAGGGCGGCGGGGTCCTTGGGCATGCGGTGGTCGCCGGCCACGAGATGCACCTTGCGGAACTCCGGCCAGGTGCCGAGCTGTCCCGGCCGCAGCAGCGTGACGAGGTTGTACAGCTCGCGCAGGTCGTTCTGCAGTGGCGTCGCCGTGAGCAGCAGGATGAAGTCGCGTTCGATTTTCTCAATGAACTGGTAGGTCGCGCCGCGCTGGCTCTTGACCTTGTGCGCCTCGTCCACGATCACGAGGTCCCAGCGGTGCCGCAGGATCTCCTCGGCATGCCGGCGCGAGCGCGCGCGGTCGTGCGACACGATCGCCTTGGTGACGTTCAGCCAGTCGTCGGGCTCGCTCGGCGTGTCGAAGCGCTCGAAGAACTTCTCCTCGAGCTCGCCCTGCCACTGCCCCACGAGCGAGGCCGGCGTCAGGATCAGCACGCGGCGGGCGAGCCCGCGAATCGCGAGCTCCTTGTAGATGATGCTCGCCTCGATCGTCTTGCCGAGGCCCACCTCGTCGGCCAGGATGGCGCGGCCGCTCATGTGGCGCAGCACCCGCTGGGCGACGTCGATCTGGTGCGGCAGCGCCTTGATCGCGTTCGCGTCGAGTGTGATCAGCCGTTCGAAGCCCGGGACCAGGGCGATCCGTTCCGCCTCACGCCGCAGCTCGTGCCAGGCACGGTCGGTCGGGGGCGCTTGGAGCCGTTTCGCGAACGCCTCGAGGGAGTGCTCGTCTACAGACCAGACGTCCTCGGCTGGCGGGGTGGGCGGGGGCAGAACGGTTGGCGACTCCGGCATCGACACGCAGCGGGTGGCGACGGGGCCGCAATATACCAGTTATCAATAATAATGGCCCGCGACGCGACATAAGGACCATTTGTGCGACGCTGCGCGAGGGCAATGTAGCGCGAAAGCGGAGGTTTCATGAAAGGCTGGTCGATGCCGCCCTCAGCGGGGCATGGAGTGCGACTACCTGGCGCTGACGCCGTGTGCATTCCGCAGCTCCTGGAGCCGGGCATGCAGGTACTCGGTAAAGAAGCCGTGCATCAGGAACCGCTGGGTGAGGTTCCAGGGCCCCACCAGGTAGTGCGGATACTTGTTGAAGGCCAACTCCGTCAGCGTCGGATCGCCGATCACCTGGCCGACGCGGATGGCGATGGACTGGTCGAGGTTGAAGCCGTTGACGGCGTCCCGGTATTCCTCCGCCGTCAGCAGAAAACAAAAGAGACACATGAAGAGTGTGTGCGAGGTTTCGAAGTCGATCACCTGGGTCCACCGTCGGCGCTGGCCCTGGTTGGTGACGTCGACCTCCCGCCAGTGAGTCCACTGCAGCTGGTCGGGCGACTTCTGCCCCTGTGAGCGATCCCACGGCCCGAGCTCGCGCATCATGCGGAACAGTTCCTGATCATGTTCGACGAACGTGCGCGGAAGCATCTCGTCGATGGTGCGCGGGTAGAGCTCCGACGGGCGGACGGCCGGTGCGTCGCTATTGTCGCGGAGAAAGTTCAGGATATTCGATTCAACCGCGAAGTGCCGGAGGATCAGCTGATT
>Ga0209268_1000444_pt1 | contig 22232 bp, 25 predicted proteins | sample GraSoiAngelo_143_FD_185900 | JGI IMG/M metagenome (GOLD analysis project Ga0209268, IMG submission 185900) | Grasslands soil microbial communities from the Angelo Coastal Reserve, California, USA - 14_1009_02_30cm (SPAdes) (version 2) | ecosystem: Environmental > Terrestrial > Soil > Grasslands ... | reverse complement strand
GATGAGGTCGTAACCCATGTTGGCGTAATCCCAGAGATGCGAGACGGGGGGTGTATCGGCGGCCGCATCGTTCATGCAAGGGAGGTTGTACTGCTTGGCCAGCTTAGGCCACTCGTCCACTTTGATCTGCCCAGCCTCATTGGCGAAGTTGGTAAAGTGCATCATGGCCGTACGATCGTTGACCGCTTTTTGCAGATCGTCGCGCGTTTCGATCTCGATCAACTTCACGCCTGTTGAGCGCAGTTGATGATCGAACGGGTTGCGATGCGATTTCTGGATGATCACTTCCGACTTCAAGCCGGTGAGATCGGGCAACTGTTTAATGTAGGTTTCACTAGAGCCGGTAAGAATGCCAGCTAGGCCCGATTGCATGGCGGCTGCGGCGCCCGAAGTGACGAGCGCAGTGTAGCCCTCGGGCAACTTGATCATTTCGGTGATTTTGTTTCCGGCGGCGGCCTCCAGCTCGGGAATGCTGACGAAATGGCGGCCAGCCTGCATCATGACAGCTTCCAGTTCGGGGTGGGGAAGCGATCCGCCGAGCATGGTCATGGTTCCTTCGCAGTTGATCACCGTGGTCACACCCAGCTCTTCATAAGGGTTGCCCGATTGGCCAAAACCGCTCACAGCACGGCTGGCACTGCGAGCAGATGCAAACAGTTTTTTCGGTGCGGCTAACGAACCGGCGAGCGCGGCGACGCTTCCGAGGAAAGTCCGGCGATTCCAATTTGAGCGGGGGCGCATTGGGAAGCTCCTTTATTTATGTGCAACGGCAGCTATGCAGTTGATTTCCAGCAGCGAATGTCCGGGCACTCCGGCGACTGATATCGTGGTTCTGGCCGGTCCGCCGTGCGGGAAATAAGTTTTGAAAACTTTGTTCATGCCATCGTAGTCGGCCAGATTGGCCAGGTAAACGGTGAGTTGCAGAATGGTGTCCATAGAGCCACCGCCAGCTTCCACCAGTTTCTTGACATTATTCATGACTTTGGTTGTGTGGGTTTCGATGTCGGCGCCCTGCACGGCGCCGGCGTCATTTGCGCCCTGGCCGGAGATGTAGATCAGACCGCTGTGGACGATGAGCGACGTGATCATCTGCGTGCCGTCGGCGGGCTTGCCTTCGTAGTTGAGCTTTTTGACTTCTGAATCCGAGGTTTGGCCGAACGCGCTTTTCCCCAGGATTGCGCTGCCGATTCCCAGCGCCGAGAACGCCGACATCAGCCGGCCTGCGAATTTTCTACGATTGAAGTTCATCATCGATTCTCCTTTTTTGCTCTGAACTTTTATGGCAATGAAAAGCTGAAAATATCACTTCCTGCGGCGATGGCGACGTATTGCTTGCCATCGACTGCGTAGCTCATGGGCGATGCGCTGAAATCCTGGCCCGTATTGAAATGCCACAGCGGCTTGCCGGTTTGCGCGTCGAGGGCTTCAAACGAATCGGCGTCATCGCCAAAGAAGAGCAAACCTCCCGCGGTAGTCATGGTCCCGCCGGAGGAATGGGCATGGCCGGCTTGCGGATATCGCCAAGCGAACGACTGCGTTTCGAGATTGTAGGCCAGCAGGATTTTCTGTGAGGTCTCGGTGGGAATGCGCTTGATGCCTGTGGAGTAGAAAGTTTGTCCTTCCTTGAATTTCTCGGGCTTTAAGAAGAAAGTTTCGCATTCCTCCAAAGCCAGGAAATATACCAAGTGCGTGGATTCGTTGTAGGAAGGCGAAAACCAGTTGGTAGCGCCTCCGAATCCGGGGCAAATGCGGGTTCCTTCCGGCGTGGGCTCGACGTTGGCGAGGATCGGACGGCCCTTGGCGTCGATTCCTTTGGCCCAATTCAGTTTACTGACGAAGGATATGGCGGAGAGGAATTGGCCGGTCACGCGGTCGAGCACGTAGATGAAACCGTTGCGATTGGCTTCAACCAGCAGCTTGCGAGGCTCGCCTTGGTAAGGTGCATCAATCAGAATTGGAGTTTCAGTAGCGTCGTAATCAAAAAGGTCATGCGGGGTAAATTGAAAGTACCACTTTAACTGTCCGGTGTCAGGTTCTAGGGCCAGCACACAGTCTGCATAGAGGTCGTCCCCAGGGCGCACGCCGCCTTCAAAATCTGGCGCGGGATTGCTGGTCCCCCAATAAAGGAGATTCAGGCCGGGGTCATACGTGCCGGACATCCACGCGGTTCCGCCGCCGTGCAGATACAAATCACCCGGCCAACTCTCAGAGCCGAATTCGCCGGGCGCGGGAATGGTCCAGAAACGCCAGGCAAGTTTTCCGGTGAGCGCGTCATAGGCGGCGACGAAGCCGCGAACTCCATCGTCGCCGCCCGATGTGCCCACGATAACTTTGTCTTTTACAACGAGCGGTGCGGCTGTCGCGCCGTAATTTTTGTTCCAATCGGCGTAGGCAACATCCCAGATCAGGTGGCCAGAGCGCGCGTCGAGACAGAGCAGATGTGCGTTGTCGGTTTGCCGGTAGATTCTGGAATGCCAAACGGCTGTGCCACGGCTGATGTGGCGCGAGGCGTCATCAATAAGGCCTTCGCTGTTCGGACGCGAATGATGCCAGATCATGCGGCCAGTACGGGCATCGAGAGCGTAAGTATCGTTGGCGGCAGTCGCAAACATTATGCCGTTCACAACCACAGGTGTAACTTCCAGGCGGTCTGAGTTTGCGGAGTGGAAGACCCATTCAGCTCGCAATTGAGCGACGTTATTGGTATTGATCTGGGACAAGCTGCTGTAGCGCCGCCCGGAGTAATCGCCGTTATAAGTGACCCAATTCGCCGCGAGGGTTCGGGATTCTAGTTGTGTGGGCAAAACATCGACTGAGACTGAAGCACTGGAAATTTCTTGCGCAGCAGCCATTCCGCCTACAGCGATGATTAGCAGCAAAGCTGTTATCCGCCACAGTTTCATTGTTTGTGTCAGCTCTGGCTCGACCCAGGCAATCAACGCGATGCTGCTGCCGGAATAGCAGTCGATGAAGGGCTTGCCGCCTTTGACCAAGAGTTCTTATCATTCTGCGCCGCTGCGATCTGAAACCCGAGTTCACGGGAAATCTTCAGGCCTGCTTGTTGCACGAGTGGCGCGAGTTGGCGCAGCCGCGCCATCGGCATCCGAACCACGGGGCCGGTAATGCTCAAGCTGGCGTTGACCGCGCCGGTGTGATCCCAAATGGGCGCGGCCACGCAGCGAATGTGCACTTCGTTCTCCTCAAGGTCCCAGGCATAGCCGTTTCGCCGCACGCGTTGCAAATGATTTTGCAGCTCCTGAAGATTGCTGATGGTGTTTTGTGTAGCGCGCTTGAGGTCCACCTTTGCAAGAGTTGCGGCTTGATCCTCCAGGGGCATGTAAGCCAGCATTACTTTTCCGACGGCTGTGCAGTGCAGGGGAACCGCCGCGCCAATGCGGGAGTAAATGCGCACCGGCTCAGGAGAATCCAGTTTCTCGACGTACACCGCGCTGAGATCGTGGAGAAGCGTGAGATGGATGGTCTCTCGGGTCTTCTGATTGAGTTCCTGCAAATAGGGAAGACTCAGGCGGCGGATATCCAGATGCCCGAGCGCAGCCTGGCCCAAAGCAAAGCAGGCCATTCCGAGATGGAAAGTACCGTGGCTGGTGGAATTCAGGAATCCACCTGATTCTAGATTCACAAGAAAACGGTGCACCGTGCTGGTGGGCAGCGCTGAAAGCTTGGCGACCTGTGTTGCGGTGAGGCCGCTTTCGGCCTTGGCAAACAGGTTCAGGAGCTTCAGGCCGCGTTGTAGGGCAGTGATGTTATAGGTCCGCTTTGGATTTTTTGTCATGCTGCCGGTTAGCTGCTGCTCAGAAATGAAAGTGCGAATTATGGTATGAAAACGACTTTTATGCAATGCGGAAAGCTATAGGCGACCAAATTTCTTGACCGCCTCCTGAATGGACTTATATTTCTCGATGTATCCGTACATCGAGTGCTCCTGAAAATCCAACGTCTGGGCCAAGGCAAGGACTTCCTCGGCTCTGGCGCGCGGCACGACGACCACGCCATCGTTGTCGGCGCTGATAATGTCGCCGGGTTGGACGTCTACGCCGTCACAGACCAGAGGAACGTTGGAGCCCGCGAAACGGTAATGGTGAACCGAGGTGGAGGGCACGACGCCCAGCGCAAATACCGGAAACCCAATCTTGCGGAGCTGTCCGAGGTCGCGAACGCCACCGTCGATCACCGCGCCGGAATATCCGCGCGACGACATTGCGGTTCCCATTAATCCGCCCATCCCGGCGATATTCACACCATCTTCGACGACCATGACCCACACCGAATTTAACGCGCCTTGATCGATCGCCGCCAGCATTCCGTTGAGGGCGGCGGGGTCTCTGTTACCTTCGTCCTTCTGCAGCTTTACAGTCAGAGCGAAACCGGCGAACTTGGCGGGAAAAATTGGCTGCATTTTGTGCGACATGTACATGCGGCGGCCGGTGAGTTGCTCTAGGGCATCTGAAACCGACGCGACTTCTACGTGACGATAGGCGTCGATGAGGTCTTGATCTTTGGCCACGGGAGCGCTGCTGGATGTGGATTGGGCAAAAAGGCTGAATTCGGACCTCCGAACAATAACTATGAACAGAGCTGCGAAGAGAATGGCAGAGATTGCGCTGATTCGCAGCCCTCGCGATTTGTGCATTGGGTCCTCCCGTTGTATATATGTGCGCGGACTCTAACATTGCTGGTCGAGGATTGGAAGAGACCATTTTCACTGCATGAAAGGAGCTGGATTCAAATGATACGAGAGAGAAAGTGGGTGTTCACAGCGAGATTCATTGTAGCTTTTGCTGTTTTGCTCGCGGGTTCTGGCACATCTGTCGCCCAGGAGAAGCGAGTGATCAAGCTTCCGGGAACGGAATCGCTGCCCTTCAGTGATGGAGTGATCGCTGGCAACACCCTCTACGTCGCGGGACAGGAAGGGACAGACGATAAAGGCAAACTGGCGACTGGAGGAATCAGCGCGGAAGCGCAGGCGGCACTGGCGAATATTGAAAGAGTCGTGAAATCAGCCGGCTTTGAGCTGAAGGACATTGTTTCGGTGACCGTATATTTAGCCGATATTCACGAGTTTGGGGATATGAATAAGGTGTACAAGAGCATCATGCCCGATCCCAAGCCGGCGCGCGCTACGGTGCAGGTCGCGGCGTTGGTGAACAATGCGCGGATTGAGATTTCGGCAATCGCGGTAAAGCAGAAGTAATCTTTCCATATCGTGAAACCATTCACCAAAAATGCAACCTGCATTTGCCTGATTATCTTTGTAGTTTGCGTGAACTTGCGAAGCCAGCAGCGCGCGCCCTCACCCGCTGCCTTGCTTCAGGGACGGCAGGTATTTTCCTCAAGCTGCGCGGGATGCCACGGCCTCGATGGCCGCGGTGGCGAGCGGGCGCCAGATATTGCCAGCAAACGGGAAGTGCAGCGGCTCTCGAATGCGACGCTGACGCGAATCGTGCATGATGGCGTTCCTGCTACCGGCATGCCATCGTTTCGGTTGCTGGGGGCATCGCGGATACAGGCTGTGGTGCTCTACGTGCGAAGTTTGCAAGGACGCCGTGAGGCGGGCAAACTGCCCGGGAATCCTGAAGCCGGCAAAGTCCTATTCTTCGGCAAAGCCGGATGTGCTGAGTGCCACATGGTCGCGGGAGCGGGAGGATTCATCGGATCCGACCTGGGCAACTATGCGGCCACAGAATCTACGCAGGAGATTCGGGAGGCAATACTTCATCCTGAAGCCAAGGCGGACCCAGCGAAGAAAACCGTGGTCGTGACGACCACGTCGGGCGAGCAGCTCACCGGTGTAGCGCGTAACGAAGACAACTTCTCGCTGCAACTTCAAACTTTGGATGGCGCATTTCATCTCTTCACGAAATCAGAGTTGAAAGGCGTGGAGCATCAAGACCGGTCCTTGATGCCCTCCGACTACAGCTTCAGATTGAGCCGCGCGGAGCTGGACGATGTCGTGACCTATCTGATGAGCGTTGCGAAAAGCGATTTGGCTGGCGCCAAGCCCGGGCACAAGGTCAAGAAGCCGCAGACTGACGATGAAGAGTGATTCGAGAACGTCTATTTCTTGATTGCTACTGCCACTCCATCGCGGATCGGCAAGATCGTGGTGAATAGATCCGGCGAGTTATAGAGCAATTTATTGAACTCCAAAATCGCTTTGGTAGATTTCTCTCCTGGAATTTTCTGCGCGACTTTGCCACTCCAGAGAACGTTGTCGGTTACGAACAGCCCGCCTTTGCGCAGCTTGGGAATGGCAATGCGAAAAACGCGCGGATAATCTTCTTTATCGACGTCATTGAAGATGATGTCGAATTGCTGCCTTTCTTCCGACAACAGTTCGAGCGCGTCTCCGGTTTTCAGCGTGATGCGGTCGCTGACCTCGGCCCTCTCAAAATACTTCCGAGCACGCGCGGCGTTATTCGAGTCGCCGTCGGTGTAAATTACCTTGCCGCCCTGGGCGATGGCCCGAGCCCACCAGATGGTCGAGTACCCGATCGCTGAACCCATTTCGAAGACAGTCTTAGCATTGGTCATGAGCGCCAATTGATAGAGCAGGCGCCCAACTGCCGGGCCAACAATTGGAACTTTGTGTTTGGCGGCTTCGGCCTCCATTTCGGCGAGAACCTCATCGCGCGGTGGCAGGATGGAATAGATATAGTCTTCTACGGCGGCTGTGGTGATGCCGCCCATGCGCCAATATTCGTTGATCTTCTTTTTATCCAAGTTTCGCTCCTGGCAAGCGCTGTCGCCGCACAGCCGAGGGCGGCTGTCCCTACGTGTTTTCAGGAAACGGTTACGCCTGGCTTGAGTTCCACAACCTCAACATCGGGCGCGAGCTTTTGCAGGTCGCCCGGTCTTCCGGTTAATAGAGGAAACGTGCCGAAGTGCATGGGTATGACCGTTTTCGGCTTGAGCAGCTTGCAAGCGTACGCGGCCTCGCGCGGCGACATGGTGTAATGATCGCCGATCGGCAGCATGGCGATGTCGGGGGCGTATAGCTCGCGGATTATTTGCATGTCACCGAAAACGTTCGTGTCACCCGCGTGGTAAATCTTCAAGCCGTTATCAAAATGGATCACGTAACCGCAGGCTTCTCCGCCGTAGATGATTTGATCGCCTTCCTGAATTCCGCAGGAATGCTGCGCGTTCACCATGGTGACTTTGATATCGCCGACCGTCTGTGTTCCACCTTTGTTCATCGGCGAAATTTGTTTTGCGCCTTTTTTCTCCATCCATGAGCACAGCTCGTAAATGCCAACAACCATGGGATTGTGCTTTTTTGCGATTTCGACTGCATCGCCGATGTGATCGAAGTGGCCATGCGTGCAGAGCATGACGTCTACTTTCTTAATTTCCTTTTCTTTCTCAGGGCACATGGGATTGCCCATGATCCAGGGATCAACCAGGATGATTTTGCCGCGGGGAGTTTCGATACGGAAAGTCGCGTGGCCGAGCCAGGTGATTTTGATACCGTTGAGGTGCATTGGTTCATGTTCAGCACTCAGCATTGAGCATTCAGTCTGACTGCTGATTGCGCTTCATTCTATTGAGCGACCGGAATAAGCGCAACGGCCACGGTTGTGGAACGAAAAGTTTGACTCAGGGATTCTGGCGAGTAATATGGAGCGCCGTGACTGAACTGAAAGTCTTGATTACGCGCGAGCAGATTGCCGCCAGGGTAACGGCGATGGCTGCTGACATCACCCGTGATTTTTCCGGCGACTCGGTAATCTTTGTGGGCGTGCTCAAAGGCGCAGCTATTTTTTTGAGCGATCTCTCACGACAGGTCAAGCTCGATGCTACGTTCGACTTCATTGGAGTCTCGAGCTACGGTAACCGGCCCAGTCCGGCTCAGGAATTGAAAAGCGGGTGGGATTCGACCGGCGAGGTTCGCCTGACCAAAGATGCCGATCAATCTATGCAGGGCAAAAACGTAATCCTCGTCGAAGATATTCTCGACACCGGGCTTACGCTCACGTATTTGAAGAAGCTGATTCTGGCGCGTCAGCCCAAAGCCTTTCGCATTGCGGCTCTGCTCGATAAGCCTTCGCGGCGTAAACAGCCGATTCAGGCTGATTACGTAGGCTTCAGCATTCCGGACGAGTTCGTTGTGGGCTACGGGCTGGATTACGCGGAGCGATACCGCAACTTGCCCGATATTTGCATTGTGCCACGCGAGTGATTTTTCGTACACCCATGCTCTTGGTAGTCAAGAAGGAGCAGTAACCACAAAGGGCACGAAGGTGCACGAAGGCACACGCAGGTACACGAAGGAAGCACAAGTTTGCCATGGTGGATTTCCCGGTTGATCGTCGCTGCCGTGAATTCTGCGGTCTGAGTACATGCTGGATTGGCTGATATGATAAGAGCTGTGGATGTGACTACCGAACAGCCGGAAGTTCAGAGCAAAATCGAACCGTTTCTGCTCGAAGTAGCAGACGTGGTGAACACCACGCTCGACCTGGACACCACTCTTCGGCGCGTGGCCGAACTGGTGCGCAAGGTTGTTGATTATGAAATCTTCGCCATTCTGTTGCTGAATGAAAAGACTCAGGACCTGCGCATCCGTTTCCAGGTGGGCTATCCGAAGGAAGTGGCCGACCGGATGCGGATAAAGGTTGGCGACGGTGTTACCGGGCTGGCAGCGCAGCGGCGTGAGGCAATCCTAGTCGGGGATGTTGCCAAAGATGGCCGATACATTTCTGCCATCCCTGAGGTCCGTTCCGAACTGGCGGTTCCGCTAATCATTAAGAACCGTGTGATCGGCGTGATCGACATCGAATCGCTCCAGCCGGATCATTTCACTGAAGAACACAAGCAACTGCTCACTCTCATTGCGTCGCGCGTGGCCGTCGGCATAGAGAACGCGCGGCTTTACACCCGAACCACCCGGCAAGCACGCACGCTGCTGCTGCTCAATGAAATTGCTCGTGAGCTGACGTCGATTCTTAACCTCGATCAACTGCTCAAGCGAATTGCCGAACTGCTGAGCCGGTTGATTGACTACCAAATGTTCAGCATTCTGCTGCTGGATGCGTCCGGAGAGAAGCTGCAGCACCGTTTTTCATTACGATTCCAGGAAAACATTCAACTCAAGCACGATGTTCCGCTGGGCAAGGGAATCGTCGGCCACGCAGCCCAGCACAAGCACGCGGTACTGGTTCCAGATGTGAGCAAAGATGCGCGGTATGTGCTGTCAAATCCCGAAACCAGATCAGAGCTGGCGGTACCTTTGATCTACAAGGACAAAGTCATTGGGGTTCTGGATTTGGAGCACACACGGCGTGGTTTCTTTACCGACGATCACAAGCGCACCGTGACAACGCTAGCGGCGCAAGTAGCGATTGCGATCGAAAATGCCCGGCTTTATGAGCAGATTGAGCGCCAGGAGAAAAGGCTAGAACGCGATCTGGAGCTGGCGCGTGAGCTGCAATTCCGATTGCTGCCGCAGTCTCTCCCGAAGTTGCCGCATCTGGAGCTGGCGGCAAAGTTCGCGCCGGCCCGGGCGATTGGCGGCGACCTATATGACTTCGTCAGCTACTCGCTCTCGCGCACGGCGCTGGTGATTGGCGACGTGAGCGGCAAGGGCGCTCCCGCAGCCATCTACGCGGCGCTAGTCAGCGGCATTCTGCGGTCCCATGCTCCCATTGAGCCGGTGCCGGCGGAGATGCTGCGAGCGGTGAATTTTTCGCTGGGCGAGCGGCGTATTGATGGCCAGTTCGTATCTCTCATTTACGCGGTTTGGGACGATGAGCAGCAAACTTTGCAGGTGGCGAACTCTGGGCTGCCGCGTCCGCTCTATTGGCATGATGACAAGATTGAAATCATTGAGGCTACCGGTCTCCCTTTGGGATTATTCGATGACGCGGACTACGACGAGTTTACGTTCAATGCGAAGCCGGGGGACAAGTTCGTGTTTTTCAGCGACGGTATTCTCGATGCGCGCAATGAAGCGGGAGACTTATTCGGACGCTCGCGCGTTGAGCAGATCGTAGCCAATTCCGATGGAGTGTCCGCTGAAGGTTTGGTGAACTCGCTTTTTGATGCAGTCGCGGAGCATGCTGCCGGCGTGGAGACTTTTGACGATCAGACAGTGGTAGTCATCAAAGTGAAAGACGGTTCGGGAAGCCTCTAGTGAGCCGGACCGTTCGCCAGCGCATCGAGCGCCCGCCGGCCTTTACTTATCGCGAACAAAGCGGTGGATTCTTGCGGCGCAGGCCTGGCGCCTTGGTTCTGAACTGCGATCAGGCGGCGCTGGAGAGGCTGGCCGAGCGCTTCGGCACTCCTTTGTACATTTATTCAGCCTCAGCCATCCGCGAGCGTCTGCGGATTTTCCAGCATGCCTTCCGCAAAGTTCCGCATACCATCTGCTACTCCGTAAAAGCAAATTCAAACCTCGGCATATTGCGGCTGATCGGCAGAGCAGGCTGCGGCTTCGACGTGGTCTCGGGCGGGGAACTGGAGCGGGTTCTGCGCGTGGACCGGCGCGCGGCTAAGAAAGTTGTCTTCTCCGGAGTAGGGAAGACGTCCGACGAGATGACGGCGGCTCTCAAGGCGCGAATTTTGTTGTTCAACGTGGAGAGTGAATCGGAGCTGTGGGTACTGGCGGAGTGTGCCGCGCGGGCGCGGGAAAAGGCACGAATCGCATTGCGAGTGAATCCCGATGTCCCCGCTAATACGCATCCTTACATTTCGACCGGATTGCAGCAACACAAGTTTGGGGTTCCGATCGACGAGGCGCGCAAGCTGTATGCGCAGGCGTCCGGGAGCGGATATTTGCAGATTGCCGGCGTCAGCGTGCATATCGGATCTCAGATTACCGACGTCGATCCGTTTGCGGCCGCCATGAACCGTGTAGCGGAACTGGTTCGCGCTCTTCGGAGGGATGGCCACCGCATTGAGTATGTAGACGCGGGGGGCGGCTTGGGGATTAATTATGACCGGTCGGGCAATCCCGATTTTGAGAGCTTCGCGGGTGACTACGCGGAAGCGGTGCTCGGTCCATTGCGGGGATTGAGAGTGCATCTTTTACTCGAGCCGGGCCGTTCCATTGTAGGACCTGCGGGTGCCCTGCTTACCCGCGTGCTTTATAAGAAAACTAATGGGAGCAGGAAATTTCTTGTAGTTGACGCAGCCATGAATGATTTCCTTCGGCCCTCGCTGTATGAGGCTTATCACGAGATTGTTCCGCTGCGCCTGGGGGAAGAAGACTTAAGTGAAAGAGTCGATGTGGTCGGACCCATTTGCGAAAGCGGGGACTTTTTCGCTCGGGATCGCGAATTGCCGGTAACCAACGAGGGCGACGTGCTGGCGATCTTAGACGCTGGGGCCTACGGGATGGCGCTGGCGTCGAACTACAATACGCGTCCACGGCCTCCTGAGGTGCTGGTGGACGGCAGATCGGCACGCGTGATCCGCCGGCGGGAGACTATTGGCGATCTGCTTCGGGCAGAGAGCTGATCGCGCTTTGGGGGCAAATAGGAAAAATCCTGATGCAGATGCTTGACCGCTACTTCTACGCCTGCTGCGCGGGCAACCGCCGCGTAGCGAAGGAACTTGAGATCAGCATGTACCGAAAGATGCGCGAGCTACGCTTGGAGGATAGTAAGACGCAGCATAGGTTTGCCGGGAGCCCTATGAGTGACAGTAAAAACGTTTCGATCACGCGGCTGGCGGGCGGATTTTCATTGCCATGATATGCGTATCATCGATTCGCACCGGACCTACCTCTCCGCACAGGTACCATCGAAAACTGCTCCAACGCCACTGCTCAGGTGAAGACACCAACCCACGCTCGACCGGGTTGCGATGGATATAGCGAAGCTTTTCAATCCGCTTGCGCTCCGTCCAAACATTGAAATCATAAAACCGCGCCTGCCAGAATCGGTCAGGATGAACTGGGGTGCCCCAGGTCTCGCAGCTTTCGCGAGACCTGGGAGCCGCCGCCACGACACTCCCACTAGAACACTGCATACTGCGCACAACGCCGAGCTTCAATGCCTGAATCGCAGTCGATAACGTCTCCCGCTGCGGTTCGCTCACCAATAAATGAACGTGTTCGGGCATGACGACATACCCCAACACCACGAACCGATAACGCCGGCGAACCCGATCCAGAATCTTCAGGAACAAATCACAGTAAGCCTCGTTCCTGAAGAGCGGTCGGCGTTGGTAACAACTGAAAGTCAGAAAGTGTAGGTCGTTCCGCCATAAAATCGGTGCAGGCCTTCGGTCATGAATGGAGAGTAGGAAAATCGGAAAGGCCTGTCTGTGACAGATGAACATTCGAGATGGCCCCTCCCAGGTCTCGCAAAAACCCGCGAGACCTGGGGCACCCCGGCTTCTATCTATCTCAATTCAAGCCTTGCCAGCACGGGTAATAAAAAGCAGCATGAGACAATTCGGCCATGGCATCACCTAACAACTTCACGTTTTACGGATTCCCGGACGAATGCCGCAATTTCGATGAGCGGCATCCCCTGTGGAACGAAATGATGGGCAATCTCGTCCGTGCACTGAACCTTGCGTTCACAAGAGTGGAAGTGATGAAAGGCTCCGCGGACAAGTTTGTCTATTTCTTCGGGCGGATCATTCTCGAAGACTTCATGGAGGTCGCACTCGTCTGTTATCACGGTTACGGAGTTGCTGCTTCCAAGCTCGTCCGCAGCATGTACGAGTTCACGGTTACGCTTCGCTACCTCCATGAACACCCGGACGAGGCCGACACCTTCTTGGCATACCATCTCGTCCAGCAGGACCAGCTCACTAGTCGCTTGATTGAGACATTCGGCGAGAGCATCCTGCCAGCTGAACTCATCGCAGAATCAAACGCAAGGCAGCCGAGGTCAAAGAAGACTTCATGATCCCGGTCTGTGATCATCCCGGCTCGAAGATGCGACTGAATCACACGTGGAACAAACTGGACTTTGTTGCGATGGCGAAGAAGGCAGGAGAGATCGGCAGGCTCATCGTCCCCGGCTACTACTTCCCGTTGCGTCATGCTCACCCGACATTCGGAGGCTTGACCGATCGACTGGAGATAGTGAACGAGCAGATGAGTCTAAAGGGTGATGCACAGCCCGAGATTGCAGATCGTTCATTGATGACAGCCCAAAACTGTATCCTTGATGCTCTGAAAGTGCAGAGCGAACACTTCAAGATCGAAGGACTCGAAGACGCGATACAGGTCTGCTACCGTGATTTCGTGCGTGTCTGGTCTCCTGACTCTCCGCTGTTGAAAGACTGAATTCTCGGAGCTGGCCAAGCTTTGTCTCTGGCCGACGGCCCGGAAGTATTATTAGGTCAGGAGCCGTGACCACGCGTCAACCCAAGGTTCACACTCAACTCGGCCGAGCCGCAGTCCAGATCTTTGCCGCCAATGATCGCATGAACCAGATTCTTATCGAACATCTTGACCCTCGAGCTCAAACCCTTCTTTGTGACGGCGTCGCGCCACACAGGCGGACTCATCGCCTCCGTGCCTTGCGAGCGGCTTTGATGATCTGATCGATCTGCCTTGAACTGAGCTTATTCGTACCTTTTTGTTTGGATTCCTTCCCGATGATTCGAAGAACCTCGGGTTCAGGAACGACGCGACGTACATAATCCCTGATGCTAAGTAACACTGCGCGCTGTCTGCCGCGCTTCTCGATGTCGTCCATAAACTCTCCAGTTCAAGCTATTTCTGCTCCACCGCATCCCATACGATCTTCCCTCCCACGATCGTTTTCAAAACCTTTACTTCGCGAATTTTCTCGGGAGGAATGGAAAAAATGTCGTCGCTCAGCAGGACCATGTCCGCCAGCTTCCCGGGCGTAATTGAGCCTTTCTCGTTTTCCTGAAATTCGGCGTAGGCGGAGCCCATGGTATAGGCCTCGACGGTTTCAGGGACGGCTAATTTCTGTTCGGGGAACCAGCCGTTGGGATTTTTGCCGTCGAGCGTGGCGCGAGTCACCGCGGCGTACACGGTGAGCATGGGATTGAGCGGCGCAACATCCCAATCGGTACCGAGCACGAGGCGCACGCCATGATTCAGGAAAGTGCGAAACGCGTAAGTGCGGCTGGCGCGATCATGGCCGATTCGTCCCTCCGCCCAACGGCCGTCGTCGATTGCATGATACGGCTGGACGGAGGCGATCACGTGCAGTTGCGCGAAACGGTCGAAGTCCTTGGCGGCCATGTGCTGCGCATGCTCGATGCGAAAACGGCGGTCGGCTTCGCCATGAGCTTGCGTGATCTCAGAATAAATGTCGAGGATCATCGAAATGGCTTGATCGCCGATCGCGTGCGTGCAGAGCTGAAGGCCGGCGGCATCGGCTTTCATCATGCGGTCATGCATCAGCGACACCGGATGCATTTCGTCCGAAAGAATGCCGTGATTGTTCGGCTGGTCGTTAAAAGGTTGGAAAAAATAGGCGGTGACCGATCCGAGCGAGCCGTCAGCGAAGGCTTTGAGCGCGCCAATGCGAAGAAACGGCCCACCAAAGGCGTGTCTGATTCCGATCTTTGTCTGATCATCGACTTGGGTAATGAGCGGCGCGGCATAAATGCGAGTGGTCAGCTCGCCGCGTTGCAGCAGTTCGGAATAGACGGCGATATCTTCGTAATCCGGATCCATGTTCTGCACGCTGGTGACGCCAAGCGAAGCAGCGTGAGCCAGAGCACGTTTCACAGCCTTTACACGCTGCTCGTGCGTGAGCGGCGGGATGACTTTGTTGACCAAGTCCTGGGTCGCGTCTTTTAATGCGCCAGTCGGATTTCCTTGCGCGTCGCGGACGATGACCCCTCCCGGGGGATCGGGAGTTTTGGCCGTAACTCCAGCCAGCCGCAGTGCGACTGAGTTAGCTAGAGACATATGGCCGTCATAGCGGCTCACAAAAACCGGCGTTTCGGGTGCGACCGGATCGATTAGTTCTTTAGTGGGTAGCTTCGCGGGAGTCCATTTGGTTTCATCCCAGTCGCCTCCCATGATCCATTCGCCTTTCGGCGTTTGCTTGGCGCGTTCGCCGATGCGGCGGGCGAATTCCTCTGGGCTGGTGGCATCGTTCAACTGCACCGCGTCGAGAGCGAGGCCTCCGTTGACAAAATGCACATGCGAATCGTTAAAGCCGGGCAGGAGTAGCTTGCCTTCGGCATCGATCACGCGCGTGTTGGGGCCTCGCCAATTATTGACATCGGAATTGGAGCCGACCGAGACAATGCGATCGCCGAGGACTGCGACCGCTTGCGCGGCGGGATTGGATTTGTCTACCGTCCAGACTTTGGCGTTGGTGATGATGAGGTCGGCGGCGGGACGGGATTGGGCAGCGGCGATTAGCGAGAAGATACAAGCGAGAACAGAAATCAGAGCCAGCGAGATGGTCTTCATCTTGTGTTGTTTAGTTTGGCATTCACGGGCGAGGACGCCCGTCCTCCATCGAGAATTCGGTTTTATCTTTGTCCCCATTTCAATTTGGTGCGCAGCACGTCGAAAAAGGTTCCGTGCGTATGCAGCAGTTTCACCTGGTATTGGGATTTGCGGCACTGGACGCGGTCACCGTCGAGCATGGGCATACCCACTTGGCCGTCGACGCTCAGGTACGCTTCTTCCTCACCAGTTCTGACCACAATTTCGATGGCCGACGTGTCGCGAACCACTAGAGCACGATGCGTAAGCGAGTGCGCAGATACTGGTGTAATCACGAATGCGTCGACCGACGGCATAAGAATGGGACCGCCGGCGGCTAGAGAATACGCTGTAGAACCTGTAGGCGTGGAGACGATCAGGCTGTCCGCTTGATAGCTCGAAACGAAGTTGCGGTCAATGTAAACGTCGCAGTGATTCAGGCGAGCGATTGTGCCTTTGCCCACGACGACATCGTTGAGCGCATCATACTGCGCGATTTGCGAATCTTTGCGGACCAGTTCGCAATGCACCATAGAGCGCGTTTCTACATTGCAGCAGTTTTTTTCAATTTCCTGCAGCGTGGGATACAAATCATCTAGAGGCACTTCGGTGAGAAATCCCAAAGAGCCGAGGTTCACTCCCAGCACCGGAATGCCAGCTTTGGATACGGCGCGCGCGGCTGACAGCAAAGTTCCATCACCACCGAGGACGACGACGAAGTTTAGTGGGCGATTGCCCATCTCCTCGCGGGTTAGAACATCGATCCCGTGGGCATAAGGTGCGGTTTCGGGATCCACAACAAGCGTGTAGCCGCGCTCGCGAAACCACGCGAGCAATTGGGGGACAATCTTCGCAATTTCGGGCTTCCCCGGCTTGGAAATGATTCCGGCCGATTTGGCGCTTGCGGTCATGTGAAGAGGGAATTGTACAGAAAATCTTTAGAAAAGCTTTAACCACAGAGGCCACAGAGGGGCACAGAGAATTCAGAACACGCCGAAGAGCAGAAATTCGCGGTTGCCTTCGGCGCCGAGAATCGGCGAGTCGATCACGTCAGTCTTTGTGAAACCCAAGCCTATGATCTCCTGGCGAACCTTCTCGACGGCTGCTAACCGCGCCGCTTCGTTACGTACAATTCCGCCCTTTCCAACTTGCTCCCGGCCGACTTCGAATTGAGGTTTGACCAGAACGACGATCTTCCGGCCACTGCGCTCAGATGGGCTCTGAGGGAACGCGGCGGCAACTACTGCGGGCAACACGAGGGTGGCGGAGATGAATGAAACATCCATCGCGATGAAATCAATAGATTCGCTGATCTGTTCCCGAGTGAGATAACGGGCATTGGTTTTTTCCAGCAGGCGGACGCGCGGATCCTGACGAAGCCGAAAATCAATTTGACCGTGACCGGTATCAATGGCGATCACACGAGCGGCGCCGTATTGTAGAAGGCAATCGGTAAATCCGCCGGTCGAAGCGCCGACGTCGAGGCAAATTTTCCCGGTGACGTTAATCTTCCAATGCTCGAAAGCCTTCTCCAGTTTCAGGCCACCGCGGCTGACGTATTTCAAATCTTCTCCCAGAAGCCGCACTTCTGCTTCTCGGTCGACCGGCGCGCCAGATTTCTCGATTTTTTGCCCATTGACCAGAACTTTGCCGGCGAGAATCAGGGATTGGGCGCGCTCACGCGAACCTGCCAGCCCGCGTTCCAGCAGCAATTTATCCAAGCGGAGTTTCAAATCGTTTTCCCAGGGATGATGTCTACCACTAAAGTGCCAGCAACCAAGCCAGTGCAAGGTGCTGAACCTACTCTGGATAAATTACTTACGGACGTACTTTCCCGCTTTTCCACAGAATCTTGCACCGGAGTGTTGAAAAGTTTTCACGATAGCCCATCGCTGTGCGACTTGGTATGTATTCCTCTGCGTGCTTCGCGGGGTTTCTTTGCGGTCTCCGCGGTTAGAAGCTTTTAACCGCAAAGAGCGCAGAGAATTCGCGGAGAGCGCGGAGGGATTAATCGTAAGACGAAGTATGATAGCCGCGGTCGGCGGCACGGTGGGATTATTCGGTGTAGCTAGGTGGCCACTTCTTCCAGCAGCTTCTGATCGATGTCGAAATTCGAGTGTACGTTCTGCACGTCGTCGTGTTCTTCGAGCGCTTCGACCAGGCGGATCATCTGCGTCGCCTGCTGGCCTTCGAGCTTGATGTAATTTTGCGGAATCATGGCAACACTGGAAGACGTCGGAGTGATACCGGCTTTCTTGACCGCTTCCAGCACGGCTTCATAAGACGAAGGATTGGTGAGGACTTCCCAGTTCTCGCCATCATCGCGCAGATCATCGGCGCCAGCGTCGAGCACAACGCCCATGAGATCGTCCTCTTTGGCCGCTGATTTTGGAACAACGATGTCGCCTTTCTTGTGGAACATCCAGGAGACGGCTCCCGCTTCAGCCATATTGCCGCCGTTTTTGCCGAAGACGTGGCGAATTTCGCTGACCGTGCGATTACGATTATCGGTGTTGATGTCGATGAGCAGCGCTACTCCGCCCGGACCGTAGCCCTCGAGGGAGAATTCTTCATATGTTGCGCCGGGCAACTCGCCTGTGCCGCGCTGAATGGCGCGTTTGATGTTGTCGGCAGGCATGTTTTCGGCTTTGGCGGCGGCAATTGCGGTTCTCAGGCGCGGATTGGTATCAGCATCTCCGCCGTTTTTCGCGGCGATGCTGATTTCCTTAATAAGGCGAGTAAAAATCTTGCCTCGCTTGGCGTCGAGCGCGCCCTTTTTATGTTTGATTGTGGCCCATTTTGAATGGCCGGACATGGGTATACCTCGTATCTAATGAACTTTGATGGCGCTGATCGCAGTAAGTTGGGCTCGCCCGTAAGAGGAGATCACAGGATGCCTCGAAACCGTGCCGGCGAAAGGGGATTATAGCATGGTGGCAGGGCACGGAGCCGCGTGCACTCCACCTTGCGCGTGACTCCGGCAATGGAATCTGGGATTTCGGATCACGTGTGGAGCATTGAAGAAATGTGCGCTCTGCTGCCAAAAGTGAGCAATGCGGCGGCGAAAGCAGAAAAGAAACTGGTTCTCACGGCACTAGGGGAATAGTAACATTCGCACCAAATGGAAAAGCCCGATTCGCGGCCGGGCTTTTCCTAAACTTTATCGAGTGGGTGTACTCATGCAAGTCGTAAGGCAGAGTGCGCCCAAAACGCAAGCTGAGGTGCATCCATGCGTTTGGACATTCTGCTCGGTGCGGTAACAACGCTCATGGCGGTTTTGGGAGGAATCGTGGCCGTCTGGCCACCGAAAACACGGCTGAGGGAAATTATCTACGTTGCTTCGTTCATTGTGTTCGGCATTACGTCAATGATCTTGATTATCAAACAGTCAAATGAAACTGCAAGAACGCAGAAGGGCATAGAGGAGAAAGCTGATCGTGAACAGAAGGAGTTACACGGCAAATTAGATCAGAGCCTAGTCTCTGAAGAAATCATGAAAACTAGGTTGGCCGACTTCACGACGATTCTCGGCAAATTTGCCGAAAGTAACCAGAATCCGGATATCAAACAACTAGCCGCCGCGATTGCCAAATTCGCAAGTGGTCTGACACCCCGTATCTTATCAGCCACGATCCCTGTTGCTCCTAGTGCCGATGGGCCGTTTCAAGTTCCTCACAAATTACCCTGCACTCCTGCCTGGGCCGATATTCAGATGACATCGGGCGGCAACATGTGGTTCCAAAAACCTAAGTATGATGACCGTAACCTTTATCTCATTCCTTCCGCAGGTGGAATTTCCGCCGATATTTTTATCGCCTGCAACCCATAAAGCTTATGGCTGTCTTGACAAGAGCCTTATCCTGAATGCACTCGGAGAATTCGCATGAGTGGAGAGCACTTTACCATTGCTAAGAATTACAAGGTCTTTAATGGTGACAATTCGACTGGCGAGCCAATGGATGAAATGACGGAGCAGCAATTATATGCTTGGTTGCGAAGCCGTGGTTTCTCAGAGAAATAAGTAACCCACATCATCGAGCAAACCGATGATGCAGAATCAACTACGATCACGCTGCCCTGATGCTGTGGAAATCAAACTGACCCACTACCCCGTTCCTCGGTAATCATCGCCAAATCATGCGCTTCCCGTATAATAGCCGTTTCATGCCCAGATATTCGATCGTTGTACCCCTGCACAATGAGCAGGAGAATGTGACCGATCTCTATGACCGCCTGAAAGCTGTGATGGAGATCAACGGGGAGAGCTTCGAAATTGTGCTGGTTGACGACGGGTCAACTGACCGGAGCTTTCATTTGTTGCGCGAAATCGCAGCGGTGGATAGCCGTGTGACGGTGGTGAGGCTGCGCCGCAACTTCGGCCAGACTTCCGCGCTGGCGGCTGGCTTTGACCATGCGCGCGGCGAGTACATTATCGCCATGGATGGTGACCTGCAACACGACCCGGCCGACATTCCGATTTTTCTGGAGAAAATTTCCGAGGGTTACGACATCGTCAGCGGCTGGCGCAAGCAGCGGATTGACAATCTCTGGCTGCGCCGCATTCCATCGCGCTGCGCCAACTGGCTGATGGCGAAATTAAGCGGCGTTGACATTCACGATTTCGGCACGACCTTTAAAGCGTATCGGCGAGACATTCTCGAGCAGATTCCTTTATATGGTGAGCTGCACCGCTTCATTCCGGCGCTGGCTTCCTGGCACGGGGCGTCGATTGTAGAAGTGCCCATTCGCAACGTGCACCGCGAGCGGGGCAATTCCCATTACGGAATTTCGCGGACGTTCCGCGTATTTTTCGACCTGATTACGATTCGTTTCTTGCTGCGGTATCTTTCGCGTCCGCTTCATTTCTTCGGTACGGTTGGGATGCTGAGCATTCTCTCCGGTTCTGGAGTCGCGGGCTGGCTGCTGGCGCAGAAATTTCTGAAGCACTCAGAAGTGATGGCGCAGCACGGGCCGCTGATGCTGTTCGCATCCGTGCTGCTGCTGGCTGGCTTCAATATGCTGGCGATTGGTCTGCTGGGCGAAATGCAGGTGCGGCATTATCATGAACCTACTCGCCGCGCGCCCTATTCGGTTGACCGCGTGCTTCGCGCTCAAAGCGAAGAGCACAGCGTTTCGGAGTAAAAGCTCTTAACCGCAAAGTTCGCCAAGAATTCGCAAAGAGCGCAAAGACAAAGAGATCACTTTCCGAACGCCTCTTTATTCACCACGTAAGGCATCTTCGTAACATCTCCGCCGTAATTTCCTTCCAGCACATCAATCAGCCCTTGCACACAACGACCTGCCATGCCTTTATTAGGATCCATCGAGAGCCGAGTGATCTTTCCGGCGCTGGCGAAGTGCGGATACAGCCGGCAGCGATCCTCAATTGCTGGGTCGCGCAGGGGAGAATCCGCAGGCAGCGGCTCTTTCTCGTAAACATCCAGCGCAGCGCCGGCAATCCAGTTTTCTCTGAGAGCCTTGGCTAGCGCAGCCTCGTCGACCACCGGCCCGCGCGAGGTGTTCACCAGAAAAGCCGTGGGCTTCATCATGCGCAGTGTGGGTTCGTTGAAAAGATGATAAGTCGGCGTTGCACTCTCGTTTTCACGAAGGAGCGGCACATGCACGCTGACGAAATCGGCTTGCTTCAGAGCATCTTCGAAACTGGTGTACTTGATCCACGTCTTGTCTTTTTGAATGCCTCGCTCATGCCGCAGGTCCATGGTCTCCTGAATCGCCATCACGTATTCCTGATTCTGATAGGCCGGGTCGTAGCACAGAATATTCATATCGAAGCCGGTGCACTTCTTGATCATTGCTAACCCGATCCGGCCGGTACCGATGACGGCGATTGTCTTTCCAGTGACTTCATCGCCCAGAAATGGCAAGTAGGGATGCCAGAAAGTCCATTTGTTCTCGCGCGTGAGATGCTCGGCTGCCCACATTTTTCGCGCCATCGCGCCCAACATGAAGAAGGCGAACTCCGCCGTGGCTTCCGTGAGAACGTCGGGAGTGTTGGTGAAGGGAATTTTGTAGCGGTTCGCATCGGCTCGATTGATGTTGTCAAACCCGACGGCAAATTGCGCCACAACCTTTAACGTGCGGTCTCCGGAGGCAAAGACCTCAGCGTCGATGGGATCGCGCAGCGTGGTAATCAGGCCATCGATTCCAGATTTGACTTTTTCGATGATCAGCTTCTTGGGCGGGGCTTGCGGATCGGGATAGACCCCGACTTCATAGCCTCGCTTGCGAAGGAGTTCGATGGATTCGCCAATATCGCAGGTAGCAAAAACGCGGAATTTCTTGCTCATAGGTTTTGTATTTCTAGCAGGCTGCTGAGAAATGAGAAGAGCAGATTCCTCGCGGGCTAAAGCCGCTCGGAATGACAAAAGTAGAAAGCTCAAAGTGGCACGAGTGAACTCGTGCCCTTCCCCATTTCGCTCCACAGCCGAGTTTTTCAGCAGCCTACTACGTGGTTATCTTACTGGGAACTGAAAACTGGAAACTGAATTTCATAACGAAGCAAATCTTCTCTCAGTGGATTTTCGTTCGATCATGATATTCCTCGCAGCCTGCGCGAGTGCGGTTTGCAATGCCTCCAGGTGACGCTCTTCGGTCAGATAGCTGATCACCATCATGCGCAGCACGCTGTGGCCGTTCACGATGGTTTCAGAAATCCAACGCTGGCCGTCGCGGGTGACCTCGTCCACAATGCGACTATGTGCTTCAGCGAGCTCCGGGGCAGACAGGCTTGACGCTTTGAGCCGGAAAGTCACAATTGGGAGCGTATGCGGCAGGGTGATCTCAAAATCGGAATTACTGACCCACGCGG
>Ga0209268_1000429_pt1 | contig 22726 bp, 16 predicted proteins | sample GraSoiAngelo_143_FD_185900 | JGI IMG/M metagenome (GOLD analysis project Ga0209268, IMG submission 185900) | Grasslands soil microbial communities from the Angelo Coastal Reserve, California, USA - 14_1009_02_30cm (SPAdes) (version 2) | ecosystem: Environmental > Terrestrial > Soil > Grasslands ... | reverse complement strand
TCGATGAACGCCTTCTTCTTTTCTGGGTCGGCGGACTCCAAGTTCGACGTAAAGTTGCCCGTGACGGAAAACGCAGCGGGCTGACCCGGCGGTGGGGGAGGGAGGGGAGCTTGCCACGGCTCGTCCCCCCAGATGCCGAGCGGACCGACGTACGGCGAGAGCGACGTACCTTTGGTCCCGAAGAATCGTTGGCTGACATCCCACCAGCCTTTGGCGAATTGTGTGGAGCTGAACGTGACGTCCACGTTACCGGGATAGCGGAACACGACGTGATAGTTGCCGTAGCAATCGCCGTCATCGGCCGGACGACCCAGGCGTCCCCCCGTCGCCGTGGCGTTCAGGGGATGCGCTTTGAGGACCCAGTTGCAGATGTCGATCACGTGGATGTTCTGCTCCACGATGATGTCACCGGAGAGCACGCGGTCGCGTACCCAGTTCCGCAGCCGGCGCTCGGCCGGCGAGGCGTTGGGCCAGGGGGGGCGATCGATGTACCCGGTGAGGTAGTAGGCTTCACCGCAGATGATGTCGCCCAGCGCGCCCTCGTGGATGCGGCGCACCAGCTCGACGAAGGGCGGGCAGTCGCGGATCTGGAATCCCACGTCCAGACTCACCTTGCCTTGGGCGCGTTTGCCAATCTCGATGACACGTTTCGCGCCGGCGACGTCGACCGCCACCGGCTTCTCCAGATACACGTGCTTGCCGGCGGCAACGGCGGTTTCGAGGTGCTGCGGATGGAAGTAGGGTGGCGTCGCGATGACAATCGCGTCCACCTCCTTGGAGGCAGCGAGTCGCTCGTAGGCGCGCGGGCCGACGAAGAGCTGCTTCGGATCCAGCGCCGCGAACCCTTTCGCCTGCTGCACCTGATCGAAATGCGCGCGCGCGGCGTCGAGCTGGTCTGGGAACAGGTCGGCCAGCGCTATGACGCGAGCGCCGCCGGTGTCCACCAGATTCGACGCGTCTTCCGTGCCGCGACCCCCGCAGCCGAGCAAGCCGACGCGGACGGCCGAATTGGCGCGCGTGCCATGCACCAGTTCAGGCTTGATAAACATGGCCGCCGCGGCGGCAGCCGTCGCGCCCACGAACGTCCGCCGGTCGAGTGCGTCAGCATCGCGTGACATACGCCCTCCGAATTATCCGATGAGCCCTTCCAGGTATGCCTTCGCGGCTCGCACGTCCTCGATCTGCTGCGGGCCGGAAACCTCGCGCTCGATCGTGACTGCCCCCTGGTAGTTCAGCTGCTTCAAGCGGGCGATGATTCTCGGAAAATCCACCTTGCCCCGGCCGATGGGGACTTCTTTGCCCAACGCTCTCGGATTCGTCGGCCAGAGCCCGTCTTTGGCATGGATGCCCTGGACATGTGGCGCGAGGATCTCGATCGCGTCCACCGGATTGGCTTTGCCATAGAGGATGAGGTTCGCGAGATCGAAGTTGACGCCTTGATTGTCGAGACCGACGTCCTGCATCGCGCGCACCAGCGTAATCGGCGTTTCCTGCCCAGTTTCATAGCGGAACTGCTGTCCGTTGCGCCGGCAGTACTCCACCACCTCGCGCATGGCCGCGACCGTCTCTTGGTAGACCGGGTCGTTGGGATTCTCCGGAATGAACCCGGCGTGACTTTGCACCGCGGGAATGCCGCATGCCTTGGCAAAATCCGAGCCCTGCTTCATTCGCGCGATCCGCGCGGCGCGCGTCTCTCGCGGAACCACGCCGATCGTGAGCGGCCCCTCGTAAAAATCCCAAACCTCGCGCCCTGGGCCACCGACCACCACGGACGTCGCCTCGATCTGAAGCCGGTCCAGAGCCTGCAGCAGTCGCGTGTGCAGTCCGGGGTCGAAACCCTCCACATATACCTGACACGTGGGCAGGCCGAGATCGTGCACCTTGGCAATCGCCGCCTCGGGCTCGTTCCCGATTCCGATAATCAGACCGAGACGCAGGGGCTTCTTCGATTGGGTGAGCAACGGCGGACTCATGCCGGCGGCGATGACGCCCGCGGAAGTCTCGAGAAACTCGCGGCGGTTGAATGTCGTCATGATGCCCCTTGCGTCCTCCAAAGGTAGCCGCTTGGGCAAGTCCCGCCCTTGGCGCCTGGGCCGGGTCGACTGCGGAGCTGAGGAAGGTCGCTGCGGAGCCGCCCCCGCCGAGCGGGACCGTGCCGTAAGATTAGTCGCCGGGCGGAATGAGTTGCCCGCCGACGATATGAGACACATGTTCTGTATTTGAGCAGCCTGTCAACTATCGAATGTGATGTTCACAACTAAAGGCCTCGCCAGTGAAAGCCTACTTGTACACGACCGGCCTGCTGTTCGCCGTCATCGCCGTCGGCCATGTCTGGGAAGTGATCGACCGGTCTCACGTGTTCGCCAGCGATGTCATCATCGTCGCCCTGAGTGCCGGGCTGGTCGTGTGGGCGTGGCGGCTCGCTCGCACACGTACCTGAGCGGCGGGCCCTCTGGCTATCACCTAGCCTTGAAGACCACCGTCTGGATCGAGTGTGGCCGCGAGGTGATCTCCACTGACGAAGAGCCGGCAACGAAGGAGTATTGCCCGCCGCGCGGTGTCGGGTTCATGACGACGACCGCCACCGTACCATCTTGGTTGACGAAGCCCGTGGTGAGCAGCATGCTGCGACTCGGTGACGCGAGGATCCGTCGTGCGCCGGCGCGGATGAACTTCGAGAAGTGGCCTATGTAGTAGTACGAATTGGTGTAGATCAGTTTGCCGGTACGCGTGTCGGCATGGATCGGTGCAAAGCAGAAATTCCCCACATGGTTGGGGCCACCCCGCTCATCCAGCAGAATGTTCCAGTCGGTCCATCCCTCGGTCCCTGAATTGAAATCGTTGATCATCGACCGGCCGTACGCCTCGCCGAGACTCCATCGTCCATATCCCGTCGAATCGAAGCTCGCCGGCGTGCCTTCGGTAAAGAGGATGTGTTTGTCGGGGTAGAGCCGGTTCACCAGCGCCACATTGCCGTACATCTGCTGTCCACCCGACCAATCCTCATACCAGTGAAATCCGATCCCCCAGACGTACTTGGCGGCGTCTGGATCGTCGAAGATCGTCTGTGCCCGCTGGATGATCAGGTCGCGGTTATGATCCCACACGATGATGTTGACGTCGCGGAGCCCCTGCTGCACCATGACCGGACCCAGGTGGTTCTTGAGAAAGTCCCGCTCGTCCGTCGCCTGATAGACGCAGGACTCCCACTTCTGGGTGGCCATCGGCTCGTTCTGGATGGTGATCCCCCACACCGGCACTCCTGCCTTCCGATAGCTCTGAATGAACTTGGCAAAGTAAAGTGCCCAGGCATGAGCGTACTCGGGGCGCAGGTGGCCGCCGTGCAGCATGTCGTGGTTGTCCTTCATGAACGCCGGCGGGCTCCAGGGACTGGCGAATAGCTTGAGCCGGTTCCCGCTGGCGGCCATCGCTCTCCGGATGAGCGGGATCCTGAACCGCAGGTCGTGCGCGATGGAGAAGGATTTCAGGTCCTTGTCGCCCTCATCCACGTAGGTATAGCTCTCGCTCGAGAAGTCGCAGCTGTGGATGTTGGTCCTGGCCAGGGTGTACCCGATCCCCCGGTCGGTGCTGTAGTACGCCGTGATCAATTCTTCCTGCCGGGCGCTGGGCAGTTTGGCGAAGGTCTCCGCTGCTGCATCGGTCAGGGCCCCGCCGATTCCGAGGAACGGCTGAAATGTCTGCCGGGGATCGACGAAGACGTACACGTTCGCTTCGGAGGTGGGCTCGGACGGCTTGAACGTCAGCGTGTCGGTGGGCGTCAGCCGGAAGCTCGTGCTCTCGGCCGTGGTGTAAACGATCGCGCGAGTCTGCGAGGGAGCACTCCTCGCGAGCAGCAGCAGCAGCAGCACAGAATAGCGCGCCATCTCAAGCCTCGATTTTCGAGAAGCGCTTGCGGACTTCAGTCCGATGCGTGGTGACGTCGAGTCCGTCGAGCTCGAGCGCGCCCGTCGTCGGGCGCAACAGCGTGGTGAGCATCTTGATGATGGTGGTCTTGCCGGCGCCGTTCGGCCCCAGGCACGCGAAAATATCCCCGGGGCGGACCTCGAAGGAGACGTCGTTGACGGCCATGACGGTGCCGAACGACTTGACGATGTGCTGCACCCGGATGATCGGACGATCGCTCACCTACGCCCTCGGCGCCGCCGGCTTGGCCGCGTAGATGAATTCGTAGTACTCGCGCATCGTCAGGCCGGCGGCCGCCTCGCCGTCGACGATGACGGTCGCATCACGGTGCAGCTGGATGGCGCTCGCCGTCACCATGCTGGTGACCGGTCCCTCGACGGCATGGGCGATCGCCTTGGCCTTGGTCTTCCCGCTCGCCACCAGGACCAACCGCCGCGCATCGAGGATGGTCCCGACCCCCATGGTGATCGCATAGACCGGCACACTCTCTCGGCGCTCGAAGAACCGGGCATTGTCGTCGATGGTCTGCTTGGACAACGTCTTGAGCCGCGTCCGCGAGCTCAGGGAGCTCCCCGGCTCGTTGAACGCGATGTGGCCGTCGGTCCCGATGCCCAGGATCTGCACGTCGATCCCGCCGCAGTCCGCAATCCGCCCCTCGTACCACTGGCAGAACGCGGGGTAGTTGCTGGTCGTACCCGAGGGGATGTTGATGTTGTGCTGCGGAATGTTCACGTGTTGGAAGAAATGCTCGCGCATGAAGTAGTGGTAGCTCTGGGGGTGATTCGCAGGCAGGCCGACGTACTCGTCCAGGTTGAACGTCGTCACGCGAGAGAAGTCGACGTGCCCGGCTTTGTACAGGCGCACCAACTCCTGATACAGGCCGAGCGGCGTGGACCCCGTGGCCATGCCGAGCACGGCATTCGGCTTGGTGTTGAGCACGTCGACGACGAGCTGCGCCGCCGCCTTGCTCATCTGCTCGTAATCCCGCTTGATGACGACTTCCATGGAGCTTCCTCAGCCCGCCTCTTCCCATCGCTTTGCCCGCTCGAGCGCCTTGCGCCAGCCAGCCTCGAGCTGCTTGCGCTGACCGGGCTTCATCGCGGGGGTGAAGCGGCGGTCCACCTGCCACTGCGCCGCGATCTGTTTCTGGTCCTTCCAGTAGCCGACGGCCAGCCCTGCCAGGTACGCAGCGCCCAGCGCCGTCGTCTCGGTGACTTTCGGCCGCACCACGGGAACGCCCAGGAGGTTCGACTGGAATTGCATCAGCAGGTTGTTCGCGGACGCGCCGCCATCCACGCGCAGCTCCTTCAGCCTGATCTTCGCGTCGGCCTCCATCGCACGCAGCACGTCGGCCACTTGAAACGCGATCCCCTCGAGCGCCGCGCGCGCGATGTGGGCCGCGGTCGTGCCGCGCGTGACGCCGGCGAGGATGCCGCGCGCGTACTGGTCCCAGTGCGGCGCGCCCAGTCCGGCGAATGCGGGGACCAGATACACGCCCTGCGGATCCGTCACCTGCGAGGCCAGCGCCTCGACTTCCGACGACGACTTGATGATCCCCAGGCCGTCCCGCAGCCATTGCACCACCGCTCCCGCAATGAAGATGCTGCCCTCCAGCGCGTACTCGGTGCGGTTCCCGATCCGCCACGCCACTGTCGTCAGCAGATTGTTCTTGGACGCAATCGGTTTCGTGCCCGTGTTCATGAGCATGAAGCAGCCGGTGCCGTACGTGTTCTTCACCATGCCGGGCTGGGTGCACGCCTGGCCGAACAGCGCCGCCTGCTGGTCGCCCGCAATCCCGGCAATCGGGACGCGACCGCCGAACAGCGTCGTCTCGCCGTACACTTCGCTCGATGAGCCCACGTGCGGTAGCACCGAGCGCGGTACGCCGAACACCTTCAGCAGCTCGTCGTCCCAATCCCCGGTCCGCAGATTGAACAGCATCGTGCGCGACGCGTTGCTCGGATCGGTCACGTGCACGCGGCCGCCCGTCAGGTTCCACACCAGCCACGAATCGACCGTGCCGAAGGCCAGCTTGCCGGCCTTCGCTAGGGCGCGCGCGCCCGGGACGTTGCGGAGAATCCATTCCAGCTTGGTGCCGGAGAAATACGCGTCCACCACCAGCCCCGTCTTGCGCTTGATCAACGGCGCGAGCCCGCGGGCCTTCAACCGGTCGCAGGCGGCGGCCGTGCGGCGATCCTGCCACACGATGGCGTGATGCACCGGCGCACCCGTGTCCCGGTTCCAGACGACCGTTGTTTCTCGCTGATTGGTTATCCCTACGCCGGCGATGTCGAGCGCGGTCAGACGCGCCTTGGCGAGCGCTTCCGTCGCCGTGTGCAACTGTGTGGCCCAAATCTCCGTCGCATCGTGCTCCACCCAGCCGGGCTTGGGAAAAATCTGGCGGAACTCCTTCTGCGCCGACGCAACCACGCTCCCGCTGTGGTCGAACACCATGGCGCGCGAGCTGGTCGTACCCTGGTCGAGGGCCAAGATGTGTTTCATGTCGCGGACCACGCGACCTTATAAAGGAACGCCGCGATCAGGCCGCCGATGACCGGGCCCGCGATGGGGATCCACGCATAGCCCCAGTCCGAGTTTCCCTTGCCGGCGATCGGCAGGACGGCGTGCGCGAGGCGCGGCCCCAGGTCGCGTGCCGGATTGATTGCGTACCCGGTCGGTCCACCCAGCGATAGGCCGATGGCCCACACGATGATGCCGACGAGGCAAGGCCCGAACCCCACGTCCCACCCATGGGCGGGGTTCAGGTTCTTCGGAGTGAGGATGGTCAGTACGCCGAGCACGAGGAGGAGCGTGCCGATGATCTCGGTCAGGAGATTCGCTCCCGAGTTCCGGATCGCGGGGGCGGTGCAAAAAACCGCCAGCTTGGATGACGGCGTGTCCGTGACCGACCAGTGGGGCAGGTACGCGAGCCACACGACGCCCGCACCGAGAAACGCCCCGAGCATTTGGGCCGCGATGTAAACGGGCACCGAGGCCCACGCGAACTTGCCGATGGACGCCAGGCCGATGGTGACTGCGGGGTTGAGATGCGCGCCGCTGAAGGTGCCGACGGCGTATACCGCGACCGTCACGCCGAATGCCCAGCCCGCGGTGATGACGATCCAGCCAGAATTCTGGCCTTTGGTCCTATTGAGCACCACGTTGGCGACCACGCCATCGCCCAGGATGACCAACAGCATGGTGCCGAGCAGTTCTGCGAGAAACGGGGGCATAGGGGTTGAATGGGAAGCGGCGAAGCTACCAGCGGGGCAGCGCCTTGTCTACGCGTTATGGTCGCGGCCCGAATACCTCGTGGGGTCGGGGCAAAGGAGCAGGGCGCTTGCGGGAGTCAGAGACGTCTCAGAACCTATTCCCAGGGAAGAGACGCAGCCCCACACCAACCTGCGGTGTGGGGCTGCGATCTCGTTACCAGGCGACCGCGTAATTGGAGAGAGCCGCGACCACCAGCACGATCAGCGTCATTGAGCGTCACCCCCTTCCTGCGTGGTTCTCGTTACCAAGCGATGGCGTACCGTCTGCCCAGCGGCCAGCTCTAACGACACGTCACACCGGGCGGTACCTTGGGACGAAGGACAACGTGCTGGCCTGATCTCAAGGAAGTCTCAACACGTTGTTGCGAAACCGCTTATCGGTGTGAAACGGGGGTATCCGGCTCGCGCGTGGGGACGCAAATGGTCGCTGACGCTCAGCTCCAAGTGTTCGGGTCCCCCCAGCTTGTGCGCCCCGGCCGCTCGCCCGTGCGTTTTCGGACCAAGAAGCATCTGGCCCTCCTGGTCTACCTGCATTTCGAGGGACGCGCACGCGCGATCCCCCGCGACCAATTGGTCGAGCTGCTCTGGCCCGAGGTCCCGCCCGAGAAAGGCCGTCATTCGCTATCGCAGGCCCTGCTCGCCATTCGGTCTCTCTTGGGCAGCGGCGCGGTGACTGGCCGGGAGCAGGACGTGCAGCTGCTCGCGGAGTTGCCGTCCGAGCTCGCCATCCTGCGCCAGGGTCAAGTAGCTGGTGTGCGTGTGGCAGAACCGCTGCGCGGGCTCGACGACTGCGCCGGCGCCGAATTCGCCCACTGGGTGGACGGCGCGCGGATGCGACTCAAGGCTCAGGCGCGCGACGCGCTGCGCGCAGCGGTGCAGGCGGCGCGGGCCAGCGGCAAGCTGTCGGAGACGCACCAGCTCGCGGCCGCGCTCTACGACGTCGACCCGCTGTGCATCGACGCGGTGTACGCGCTCGCCGAGCGGGCCTTGCTCGACGGGGATACGGTGGCCGCGGTGCGCCTGCTGAAGGATCAAGTCCGGCGCGCCCAGGCCGAACTTGGCGTCAATCCCAACCCTGAAATCACCCGGCTCCTCCGGCGCCTGGAGCGCGGGGAACGTCCCGCCTTCCTGACGCGGACCGCTCGGCTGCCCGAGCCGCTGGCGCAGCCGCAGCCATTCGTTGCCCGAGAGGCCGAGATGGGACAGCTGGAAGCGGCCTGGAATCGCGTGGCCGGGGGCGCCGGGTACCGGACGTGCTGCATCACGGGCGCGCCGGGGATCGGCAAGAGCTCGTTGATCCGTCGATTCGCCACGTCCCTCGGCGCGCGCGCGTGGCCCGTGTTCCTGGTGCCGTGTCAGGAAGTCGGGCAGGGCATTCCCTATGCCGCCGTCGCGGAGCTCATCACGGCGTTGGGGCGCGATCCGGCTGCCGGCGGCACCGAGCCACTCTGGCTGGCGGAGGCGAGCCGCGTGTGTCCAGCCCTGCGGACGACGTATCCGGGCATTCCCCCAGCACCCGACGCGCCCACCGACTCGATTCGCCTGCGCGTGGCGGAGGCCGTGGTCCGCATGATGGAAACCGTGGCGGAAAACAGCCCCGTGCTGCTGGCCTTCGACGATCTGCAGTTTCTCGATCCGGCGAGCCGCGAGGTCTTGTTTCTGATCACGCGGCGGCTGGAGCGGCTGCCCACGCTCATCGTGGCGGGAGCGCGTGTCGGCGAGGGGAGCCCCGAGGCGATGGGGCCGGGCGGATTGGCGTGGGAGGAAACCATGCACCTGGGACCCCTCGATCGATCGCAAGCCTTGACCCTGATTCGCGACCTCGCAGCGGATTCGCAAGACCTGGGCGCACCAATTCGCGAGACGATCGTGCGCCTGGCGCAAGGAAATCCGTATCACATCGAGCTGCTACTGGCGGATTGGCGAACCCACCAAGCGACGTCGCTGGTGGCGGCGGAGAGCTCGGGGGATACCGTCGCGACGTCCTGGACGCCGCCGGAGGACTTACGCGCCGTCTTCGCCCGGCAATACGGCGCTTTGTCGATTGATGCGCAGCACGTGTTGCAAGTCCTCTCGGTCGCGGGCCGCGCGATGGCGCCGCTTGAGCTGACGAATCTCCTGGGGCTCCCAGGCGGCGTCGTCGCCCAGGCGTCGCTCGAGCTGTTGGATCGCGGCGTTGGTCGCGTGGAGGAAGGGCAGCTGTCGTTCAAGAACGAGTTGCACCGCGCCTACGTGTACTACACGATGGGCGACGACCGGCGGAAGTACCATCACGCCCAGATCGCCCAGCGCCTCGCGGGCTCGCAGGAAGGGGGCCACCTCCAGCCGATGCTCGAGCTGGTGCATCATTTCATCTGCGCGGGCATGCAACAGCAAGCAATGGAGACGGCGCTCCAAGCCGCCGAGGTCGCCATCGCCCGGGACGCGCCGCGCGAAGCCGAACGGGTCCTGACGCGCTTACTCCGGGCGTACCCGGTGGCTCCCGGCTCGCGACTGCGCCTGCTCCTCGCCCGCGCTCTGGTCGCGTTGGGTCAGTACCAGCGCGGGTTGGATGCCCTGGCGGACTGGCGGTCCGATGACGCCACTCCGAGCGACCTCGCCCTGGCGGCGCTGCTGCGCGCCGAGTCGCGGCAGCGCGCTCGTCTGGGCGGCGATGCGGCCATCATCGCCGCGGCGCAGCAGGCGATTGCGCTGGCAGAACGGGCCAACGTCGCACCGTTCCTCGTCCGCGCGAACTACATACGATTGGAAGTCAGTTTGGATGCAGGGGACCTCGCCGCGCGGGCGGAAGCCGAATCACTGGCGGCCAGAATAGTCGCCTCAGGGGCAACTCCCGAGTCCGTCGCCCTGGCCAACCTCACGCTTGCGTACGGCGCACTCTCGCGAGGCAAGCTCGCTCAAAGCGTGGAGCTTCTCACCGAGGCTGCCCCGGTTCTGGAATCGCTCGCGCTGCTAGTGGAGTTGCGCCGCGTCTTGAACACCTTGGGCATCTGCTACAAAGGCTTGGGAAGATTCGCAGATGCGACAAGAACCCTGAGTGAAGCCGTGGCAGTTGCCGAACGGTGCGGCCATCCAGCGGCCATCGCCCACAGCCGCATGTGTCTCGCGAACCAATACCACGACCTCGCCTTCTTCGATGCGTCGGGCAGGTGCTTCCGAGCGGTTCTGGCTCCCCTCGCAGCGCTGGCTTCGCCGCGCGCATCGGTAGAAGCGTACTCCAGCATTGCCAGATTTGCCCTGGTGTTGGCCAGTGTGCCCGAAGCGGAAAAGGCCGGGGAGCTGTGCGAGGAAGCGGCGCAGCGTTCAGGATTATGGCGGCACGCGGTGACCGCGCTGCTGACCAAGGCGGAGATCTTCCTCAGCAAAGGCCAGCCGGAGTCGGCCTGGCCCCTGGTGGAGGAAGCCGCGGTCACCACCGGGGATCGTTCCCATCTCCTGCCAGAGGCCGGACTGTACGAGAGGTTGCAGCGCCAATTCTACTGGGCGACCCGAGGCTACGAAGCCCTGAAATCGCTCGCCCGGCCGGTGCCAACGGCTCTGTATGACTCACTGGGAGAAGCGCTCGAGGTAAGGCTGTTCGATGAGGCAGCGGCTCACATTGCGGGGGACCAAATTGCAGGGCGGGCACCGGCGCTGGAGGACGCCGTTACCACGGGGCTGCTCGGGCCGCTCGCGCGACTGCTGGCGGTCGGCGTTCACCATCCCGCGGTCCCGCAACGTCTGAACGGGGAGTCCGCCGCCCAGGCCATTGCGCGGGTGTTTCCGCACGCTGAACGGGCCGTGGTTCCCCGCTCGGTCGGGCTGCTCGCTTGATACCGGATCGGTGTGACCGTTTGCATTCCGCCGGACGCGACAGCAGAATCGTGTCGCCATGATCCGCTCCCTCCCGAAATCGCAATCGCACGCCGGGCCGTGGCGAGCGGGAAGCCTCTGTAGGGTGGTGCAAAGCACGAGACTCGCGCTCCTCATCGCGCTCGCGAGCGCTGCGCCGGCGGCCCCTCTGGCCGCCCAATGCGCCGACGGCTCCCCGCCGCCGTGCGCGAGGCCCGCGACGCGGTCCGGGCCGCCGGCCGCGAACAGCGTCGCCATACTGTTTTTCGACGCGCGCGACACGGCGGACGCCTATCTCGCCGAGGGCCTGACCGAAGACTTGACGAGCCTGCTCGGCAGCGTGGCCAGGGTGCAAGTGAAGTCGCCCGGCGTGGTGCGGCGCGCTCAGCGGGCGTCGCCCGGCGACGCGCCGGCGATCGCCCGGGCGCTCGGGGTCCGCTACCTGGTGGATGGCAATGTGCGACGCGTCGGCACGCGCATCCGCGTGTCGACGCGGCTCGTGAACGGGGCGACGGCGGTCGCGGCGTGGGGCGACGTGTTCGATCGGACGCCGGACGAGCTGCTCGCGTTGCCGTCGCTCATCGCCCGGGAAGTGGCGCTGCACGTGGGGGGCCCGGCCCCGTCCTCGGAAGCCGGCGTCCTCGGCACGCTGCGCACGCGGAGCCCGGCTGCGTACGACCATTATTTGCGCGGCAACTTCTTTCTGGCGCTGCGGTCTCCCGAAGGGACCGCTCGGGCCGTCGCCGAATACCGGGAAGCCGAGCGGCTCGACTCCGGGTTCGCGGCGGCGATCGGGCGGGCGGCCTACGCGCACGCGATCGCGCGCGGCAACTACTATCGGTTGCCCGACGCCCCGATCGAGAGCCTGGCGGTCCGCGGGCTCGTCGTCGCCGATCGCGCGTTGCGCCGTGATTCGACCTCCTCCGACGCCTGGATGGCGCGGGGCTATCTCGTCGCGTTCGCTTACCCCCTGACCATGGAGGGCTCGGTGGCGGCGTTCCAGCGGTCCATCGCCCTCGACCCCAAGAACGCGGAAGCACACCATCAATACGGCGCCGTCTTGAGCTGGCTCGGGCGGGACGACGAGGCCAATCTGGAGCTCCACCTGGCGCTCGCGCTCGATCCGGACCGCGCTATCACCTTCGACGATCTGGCTGCGTGGACCCACGTGCGCGATACCGCGCTCGCCGTGGCGCTGGCAGACAGTGCCGTCGCGCTCGAACCCGGCTCGGCGTTCTCGCGCCGGTGGCGGGCATTGGCGCGGTTGTGGGGGGGCGACGTGCGCGGCGCCCGGGAGGACGCCGAGCTGGCCAACCGGCTGCAGCCCGGGGACATCGTGATGGAAAGCGTGCTCGCCATTGTGCTCGCCCATGCGGGAGACGGCAGCCGCGCTCGGGCGCTGATTGCGCACTGGCCGGGGCGGACGGACCATTGGCTCAGCATGGCGGCACTCGTCGCGGTGGGAGATACGGCGGACGCGCTGGACCGGTTGGAGCGCGCGCCCCATGTCCCCTACCTCTGGGCCGCGCTACGCCGACCGGAGTTCGACGCCCTGCATGGCAATCCGCGTTATGAGCGAGTCCTCGCGGCGCTGCGGCCGGCGGGGGCGGTGGGACCGTAGGCACTCCCTGCCATAGCCCTCCGATACAAAGTACTTTGTAGTATAATGGCGATTCGGAATCTCGCTATGGCGCCTAACGTCCGTCGGGTACTCACAGGCTTCGCAGCATTGGCGCTGTTGGGCGTTCTCGGCATGGGGGCGCTGGTGGCGTCGCTCTGGCTGGAGCGCAGGACCTCCGTCACACTCCCGACACCCACGGGGTCATTCGCGGTTGGCCGCGCGACGTATGATTGGGCCGACGAGGCGACACTGGACTCGCTGGCGCCCGTGCCGGGAGCCAAACGCGAGCTGCTCGTCTGGATCTGGTACCCGTCGGCAACCGGGCAACCAGCCGCGCTGCCGGACGACTACCTGCCCGCTGCGCCACGAGCCGAAGTCGAACGCGCTCGCGACGGGGTGATGGGCTTTCTGACGCGCGATCTGTCGCGGGTCCATGCGCACGCGATGCGAAACTCCGACGTGTCGCCGCAGCAGCGGTCTTACCCTGTGGTGATCCTGCGGGCGGGGGCTTCCGCTGAGGTGTGGAATTACTCGAGCCTCGCGGAGGATCTGGCCAGTCATGGGTACGTCGTCGTGGGCTTCGATGCTCCCTATCGCACCAATGTCGTCGTTTTCCCTGATGGCCGGGTGATGAGAAGGAGACCGGAGAATAACCCCGAACTCGTGTTCGGCCGCCCGGATTCAGCCCGTCGTATCAATACGCTGTTGGCGGCGTGGACCGGCGACATCGCGTTCGTGCTTGATCGCTTGCAGCAATTGAACCGCGGGGACGCGTCCGGCAAGTTCACGGGACGACTCGACATGAGCCGCGTAGGAGTATTTGGTCACTCCCTTGGTGGGGCCACCGCCGCACAATTCTGCCACGACGATTCCAGGTGCAAGGCAGGGATCGACGTGGACGGTGCCCCGTTAGGGAGCGTCATTCGAGACGGCATCCCGCGGCCATTCATGTTTCTCCTGAGCGAGCACGGCGGCTCGTCCGACGCGGAGAGCCGTCCGATCGAGGCCAACATCCAATCGATTTATGATCGTCTGCCTCCGGACGGCAGGCTGCGCATCACGATCCGCGGCGCGAACCACTTCCTCTTCAGTGACGACGGCGCCTTGTTGAAGAGCCATATCGTGCTGGGGGCGCTCCGTATGATGGGCATTCTCGGTATCGACGGACGTCGCCAGCTGGCTATCACGGCGTACTGCCTGCACCGCTTTTTCGACGCGTACTTGAAAGGGCCAAGGGGTTCGCGGCTCAACCTTTCGTCTTCGCTGTACCCCGAGATTCAAGTTCTCGAGTGACGCTGTCACGGCGCGGGGACCACGCCAGTTGTGCGGCCTGAGCGCGCCCCTGGTTGACCTGGCGCAACGTAGACGGTAGCGTCGCTGCGTGGACAACCCAGCGCTGATCCTGTGACGACGGACGTTACGACCCGCGACCTCTGGCCGGCACTGCCGCTCGAGGAGTGGCGGGACACCTACGCCACGCTGCACATGTGGACGCAGATGGTGGGGAAGACCTGTCTCGCGCTCGCTCCACCGCAGAACCACTGGTGGCACATCGCGCTCCGCGTCACCGCGCGGGGACTCGCGACCGGCCCCATGCCGTACGGGACCCGCACGCTCGACGCCGAGTTCGACTTCATCGAGCACGAGCTCGTGCTCCGGACGGGCGAGGGAGCAGTGCACAAGATCGCGCTGCGTCCGCGATCGGTGGCGGACTTCTATCGCGCCTATCTCGCCGCACTCGAAAAGCTCGGCGTGCGCGTCCGGCTGTGGCCTGTCCCGGTCGAGGCGGAGCACACGATTCGGTTCCCGGACGACACAGCGCATGCAGCGTACGATCCGGAGTATGCCAATCGGCACTGGCGTATCCTCGTCCAGGCCGACGACGTGCTCAAGCGGTTTCGCGCTTCCTTCCTCGGCAAATGCAGCCCGGTGCACTTCTTCTGGGGCAGCTTCGACCTCGCGGTGACGCGCTTCTCGGGGGGCCGGGCCCCGGCGCGACCCGGGGCGGACCGAGTGACTCAGGAGGCCTATTCTCACGAGGTGATCAGCGCCGGATTCTGGGCCGGGAGCGGCGACGTGAAGGAGGCGGCGTTCTACGCGTATGCCGCGCCCGAGCCGCCAGGCCTGCGAGACCTGGTCCCGAAGCCCAGTGCCGTGTACTACCATCCGCCGCTGGGCATATTCATCCTGCCCTACGCGGCGGTCCGCACTGCCAGCTCGCCGGTCGACGCGGTGCTCGCGTTCCTCCAGAGCACCTACGATGCGGCGGCGGACCTGGCGCACTGGGACCGCGCCGCCCTCGAGCGCCAAGCCGCGCCTCGCTGACGACGCGTGCGCAACACCAGACGTCCCTATGCCGGCAGGGCCGACTGACGCCGCTGCAGGAAGCGGCGCACTGCGGGATCACGCTCGAGACCGATCGCGACCTGGTAAGCCCGGCGGGCCTCGGCATGTGCGCCTGTCCTGGCCAGGAGCTCGGCGCGCGCCGCCCAATAGGGTTGATACTCAGCCAGCCGCGCATCGGCGGCCACCGCTTGCAGCGCCTCGAGTGCGGCGCCGGCGCCGTGCAGCTCCGCGATCGCCAAGGCGCGATTGATAGCCACCACCGGTGAGCCGGTGAGCGCTGCCAGTGCGTCGTACAGCCGCACCACCGCCGCCCAGTTGGCGTCACCCGTGCGTCGGCGATGCACGTGCGCCGACTGCAAGGCGGCTTCGAGCTGGTAACGGCCGAGCGAGCCCAACGCGCCGGCGCGCCGCAATGCCCCCTCGGCCTCATCGATCATGAGCCAGTCCCACAGCGCCGGATCCTGCTCGGCAAGCGGCACGTATTCGCCGTCTCCGTTGCGCCGCGCCCGCCGCCGGGCTTCTGCGTGCAGCATGAGGGCCAAGAGGCCCAGCGCCTCCGGGGCCTGCGGCAGCAGCTCGGCCACGAGCCTGGCCAGAAAGAGCGCTTCCTCAGTGAGATCGCGACGCACGACGTCGGTGCCGCCGGGGTCGGTCCAGCCCGCTGTGAAGGCGGCGTAGATCGCGTCCAACACCGTATCGAGCCTTCCGGGGAGCTCCTCGCGCTCCGGGATGCCGAATGGGATGCCGGCGTGCCGGATCTTATGCTTGGCCCGGCCCAATCGTTTGCCCATGGCCGCCGGAGACATGAGGAACGCCGACGCAATCCGTTTTGCATCCAACCCGAGCACCGCCTGCAGCATCAACGGCGCGCGGATGCCCACCTCGATGGCCGGATGCGCGCAGGCGAACATCAGGGCCAGCCGGCGGTCCGGGATCGCCGCGCCCGCCGCCGCGGCGCCCAACCCCTCCGCCAGGAGCTGCACCTGCGCGGTTGCCGCCTCGCCCCTCAGGTCCCGTCGGGCGACGTCGATCAGCTTGCGGCGCGCGACGGTCAGGAGCCACGCTTCCGGGTTGGATGGGCAGCCCTTTAGGGGCCAATCCGCCAGCGCCGATGCGAACGCCTCCGACAGGGCGTCTTCGGCGGCCGCGACGTCCCGGGTCCGGGCCGCGAGAAAGGCGACGAGCTTGCCGTAACTGCGGCGCGCGACGGCAGCGGCTGTGTCACGCGCCTCCGTCACGCCATTGGCTCGTAGCACAACACCACATTCCCGTTGCCGAAGGCACGCGTCCCGATCAGCTGCAGCGTCACCTTCTCTTTTATCCCTGCGAACATCGTCTTTCCTTCGCCGAGCACGACGGGGTTCACCACCATTTGGTACTCGTCGATGAGACCCGCCTGGGTCAGCTGCGACACGATGCTGCCGCTGCCCAGGATCACCATCCCTGGGCCGCGCGCGTTTTTCATGTTGCGCACGGCGGCCGCGATATCGCCCTGCACGAGCGTCGTGTTCTGCCACGAGGCGTTGTCGAGCGTCCGCGAGAAGACGACCTTCGGCATGCGGTTCATCCCTTCGGCCACCGCGGGCGCATTCTTGAGGGCGGCCGGTGTGGGCCAGTAGCTCGCCATGAGATCATAGGTGACTCTGCCGAGTAGCAGCACGCCGCCGCCGCTCGCGTTCTCGGCCGCGTAGGCGTTCCACTCGGCATCAAGCTTGTGCGCCCAGCTCATGTCGCCGTGCGCGTCGGCGATGTAGCCGTCGAGCGACACCTGATTGAAGACGAGCAATTTACGCATGGTCTGCTCCGTCCGGCGGTTGCAGCGCCGCTGTCCCGAACTCGCGCTCGTGGGCAGTCCGATCCAGGAGTGGACGCACCTCGACGACACCGTGCAGCGCCGTGGGACTGCGGGCCGCCCATGAGATCGCCGCGTCGAGATCGGGAACGTCGATGATGTGAAAGCCACCCAGCTGCTCTTTCGAGTCGGCATAGGGGCCGTCCAGCACCTGGGTCTTGTCATTCACGACCCGCACGGTCGTCGCCGCCGAGCTGGGCTCGAGGCCGGTGGTGCTCTGCAAGACGCCGGCCTTCGCCATCGCCTCCATGTAGGCGTTATAGGCTCCCAGCCAGCGTTCTTGCTCGGCTCGTGGCAGCCGGGGCCAGCCGGCCTCGCCCACGTAGTCCATCAGCATGTATTTCATTAGGGTCTCCCTCCTGCCTTATGACGCCCGGGCTGTCTCGATTTGGACAGGCCCCTTGAACGAGGAGCACTCCTGTCGGCAATTCTTTGGGCCGGTCTGGTGAGCGGCATCCTCGATATTACGGCCGCCCTCATTAGTCTACGCTCGCTTCGGGGCGTACTCCTCGCGGGATACTGTCGCGAACGTCCGACCTGCGTAAATTCGAATCCGATGCCGACTCCCATCGCTCCTCTCCCAGAAAGCGTCGTACGCATCACAGGCCGCGCCGCGTTGGGATTCGCGGAGGCCAACATCGAGTCATAGGTCTTTGCTCAACGTCGGACTCGTCGGTTTCGGCTTCGCCGGCAAGGTCTTCCACGCGCCCGTCATTCGCGCCGTCGAGGGTCTCCGTCTCACCACCATCGTCCAGCGCAGCGGCGGCGGTGCATCGGACCCGCACTACGCGGACGTTGACTTCGTGCCGAGCGTGGATGAGTTGCTCACGCGGACCGTCGACTTGGTGGTCATCGCCACGCCGAATACCTCACATCATCCGATCGCCCAGCAATGCCTGCTGGCTGGCCGCCACGTCGTCATCGACAAGCCGTTCGCCCCCACGCTCGCCGAGGCCCAAGCCTTGGTGGCGCTGGCCAAGACGCAGCGGCGAGTCCTGTCGGTCTATCAGAATCGCCGGTACGTCGGGGACTTCGTCACGCTGCAACGACTGGTGGCGGACGGCACGCTCGGTCGCATCGTGGCCTACGAATCGCATTTCGATCGGTTCCGACCCGCGCTGAAGCCGGGTGCGTGGCGCGAGCGGCCGGAGCCCGGCGCGGGTGTATGGTTCGACCTGGGGCCCCACCTGCTGGATCAGGCGTTCGTGCTGTTCGGGACCCCGCGCGCCGTCGCGGCCGACGTTCGCACCGAGCGCGACGGCGCCGCGGTGGACGATGCCTTCGACGTGACGCTGCATTACGCAAATCTGCGGGCGGTGCTGCGAGCGTCCATGCTGGCGGCCGCGCCGGGCCCGAGCTTTGCCGTGCACGGCACCGCAGGCTCGTTCATTAAGTACGGGGTCGATGCACAGGAAGCCGCATTGAAGGCGGGTCGCACGCCCGGTGAGCCCGATTGGGATGCGGACCCGCCGGCGTTGTACGGCACGCTGACTACGCCAGAGGGCGCGCGGCCGGTGCCCACGATTCCCTCGAGCTACGCGCGGTATTACGAGAATGTGCGCGACGCCGTACGCGGGACGGCGCCACTGGCGGTCACGCCGGAGCAAGCGCTCGATGTGATGCGCGGGCTGGAGCTGGCGGTCGCCAGCAGTCAGCAACGCCGCGTCCTGCCGTGGACGAGGTAACTCACCGCGCCGCTTCGTCGAGAAACGAAATCACCGTGGCCGCGAGCGCCGGGGCATTGAAGATCGTGTAGTGCGTCAATCCCGGCAGAATGGCGAGCCGCGACTTGGGACGGCCGGATCCGTCCCATCCGCCGTCGCGCTGCCCGCCGCCCAGCAGCCCGAACAGCTCGATCGCGTGCGCCGCCGCTCGGAAGCCTCATTCTAACGGTACGACGAACGGCGCTGGTTCAAATCGACCATGTTGACACGGCTCTCCCGGCGAATTACCTCATCCTCCCTCGCTCCGGACCCCCTGGAGCAGGGTACTCGTGCGGCTCCACATCGAGGAGATGCCTATGCGACGACTGCGGTACTTGAGCGGTGCCATGGTGGGGATGCTCTGGCTGGCGCCGCTGTGCGCGCAACAGTCCACCGGCACGATCCGCGGGCGCGTCACGGACGCGACGACCCAGCAACTGGTCTCGGGAGTCATGGTCGCCGTGGGGAGCCGCGCCGCGCTCACCCAGGCGGACGGTCGCTACCTCATTACCGGTGTGCCCGCGGGCGCGGACTCCCTGCGGACGCGCATGATCGGGTACGTGCGAGCGGCCCGGCCAGTCACCGTCGTCGGCGGCGAGACGCTCGTCGTCGACGTCGCGCTGACCGCCCAGGCGATAAACCTGTCGGAAGTCGTGGTGACGGGCTACGGGGAGCAGCGGGCGGGCGACATCACCGGGGCCGTGACGCAGGTCAGCGCGGAGCAGTTCAATACCGGGCGTGTCGTCAGCCCACAGCAGCTCATCGAGAACAAGGTCGCCGGCGTGCAGCTTGTGGACAACAACGAGCCGGGCGGCAGTCTCACGATTCGGATTCGCGGCGCGACGTCCGTCAACGCCAGCAGCGACCCGTTGTACGTCATTGATGGCCTGCCGGTGGGCACCGGCGGAATCGCCGCCGGCCGCGATCCCCTCAACTTCCTGAACCCCGACGACGTCGAGAGCATCACGGTGCTCAAGGGCGGAGAGGCCGCCTCAATCTATGGGGCGAACGCCGCCAGCGGTGTGGTGATCATCAAGACAAAATCCGGGCAGCAGGGGCCGCCGCAGGTCGAGTACAGCACCAGCATGTCCTCCTCGTCTGTCACCAGGCTTCCGGAGATGCTGAACGCGGCGCAGTTCCGGGCGGCGGTGGCGCAGTATGCGCCCGGGAACCTCAGTCAGCTGGCGAACGCGAACACCGACTGGTTCAGTGTCGTGGACCGCACGGGGTTCGGCCAGCAGCACGACGTGGTCGTCTCAGGCGCTGGTCAAAGCAACAACTACCGGTTGTCGATCGGCTATCTCAAGCAGAACGGCATCATCCAAGGCAGCTCGACCGAGCGGGTCTCCCTGGGGTTCAACTACGCCCAGCGTCTCTTCGATGACCGCATGAGCGTTCGCACCAGCCTGAAGGGCTCGCGTACGCTCGACCAGTTCCTGCCCGGCAACGTGCTCGGCAACGCTGCCCAGATGGGGCCGACGCAGCCGGTGTACGACGATACTGCCGCAACCGGCTACTACAACTGGGGGGGAAACGCTCTGCAGTCCGCGGACAACCCGGCGCAAATCCTCGCGCTGGCCCAGAGCCACGGCAACACCTACCGCAGCCTCGGCAACGTGCAGGCCGACTACCGCTTCCCCTTCCTGGAGGGGTTGAGGGCCAACGTCAACCTCGGATACGACGTCACCAAAGTTGATCAGCAATCCTTCAACTCGCCCCTCCAGCACGACCAATTGAGGAACGGCACGGGCGGCACTTTCTATAGCACCACCCCGAGCTTGGTGAACACTGTGCTCGAGACGTACCTGAACTACTCGACGCCGCTCGGCGTCATGCCCGGCACGATCGATGTGGTGGGCGGCTACGCGTACTCGCAGTCGCATGGTGAGTATCCCGCGGTCACGGCCACGGGTTTGAGCACCGACCTCCTCACCACCAACGGCATTCCGCCGGCGAAGACGGTGCAGAATGCTGCGGACATCGAGGACAGCAAGCTGATCTCCTTCTTCGGGCGGCTCAACTACAACCTCAACGACCGCTGGCTCGCCGCCGTGAGCCTCCGTCGCGACGGCTCCTCGCGCTTTGGACCGAGCAACGCGTGGGGCAACTTCCCCTCGGTAGCGGTCGCCTGGCGCATCTCGCAGGAGCCGTTCATGAGTGGTCTCTCGGCGCTCTCCGATCTGAAGCTGCGGGCGTCGTGGGGAAAGACCGGCAACCAGAATTTCGCGAACTACCAGCAGTATTCGGTCTATGTCGTGGGCGACGCGGCGTCGGCGGTGCAATTCGGCAACGACTTCGTCAGCACGATCCGCCCGAGCGCGTTCGATCCGAACATCAAGTGGGAGGCGACCGGCTCCTACGACATCGGCGTCGATTTCGGTTTCTCGAATCAGCGGTTCACCGGCGCGGTCGACTGGTACAACAAGAAGACCACCGACCTGATCTTTACGGTGCCCATCGCGGCCGGTACCAACTTCTCGAACGTCCTCACGACCAACATCGGCAGCATGAAGAACTCGGGGATCGAAGCGAGCCTCAACGCCCAGCTGCTCAAGCCGCGCGGCAGCGGTGTCAGCTGGACCGCCGACGTCACCGCCAGCCACAACACGAACAAGCTGCTGACGATCAACCCGTTCGGCGGCAGCACGCAGCAGATTCTCGTCGGCGGCATCGCCGGCGTCGGGCAGACCATCCAGGTGCTCGAGCCTGGTCAGCCGGTCAACTCGTTCCTCGTCTACCGCCAGAACTACACGAACGGGAAACCGGTCGAGGGCAGTTACCTCGACGAGAACGGCGATACCATTCCACGGGCGTCTCTCAACGTCGGTAACCGCCGGGTGTTCCACGACCCGGCGCCGAAGTGGATCCTGGGCCACTCGTCATACCTGAGCTACGGCAAGTTCGATGTGAGCTTCACCCTGCGGGCGTGGCTCGGGAACTACGTCTACAACAACGTGGCGTCCAACAGTGGCTACTACCAGCAGCTGACGCGCTCGTCACCCTACAACCTGTCCACGTCGGTCTTACAGACCGGCTTCGTGACGAATCAACAGCTCTCGGACATATACGTGGAGAACGGGTCCTTCCTGCGCATGGACAACATAAAGCTTGGCTACTCGTTCAAGTATCGCGGTCGGGCGATGTACCTCTCCGCCGGCATGCAGAACGTGTTTACCATTACCAGCTACAGCGGTGTCGATCCGACGGCGGGGTTGAACGGCATCGACAACAACATCTATCCGCGAGCGCGCACCTTCACCGGCGGGCTCAGCGTCCGATTCTAAAGGGGACGGATCTATGAACCTCAGCACGCTCAAACCGTCCACGGTCGCTGCCGCCGCCGTCCTGTCGCTGGCGGCGGCCGGCTGTACGGACTTGACGACGGAACCGAAGAGCACCGTCACCAGCGCCAACATCTTCAATGATCTGAACTCATACCGGGCGCTCCTCGCAAAGGTGTACGCCGGGCTGGCCGTCACGGGCCAACGGGGGCAGTTTGGGCAGCCCGACATCAGCTTCCCCGACGAGGGATTCACGCAGTATGTGCGCCTCCTCTGGGAGATGGAGGAGCTGCCGACCGATGAGGCGGTCATTGCCTGGGGCGGCGATCAGGGCCTCACCGAGCTGAACACCCAAAGCTGGGGGCCGAACAACGAATTCCCCCAAATGATGTATTACCGGATCTTCTTTCAGGTCCCCGTCGCGAACGAGTTCCTGCGCCAGACGACGGATGCGGTGTTGGCGTCGCGGGGCGTGAGCGCCGCGTTCAAGGACACCATCAAGACCTACCGCGCCGAGGCCCGGTTCCTCCGGGCCCTGAGCTACTGGCACGGCATCGACCTCTTCGGGAACATCCCGCTGGTGACCGAAGCCGACCCGGTCGGCGCCACGCCGCCGAAGCAAGCCGCGCGCACCGACATCTATAACTTCATCGTGAGCGAGCTGAATGCCATCAAACCCGATCTGCCTCGGGCGGGCCTTCCGAGCAGCTATGGCCGGGCAACGGCACCGGCTGCGGATATGCTCCTGGCCGAACTCTACCTGAACGCGGGCGTCTACACCGGGACGCCTCAGTGGACCGAAGCGCTCACGGCCGCGCGGGCCGTCGCCACCTCGGGCTTCTACAGCCTGGATCCGAGCTATCGCCACATGTTCCTGGCCGACAACAACACGTCGC
>Ga0209268_1000422_pt1 | contig 22909 bp, 19 predicted proteins | sample GraSoiAngelo_143_FD_185900 | JGI IMG/M metagenome (GOLD analysis project Ga0209268, IMG submission 185900) | Grasslands soil microbial communities from the Angelo Coastal Reserve, California, USA - 14_1009_02_30cm (SPAdes) (version 2) | ecosystem: Environmental > Terrestrial > Soil > Grasslands ... | reverse complement strand
GGCCATGCTCAAAGATGTAGAGAAGCTGATTCTGCCGGGCATCACCCATTGGCAGTCCCCGAATTTCTTCGCGTACTTCCCTTGCAACAACTCAGGCGCTTCCATTCTGGGCGATTTACTTTCTTCAGGACTGGGCGTGCAGGGCATGCTGTGGGCCACGAGTCCCGCTTGTACGGAGCTAGAAACTCACGTGCTCGATTGGCTGGTGCAAATGCTCGATCTTCCACGGAAGTTTCTATCGAGCGATACCGGAGGCGGTGTAATTCAGGACACCGCTTCGAGCGCGTCGCTTTGCGCGCTATTGGCTGCGCGGGAGCGCGCCACTAATTTTGTCAGCAACCAGTGCGGCTGCGACGGAAGTCTGGTGGCGTACACGTCCACGCAAGCGCATTCGTCAATCGAAAAAGCGGTTCAGATCGCCGGATTGGGGCGTGACAACCTGCGGCTGATCGAAGTGGATGGGAAATTCGCGATGCGGCCTGACGCGCTGGCACAGCGAATCCAAGAGGATCGCCAAGCCGGGTTGATCCCCTGCTTTGTTTCTGCAACCGTCGGCACAACATCATCGAATGCCATTGATCCGGTACCCGAGATCGGGCGCGTCTGCCGCGAACAAAATGTCTGGCTGCACGTGGATGCCGCCATGTCAGGAACTGCGGCGCTCTGCCCCGAGTTTCGCCACATCCACAACGGCCTCGGGTTCGCCGATAGCTACTGCTTCAACCCTCACAAGTGGATGTTCACGAACTTCGATTGCGATTGCTTTTACGTGGCCGACCGCAAGGCGCTGATTCAAACCTTGAGCGTTCTGCCGGAATATTTGCGCAACAAAGCAACCGAGACTGGCGCCGTAATCGACTACCGCGACTGGCAGATTCCTCTGGGACGCCGGTTTCGTTCCCTAAAGCTGTGGTTTGTGATCCGCCATTACGGAGTGCAGGGCCTTCAGCATCATGTCCGCGAGCACGTGCGGTTGGCGCAGCAGTTCGCAGAGTGGGTGAAGCAAGACGCAGAATTTGAACTGGCCGCGCCAGTGCCCTTGAACCTGGTCTGCTTCCGGCACAAAGGCGGAGACCAAGTCAATCAGGACCTAATGGATCGCCTCAACCGCAGCGGCGATCTTTACCTCACGCATACGCGGCTGAACGATCGGCTCACGCTGCGCTTTTGCGTCGGACAAACCAACACCCAGGCCAGGCACGTAGAGCGCGCGTGGAGGAGAATCCAGGAAGAAACGGCAAGGGTGGGATCTGGAGCGGAGTCTACAATCTCCTAATGAGAGAATACTTCGTCCGTGTCTACTTTGCAGCGGCCCAGGCCAGCCCGTCAGCGCCTTTACCTACGTGAATTAACTTTTCGACAGTCCAATCCGAAACGCGAATGACAGCAATTTCCTGGCTCGCATCACAGGAAGCGTAGACCACAAGACCATCAGGACGGACGAGAATCTCCTGTGGAGCAGCGGGAACATCAATCGTGTGCGTCATCTTCATGGTAGCGAGGTCCACGACCGCTACTTTGTTAGCCCTTGGCATCGCCACTACTAGCCAATGACCATCAGGAGTAGAGCCAGTTCCATAACCGGGGGCTTCCAAAGGTATCCAAGTCTTTACGCGGAGCGTACCGGTATCAATTACGGCGAGCCGAGGCTTCATCTGGTCCGAAGTGAAAACGCTGTGGTCGTCCACCGAAAGCGAAATACGCTGGATTTGTCCAGCAACAGGAATTACTTTCACGGTTTTTCGCTTTTCCAGATCGAGAACAGAAACAGTGCCCGGGCCGACGTTGGCTGTGTAGCCTCGGCGTCCGTCGCGTGCGATCGCAAGCATATGCGACTCTGCCTGTCCCGTTGGAATTGACCCCACGATCTTCAGCGTGCGCGGATCAATGACGCTAACCGAGTCGTCGAGTTCAGTAGTGACGTAAAGCATGCCATCCTTCGGTCCAAATACTGCGCAGTGCGGCCGAACACCGTGGCCGAAATCGACATTGCCGATCACCTTGCGCGCGCCAATGTCAATCACGACAATGTTGCGGCCGTCACTCCCTGGTTTGCCCACGCCCGAATTACCGTAAATAGGAACATACGCAATGCCACCATTGGGAGAAGCCGCCAACTCATGCCCGGTGGTGCCGCCTTCCGCGACAGTCGCGACCTGCCGGCCTGATTCTGCATCGACAATGCTCACACTTCGATCCCCCTTGTTCGCGACCAGCAAAATTCCTCTGCCTGTGCGCTCGTCAAACGCTTGTGTTCCGGAAGGGGTCAACATAAGTGAGAGAATGAGTATCAACGAGAAAACAAGATGCAGACGCGGCATCGCCCACCCTCATCTTGGTGCAATATCGAAAGAGTCTACCTCAAGCTGCAATCAAGCGTATTCGCCCTGAGAAAAAGATTGAATTGTTTCTACTTTTCTCCGACTGCAGCTGAGCGGAGCGGCTGGGTGGCAACAGCTTGCGGCGTGCGTTTCGGATTTGAATTTTCAGCGCTGATTTGACGCGCCTTTCTCACCAGATATTTTCCCTTTCCTGCCAGGAATCGTGCCAGCACGTCGGCCACACCTTCGAGCAGCACGCGATCTTCGGCGCCAAACGTATTTTCGCGATCGCTCTCGACCGCCAAAACGCCCAGTTCGCGGCTTGCAAGCTTGATAGAAACTAAAATCTTGGAACGTGTCTCCGGCAACGCAACCTGCGCCGGCTCAGTATTTCCTCCAGCTCCGAGAAGCTGTTGCGACCCGCTCTCGCCAACCGCCAAGTAGATTCCAATCCAGGTATAGTGGCGCCCTCGGCAAAGCAAATCAATGACATCCTCCAGCGGTGAATGATGGAATGAAGGCTTATTGGTTGCGAGGAGATGTTCAACTTCAGCAAGAAGCGTGCGCGGGGAACGATAGGTTTTCAAGGCAAGTCCTGATGGAAATTGGGGGAACGTGGGTAGTGTAATTTCGCCTGGCGGCTACGGTCAACGGATTTGGGGAGGTTGTGCGGACATTTGCGTACAAGACCCACTTCACGGCTTGGCCGGACTAACCGGTTCATCTCCCTGACTCAGAATCAGGCCTGTCAGCACGCCCGCTGCTCCAATGCCGCCATATAACACGGCTTTTGAATCCAGAATGCTGCCGCCGGCAGCGGGGATCGCGCCCCCTTTCTTCTTCTTCTGATTCTTTTCTGCTGGCTGCTCGCGCGTGGTTTGCTGGCCCTGGGACAGAGTCGAAGTCCCCGTCTCGTCGCTGACGCTCACATCGCCTTTGCGGGCGACGATCTGAACCGTTCCATCTTTCTCGCTGACATCATACTGTGTCCAGGAGTCAGAAACTGGCTCTACCTTCACCTCACCCGCGCGAGTGCTCACTTTTTTAGAGGTCCCAACGCTCACGCTTCCGTGCTCCACCGAAAACGCAGTGCCTTCAAATTTGACCAGAGAATCGGCGACGATCAGAACATTCGATCCCGCCGCGTTAATATTGGCCACAGAGTTGGCCTTGGTCTGGATCAGGTCGCCGGGAAATACCGCCGAAGAACGCGGGACCGTGCTGCCGTTCAACCATGCTGTGCCTTTGGCATAGAGCATGGCGCCCGCCGAATCAGCCGCCAGCAAAGCCCCCGGCAGAACTGCGATCATTATCAAACACAGCAGCTTGCGCAACATGGACGAACGCCTCCGACCGGAGATTCAATCTCCTCGCCAGCTTAGAATTGGAGGACTCCACCGTCAATAACTGCCGTGGTGACTCTCAGGCTACAAAAAAGTAAGGCCGCCTCGCGGCGGACCCATATCCTTTCGATAAACTGATAACTGGCAACTGAGAACTGACAACTGAAGTTATATTCCGAAACCGGACTCCGCGGCCTAGGCTTTTCAGTGGGAGGCACGCAGCGTGCGACAGAACCGAAGCTCAGGCTGTGACTAGGGCATATCGCAGCCCACCCTTCGACAACCGCGAAGGATTGATTGGGGTGCAAACCTAGTGGCGCGGAGGTGTTGCGTGGCGCGGGCGCCCTCGCCCGCGAGCATTCCGGGAAGGGCACGACTTCAGTCCTTGAGCCTGCCCTGAGCGAGGCCGAGGGTGCCGAACAACTTCCCTTTCTCATTGTCATTCCGAGCGGCTTCAGCCGCGAGCAATCTGCTGTTGACAATCCAGTTCGTACGTGTGGTGCGGACCCTTCCTGTCCGCGAGATTCCGTTCCCGACAATGTTAGGCGCGAGCGTCCCCGCTCATGCTGGCACAGACTACGCGAGGACAGCTTGGTGCGCCATCCTTTCGCGTTTTGTGCGAAAGGGGGAAGCCATCCCATGTGGCGCGGACACTCCTGTCCGCGAGATCCCATTCCCGACGATGTAGGCGCGAGCGTCCTCGCTCGTGCTCCCCTTACCATTGTCATCCTGGAAAAGCGGAGTCCTGCGCTCGCGCAGGACTCCCGACGAAGGACCTACGCATTTCCGGGCTACCCGCATGCTCCGGCGAAATTTGGTGCAGAGCAAGCCGGGAACGGCACGACTTCTAGTCCTTGAGCCTGCCCTGAGCGAAGCCGAAGGGTGCCGAACAGCTTCCCTTTCTCATCGTCATTCCGAATGGCTTCAGCCGCGAGGAATTTGCTGCTGACGATCTTGCTGGTACCAAGGTGCCCCAGGTTCGCACCCCGCTTTTGGGCGCTAACCTGGGCGATACTTTACGAGCCAATCGATCTCAGCTTCCGCGACATAGACGCCTAAAGGAATCCGTACATGTGCTTTCGTAATCTGCTTGCGTGGTGAACGCGTGTGTCATAGTCAGTTTGGCTATGACACACTTCCCCCAACCGAATCCGCAGCGGCGTGCTCCCAGAATTCATCTCGGCGGTTCGGTCCTGGCACTGGTGATGCTCGACGATGGCCAGCGCGCTAAAGGCAAGCTCCAGACTATTTCCATAACCGGTGGACTTCTTCGGCTGGGCAAGTCTTTAGGGCAAGGTGATTTTGTCGAAATCGCTTTTCAAACTCAATCCGGCCCGGTACATGGCATGGCGGAAATGCTTTCGCCTATGCCCGCCACTCGTGACGGTTACCTGCAGCCGTTCCGTTTCGTCGCGCTGGAAGACGAGCACCATCGCGCGCTCAGCATGACTGTGGAAGCAGTGAGCGACAAGAGCTTTCAGGGAATCCGCTCCAGCCAGTGGTCTTTACCGAAATCGATTTGATGCAGCTCTGAGGTAGAGTTTCAACGCGCTGAAAGGCGGCCGCAGGGAATTAGTTTGTAATCGCTCGCGGGCTATCGATTATTGGATCTCCACGGAGATCACATTGCCCTCGCCATCGCCCACTTCCCGGTAATTAAGGGCAACCTTCTGATTCCTCCACTCACAAGAAAAATTGTCGCTACCTATGACGATGACGTTCTGGCTATTGGCCACTTTCATCTTCCAGGTCTTGCTATTTGCGATCACAGTCAGTAGCGCCGTGGGAGCAGCAGAACAGTCAACGCTCACCAGTTTCCCCTTTAGGAACTTCGTTGGGTGAGGGTCCGGTGGAAGTGGCGTGTAGTCGTCATTCGAGCTGTTGTCCGGCGGCGCCGGCGCCGTCGCGTGATCTGTGGATGCCACTTCCGTTAGTCCGGCTTCTGATGGCTTGGACATAGCAGCCAGCACACTATTCATCTTCGTTATCTGCACCATCGACGCTCGCGCTCTGGAAGCTACTTCTGGGTCTGTGCTGTTTTCCAGGCCATGCAGGATGCCAACTGCCTCGTTCACCTTTTTAACTGCTACATACATCTGCGACAAGTTAAAGAGATATTGTTCATTACGAGGGCTAAGCTGCGACGCCTTCTTCATGGATTCCAACGCCTCGTTGTACTCACCCGAGGACATTTGTGCGAATGCGAGGAGAGCGTAAGCATCAGCGAAGTCTGGATCCAAAGTAATTGAGGTCTGCAGTTGCTTCTTCATGGCAGCAAGCTTTTCTGGATCGCGCGCGAACGAGCCCTCTTGGTTTGCCAGCAGCGCCGAATAATAGTACACACGCGGATCTTTCGAGTCAGCCTTCACCGCCTTCTGAAAGTAATCGCCGGCACGCTGAAAATCCTGCTTCCGCAAGGATGCGTATCCCAGACCGCGCAGGGCGGCGCCGTTGATGGGTTCCATCGCAAGCACCTGCTCAAATTCCTGTATCGCCTTGTCCTGATAATCCATTGAGTGCAGGTGGACATCGGCCATAACCGCCTTGGCGGTCGCCAGGTTAATCGGGCTAACGGTGTATCCGGTGGTTTCGATGCCCGGCGGCGTCGCAATAGTAAAATATCTCCACTGTCCGCGTGCTACGTAGTCGCGCAACGCTTTATCCAATTGCGCTGCACTTATTCCGAACGCCTTCTGAATGCCGTCCTCAACGCTGACCTTCCGATCTATCACTGCGTCAAAGAATGGAGCGACCTTCGGAACCTGGTTTGTGTCATACAGGTAATGAACGAGCAGCCACGATTCAGCATAGAACAACGAGCGCCGGTCGCCTTCGTTGTACGCCTGCGAATTATGCTGCACCCGAAACAAATCCGAAACTTTCATCAAGCTATATTGGTGGAGAATCTCCCAGTCTCCGGGGGGCGGTTTCAATCCCAGTTTTGCATGCTTTTCATCCACTTCGATGGTTGAGAAATACTCGGCAAAACCCTCGTCGAACCAGGGTTGGGTTTCGCCGGTTATGTTGCCATTCATCAATTGATGCGCGTATTCATGAAAGACAACTGTCCACGGATCTTCTGCGGACATGTCCAGCAGGATGAATTCGCGATCCGGTCCGGGCTGGAAAAGCCCCGCAACCTCGGTAGGCTTGCCGTGCCACAGCGGGGCGAACTGGCGGAGTTCTTTTGTGTTGCGGAAGGCGACGATTTGAAGCGGTATAGGAAGATTAACCTTGGCTTTTACCAGGATCGCTCCAAAAACCGCTCGCAATTGCTCGAACTTAACGGCAGCTTCACGGCCGCGTTTTTCGCCGGCATCAGTCACAACGGAGAAATGCGGAGACCGAATCTCCACCCATTGCGGATCACCCGCAAGCGCAAGCGGAACAGTGTGGGGAATAAGAAGCGAAGAAACTACGGTCAAGACGAGGGGCGCGAAGGGAATACGCATGGCCAGAACCCCTTTTGGACCGACATATCCTATACCAGTTCTGGTCAAAATAACCTGCGGACGCTGGTTTGTCCCGAAAAATGAAGGCGATGCACGAAGTCTCTGATAACTTTCACTATTTATACTGATCGATCCGCATGAGTACCCAGGAATTCATCACCCACTCCGCAGAGGAAACAATCGCCCTCGGCCGCAAGCTGGCCGCCATGCTTGCTCCGCCTAAGTTGATCCTTTTGCGCGGTGAACTGGGCGCAGGCAAGACCACCCTAGTCAAAGGCATTGCCGAGGGATTCCATGCTGCTACCGCCGACGACGTCACCAGCCCAACCTTCACTCTGGTGCATGAGTATCGCGGCTCGGAAGTCAACGTCTATCACATTGATCTCTATCGGGTAGACACGCCGCGCCAACTTGAGACCCTCGGCCTCGATGACCTGATCGCCGAAAACAGCGTTCTCCTGGTCGAGTGGGGAGAGAAGTTCCCGCGCCTGCAACGCGATCAGAACGCAGAAATCACTCTGGAGCGGGTAGGGAATGAGCGAACGGGGGACGAGCGCAGGATCCAATTGCGTATCCAGTGAATACTGCGGACTGTCGGCTGTACAACCGGCCCAGGGTGCCTCTCAGAGTGATCCAGGGGACAACTCCTAAGGGTTACGTTCGGAACTGGCGAGGATTATGTCTGCTGTTTACAATCGACTAAATTTGGAGCCGGGATCAGCTTTAACGAACCCAATTCCTAACTGGTTACGGCTCATGCGAAAGGACTGCGGAGGATCGGAAGTGGCACTATGGAATAAGGTTAGACCCCACAATGGTCCACTGGGAGCTTTTGTTGTGAGAACCCTACAAATTTGCGTGTTGATCTTGGCCGCGATTGCGATGGCCGCACCTTTGGCGGCAGAGGACGTCAATGCACCCAATCCGGGGGCAGGACGTATTACCGGCACTGTAACGGACGTGGACAACGACACCGTTGCTGGCGCCACCGTCGTTCTTAAGGGTCCCGTCCCCGGAGATCCACGCACGGTGGTGTCGGACGACGACGGATTCTTTGAATTCAAAGGTCTCGAACCAGGAACTTATAGCGTCGGCATCACCGCGAACGGATTTGCAGCCTGGACCTCGCCCCCCATCATCGTTAATCCAGGCCAGTACGTAATCCTGACGGGCAGCAAACTCAACATCGCAGAGGTGATGACCACGGTATCTGTGGATTATTCCCCCGAAGAGGTCGCCATCGAGCAGGTCAGGATCGAGGAGGAGCAGCGGGTTCTTGGCATCTTCCCCAATTTCTACGTCGTCTATGATCACGACGCTGCGCCGCTGACAACGAAGCTGAAGTTCCAACTCGCATTTAAGACCAGCACCGATCCTGTTACCGTCATCGGGGTAGGTGTTCTTGCCGGCATCAACCAGGCCGGGGACACTCCCAACTACCCTCAGGGTCTGAAGGGTTACGGCGAGCGCTATGGCGCTGTCGCTACCGACGGCCTTTCCGACATCATGATCGGCGGCGCCATCCTGCCATCGCTTCTGCACCAGGACCCGCGTTACTTCTTCCAGGGCACGGGCACAAACAAGTCTCGCGCTTTCCACGCGATCTTCCACCCGTTCATCTGCAGGGGAGACAATGGACATATGCAGCCGAACTACTCAAGCATCGGCGGCGACCTGGCCTCGGCCGCTCTCTCAAACCCTTACTATCCGCCATCCAATCGCGGTGCGGGACTGGTCTTCCAGAATTTCCTTATCAGCACCGGCGAGCGCATGTTCAGCAGCCTGGCACAGGAATTCATCTTGCACAGGTTGTCGAAAACCAAAACCGGAGAATAAAAGCGAGTTGCGAAAGATGAGGGGAAGCATCGCAAGATGCAGCCCTGGCTGCAAACCCAGTTGGCAGCGGTTTCTATCCGGCCCCCGCGCTCCGGATTGAATCTTTACGTGATACGAGCAGCGCTTTTGCCGACGCCTCGGTTTCAAAATCCCATGATGTTGTACCCGCAATCTACGTAGATCACTTCGCCGGTGATCCCGGAACTGGCATCGGAAGCCAGGAATACGCCAGTGGCACCGACTTCGTTTACATCCACATTCCGTTGCAGAGGCGCGCGCTCGGCGTGAGATTTCTGCATATCGCCGAATCCTGCAATGCCGCGTGCAGCCAGCGTTTTGATCGGTCCGGCGGAAATCGCGTTCACGCGAATCTTGCGCTTCCCAAGATCGTAAGCCAGATACCGCACCGTGCACTCGAGCGATGCTTTTGCCACCCCCATCACGTTGTAGTGAGGCACAACTTTCTCGGCGCCATAGTAGGTCATGGTAACAATGCTGCCGCCATCTTCCATTAGCGGAGCAGCCGCCCGGGAAACCGCAATCAGCGAATATACGCTGACGTCGTGAGCGACGCGAAAACCTTCCCGTGTGGTATCGAGGAACGCGCCTTTTAATTCGTCCGCCGGCGCGAACGCCACACTATGCACCAGAACATGCAGCTTGTCATATCGTTCCTTAAGCTTGCCAAACAGAGCCTCGATTTCATTGTCGTTGGAAACATCGCACATAAAGGCTTCCGCGCCGGGCAGCGACAGAATCAGGTCTCTCGCTTCCTCCTCCAGTCGCTCATTCTGATAAGTCACTGCCAGCTTTGCGCCGGCATTGTGCAGCCCCTGCGCGATCGACCACGCAATCGAGCGCTTATTGGCGACTCCGAACACGACTGCAACGCGCCCCTCCAGAGTGGATGACATGCCTATCTCCTGGAAATTTGAAACGAACAAGGATAACAGGGAGAAGGCAGAAGTAAGAAGTCAGAATGCAGAAGTCAGAAGACCTGCTTTTTGAATCTTCCTTCGTGTACCTTTAGTGTCCTTCGTGGTTAATTATTGATCATTCGACCGGACTGGCTTCCCGTGCTTCGATCGGAGTCGCAACCGGCCAACTCGCCGCAACAAACGCTACGGCATATACCAGGCCAATGATGCAAAATCCAGCAACCAGATTTAATTGCGCAACTGCTCCCACCAGAAATCCCAGAACAATCTGTAGCCCAGTGCCAGCGAAATAGAAGGTGTTCTGCACGCGGCCCATGAAATGCCGCGGCACCAGTTCCATAAGGCTGGTATTGATCGCGATCCCGCTCACGCCGCGCGCCGATCCCATGATTCCGTAAACCGCCACAGCGATGGCCAGCACAGGAGACAGCGGCGCCAAGCTCATGCAAATGGCGAGTGCGCCCATGGAGATCGCAATCGAACGCCGGGCGCTCACCTGGGCGATCATCTGCGGCGCATATAGCGCACTCAGAAATGCGCCAACGCCCCAACCCGCATTCAGCCAGCCGTATCCAACAGCCCCACGATGAAACACCTGATCGCTCAACGGCGCAGTGACGACAACGGCAGTCAGCATCGCACCCAGGAATAGTGCCCAACTAATTCCCAGCAGGATCAATGGGCGATTGCCGCGCACAAACTGAATGCCTTCGTGCATCTCGCGGAGAAATCGCCCAAAAGCTGTTTCTGCGGCCACAATGTCTGCCCGCAGCTCTGACGGCCGTGGCACCACGTGCCGTCCCTTGCGCACTGCGAAGTAGCAGAGAAACGAGACCACATAGCTGGAAACGTCAATCAACAGCACGCCACCCAGCCCGATATGGTTGTAGACGAATCCGACTATGGAGCCAGCGATCAGCCATCCGCCCTGGATCCCCGCCAGCAGAAACGTATTCGCGTGTACGAACTCTTCATCCGGGGTCAGCTCTTGAATAAGTGCCGTGATCGTCGGCCAGAACATCCAGAAACCGGCCGCCACCAGCGTGTTCATTAAATAGACTTCCCAGAGCTTCACTCTGTTGGTTAAAGCGAGCACGGCAACGGTGAGGATGACGATGGCCCGCACCGCATCGAGCCACATCACCAGCCGGCGGCGATCCTCGCGATCAATCAGGACTCCGGTAAAAGGCAGCATCAACATCGCGGGAAGGGTCTGCAACACCGCGAACAGTCCCAACGCCATTTTCGAGTGAGTGGCCTGCAGGATATACCAGGCCACGGCAGCCGCATTCATGCCGCTGCCCAGCATCGAGATCATATTGGCGGCGAAGATGTAGCGGAGCCCACGCTTCTGCAGAATGGCGCGCATACCTCAATTTAAATGATCGAGAGAAGAGCGCCAACCGGGAGATTACGCGTGCTTGTGAAAAACCGGCCAGCTTAGCTGCACCCGGCGAGCCTCCCAAAAAACATAGACGGCGAGCAAAATCATCTCCGGCTCAATTGGGTGCTTATAACGAGGGAATGGCTGCACCATGTAATACGGAATCGGATATATCAGCAGAAAGCAGGCGAAAAGAAACGCACCCGTCTTACGGTTGCGAATCGTCAGCCACAGCCCAACAAAACCGAATACTGCGGGAATGAGAAATGCGATGTGGCGAGCAATCCTCAGATCGTATCCGCCGATGATGTTGAGTTGTGGCGGCCCGACCCAAAAATATCCCGCGCGTTCGAGACTATAAAGCAAAAATGTTCCAGGATGTTCACGGATAAACTGCCGCACTTCCTGCTGCTTCTCCTCCATGAAACGGATCTCGCCCAGCTCCTGAAATGTGCGCATTGATTCGGGATCGTTGCCCGGATGCTCGGCGCGCGTCCATAGGCCGGCAGAACGCTCGTTATTGGCCATATGCATTTCGAGCGGAAGATTGTCGCGAATGAAGATGAACTTGCCGAAGACCGAGTAGTTGCGGATCAGCCAGGGGCTCATCACCAAAAATGCAGCTAGCACACACATCGCAGCACCTGTGAGCTGCACACGCCAGGAAGATCGATACAGCAGCCAAAGCAAGCAGAATGGCATCATGGAGATGACTGCCGTATTCGTCACCGCGATCAGACCCCAAAGAAAGCCGAAGAGAATCCATGCACGATGTGGGTGCGTGTCTGCTCCTCCGTCCTGCAGATCCTCCGCCATGCGTAAGGTGAACAGGAGCGCCAGACTCAGCAAAAATGCGGTAAGGCTCGTTTCCCAAACGACGCGTGTGGGCCAATAAATTGCGTAAGGAAATAATGCCCAAGTCCATGCGGCGGCGCGACCCACCGCGGCGCCGTAGACTCTTTCGCCAATCCGGTACAGCGTTAGACATGTAAGCACCGAAAAGACGCTGTTGAAAGTAAGGATCACCCATGCAGAAAGGGCGCTATAAACCCCGAACAGTTTGAAGACTTCGGCCAGCAGATACGGATATAGCGGTGGCGCCCAGGCGCTTGGTCCGCTAGGCACATCGGTGGGAGAACTGAAGCCCTGCCCAATTGCAATCGAGCGCGCGAGCCGGCCCATCTCCCAGCCGTACTGAAAGTGATCCCGGCGCGGGGTGATTTGGTAAGTATGCCCTATCGTGATGACCGCCAGGCGCAACAGAAACGCAATCAGGACAATGAACCAGATGGAATGCCGCCACGAGCTGCGAGTCTGTGTTGGCCGCGGCCGAGGGGAACGCTCTGCCACCGCCGCGAGCGAAGCCCTCTCGTTGCCTTCCTGCATTGGCCCAGACTATAGGAGAAGGCACTTTTCTGCCACGCGCGCGGAACGTGCTCAACGTGGCCAGCGCACTTGCATGCCCTCGCAAACGGAGATACGATTCGCCCACAAAGCGTCGGAGGTGCCCCATGAACCGAAATTACTTTCCACGTTCGCTAATTATCTTTGCTTGTCTGGTGCTTTCTGCGTTCGCCCAACTGGAAAAAATCGTGATCCCGGCGGGCACGCCCGAAGACCAGGGATTACAGGCCATCTCAAAAGAAGAGGATGCCCAGAAGAAAGCGACCATGTATGAAGAGTTCGTGCAGAAGTTTTCGTCGAATCCGGCTGCGGTTGCATATGGAAATTGGCAGCTCTCGCAGTACTACCAGGGCGCAGGCGATTTGCAAAAGTCGCTCGATTACGGCGACAAGGCGCTCGTCAGCGCTCCGCATAACCTCGACATCCTCGTGTCGCAGGTAGGCGTTGCGCAGCAGATGAAGAACAACGCTAAGACAATGGATTATTCGGTACGTGGCGGGGAAGCTTACAACTCGATCGGCAAACAAACCAAACCGGCAGAATTGAGCGATCAGGATTTTGCCAGCCGTATTGAAGAAGAAAAGAATGCCAGCAAGAATTCGTACGAGTTTTTGGAAGCCGCCGCATACAACGTGATCGCCGGCGAAAATGACGCTAAGAGCCGCATGTCGTATATCGAGCGCTTCACTCCGGCTTTTCCCAATTCTCGTTTCGAAGAGCAGGTGACCTCATACGCGATGGTCTCGCTCTCTGAACTGAAGGACACGTCCCGACTGATTTCTTTTGGAGAGAAAACTTTGGCCGCCAATCCCAACAGCTTGCCGGCACTGCTGCTTTTGGCTAATACGTATGTGGATGACCCCAAGCCGGGGAGTGTGGGTAAGTCGGTTACGTATTCGCAAAAGGCAATCCTAGTCGCGAAGGCTGATGCCCCCGACGCGGACCGCTCCCGCAAACTTTCAGCAGGCATGGCACACGCGACGCTTGGATACGCTTACATGAAGCAGGACAAGACCACAGGTGCAATTCCCGAATTGAAGACCGCATCCACGCTGCTCAAGGGACAAGACGATCAGCAGTATGCGATTGCAATGTACCGCCTGGGATTCGCGTATGCAAAACTAAATCGTATTAACGAAGCTCGCGATGTGCTCTCAGAAGCGGCGAGAATTTCCGGACCAGTCCAGCAACCATCGCAAGATCTGTTGGCGAAAGTGAACGCAGCAAGAGCAAAGGGGAAGTAGAATCATCACACGTAACGGCCTGTGTTTGCCAGCCGCTGGGCGGACACCCTCCCTGCCCCTATTTCTGCAGAAGCTCATCAGAAAGCTGCCGTGCCTTGAAAGCAAGGTTGTGCGCGCGTTGCAAGTCGCCAGATGCATCGGCTGTCTTCGCTTGTTCCATATATCTGCGAATCTGATTCAGTGCGTCCTGCTGTGCGGGAGTTAGCTGCCGATTGGAAATCTTCCTCAGGTTCGCATCGGTGCTGGCTAGAAGTTGGCTAGTATTCTGCCGCTGCGCAGAGGCCTGTTGCTGCGTGAGGCCGGGAGAAAACTGGATGGTTGGATCAGTTGTACTGCCACGGCGGACAATTCTTTTTCTGGGCCCCGAACTTGGTGACTTGCATTTTCCTCCAGACGGAGTGCTTTTCGTCGCACCTGAAGATTGTTTCTCCCCCGGCGTGGTAGCTGCGGTAGATTTCTTTTCCGTCGATCCGGCAGCAGGTTCAGCTGGAGGAGGCTGTGGCGGCTCTGACGCTGCGGGCGGACTCTGCGTCTGCTGATCCGGGGCTGGCGGCGTTGACTGCTCGGGTTTGCTTGGTTCCGTTTGTGCCGCCTTTGGAGCTTCCTGCGCCTGGTCCGGCTTAGGACTTGCTTCCTGCGGCTGACTCTCTTGAAAAAACACACGAATAGACTGCATACCCGAGAAAGCCAGCGCACATAGCAGGAAAATATTGGCCAGAGGCATGACAGTTCTTTGATGCCCGGATCACTCTGGGCGGTTTACGCAAATCTCTTTCTCGGCTAAAGCTGATTCTAGTCTAGGTGCGAATCGCCGCTTCCTTTAGAGACTCGGCACGTGTCTCCGCCACTGGGAGTCGTAAGCGGAAAATGGCCCCCTGCCCATCCAGCGATTCAAAATCCACCGATCCGTAATGCCATTGCAGAATCTGATACGTCTGTGCCAGCCCTATTCCGCTCCCTCCCTTTTTAGTCGTGAAATAGAGCTCGAAAATCTTGTCCTGAATCTCGTGAGGGATGCCCCCGCCTTGATCACGAATTTCCGTTATGACGACTTCGTCCTCTCGCCGCGCTGAAATTGCCAGTGTTCCGCCCTGCGGCATCGCTTGCACGCCATTGAGTACCACGTTGAGGATTGCCTGCTTCATGAAATCCGTATCGACCTTGACAGATAATGGATCTGGAGGCAACTCACGCGTTAGTGCGACACTATGCTGTGCCGCGTCCGGAGCGGCCAGTGTCGCTACATCTTCAAGCAACTCCCGCAAGTCGGCTTCTTCCAAGTGCAGATCGCGCGGGCGCGTGAAGTCCACCAGAATCTGCACCACGCGATCCAGACGGTGAATCTCGTTGCCAATAATATCCATGTGCCGAAGCGTATCGGGGTCAGTCTGCTGAAGCTTGTTCTGCAGCAGTTGCAAATGCAGCACGATGGCATTAATCGGATTCTTCACTTCGTGCGCAACCCCGCGGGTCAGCCGCCCACTGGCGGAGAGCCGCCGTGACATTTCGATTTCATCTTCAATCTTGCGCACCGACTCGGCATCGCGCATGGTTAGCAGCGCCCCAATTTGCTCTCCTCCTTCTTGCTGAATAAAGTCGAGCGAAACCTGCACACGTTTCCCGTTGGGCGATTCAAACTCGCGTTGCATTACCGCCGTCCGCTGCCGGAAACCTTCGAGTACAGCCAGTCCAAACACCGAGTCTGGAGAAAATATCTCTTTCACGGTGCGGCCCAGCAAATCCCCCCGAGGACGTCCAAGGAAGCGCTCGACTGAAGCGCTCACCAGCACCACGCGCGCGTCGCCGGTGAACAGCATCAAGCCATCCTGAAGATTGGCCATGATTTGATCGACGTTATCCTTAAGGGCAGAGAAGATCTCTTTGGCATCGCGCATTTGGCGTCCCAAATGCGCAATTTTTAAAGTCACCAGTCCATACTCGTCACTGGTCTCTTTCGGTTCTGCTACAGGCTCGGCATCGCCAGCAGTGACGCTGTCGAGAGTGCGGCTGATACGCTCCAGCGGCCCGAGAGCAATGTGGGAGAGCCCCGCCGCCAGGACCAGCGAAAGAAGAATGGCGGCCGCGAAGAAAATCACCGCATGTTGCAAGCGCGGTGTGAGTTCATTTTTCAGGAATACCGTCGAGACTCCCACGCGAATGCTGCCGAAAGGCTCGCCGTTCAGTTGCAGTGGCACGCGGACATCGTAGACTGTGGGAGAGTTATAAAGCAGCTTGAGCTGCTGGCGGAAATTCGCGTCCACCACTTGCTGAAAATCCGGGCGGTTAGGAACCGGCTTCCCGTTCAGGTCAGGATCGGTGTGCAGAATCGCGTTGCCATCAGCATCGACGATCGCCGCGTCGTAAATAATGGGGACACTGCCCACGATCGAATCCATCATTGTGTTCAGATCACGGTCGGTCCCCAGATAATAGATAACAGCTCGGCGTACCGCCTCCGGGTCATTGGTGTCGACGCGTGTGCTGGTCAGGTCCGGAGCTGCGTTCGAGGCCAGATAGGCGAGTTGCGTATCCAGGTAAGCGGCGGTCTCGTGCGCGGTCACGACTCTTTGCCGCAGTAATTGAGAGATATAGATATAAGAAAAAGCGCACACCAGTGTCGCCACCATAAAGGTGATGGCAAGCACGATAGTAGTTCTCCGGCGCATGGTGTAACGATGAAGCGGCTTGCGCTGCGGTACCTGGTCCTCACAGCAAGCCTATGGTGATTGGATCAGTAGCCGGGGCTTTCCTGTTGCCCTGTAGCTCCATCAGCGGTCCCGCTGCCGTACTCCTTAAGCTTATTATGCAGGGTTTTCAGGCTAATTCCGAGTATCTCAGCCGCTCGGGTCTTATTATTATTTGTCGCTTCGAGGGTCTTCAGGATCAACAACTTCTCGGCTTCCTCAACCGTTGTTCCCACGCCCAGGCGCACTGCGTCAGGATCTTCAGCCGAAGTACGAATCGCGGTCTGGCCGAAATTCGGCGGCAGATGCTTGGTTTCCACAACAGGCCCGTCGCAGACGATTACCGCCCGTTCCAGGGTGTTCCGCAATTCGCGAACATTCCCCTGCCATGAATAATTGCGAAATAGATTCAAAACCGCTTCGCTCACACCGGCAACTTTGCGCCCGTGCTTGAGATTCATATCTGCCAAAACCGACTGCACCAGCTCGGGGATGTCTTCCCTGTGTTCGCGCAACAATGGCATGTGAATGTTGAACACGTTCAAACGATAGTAAAGATCGTTGCGAAGTTCGCCGTGAGCGACCGCTTCTTCCGGTACCTTGTTGGTTGCCGCAAGCACGCGAACATCGACCGTGGTCTCGACCTTACTTCCCAAACGCCGTAGCTTGCGGTCCTCCAGGACGCGCAACAGCTTGGCCTGAGTGGCGATCGGCATCTCGCCGATTTCATCGAGCAGCAGGGTTCCGCCTTCAGCCAGCTCGAAGCATCCGATCCGGCGCTCCAGCGCTCCCGTAAAAGCGCCTTTTTCATGACCAAAGACTTCGCTTTCAATCAAGGTCTCCGGGATCGCGGCGCAGTTGATCGGTATGAACGACTTGCCACGACGCGGGCTGAGCTCGTGAACCGTGCGGGCGACAAGCTCTTTGCCGGTACCACTCGCCCCAGTGATCAGCACTGAGGCAGTACTTGGTGCAACCATCTCGATGAGACGGAAGATCTCCTGCATCTTTTTGGAGGCTCCCACCAGGCTGCCTAGCGAGCCGGCATCACGCAGTTTGCGGCGCATGGCTTCGTTTTCGGCTTTTGTTCCCAGCAATGCGGAAGCGTTCTGAAGAATTGTCCGCAGCCGGTTCGTGTCAATTGGCTTCGTGATGTAGTCGTACGCACCCATCCGCATGGCCTGCACCGCGCTATCAATTGTGCCTTGGGCAGTGACAACGATGACCGCCATAGTTTGCGAGTCTGTGGCCAGCCGTTCGAGCAATTCCAGACCGCCCATGCGCGGCATTTTCAGATCTGTGACGACGATTGAGGGCGCCCAGCTAGTGACCTTGTCTAAACCCTCCGCGCCATCCCTGGCAGTCTCGGCGCGATAGCCCCAAGCGGAAACCAATTCGGCCAGACCGGTTCTCTCATTTTCTTCGTCTTCAACGATCAGTATTTTTTCCTGATTCATAGGAGAAACGTTCATAGAACTGACGACATGTTATTCCATTATTTCGGCTTCTTGTCACGTCTGCAAGTTGACGCGGAGACGGATAACTCGGAGATGCGATCCGGCCAGCCCTGTTACACCTGTTATCTTTCCACTTTGCCACCCCAGCAAAATGCGACCTTTTGATGTAACAACAGCACTTCCCAAATGCTAATCGGCGACAGCCAGAGTTTCGTCCGTGTTCTCGGTCTAAGCCACCGCCAGGCAAAAAGTACACTCCCGTGCCGCAGCAGATGAAATTAAGTCATTGATTCAGATGGGCTTATTGTTGGTACTCCCCTTGCGACTTGTTTCTGTACAGGAATCAGATGGAGGATTGCTCGAATGAAGCCCTACCGACGGATAATTTTCAGCATTGGGTCCATGTTGCTCTTGCTAACGTTAGTTCTGGCAGGCTGCTCGCGACAATCTGGCCCGGCAGCTTCGGACAATTCCGGAACTGAGCAACAAATGCCGTTCGACCGCCCTGCGGATAAGAAAGGTGTGTCGCCGACTGCCTCTCTGCTTCCAGCTTCGATTCCGGCGGGGACTCCGATCGCAATACGTCTGCAGTCCTCAGTTTCCAGTGCCAGCTCTCAATCTGGCGACTCATTTGAAGCGGCGCTCGATGAGCCTGTCGTAATCAATGGACAGGCGGTTGCCCCGCGTGGTGCAACCGTAACTGGCAAGGTGGTTGAGGCCAAGGCTTCGGGCAATCTTCAAGACCCCGGCTACTTGCGCCTGACCCTCACCGCAATTTCAATAGATGCGAAGTTGTTGCCCATACAGACCTCCAGTATTTTTGTGAAGGGCGGCTCGCATGAGAAGCGCAACCTGGAAATGATTGGCGGCGGAGCAGCCGCAGGTGCTCTCATCGGCGGACTAGCAGGCGGCGGCAAAGGCGCTCTGATCGGCACCACCATCGGTGCGGCGGGCGGCACGGGTACCGCCTACGCAACTGGCAAAAAAGATGTGGGATTCGCAGCCGAGCGGCGCCTGACCTTCCGGCTTACTCAGGCTGCATCCATGCTCAACTGATCTTTCCCAACTCCACTTCTCTTCCTTGTCCTTTTGGACGCGAAAACTCGCGTCCATTTTTTCTGCACAGCCGAATCACAGGAAAGTTCTCTCATCACATTTCGTTGTGACATCGGTCCTTAAGAACAAGCCCGCATCGATCCTAAACTTCCCGAAATGGGGAGTGCGGAAAAGCGCGCGGCGGTTGCGAGCTTCCCGATCCGGGAAGCCATCGACCTTTCGACACCTCGTCTGTGCCCGTTCCGGTCTTTCCCAAAACGCCCCTCGCGGCTAATGCTTTCGAGTAGCAAGCAATCCATCGGAAGGATTGGCAGGCCATGAGCGCATTCCCACAAATTCAGGCTGAGGGATCGCCGGATCCGTTGCTGGCCAGCGCCGCCTTTGAAGCGTGCGGTGAAAGTCTGGCGATTGTTGCCAAAGGACGCGTGCTCTACGCCAATCGGGCATTCGCTCGAACGTTCGGGTTTCTGAACACATTCGAATTGCAAGGAAGATTGTTATCCGATTTTCTTCCTCCCGGATGCCTCTTTAACGCCGCAGCGCTGGCACCGAAAACTGGCTTTGTTTCCACTTGCGGCGACGGCATGCATTTAGCGGTTTCCTGCGCTGGCTTTCGAGTGGCGGCCACAGACTATTTGATCATCAACACTCGGGATATCCGTGAGCAAAAGCAAGCCGAGCAGCATGTGCGCGAGTCACAAAAGCTTGAAACCATCGGGCGCTTGGTCGGCGGGGTGGCCCACGACTTCAACAATCTTCTCACTGGGATCATGCTCTATTGCGATCTGCTAATTGCCGGCTTGCGAAGCGACCCGCGTTTGAGCCATCACGCGGAAGAGATTCGCTCGGCCAGCAAGCACGGCGCAAACTTGATTCAGCAATTGCTAGCAGTGGCGCGAAACCGCGTTCCGCATGCGCATTCGCAGTCACTTAATCACGTAATTGCTGGCATGCACGAACTCTTGACTCGCCTGATCGGGGAAAACATTGAACTAAGGATGGATCTCTCTGAGAGCCTCGGCCAAGTGGAAATCGACCCCGGCCAGGCCCAACAAATCATCCTCAACCTCGTGCTCAACTCGCGCGATGCCATGCCCAACGGCGGCCGAATTACTTTGCAGACGCGGAACGGCGTCGAGTTGCTTCCCGCGGCGCCCAACGACAAGCCGAGACTTGCTCCCTGCATTGAGCTCACGGTCACCGACACGGGCGTGGGCATGGACGAGGATACGCGCTCTCGTGTTTTGGAGCTGTTCTTCACGACAAAACGGCATGGCAATGGATTAGGGCTGAGCACGGTGCACCAAATCGTTGAGCAGCATGGGGGGACCGTAACCCTGCAGAGTGCGCCCGGTCGTGGCACCCGAGTAATCATCCGGCTGCCGCGACTCGAGGATGAGTCCCGCTTAGTTCCAGAGAATTTGATTGCAAAAAGAGGTGATCCGCAATGACGACTGCTATCGCAACCATCCCTAATCTCCCCCAGATCGAAGGCGCGAACCTGCTGAACCTGATGATCGTCGACGATGAACGCGCCATTCGGGAAGTCTGTCGGGATGTGGCCCAAACCTTGGGTTTTCATACTTCCATCGCCGACTCCGCCGAGCACGCTTATCGTGTGCTTGAGAGCAATGCCATCGATGTCGTTCTGCTCGATTTGAAGCTGCCAGGAGCTGGGGGTTTGGAAGCTCTGCACCAGATTCGGGAGCGACGACCCGACGTCGTCATCATTGTCGTCACTGGCTACGGCACAGTTCAATCCGCGGTGCAGGCCATGAAGAATGGCGCTTACGATTACGTCACTAAGCCTTTCAGTATGGAGGAACTCAGGTTGTTGCTGGAGCGGGTTTCGTCTCATCTGAAACTCAAAACCGAAAACCGCATGCTCCGGGAGAAGATCAAGTCTAAGCAAGGTTTCGGCAGCATTGTAGGGCGAGCGCCGGAAATGGAGAAGCTCTACCGGATCATCGCCAAGGCGGCACAAAGCACCCACCCCGTATTGATCCTGGGCGAAAGCGGAACCGGTAAGGAGATGGTGGCGCGGTCCATTCATTTTTCGGGACCCTTCCGAGACAAGCCATTTATTCCGGTGGATTGCGGATCGCTTGTCCCGACGCTGATCGAGAGCGAACTTTTCGGATATGTCAAAGGAGCCTTCACTGGAGCGGTGCAGTCCCGCGATGGCTTGCTGGCGATTGCCGAAGGAGGTACTGTTTTCCTCGACGAAGTGGGTGAGCTACCAGTGGACCTTCAGGCCAAGCTGTTGCGCGCGATTCAGGAGCGGGAAATCCGGCCGGTAGGCAGCACGAGGCGAATTGCCATCAACGTGCGAATTTTGGCGGCGACCAATCGTGATCTCGAACAGGCGGTCGCGCAAGGGACGTTCCGCCGCGATCTCTATTTCCGGCTGAACGTGCTAAGTTTGCGGATTCCGCCTCTGCGTGAGCGGCGTCAGGACATCCCGCTGCTGGCAGCGCATTTCCTGGAGCGACTGTCGCGAGCGTCCGGCCAAGAGCGCTCGGTCAGCGATGAGGCAATGAAGGCGTTGCTCGCCTACGACTGGCCTGGCAACGTGCGCGAACTTGAGAACTGTCTGGAGCGGGCCTGCGCATTTACCACTGGACCGATGATTCAGGTTGCAGATTTGCCGAGCTCCATCCACAGCGCGCCTGGCACCATCCCCATTGGAGTCGAGGGCACGACCACGAAAATATTGCCGATGGCGGAACTTGAGAAGCAGACCATCTTGAATACGATTACCCAATTGAATGGGGACAAACTATTGGCAGCGCGGCTGCTCGGGATAGGCAAGACCACACTGTATCGCAAACTGAAAGAGTACTCTTCCCAAGATCAGCTTTGAGCCGCATCGGTTTCCCGCGATGGAACGGTGCTCACGCATAGGCTGACGTAACCACTGCGTGTTCTGGCATTAACAGCGTGGTTATCCGCGTGCTATTAAACTGCCATGATTCTGCTCATAACGCCCTCGGCGCGAGCTCAGGACTGCGCAAAAGCTCTCCATGAGGCGACCGGAGAAACTACTCAGGTTGCCGACACGCTTCGTCAGGCGCTTGCCCATCTGCGGGCGCAAGAATTTTCCGCAGTCGTTATCGACCAGTCGTTCCTCGAAACGGAACCCGACGAAAGTGAAACTGTGCTGGAGCATATCGGGATGGCGATTCCCGTCCACATCAATTTCGCCATCTGCGGGATGGAGCGGCTGATACGGGAGATTCGAGCGGCCTTGTATCGCCGCAAAAAGGAGGCCGTACTCGCTCGGCAAGGCGCCCAGCAAGCCTTGCGCAATGAACTCAAAGGAACTGTGACCGCGCTGCTGCTTTCTTGTGAAATGGCGTTACAGGCGCCGAATCTTGAAACCTCTGCCGAAGCCAAAATGCGTGCAGTTTACGAATTGGCCCAGGAGATGCGCGCGAAACTGGAAGTATCGGCGTAGGAGACCGGCCACCACTACTGGATGTGGATCACGCTTTCTGCCGCGCTCGATTTGATCTCATCCACCCGTGCCGCGACCTTCCGTGCGAATTCATAAAGCGATTTGGCGTGTACGGCATCTTCGCCGGCAAGCACCGCAGGCTGCCCAGTGTCGCCCGCCTTCCGAATATCTGGATCCAATTGCACGTCGCCTAAATAAGCGACGCCAAACTGAGCCGCAGTCTTCTCCGCGCCGCCGCGCGAGAAAATATCCGTCTGCTGGCCGCAATGAGGGCAGACGAAGTAGCTCATGTTTTCCACCATGCCCACGACATCTACCTTCATCTGCCTGAAC
>Ga0209268_1000416_pt1 | contig 23129 bp, 18 predicted proteins | sample GraSoiAngelo_143_FD_185900 | JGI IMG/M metagenome (GOLD analysis project Ga0209268, IMG submission 185900) | Grasslands soil microbial communities from the Angelo Coastal Reserve, California, USA - 14_1009_02_30cm (SPAdes) (version 2) | ecosystem: Environmental > Terrestrial > Soil > Grasslands ... | reverse complement strand
GAAGTCCCTCGACGCCGAATCGTGGCGAGTCCTTGACGCATGGGCCGGCGAGTCATCGGGATGGGGACTCTGCGATTCCCTCGCGCTCGGTCCCATCACCAAGATCGTCCATTCGCAGCCCCGACGATTCCGCGAAGTCGTGCGATGGACCAAATCCGAAAACCGCTGGCGCCGACGGATCGCGGTCTACGCGATGAGGGATTTCGTGTTCGCCGGCGAGTTGGACCGGCCCTTCGACGTGTTCGAACGGCTCCTATACGACGACGAAGTCTGGGTGCAGCGGGCCGTCGGGACTTGGTTGCGCGAGTCATGGAAGAAAGATCGCGAACGCACTGCGGCGTTCTTGAGGGCCCACGCGCGAGGGCTGCCTCCCGTCACGATTACGGTGGCCACCGAACGAGCTCCCAAGGCTTTCCGAGAGAAATTGAGACGAGACGCGAGGGCCGCAACCCGGACGGCGAGACGCGATAGCCGCGACCTGCCATCGTGATCATGGGAACGCCCTCTCAAAACGGAAATAGTACCCAGGTCCCTGGAGGCATCGGAGGGGCGACCCTTGTCGGAGAGTTCGGCCGAGGAAACCCTGGAAACGCAAATCCGCGCGGCCCGGAAGCTGTCCCTCGATGGCGCGCGAGCGACCTATGATCTGACGAGGGGCATCGATTTCTCGAGGCCCCGCCGAACCGCCGAGGCGATCGCCCGGGTCGTCTGGGACGAAGACGTCAAATCCTGGTGGAGCTGGAGGGGAGGCGATCCGGTCTTCGCTCCGAGCCGCAAGGTTGAGATCCGGCTGCCGGCCGACCATCATTGGAAGGTCGCGAGGGCCGCGAAGGACTTTCAGGAGGAGCTCAAGAAGGAAGAGTTGGCACCCTTCTTGGACTCCTATCTGTACGGGTTGAAGGACGACCGCGCGGACTGGTTTTCGATTTTCTTCTGGGGACCTCTCGTGGCGTACCTCCTTCAACACGCAGAGAACCGTCAAAGGCAACGAGACGCCCTCGACCACTTCTTCGCGGACATGGCGCGGTACATCGTCGTCTCGGCACCGTGAGGATCGCACGCCGCGTGAACCCTGAAATACCGCATGGCTCATTTGATCCCGAGGGGACTCATGGCCGGAGACTCGCGGAGCGAAAGCGTAGCCTCTCAGGTTCGAGGGGCGAGGAAGTTGTCTCCGGACGGGACCAAGGCGATCTACGACTTGACCTCTGGTGTCGACTTCTCCAAGCCGAAGAGGACGGCTCGAGCGATCGCGCAGGTCCTATGGGAAGAAGATGTCCAATCCTGGTGGACATGGAGAGGTGCGGGCCCCGCCTTCCATCCCACCCGCAAGGTCGAACTCCGGCTGCCATCGGGCCATGATCGCAAGGTCGCGAAGGCCGCCAAGGAGTTCAACAAGTCCTTCGAAAGGGACGCGTTCGGACTCGACGAGAGCCCGACGGACCATCTGGACGATTTCCTCGCCCTCGGGCTGACCATGACTCTGCTGGCAGGACTCTCCGTGATTACCTGGACCTGTATTCGGACGATCGCCAGAAACAACGAGAAGAGATCGATCGGCTCCTCGCCCTGATGGCCGGATACCTCGTCGTCACGACGTAAGCCGCAGTCCGTTCCAGAAACGCGATTGCGTGCCGCAAATTTATACCCAAAGCCTTAGTTCGTGGTCGTACACCGACGGGGCGTCGCAATGGCCGAGGAACACGTGGTCCAGGAGAAGGCGCTGCGGTCATTTTGTGAAGAAGTCCTCACGAAGCTCGGCGTGCCGAAGGCGGATGCCCAGACCGTGACGGACGTCCTCGTCGTCGCGGACCTCCGCGGGATCGAGAGCCACGGAGTGGCCCGCCTCGGTCGCTATGTCACGGGGCTCAAGAAAGGTTTCATGAAGCCGACGGACCAGAGCCGCATCGTCAAGGAAACGAAGGCGACGGCCCTGATGGACGGCGGACAAAGCCTGGGCCAGGTCGTCGGCAAGCGAGGCATGGACCTTGCAATCCGGAAGGCGCGGGACACCGCGATCGGTGTCGTCGCTGTGCGGAATTCGAATCACTACGGGATCGCGGGCTACTACACGCTCATGGCCCTCGAGCACGACCTGATGGGCGTGAGCATGACGAATGCCGGGCCGCTGGTCGTCCCGACCTTCGGCCGTACCGCGATCCTCGGCACGAATCCGATCAGCCTCGCGGCGCCCGCGAAGAAGGAGAAAGCCTTCGTCCTGGACATGGCCACGTCCACGGTCCCTCGAGGCAAAGTGGAAGTCTACAACCGTCTCGGACAGCCGATGCCCCACGGATGGGCCGTCGACGAGACCGGGAGGAGTTCGACCGATCCGAAGCGCGTCCTGAATGCGCTCGCGAATCGCCTCGGAGGAGGGTTGCTCCCCCTCGGGGGCGAAGGAGAGGACCTCGGAGGCCACAAGGGCTACGGCCTCGCCTTGATGGTCGACGTCCTCGGCGGAGTCCTCAGCGGCGCGGCGACCGGACTCCAAGTCTACGCCGACGAGCAGCGGCCCAACGTCGGCCACTTCTTCATGGCCCTCGATCCCGCGGCCTTCCGGCCCCTCGACGAGTTCCGGCGGGACATGGACCGCCTCGCCCGCGAGCTCAAGGACAGCCCGAAGGCGCATGGCCAGGACCGCATCTACGTGCACGGCGAGAAGAGCTTCGCGCGGATGGAGAAATACCGCCAGGAAGGGATTCCCTTGGATCCCAAGGTCGTCGAGAACCTGAAGAAGATCGGGGCCGACCTCGGCGTTCCCTGGTCGACCTGAGGGCTTCCGGGGATTGGCTCAGGCGCAGAATCCGGGATACTTCTCCGGGAACCGCTGGATCAGGTCGAGGTTCAACTCGTTCACGTTGACGTAATCCGGGGCCAGGACGCCCGCGTTGCTCGCCCGGTTCGCGTCGAGGTTCTTCTCGACGAGCAAGCGGATGAACCGCGCGTCGATGTCGGTCGTGCGATTGATCCTCGGGATCTGCGCGTAGGCCGCCTCCGGGGTGATGTGCGGGTCGACGCCCGACGCGGACTCATTCGAGGGCCTCGGATGGAAGAGCATCGGCGAGGTGACGTTCTCCCCGATCAACGTCGACCCGACGGCCTTGCCGTTGCACATCATGACGCTGCCGTTCGATTGTCCGGGGAACGCGAGCTGCCCGATCCCGAGCAGGGCGAGCGGGTAGGCGAGCATCGCGAGGACGGCGATCGCCGCGAAGGTCCGGAGCGCGGGCTGCGCGTTCTCCCGGATCGATTGTAGGACGGAAGGGAGGAACCGCATCGTCTCACCCGATGACGAAGGCCAGGATCAGATCGATCGTCTTGATCGCGAGGAACGGGAGGACCGCGCCGCCGAGGCCGTAGATCGCCATGTTCCGGACGAAGGTCCTCTCCATCGGCTCCGCGCGGAACTTCACCCCCTTCAGGGCGAGCGGGATGAGGGCGGGGATGATCGCCGCGTTGAAGAGCATCGTCGCGAGGACCGCGGTGACCGGGCTGTGGAGCTGCATGACGTCGAGGAGGCGGGCCGCCGGGTTGCCGGGAATCACCGCCGGGAACAGCGTGAAGTACTTCGCGATGTCGTTCGTGACGCTGAACGTCGTAATGGCCCCGCGCGTCATCAGGAGCTGCTTGCCGACCTCGACGACCTTCAGGATCTTCGCGGGGTCCGAGTCGAGGTCGACCATGTTCGCGGCCTCCCGGGCCGCGGACGTGCCGCTGTTCATCGCGATCCCGACGTCGGCCTTGGCGAGGGCCGGCGCGTCGTTCGTCCCATCGCCCTCGACCCCGACGACGTGCCCGCGTTTCTGCTCTAGCTCGACCCGCACGAGCTTGTCCGCGGGCTTCGCCCCGGCCATGACCTCGTCGATGCCCGCCTCCTGGGCGATCACGCGGGCCGTCAGCTCCGCATCGCCCGTCACCATGACCGTCTTGATGCCCGTCGCCCGCACCGCGTCGAGCTTCGCCCGGATGTGCGGCTTCAGGTTGTCCCGCAGGTTGATGAGGCCGACGACCAGGCGGTCGACCGCCACGGCGATCGGCGTCCCTCCGGTCTTGGAGATCTCCTGGGCTTGCCAGAGGAGCTCGGCCTCGTTGACCTCCGGGGACAGGTCGAGGATCGCGTCCACCGCGCCCTTGAGGAGCTTGGCGGGCCCTCCCGACACCTCCAGGTCGAGGAGGAGCCGCCAGATTCGGCTCTCCGCCGCCTCGGGAGGGGCGGTCGGCAACTCTTGAATCCCGAGCGTCCCCGGCCGCGGGACGAACAGCTCGACGCCGCTGACGCGGCTCTCCGCGCTGAAATCGATCGACTTCCCGGCCAGGATGCGAGGGGTGAGCGGCAAGACCCATCCGTTCTTCTTCGCGACCTCGATGATCGAGCGGCCTTCCGGCGTGTGGTCGTAGACGGAGGCGAGGTAGGCCGCCTGGCCCACCTCCTCTTTCGTGTACCCTTTCAGCGGGACGAATTCCTTGACGGTCCGCTGGCCCTCCGTGATCGTCCCGGTCTTGTCGAGGATCAGGATGTCGACGTCCCCCGCCGCCTCGACGGCCTTCCCGGACTTGGCGACGACGTTCGCCCCGCCGACGCGCGCGATCCCCGCGACCCCGATCGCGGGCAGGAGCCCTCCGATCGTCGTCGGCATCAAGGCGACGAGGAGGGAGATCAGGATCGCGAGGTCGATCACCAACCCGAGGTGGTCCGCGAGGAACAGGAACGCGCTGCAGACCACGACGAAGATCGCGGTGAGCCCGACCAGGAGGATCGTCAAGCTGACCTCGCTCGCGGACTTCGGCCGCTTCGCGTTCTCGACGAGGGAGATCATCTGATCGAGGTAGCTCTTCCCCGCCTCCGCGACGATCGTGATCAGGATCGAATCGGTCGCGACCTTCGTCCCGCCGATGACGTGGCTCCCCGTCTCCTTGTACGACGGGATCGATTCGCCCGTCATCATCGATTCGTCGATGTACGCCTTCCCTTCCTTGATCACGCCGTCCCGCGGGATGAACTCGCCCGCGCTCGCGCGCACGACGTCGCCGGGGTCGAGGAACCGCGACGGGACGATGACCTCCGAGTCGCCGACGATCTTCCGGGCCGGAACGTCCTTCTCGAGGGTGCGCAAGGCATCGACCCGTGCGCGCCCTTGCGCCTCCGACACCGCCTCGGAGAACGTGGAGAACCAGACGGTCAGGAGGAGGATCCCGGCGATGACGAAATAAAACCACCGGCTCTGGTTCACGAGTCCCGCGAAGGCCCCCGGCGCGAGGCCCATCGCGAGGACGAGGGCGAACCCGGCCTCGACGACGAGCATGACGGGACTGTCCTTCCAGAGGTACAGGGGATTGAGTTTGACGAGGGAGTCGAGGAGGGCCTGCCGATAGTCCGGCCGCGGTCCGTTCTTCGCGTGGGTCCCGAGGAGATTCATCGGCAGCACCTACCGGATGAACGGGCCGATGACGAGGAACGGCAGGAACGCGAGGGCCGAGAGCAGGAAGGTGAGGCCGAACAGTGTGACCGTGAAAGGGAGGCCGTCCGTCCGGATCGGTTCCGGCGTCCCGCGGGCCCCTTGGGTGGAGAACTCGCCCGCGATCGCGAGCATGAGGCCCATCGGCACGTAGCGGCCGAGGACCATCACGATGCCGGTCGCGATGTTCCAGAACGGCGTGTTGGCGAGGGTCCCCAGGAAGTCGGACCCGTTGTTCGCGGCGGACGAGGTGAACTCGTACAGGGCCTGCGTGTAGCCGAACGGGGTCGTGGGCGTGCCGAGGATCCCCTGGACATGCCCGTACACGAAGGCAATCGCGGTCGGGATGAGGATGAGGACCGGATGCACGAGGAACGTGATCACGGCGAGACGGACCTGCCGCGGGGAGATCTTGATCCCGATGAATTCCGGCGTCTTGCCGACCATCAGCCCGACGAGGAACAAGGTCAGGATCGCGTAGATGACGAGGGTCATGAACCCCGCACCCGCGCCTCCCGGGACCGCCTGGATGAACATGAACACGAACAGGGACGTCGTTGCCCGGTGGGACAAGCTCTCGAGCAACGCGTTCGTCGCGCCCGTGTTCGCGCCGATCGAACTTTGCTGGAACAGGAGGCTACCGAACCCTTCGAACCGCGTCTCCTGTCCGATCGGCACGCCGCCGCCGAGGAGCGCGAACCCGAAGAGCAGGAAGAAAGAGGCCAAGATGACCGCGAGGAACGCGAGGCCGCGACCGCGGCCGAGCACTTTCCCGTAGGCCATGGGGAACGAGAGCGGCACCGCCAGGAGGAAGATGACCTCGAGCAGGTTCGTGACGCCGTTGGGGTTCTCGAACGGATGGGCCGAGTTCGCGCCGAAGAACCCGCCGCCGTTTTGGCCGAACATCTTGATCGATTCCCAGGAGGCCACGGGCCCGATCGGGACGCTCTGGGACGCCCCTTCGAACGATCCGGTCGTCAGGAGGCCGTTCAAGGTCTGCGGGACCCCTTGGGAGTTGAGGAGGATCGCGACGACGACGGACACGGGCAAAAGGATCGTGAGGACGACCCGTGTCAGGTCCGCGTAGAAGTTGCCGATCTTCCCCGTGGATGTCGGCAGGGCGCGGATGAACGCGATGCCGGCGGCGATCGCGGTCCCCGGTGCGATGAACATCGGGACCATCAGGCTGAGCTGGGAGAACAGGGAGAGGGATGCCTCGCCGGCGTAGTGTTGCAGGTCCGTGTTCGTCGCGAACGAGGTCGCGGTGTGGAAGGCCAGGTCGGGGCTCGTGCCGGGGACGCCGGTCGGGTTCAGCGGGAGGACGCCCTGCGCGAGCAGCACGACGAAGGAGAAGAGCCCGACGAGGGCGTTCATCGACAGTAGCGCGAAGAGGTATTCTTTCCACGTCATCGAGCGCGTGGGATCAATGCCCATGATCCGGAACACCGGGCGCTCGATCCGGGACAGGAACGCCTCGAACATCCGCGGACGGCCCGTGATGAGGCGGGTCAGGTAGCCGCCGAGGAAGTACGCCAAGATCAGGGCCCAGGCGATCACGAGGACGAACTGAGAGGCCTCCGCGATCATCGCGCCCACCCCGCGAGGCGAGCGGTTCCGACCCCCGAACGATGGCCCGACCTAGTCGAGCCCCCGGGCCTCGAGGGCTCCGCGGAGGAGTCCCTCCCGCAGAGCCTCGAAGCGACGGTCCGAACCTTCGCCATCCATGAATCCTTCTCCTGGGAAGCGGCCCGATGGATTCCCTGCCGACAACGACCCTTGGGGCGGCCGACGGTGCACCCCCAAGGCCATAATCAATGTTTCGCGTGGATTCCTGCGTGCTGTTGAGGAATCCCTCTCTTGAGCGTCGCGGGTACAGAGCCATAATAAACTTCGGAACCCTGCGCCGTCGGGATGGAGCCGTGGGACGTAACCATCGTCGGCGGCGGGGTCCTCGGGACCTCGATCGCCTACTGGCTCGCCCAGCGGTACGAGGGTCGCATCGCGGTCTTGGAGAAGGAGGTCGATGTCGCCGCGCACACGTCGCGGCGGAACACGGGCGTCGTCCATCGTCCCTTCTACTTGGATCCGGTCGGCCGCAAGGTCTTCGCACGGTGCGCCCAAGTCGCCTACGGTATGTGGAAGGCCTATGCCGCCGCTCGAGGCCTGCCGTGGCTCGAGATCTCCACCTTCGAGGTCGCCCTCCGCGAGGAGGACCAGGCGCGGCTCGAAAAGTACCGGCAATGGGGCCTGGCCAACGGCATGCGCGAGGACGAACTCGAGTTGCTGACCTCCTCCGACGTCCGCCGATACGAGCCGAACGTCCGATGCCACGGAGCGATCTGGTCGAAGACGGACACGGCGGTCGACTACCGCGAGTTCACGCAATCCGTGCGGGACGACGCCGAGGCGGCCGGGGCGAAGTTCCTCCTGGGAAGCGAGGTCGCCTCCGTCGACGTGGCCGGCGACCTGCTCGAGGTCCGCCTCGCCGCGCCCGAGGAGGAGCGCGTCTACATCGATCCGCGGAGGAAGATCTCTGTGCACGTCGGGCGCGGACGGGAAGCGCATCGCACGCGGTTCCTGATCAACTGTGCCGGCGGCAATTCGATCGACATCGCCCATCGCCTCGGCGTGGGACGCGAGTACACGGACCTTCATTTCCGCGGCGAGTACTGGGAGATCGACCCGGCGCACCATTACCTGTCGAGCCGGAACCTTTACACGGTGCCAAGGCACCCGGAGCTTCCGTTCCTCGATCCCCACTGGATCGTCCGCGTCGACGGCCGTCGGGAGATCGGGCCGAACGCCGTCCCCGTCTCAGGGCCGTACACGTACCGCGGCTTCTTCGACAGTCCGAAGGAGCTGTCGAGCAAACTCCTCGAGGTCCCGCTCCGCAACAAGCTCCGGCTCCTCGTGAACCCCGATTTTGTCGCGCTCGCGGCGGAGGAAGGGGCCTCTTCCGTCTCGAAGCGCGTCATGGCGAAGCGGGCGCAGGAATTCCTCCCGTCCCTGCGCGTCCAGTATCTCGTCCGGCCGGGGACCGCGGGCGTCCGCGCGAGCGTCGTCGATCGCAGCGGGAACTTCGTGAAGGAGGCGATCGAGTTGCCGGGCCCACATTCCTACCACATCACGAACTACAATTCGCCGGGGGCGACGGGCGCGCCCGCGTTCGCGGCGTGGACGGTCCAACGCCTCGCGCGCGCGGGCCATCTGGACCACCTGAAGGCCAAGGTCGCGAAGCCCGGCGGACTGTGGGATTTCGAGCACATCACGGAATCGATCGAAGCGCCCGCGGCCTCGTGAGAGGGCCACCGATTGCGGATGACGCAGGACCTCCGCGTTAACCTTAAACAAGGTTGCATTGCCCACCGTGGCGACTCCGTATGGCCATCACCGATTCTAGCCGCAGGCACGGTCACGGGACGGATCCGCTTCGCGTACCAGACGGCCCTCGATCGCGACTCGGCCTGGTAGGATCGCTTCCGATCACTCGTCGTCCTGTCCGACGACCCTCAACTGGCCTCGGATTTCCCCGCCGGGGAAGTCGCCCGGTCCCGAGTTCGGCGGCGCCATGCCGTCGTTCGTGTGGACGTTGACGTAGGCGTTGCCGCTCGTCACATTGTCGACGACATCCGCGAGGCTCGTCCAACCGCAGGCGTTCCCTGCGTCGGGTCCCGTGAAGGAACTGCGGACGAGGACCCCTCGCACCGGCCCGCTCCCTGGAGTTCCCATGAACAACGTGACCCCGACCGGACCCGCGACGCCCGGCGCGCCGCAATGGATGTGCGCCGCGAAGACGTTCGAGATTTTGCTCACGAGGATCAGGTAGTCCACGCTCCCTCCGTCCATCGAGAAGAGCGCGAACCCTCTCGCGGGCGTGTCCCGCGGAGGCGTCTCGAACTTGCCTCGCATGATCGCCAACCAGATCGTGTCCTGATGGCCGCCTCGGTGGTCGCCGTCGTCATGGGCGGCGACCGTGGCGAGGGTCAGACTCAACAGGGCCGCTGCCACACACATTGCCATCGCGATTCGGAGTGCCCGCATGATTCCCCTCCTGGGAGCCGGCACCGCAGACCTACATCATTAACGCTTTGCCCAAATCGGAATCATTCTCAGGAATCGGAATGTTGTTCGGGCCGCCGCAGGGCGCGCAACCGGACCTTCGCGGGCATCCCGGCCGTCCACGCCTTCTCGAAGAACTCCAGGTGCGCCTTCACGAAATCGGGACTGTTCGTCCAGAGGGCGGTCTCGCCGTCGCCACGAATCGTCCGTTCATCCTGGATCAGGAACGCCAGGATCGCTGTCCGATCCACGAGGATGAACCGGGCGCGCTGGTGCTCCACGTGGCGCAGCGGGACCTGCTCCGCGACGCGGGACATGAGGGCCGCGTTCGCCGCGTTGACGTCGGCCGCGATTCGGGATTTGACGCCCCGGCGCATCGCGGACAACAACGCCTCGTTGATCCCGGCCCGATAGGAACGCTGGAGCCCTTTCGTGGTCGTGAACGCGAGGACCTCCTCGTTGGCGCCCGCGACGAACTGCCGAAGGGTCCGATAGATCTGGGCCCGACCTTTGATCACCTGGAGGCGGACGGACGGCGGCTCGCGGGTGCGACCGGAGAGGCGAGGCCACGCCTCGACCAAGGCCTTGCGGACCTCCCCGAGCTCCTCGAGTTCGGAGCGCTTCTCGTCGGCGATCATCTCGAAGACGTCGTTCAAGGCCCGTGCGGCATAGCGGCGCGGTCGGTCGAGCGTCACCTCGACGAGGCCGCGGGCCTCGAGGCTCTCCAGGGCGCGGTAGGTCTGGACCCGGTTCACGCCGCTCACGCGGGCCACCTCGCCCGCGGTGGCGGCACCCGCCCGGGCCAGATTCACGAACACGAGGGCCTCGTACCGGCCGAGGCCAACCCGCTCGAGGGCGTCCGTGGCCTCGCTCAACTTCATGGCCGACAGATGCGAGCCCGCCGGTATTAGCCCATTGTAACATGATTTGTTACAACTCGATGGCCGATCGCTCCCGGGAAGCGCGAGATTTGTTGCAGTCGATGTATCAAAACTACGGAACGGAGCGTACCGTGGGAGGGAGAAGAGGAAGGGAAAAGGGGAAAGAAAAAGACGCTGCCTAACGCCGCCCGCTCAGCGGGTCGACGCGAGGCTCCAGACGGCTCCGGCGAGGAGGAGCAAGCCTGCGAACAGGCCGAGCTGCGTCGCCACGAGCACCACCATCGCCAGTCCGGCGATGGCGGCCACGATGGAGCCGTTCTGCACGTTCTGCTTCGACACGGCGTAGCCGATCAGGCCGAGGACGCCGAAGATGACCAGGTACGCCTGGTTGATCGACGCGGCCACGATCGCGCCTGCCTTCGACGCGTCGAAGACATACGTCAGGATGCCGACGAGCAACGCCACGACGGCACCGAGGAGCACGGGCACCTGGTGCGTCGGGGTGTGCGCGAGTTCACGCCACGATTGCGTGAATCCGGCACCCGACTTCGTGCGGGTCGCTTCCATTGTGCTTTCACCTCCTTGGCCCCGCCCCCCGGTATGAGGGGATATCCCTGTTGGGACGACTTGCGAACCACGGGTTCGACCTGATAAGGATGATGTGACTCCCGCTGTCACGAAAGCTACTACTAGCCCACCTCGACCGCGTGCCCGGACTGGTGCATAGGCATCATTATCAGAAATCGAAATACGCATCCCGATCGAAAATCGGAAGATGAGTATTATCAAAATCCGAAATAAATAAGCCGGGCCCGTAGGCTCGACAGGCTCGGAACGATCTTCAGTCGGGCCCCTTGTGGGTCGGGACTTGGATCATCACGGGAAGCAAGAGCGGAAGGGACACGTTGTGGGCGAGCATCCGATCCTGGGAATCCCGATCCGCGGGTCCGCCGGCGGTCCGCCGAGGCTCCGCATTCTCCGCCATCGCATCTTCGCCGCCGCTCGCGTATCGAAGGGAGAGCCGCAGGGCTTGGATCATCGTCTCCGGGCTGCCGAGGTCCAACATGACTTCGTCGGGTCGGAGTTGGACGCCGATGACCGGCTTGCCGTTCGTGACGAGCCGCTGGATCGCATCCGTGAGTTGCACCTCCCCATCCCGTCCCGGCTCGAGGTCCGACAGGGCGGTGAAGATGTCCTCCGTGAACATGTAGACGGGCATGATGGCATGATTACTCCGGGGCTTCGACGGCTTCTCGACCGCGGATCGAATCTTCAGGATCCCGGGCTCGAGCGGGTCGCCCTCGACGACTCCGTAGTGGTCCGGATGGGGCACGTCCCTCAGGAGGATCGTCGCGGACGCGCCATACTTCCGGTGGGCCTGGGCCAACCGCTCCAGGTAACCGTCTCCCTCGGAGAGGATGAACGTGTCCGCCGCCTGGACCAGGAACGGGCCTTTGATCACGGTGCGGCCTCGGAGGACGGCGTCGCCGAACCCGAGCGGCTCGGTCTGATTCAGGAACACCAGGTTCGAGGCTCGGATTTTCTCGTAGAGATCGGCCATGCTAGAAGGATTCTTCGCCCGTTTCTCCAGAACCTCCAGGAATCCGGAATCGGGGGAAAAGTGGTCTTCGATCGCGCGCTTGCCCCTCCCGACCACGAAGTAGAAGCTCCTCACGCCGGCCGTGTACAGCTGTTCGAAGATCGCCTGGACGAGGGGCTTCAACTGGAGGGCATCGTCCCCGTTGTGGGCGATGATCGGCAGCATCTCCTTCGGGATTTCTTTGGAGAAGGGGAGGAGTCGGGTGCCGATCCCGCCCGCGGTGATCAAGGCGGGATACGACTCGAGGCTGGCCGAAGACGGTGCGTCGGCCGAGCTCGTCGCTATCCGATTTGATAATATGTGCGTATTCTCCACACCCCACGTTTTGGCCTCGTGAACAGGGAGGCGCCTCACGTCAACGCCATGTTTTCAACTTGGATAAAAATTGGAATTCGCGTTGCGCTTTGAGCACATCCGAATACGCGGGGACCAAAGACGACTTCCTCGCTCCCGCGAAGGACGGAAATGATGCAGCGAAGAGATTCCGTCGGAACCTTATTACGCCACGTCGTGTCTCAGTCCAGCTAACGGAAGAGGGGGAAGGATGGACCGCGTGCTCATCACCGGAGGCAATGGCTTCATTGGCAGCCATTTGGCGGAGCAACTCGTCGATCAAGGCGCTCAAGTCACCCTGTTTGACACGCACTTCAATTCCAATACGGCCCATCTGAGCTGCAGAAAAATCCGAGGCGACGTCCGCCACTATTCACGTATCAGGCAGGCCGTCGTCGGACAGGACGCGGTCTTCCACTTCGCCGCCGTCTCTCGAGTCGCCTGGGGGCAGCTGGACCCGTACGCTTGCTGGAAGACGAACCAACTCGGAACGTTGAACGTCCTGGAGGCCTGTCGGAAGGCGAAGTCGAGCCCCGTTCTCTTCTACGCCTCGAGCCGCGAGGTGTACGGGGAGCCGCAGTATTTCCCGGTCGACGAGGCCCACCCCAAGATGCCCCTCTCCATCTACGGCATGACGAAGTTGTGCGCCGAACGAGCGTGCCGTTCCTATGCGGACCCATCTCTCTCCCGCCCGATTAAGTCCGTCATCTTTCGCTTCTCGAACGTGTATGGCAGCGAAAGAGACCTCCCCGAGCGGGTGATCCCGAAATTCATGCGGAAGGCGCTCCAAGGCGAGAACATCACTCTGTATGGCGGCGAGCAGGTCCTCGACTTCACGTTCATCGACGACACGATCCAAGGGATCCTCCGAGCGTATGCCGCGAGCATGGACGGGGGGAAGGATCTCCTCGGTCAGGAATTCCACTTCGTCACCGGACGAGGCGTGTCCGTTTCGGACCTGGCCGGCATGATCGTCGCGTTGACCGATTCGCCGGCACAAATTATCCACGGGTACGCGAACAACTTCGATGTGCGGAAGTTCGTGGGGAATCCGGCAAAGTCCCACAAGTTGCTCGGCTACAAGGCGAAGGTTACCCTGGAGGAAGGGCTGAAACGCCTCCGGGACCGAACGTTGTCATCCGACGTCAAGACGGTAGAGTCCGCAGATAGGACGGCCTCGATCGGGGCCTGAAAAGGCTCGCGGATCCACTCGCTTTCCTGCTCGTCGGCGCTCCTACCGAATTTTGCTGATCTGCCTATAGCTGATGAGCGTGATCCGCCGCTCGGCCAACGTACGGCGTATGCGAGGGTCGCACAGGGTGCGTAGCTCGGCTTCCCGCTCTTCCCGATAGCTTGTGACGTGGCTTTCATCTACATAGCCCGGGTGACAGCTCAGCTCGGAGATGCCGTCCCCGATCTCCGACCCGATAATCTGCTCCAGGTTCTCAACGCTGACTTGCTCCAGGTGCGTCTGACCGTCCCATTGACCGTAAAATTTCGAGACATACCGCACGGGCGAGTGTTCCCGCAGCGGCAGGTCGTGCTCGCGCGCGAGTTCGAGAAAGTGCGGCAGCGCTCCCGGATGCCGATGCACATTGTGGTGCGAGTCGATATGCGTGGGCGGACGTCCCACGAGCGATTCGAACCGTCGGAATTGCCGCTGCAATGACTCGCGGACTCCCTGCGAATCCGCGGAGGCTTTGTCCAATTCGTCGCCGAGGTCCGCGTGCAATCCCAGGCTCAAGTCGGGGAGGCCCGCCGCCATCCGGGCCGCTTCGTCGGCCCCGAGCCCGCCGACCAGCAAGCTCGCGCTCGTCAGAATCCCGCGCAGATGAGCCTCCCGGATGCCGCGATTGACGCCGGAGCTCGCGCCGAAGTCATCTCCGTTCACAATCAGATATTTCATGACGTCACAAGACCCTGGTTCCGGTCAACGCCTCCCTGCCGTTCCGCCTTGGCTCATCAGGGCCCAGGGCGTGGCTCAGGATCTTTGCCGCGGTCTTCTTAGCGTCGAAATAGGCCTCGGCCAGTCTTCGCGCCGCCGCGCAGTGGTGCTCGTAATCGGCGTTGATCGCGTCGAACGCCCGGGCCGCCTCCTCCGGCGTCGTGAAACGGAACATTCCCTCGCCATTCGGGAGGAACTCGCTCGGACCGGTGTCCTGGACCACAACCGGTTTGCCGCTCGCCAAGTAGCACGCCGTCCGGTCGCTCACCCATGCATTCTGAAACTCGATGCAGGAACGCTTGACGCAGCTGAACTCGCCGCGAGACCGCTGGATGTAGGCCTGGTACATCTCGGGGGTCGCGGCCACCTCCCGCGACCGACGGATCCGCCAACCGCGCCTCTCCATTTCCTTTCGCTCCGCCAGGTCTCTCTTGCCCTTCAGAAACAGGGCCAGCTCCAGAGGCTGCGACGTGAGTCGAGGCAGATCCGCGTATTCGAGAAACGCGACGCGTTTCGTGTTCTCATATTGCTCGGCCCCATCCACGATCCAATCGGACGAATCCCAGATGGAGACCGTCGTGAACGCTTCGCATCCTGGGTCGTACCGGTAGGGCCAATCGTCCAAAGAGACGGGCGGCCGAATGGGGATCCAGGTGACGCCGCAATCGGGGATCCTCCCGCCCGGCCGGCCCACGTTCTCGCCGATCGTGAAGTACACGTCATGTCGCGGGACGGCCAGCTGGCCTCGCGTCATCCAGAATTGGAGCAAGCCCGGATCGATATCCACGAGCGCGGTACGTCGAAGACGTGCGAGCAAGGCGGGGCTAATCGCATAGTGGAAGTTCAGCAGTAAGTCCGCCCGATCAAAGACGGCTTCCGCCTCCTCGCGGTTCGCATCGACGTAGCGCGTCGGCAACTCGGAAGGAGGCGTCTCGGCATCCGTTCGGAAGACGAAAAATTTGGCGCCGAGCCCGTATCGTTGCATCCGCTCGCGGAACGTGGCCAACGCCGCGGCGTCCCGATCGGCCCGGCCCGTCGTCCGGAAGCCTTCCAACCAGTAGACGTCGCAACCGAGTTGGCGCAGCCCGAGGACGTATTGGAGGTAGACCCAGAAATGGCCTCCGCCCTCCGCGAAGCCGGCCGTATTGTAGGCGGCGAGGACGACGGTCGGCATCCTCATTCCTTCGGGTCGCCCTCGGAGTCGGCCGGAGGCAAGGGCATGGGAGGCGGGAGGACGGGCTCGAATTGTTGAAACCATTCCTCCACCTCCGCGAGCGCGGCCGCCCCCCACTCCGCCTTGTCCATGACGAGGGCAATCGCGGGCCAGATGATCCGGTTCACGAAGCGAGCGTATTCGGCGGTCTCGAACAGGGCGTTCAAGTTGTCCGGCGTCGGCAGCTCCCACCCGCTTTCCTCCACCGCGTTGCGGTAGAATTCCAGGATGGACGGTCGTCGTTCCGACGGGAAGCGCAGGAGGAAGGTGGAGAGGTCGTAGCTGAACGGGCCGACCCCAACGTAGTCCCAGTCGATCAGGCGCAGGCTCAGACCGTGCGGACCCGGAGTGACGAAGACGTTCTCGGCCCAAAGGTCGCCATGGAGCAACGTCTCGGGTCCTCCCCACTCTTCGACGAGCCGTCGCCGGTCAGGAAACTCCCGACGAAGGGCGTCGAGACGCCGCAGCAGTCGGTTGCGCAAGGATTCGTGAATCGGGCCGGCAGTCCAAGCGTCGAGCGCGTAGATGGCGTCTCGCACATTCGACTCGAAGAAATGGATCCCGAGGTCACCGCCGTGAAGCCGGACCTCTCCCAACAGCGCGTGACCGGCGAACCGAGTGTGGAGTCGGGCGATCTGTTCGACGGACGCCTGGACCGCTTCGGCGCTGGCGTGCCGCGGATCCAGCTCGTGCGGGCCGAGGTCGTCGTACACATGCCAAACGCACGCGCCGTGGGGGTCGGCGACGCTGCCTGCCAACGGCGGCCCCAGGTCGCCCAAACCGACTGCGGGCAGCCATCGTTTGACCGCCAGTTCGATTCGCCCGGCGGTCGCGGGACTCAAGCGTTTGGCGATCAGAGTGCCAGGCTGGCCGTCGACGGCGAATCGGAGGCGGAACACGCGCCGGGTCTCCGGCTTCAACTCGGAGTGGCCGACGAACCGTCCCGTCGCGGACGCACCTCCAAGTAGCTCTTGCACCAAGCCGCGGAGTTCGGGTACGCCTGGCTGCCCATAACCGTCCAGGAGTTGGTCGAGGCCCTCAATCATGGGGCCCATCTCGCGAGGGCAGGATCTCCCGCGTCAAGCGACCACCCATCGGGCTCGGCTTCAGTGAACGCAACCATCTTGGCCCGTCGTAATCAGGATGAGGTTTTGATATAACCGGATGAGGTTTCATTGTGTTTATATGTAGCCGCAACCTCTTGATAAGCGACGACCGTCCGTCAGGCCAATAGATGACTCTCTCCGAAACGACACCGGAGGTTCGGACCCCCCGAACCACGGTCGTGGGGCGTCCCACCGTCCGAGGGAAGTTCCTCTTCCTGGGCGGCGAGAAGTTCTGGGTTCGCGGCATCAGCTATGGGACCTTCTACATGGACGAAAACCGGCAGGAGCGTCTCGTGCCGGACACGGTGGAGAAGGACTTTTCGGAGATGGCGGCACGCGGCTTCAACGTCGTGCGGGTCTACACCGCGCCGCCTCCTTGGCTCTTGGACACGGCCTTGAAACATGGGCTCCGGGTCATGATCGGACTCAACTGGGGCGAGCACATGGCCTTCCTGGACGAGCCGGGCCGGATCGCGGAGATCGAGGAGCGAATCCGGACCTGGATTCGATCGTGCGCGGGCCACCCCGCCGTGTTCTGCTACATCATCGGCAATGAGATCCCCGCGTCGATCGTCCGATGGCACGGACGACGTCGCGTCGAAAAATTCATCGAACGCTTGTACCGGATTGCCAAGGAGGAAGATCCGGATGCTCTCGTCACGTACGTGAATTACCCCTCGACCGAATACCTGCGCCTTCCATTCCTCGACTTTTTCTGCTTCAACGTCTACCTCGAATCCCGGGATTCCTTCGAGGACTACCTCTCGCGGTTGCACAGTCTGAGCGAAGACCGTCCCGTCCTCCTCACGGAGATCGGGCTGGACAGCCTGCGCGGGGGGGAAGAGCGACAGGCGATGATGCTCGAGTCGCAGATCGCGTCGGCGTTTCACCGCGGCTGCGTCGGCGTCATCGTCTTCGCTTGGACGGATGAATGGTACCATGGGAAGTATCGGGTCGAGGATTGGGCGTTCGGCTTGACGACCCGCGAGCGGACGCCGAAGCCCGCCCTTCCGGCCGTGGCGAAAGCCTTCGCAGAGGGGCCTTTCCCCTCCGACCTCCGATGGCCGAAGATCTCGGTCGTCGTGTGCACCTACAACGGTGCCTCGACGATCCGCGACACGTTGGAGGCCTTGCGCGATTTGGACTATCCCTCCTTTGAAGTGATCGTCGTGAACGACGGGTCCACGGACGAGACCCCGCAGATCGCCTCCAACTATCCCTACCGGGTCATCAACGAGGAGAATCAAGGCCTCAGCCGGGCGCGGAACACCGGGATCGCCGCGGCCACGGGAGAGATCGTGGCCTTCATCGACGACGACGCATACCCGGACCCTCACTGGTTGCGGTTTCTCGCCCTCTCCTTCATCGAGGGGAAATTCGCCGCCGTGGGTGGGCCGAACCTCGCCCCGATGAGGGATGGATGGAGGGCCGACGCGATTGCGAACGCGCCAGGCGGGCCGAACGCGGTCCTGATTTCCGATCGAACCGCGGAGCACATCCCGGGTTGCAACATGGCGTTCCGGAAGGAAGCCCTCGAAGCCGTCGGCGGATTTGACCCGCGGTTCCGAACCGCGGGCGACGACGTCGACCTCTGTTGGCGGCTCCGGGACCGAGGTGACGTCATCGGGTATTCCGCCGCCGCGGTCGTCTGGCACCATCGTCGTCGATCCCTCCGGGCGTATTGGAAGCAGCAAGTCGGCTACGGAAAGGCGGAAGCGTTGCTGGAGAAAAAATGGCCTTCGCGGTACGATTCCCTCGGGCGCTTGAGCTGGCTCGGCCGGATCTATGGTCGGGGCGTGGCCCGCGATCTCTCTTCGCTCGGCGGACGCGTCTACCAAGGCGTCTGGGGCACCGCGCCGTTCCAATCGCTGTACCAATCGTCCTACTCCCGTTGGTCCTGGGCGCTGATGCCCGAGTGGTACCTGCTCGTCGCGATCGTTGGCGCAATGTTCCTGCTCAGCCTCGGCTGGGTCGCCTCCTGGCTCCTGGGGCCCGTCCTGATCTTTACCATCGTGCTTCCGGTCGCACAGGCGGCGATCTCTGCCGCCCGGTCGCAAGTCGGTAGTTTCCGAGCGCGGAGCCGGAGGGCTCTCCCCGCCATCCGGATGGTCGTCCTGTTACTGCACCTGTCCCAGCCGATGGCCCGACTGGTCGGCCGGATCCGGGGCGGCTTGACTCCCTGGCGGAGGCGAGGCCCGAAGACCCGACGGCGGTTTTGGCCCATCCGCATGATCTACTGGCGTGAGGAGCGAGAACCGCCGGAGGACACCTTGAGGGCGCTGCTGAAGGACCTCCAAGGGGCGGGCGCGACCGTGAGGGCCGGCGGGGAATTCGATTCCTGGGATCTGGAAGTCCGCGGAGGACCCTTCGGTCGGAGCCGGTTGCTCCTTGCCGTGGAGGACCACGCCCCGCGAAAGCAGATGTTGCGCTTCCGGATTTCTCCGGAGGTTTCGTGGTCTGCCATCGGCCTCTGCGCTGTGTTCGTCGGCCTCGCCCTCGGAGCCTTTCGGTCCGGGGTGTGGGTATCGAGCCTCGCGGCGGCCTTTCTCGCGGCTTGGGTCGCCGCACGGACATGGGCCGACACCGGTTTTTCCGGAGGCATCTTGCGAGAATGGATCCGACGGTTCGGAGCCACCGAGACCGTTCCTCCAACCGGAGATCCGAGCGACGAAATCGAAACGGCCTCGGAGCCTTCTCGGCGGACGGAGACCCGCGAGGAGGGGATCGAGTGACGGCTCCCGATCCGCGGCGGGAGGAAGAGGCGAGGCGAAAGATCCCCCGACGCGTCCCCCCCGACGAAAATCGCGGAGCGGAGGACGAATCGTACTCCCGGCTTCTTGCGGAGCTGGACGCCACGGACCGCAAGTACGCTCGGTTGCTCGACCAGCTGAAGCTACTGGACGACAAGAGAAAGATGCGCGGGCAGCGCGCGATTCCGGGCCGGGGAATCTCCGTCCCGCCGTCGGAGGCCGAGCACGATCAGGGTCCCACGGTCCAGGTGAAGCGCGGCCGGCACGTCGCCACGATCGCGGCCGTCCTTCTCACGGCGCTTTCCATTTCGTATTTCGTGCTCAAGTCCCTCTCCTCCGTCCTCCGCTTCGACATTCCCGGCCTCCCGGTCCTCCGAGACCTAGGACAGCGGTTCCTTCCCGCTCCTCTTCTCCCGTTGCTTCCGGTCCTGGCCCCCGCTCTCGCGTGGTTGGGTTGGGGGCTCGTCGTCGCTCGTCATCGATGGCGCAGTCGGGAACTCCGTCGAGCCGAAGAGCCCACACCGGCCGGGACGAACCCTCCGATGGCTCCGCATCGCCCCGGGATGACCCGAAGGCTGCTCCGAGAGATGCGCCCGTATGTCCCCGCCATCGCGATGCTATTCCTCGTGTCCCTCGCGGCGGTCCCGTTGACCCTGATCACGCCTCTGCCGATCAAACTCATCCTGGACAACGTGATCCTGTCGCAGCCGCTCCCGGGCTACCTCGGTTTCCTGAGCCGCGATCCCTCCGCGGTCCCGACGGGCACGGTGGTCGCCCTCGCACTCGGCATCCTCGTCGCGGGGACGATCCTGACCTATCTGCAAAATCTTGCGAACATCTGGTTGACGAACCGAGTCGGGAACCGGATGACCCTCGACATGCGGGTCCGACTGTTCCGCCAGCTGCAACGCCTCTCAACCGCGTACCACGACACGAAGGGGACGATCGACTCGACGTACCGCATTCAGAACGACGCCACCTCGCTCCGCTCCCTCTCCGCGGACGGCCTCATCCCGCTCATCGCGGCCCTCCTGACGCTCGGGGGGATGATCGTGGTCATGGCGAGCCTCGACTGGCAGCTCGCGTTGATCGCCCTGGTCGTGACCCCGTTCATGTTCCTTCTGACGCTCTTCTATCGGCGACGGATGCGCGCCGCCTGGAGGAAGGTGAAAACGTCGGAGAGCGCGGCGATGTCCGCCGCCCAGGAGTCGTTGAGCGCGTCGCGGGTCGTGAAGGTCTTCGGCCAGGAGGAGCGGGAAAACGAGCAATTCCGCTCCCGTTACACGGAGACCGCGTCGGCCGCTCTCAAGGTCGTCGTCGAAGGGGGCATCTACAGCTTGGTCATCGGCGTGGTGACGGCCCTAGGCCTGGCCGCGGTCCTGTTCCTCGGCATCCAACATGTGCAAGCGGGCGCCCTCAGCCCCGGCGGGCTCCTCATGATCAACTACTACCTGACCCAGCTTTACTCGCCCCTGAAGGACGTGGGGAAGAAGGTCCTCGACATCCAAATGTCCATGGCGGGGATGGAACGGTTCCTCGAGATCTTGGACGAAAAAGTCGATGTCCCGGAGAAGGTCGATGCGCGGCCGCTCGTCCGGGCCTCGGGCAACGTCGCGTTCCAGGACGTCTCCTTCGGCTACGACGAAAATCGTCTCGTCTTGCGTCATATGTCGTTCGAACTCCCGACGGGCACGTGCGTCGGTGTGATCGGCCCCACCGGGTCCGGAAAGACGACCCTCGCGAACCTGCTCGTGCGGTTCTTCGACCCGACCGAAGGAGCGATCACCCTCGATGGGACCGACCTCCGGGACTACAAGGTCGCGGACCTCCGGAACCAGTTCGCCGTGGTCCTCCAGGACACCTTGCTCTTCTCGACGACGATCGCGGAGAACATCCGCTTCGCAAGGCCGGACGCGACGGATCGCGAGATCGTTGCGGCCGCGAAGTTGGCCAGCGCCCACGACTTCATCCAGGGCCTTCCGGAGGGTTACGAAACCCAGGTGGGCGAGCGGGCGATGAAACTGTCGGGAGGGGAGCGTCAGCGCATTTCCCTGGCCCGCGCCTTCCTGAAAAACGCGCCCATCCTGATCCTCGATGAGCCGACCAGCGCGCTCGATCTGCAGACGGAGGCCTCCATCATCGATGCCCTTCATCGGCTCGTGAAGGGCCGGACGACCTTGATGATCGCGCATCGACCGAGCACCCTGAGGGCGTGTGACTCGCTCCTCCTCTTGGAGCCCAACGGGAACAGCCGGATGACCCGCGAGGTTGGGTCAAGCCTTCTTCGCATGGCCTCGGTCGGCGTGGAAGGATCGGGGGTTGGGCTCGTCGATGAGGGAGCCCATTGAAGTCGGATGGGCGGGACCCTGGCCTCCCGAGCCTGGATCGACTTACGGCCGGGCTCGCGACGGCGCTTCGGCCCGATGGCTCGGCGGAAGGCGTGACCGTCCTCGCGCGAGAGAGGAACCGCGACGAGAGTACGTTCCCGACGGAAATCGTAACGTGCCGGGTGGGCAGGAACCGTAGCCCGCTGCGTCTCTTCATCAAGTACGGCACGAGTCGCTTCAATCGAGCCTTCGGTCATCGAGGCGACGTGGCGTTCGAGGCTCGTGTCTATCGAGATGTCCTGCAGCCCCTCCGAATGTCGACGCCCACGTTCTACGGCCTCTACGAAACTGGAACCCCGGGCGTCGCGTGGTTGATCATCGAATATGTGAAAGGCGGCATCCGGACCAGCCAGTGCCCCGATCCGAAGGCGATGATTCAGGCGGCGCGATGGATCGGGAGGTTCCACGCCGCGAACGAGCGACGCCCCCGCAGTCGAAGCCTGGCATTCCTCCGAAGATACGACGAAGCCTACTACCGCGGGTGGCCGCAGCGCACGGAACGAGCGTGCGCCCCCTACCGGACCGTGTTCCCGTGGGTGGCACCGATGTGCCGAGAATTCCGACGTCGGATTCCCACGCTCGTCGAAGCGCCGCATACCGTGATCCACGGGGAATACTTCGGCGCAAACATCCTCTACCAGAACGGGACGAGCCGGCCTTTGGACTGGCAATCGACTGCGGTCGCCCCCGGCGAGATCGATCTCGTTTCGTTGACGCATTCCTTCCCCCCGCCGGTCCAAGAGCGATGCGAACGCGAATACACGAAATCGCGATGGCCGGGAGGAACCCCGGAAACCTTCGATGAAATCGTCGCCGCGGCCCGACTCTACGTGGACTTCCGCTGGCTCGGCGACCCGAAACGGATCGTGCTGCCAATTGGGCGGAGGGGAAATCGGCTCCTACGGAAGCGGGCGAGGAGGTTCCTGAAGGATCTTCATGACGCCGAAAACACCCTCGCCGTCGATTCCATTCCGGTCAGCGCGGGGACGGGGGATGGTCGCCGTTCGGACGAACCCATCCGAGCGCGCCGAGGCCCTCGTCGAGCATGATCGCACTCCACTCCGGGATTGGAGGCTTGCGGCCGTACCGGTCGCGGTGTGCCCGGTGCAAACATTCCGCGGCCTTGTAGAACGAGAGATGACTCAGGGCCTTCGGCGGGCCCGCAGCCACGTATGCGCGGAGGAACTCTTCGATGGCGCGGTCGTGAATCCGGAGCGATCCCTGCTTCTTGAGCCCAAGGCGCTCGAGCGACACGATGAACCACGCGAGGTCGCGAGCCGGGTCGGCGAGATCGTGCTCGTCGAGGTCGATCCCCACCATGCGAGATCCGCTCAGCATCACGTGTTCCGGCATGTAACTCCCATGCCCCGCTCGCGGCTCGAACCCGCCGAGCGCCGCC
>Ga0209268_1000414_pt1 | contig 23179 bp, 22 predicted proteins | sample GraSoiAngelo_143_FD_185900 | JGI IMG/M metagenome (GOLD analysis project Ga0209268, IMG submission 185900) | Grasslands soil microbial communities from the Angelo Coastal Reserve, California, USA - 14_1009_02_30cm (SPAdes) (version 2) | ecosystem: Environmental > Terrestrial > Soil > Grasslands ... | reverse complement strand
CGCGACGATCTTCACCGCCGGCCACTCGCGGCGCAGCCGGCCGATCGTCTGCAGCCCACCCTGCCCGGGCATGAAGATGTCCACGATCACGACATCGGCGGCATGCCGCTCGTACGCGCGGACCCCTGCGTCGCCGTCAGCGGCCTGTCGGACTTCATGACCGGCGTGCTCCAGATGCTTCGTCAGGGCTTGGCGGAGCGTGACGTCGTCGTCGATGATCAGCAGGCGGGCCATGTCACTCGTGCGGTGGGCTCAAGCGCTCGGCGGTTCGTTCCTTTGCCAACAGCCGTTCGGCGAAGTCCATACGCTCCTCGAGCTCGCCGAGCCTGCGCTGCATGTCGTCGAGCGCCTGCGTGACGCGCGCGAAGTCGGGGTCGGTGAGAGTCCGTCTGGCGCTCTTGTCCGTGCTTCCGATCAGCCGTCGCACCACGACTTGCGCGCATGCGACCACGCAGATGACGAACGCGGTGCCGATGGCCCAGCTCGGAATGATCCACACGGTCCACCCCCCCTGCGCGGCGAAGAGGCGCCGGTCGGAATCGAACCGACGAATAGAGGTTTTGCAGACCTCTGCCTTACCACTTGGCTACGGCGCCAACTAATTGCTGCGACTGGAACTTAAGTTGGGGCTAATTGTTACAGAAGGGTCCGACTTTGCCGGAACTGTGCCGCAAGCCGATCCGGCCGACGCGGTCGCTACGGCAAAAATGTCGAGTGGATGGAAAAGGTCAGCGACGAGCAATACCGCCGATGATCCTCAGTCATCCGAATGATTACGATAACCGCCCTTTTTCATCCAGCTCGGCACTGACGGCGTCGGCACCGGCTTGGGAGCGACTCGCCGGGCCGGAGTCGACGCCGGAATCGAGGTAGGGACTTTGGAACTCGCCGGATAGCTCGCCGGATTTTTGAGAACGCTATCGAGATTCCCGACCTTCATCGGATGCTGCTGCACCATGGCCGCCACGGCGGCGGCGAGTTGATCGATTTCCCGCGATCCGATACGACGTAATTGCTGCCAAATCGCCGATCGACCCAACTGCTGGAAATCTTCGCGCACGAAGATCAGATTGTCGCCGGTATGAAAACGTTCCCACAGGGTGACATCCCTCTCCAGCGCCGCCAGCGACAGATAAATGACGAGAGCTGAAAAACGATCGATCTCTTGGCCGTAGTCTTGCCCGCTACGTTCGGGATGTTGGTAGGCACGGTGGCCGATTTCCGTGGCGTGGCGGCCGCTTAACGCCGGCACCCACATGCCGTCGTAGTCCACCAACTGGATCGATCCGCCGCGCACCAGGATATTACCGTGCTGTAAATCGCCGTGCGCAACCTGCGCGGCTTCGAGGTGGCGAACGAGTATCGCCCATTTTGCCCGCAATGCCGCGAGTACGGCCGGATAGCCTAGATTCTTCTCGATGTGACTGTGCAGAAGGTCGCCCTTGGCCCATTGCATTTTGACGATCGGGAACCAGCTGGCGCGAATTTGAATGCCCTGCTTGAGAAACTGAAAATTGACATCATAGGGCAGGCGCACCTTGCGAAGATGTTTGGAGATCGCCTCATAACGTTCGGCATGGTCGCTGATCGGGCGCAGGAAGCAGCGAATTGCCCAGGTCTTCTTGAATGTCAAAAGCCCGCCCGGTTCGTTGGCCTTGTAGACCACGGCGTTGCCGCCGGTGGCCGGCTTGGGCATACCGAACCGATCGAGCTCGAGGGTGACCGCTTTTAATCCTCGGTCGGCAAAAGCATTGGGCGGGTGCTGAACCGCCTCATGGTATTCAGTCAGGTCTGGCCATGCACGCATCGCTAGCTCTCCTTCGCTTCAACCCGTGAATCGTGATGAATGATACGGACAAGGGTGAAGTCGTCGTTGCGCAATCCATTTTTGCGGCCGTAGGCGACAATCGCGGCAAAGCTCTCAGGCGTACCGAGCTTCCGGTAAAGCCAGTTCCATAATGGTCGCCCCTCTTCATGCCGTTTAAGCAGCCAGGCGGCCATCGCATCCGTGGCGAGCAGCAGCATGTCTCCATCGCGGAGGCTGCCCTTGCTGACTTGTATTCGATCCTTCAGTGATTCGCCGTCCGACCTGGAGCCGATCAGATAAGGGCTCATCGTGAATTGCGAAGATCTCTGCAAGGGAAACGTTTCGACCGCACGCATCCCTTTACCGACGTCATCGACCTGCATAAGGCAACAGTCACCAACGGCCAGCGCCGTCCAACGGTTCTTGTGAGCGTCAATCTCGACACCGAGAAAAGCCGCAAAGGCACCCTGCTCGGCCTTTTCGCTAGCGAACCAGGGGAGAGGTCGGCCCGCTAATCTTCGCCGCCAGAGGCGGCGCGCTGGCTTCAACCGCGCAAAAAACTCTGCCCCGGCGAGCTCACTTCGCACATAGCTCTCGGCCAACAGCACGGCCCATAACTTGGCAAAACTGCTTTCGGTGGCGCCGTCAGCCACCGCCACGCGGATGCCGAGCGGGGTGCAAGTTTGCCGATGCGCCCAGGCATCCTCGTACTCCTCGAGGCTGTTGCCCAGCTTTGGGCAGCAGAAGACCTTGATGTCGCACTCGTTGGCCGCGTGGCGTGCTTCACCGCGGGAGGTGCCCACTGCAGTGGTACTCACCGGAGATGCACATTAGCCGGTCGCGTGCCGATATCGAGAAAATGGATTACGTGCAACGGTTGCGCGTTAAAGATGAATCCTCGCGAGTTTTCCTCGGCCGGCATACCCAGCTCTGTCGCGCGTGCAACCATGAACGGTGTGAGCGTCGATGAGGCTTCAAAGAGCTGTTTGGCATGTTGATCCGGCAGTTTGTTGCCGTTGCCCGGTAATTCGATCGATGGTCCGGGCGTCGACGAAAGATGGATGTTGAAGAGCAGCACCGAACCGTCCTCGCCGCTGACCGCCGTCAATTTACGCGCCTCCGCGACGAGATCTCCATCCGTCGCCTCGCCGTCGGTGATGTTGATGACGATCGGCGGAAATCCGTTCGGATGCTCCTGACACCAAGTCTGGACAATCCGGGTCGCCTCCTTGAGCGCGGCGCACATCGGAGTGCCCCCTTTCCAATATGGATCGAACCAGACTGGAAATTTGACGGTTTGGTCCACCACTCCGCCGGCGCCATCGTCCGATTTCTTTACCCTGTCTTCGATGCGCAACGGCTTATTGGCCAATTCACTGATCGGTACCAAAGAGCGCCCGCTCAGTTCACCGCCGAGCGCTGGTTTACAGCTATCTTCGCTGTAGCCCAGCACACCGACGTGAAAGTAGTCGTAGATGGAGTCCGATTTGGCGCAACGGATGGACAGATTATGAATAAGCTTGTTGAGTATCGTCGCGAGCTCCTCGGCCTTCTTTCTGCCAGCCTCTCCGCCGCCAAACGGGTCTTCCATCGACTCTGACTGGTCCACCAAAAACAAGAAACAACCCGGGTTCTTACGACTGATTTCGGCCTGGTATGCCATGGTTTTCCTCCTTTGCGGCACGATAGGTCCCTTTGGGGACATTCGCAGGGACGAATTGAACACGGCACGCCCACTGCTTGATAGCACCCACAGGGCGAACGCGTCGTGATCCCGATCACCCGCCCTCGGCCGACACCGCGCGGGGCTGCGATTGCCTAACGATCGCAACAGATTGGCTGGCGTTTCCGCTGGCCCTGGCGTTCATGGTCCGTATCGCAGGGGCGGACTGCTGCGCCTAGCCGAAGGACTCCGCATGGGTCCCTGGTGGAGGCGCTGGGGGCGGTGGACAGTCGAACGCATCCGCGCTTACGGTTGGCCCTCGTGGTCGGAGTCATCGCGCTGGCGTGGGCAGCGGTCTTCGTAGACCAGGTCTCCTACACGCACTTCCACCATGACACGCGTCGCGCGGTCCTTTACGCAGCCCGCGACGTCTACGCACGCGTGCGACCACACGCAGTCACCAACAAAACAACGGCCCCGCATGGGGCCGTTGAGTTTGCAGACTCTGCCTTACCACTTGGCTACGGCGCCGGGTAGGGGGATAAGTTCGCCGGGGACAGCGAGTTTCTCAACCCCGCGTGCTGCGGTTTGAAGTATTCGAGGATGGCTGATGCTGTCGTCATGAGCGGGTTTTGGCGCGCCAAGCTCTGCTTGGGCATGAAAGTGGTACAGGTGCAATAGCCAAAATGGATCTTTGTGATAGGCCAGTTCCAACCTACTCTTCGCGATGAACACTGAACGCTGGGCTGTGCGCTACGCGCGCTGGGCATTGGGCGCCGCTTTTCTGTCGGGAATCGCCTCACGCTTCGGCTGGTGGGGAGCGAACAAGGGCTACGGCAACTTCGCGAATTTCGTTCGCTACACGGCGGAGGTGAACGCGTTCATGCCGGCGTTCACGATCCCGTTCCTCGCCTGGGCGGCGACCGTGGCCGAGCTCGGCCTCGGCATCGCCCTGATCACCGGGTTCCAGCCGCGTTGGACCGCGCTCGGCAGCGCGGTGCTGCTGGCCTTGTTCGCCATCGCGATGACGATCTCACTGGGTCTCAGGTCGCCGCTCGATTATTCGGTCTTCTCGGCGTCGGCGTGCGCCCTGTTGCTCTACTCCCGCGAAACCCCGAAAACATGACGACTGTCCCCCTGCCCCAGTCTCGCGTGCGCAGCTCGGACTCGCTTCTCCTCGTCCCCCCCCCGCACGCCGGCAGGTATTCACTTGCGCCAATTGCCAATGCAATTCCATCACGGTTCCACTCCAGCCTTAGGATTGGTGAGACGCTGCAGGAATTCCCGTGTGCCAGTTGGTCCCGTCACGTCAAGGGATACTTGTCCACCGCCCGCCTCCACGACAATGACGAATCGCATAAACCGACAACACTTTCGCTCCGTGTCGATCAAGTGACCGATCTCCGCTAGCAATCCGTCTGTCGCTGTGAACGTCCAGCAGAGGCCATTCGGAATATCAGCTCGCCCGATGGCGCGCGTCACCAATCCTGGCAGAAGTTCGCGACTCCTTGCGTAAAGCTCTTTGGAATTGAGAGAGCAGGCCAACGGAACGTCAGTCATCAATTTCGTATCCCTTAGGCTCATTGAGTTGACGAAGGGTCAGCCGTTAATTCACGATCGGCCGGATCGGTCAGAATGCCGCGAGAATGACCGCGCGGACTTCCACCGTCTCACCAACCGAACGGTCAAGCAGCTCCACGCGGAGTTTGTCGCGTCGCGTCGCCCACTCGAGCACCGGCCCTATGCGATGGCGTGCTGGCTCGTGGTGCGCGAGGCTCAGAGTATATGCGGCACCGGCCCACAGGCGGTCACTCACGCGCATTTCGAGCGAAACGGGATTCATATCGAGCTGCCGCACGCCGGCGCGGCCTAGGGGTATGTACCACTCAAGCGTTCCAGAAAGCTCGAGCCGTCCGGTGGCGAACGACGGTACGACGTATGTCTGCAGGTATTGGCTCTCCGATGCGTCAGCATAGGCAACGGCCACCAGCACGCTTTGATCGCTCCAGTTTATTTGCGTGAAAGAGCCGGCAATAAGCTCGTGATACTCGGTCTCAGGATTCTGGACAATCGCGACGAAGCCGCCGACCGATCCAAGCCCGCGCGCTGCGTACAGCACTGACGCGCTGCCCGATGCGTAGCGGGCGAACACAAAGTTCGACGTTCGCAGCTGCGGGCCCGCCCGTCGGGCCTGCTGGGCGATCGCGGCGGACGCGAGAATGGATGTCGTAACGATCATCCCAAGCATGCGTCGGATGGTCGACGATTCAACTGTTTTCGTCACGGCGCAACAGGTGACGCCTGTAGAGAGACACTCAGTGTAGTGTCGTGATCACATAGAAAGACGGCGAGGAATCGAGCGGGCCGCTGCCCGCTCGCGTTGGCGGAAATGATATGGATGCCGCCGGGTGCTTCGTAAAAACTTCCGCCAGCTTCGTAGACTGCCTCAGGTTCACCGCGTACTTGTGTCCTCAGCATGCCAGCGGTCACGTAGACAATGACCGGACAGGGATGACTGTGCGGTCGTGAGGATTCGCCCGGCCCATAGGTCACCTCGACTACTTTCGCCTTGAGCGAGCCGAAATTCGCAAGCGGCACCGTCGCCGAAAGCGCTAGACGCGACCCTGTGGGAGGTTTTGCGGGGACCGAGGTATGACAGGCGATTCCGAGTAGCAGCACAAGCGCATGAAGCCTTCTCGTCATGGAGCCCTCCGGCTGCATGGTAGCCGGAGGAATCGGTCCCTCACAATGAGCCATTTACTCTACGGGGACTGGACCACTTGCTCACTTCTCACTAAAGCGGGACTCCAGACCACGAGTACTCCATACGCCGCGCCGTCCAGGAGGCAACCGCAGCGCCATGCAATCGGTCAATAAGGTGAAGACTCATGTCCATTCCCGCCGAGACGCCCGCCGACGTAACGATATGACCTTGATCGATGTATCGTTTTCCCGAGATAAACGTGACCCCGGGATACTCTGCCCGCATCCAATCCATCCATCGCCAGTGAGTGGTCGCCCGACGATTCGGCAGCAAGCCCGCTTCGGCCAAGAACACGACGCCCGTGCAAACGCTAGCCAGGATCTGGGTCTTCTCATTCTGGGCACGTATCCAACTGATTACGCGTTGATTGTGACGCTCACGACGAGCACCGGGGCCACCAGGCAAAACGAGGATATCCAGAGGCTCGTGGTTATCGATGGTGGAGTTTGGCGTCAGCAATAACCCGCCTCGGCATTTCACCGTTCGTTGCTCGTCGCCGATAACAAGAACATCAAACAGGCGGGCGTTGTCGTCATGCTCACCAGCGGGGCGTGCCGTCGCAAACACCTCGAACGGGCCACAGAGATCCAGTGCCTCAACATCGTCGAAGGCGAAAACTCCTACCGTGGTCACTTCCACAAGAATACGAGCACGTTCGCACACTGACGTAAGAATGCCTCGTCCGCGGGTGTGAATGCGTTGATGCGATCGCTTGCGACGTCAATCGTCCCAATTATCTCGCCGGCCGCTCCGCACACCGGGAAAATGGCTTCGGCGCGGGTGGATCCGAACGTCGTCAAGTACCGCGAGTCGTTGCGGACGTCTTGCACAATCAGTGGCGCACGTTGCGCGACAGCCGCGCCACTAAGTCCCTGTGCGAGGGTGAATGTCGGATGCTGCGGAGCGGTCGGGCCGGTCCACCCGATGGCGGTGATGTGTGAAGGCGTGACGTCATACAAACCCACCCACCGATATTCGCGCGCCGCTCGTATCACCTCGGCAGCGATGCGAGCGCGTACAGCACGGTCCGCCGGCAAACCGTTGAGCGCCCCGAGCTGTTCGAACGGGTTGTTCACATTTTGCTGGCGTAGCGGCCGGCGCGCACGGCCTTGAGTGCTTCTGCCAAACGCTGCATACCGGCACGAATCTGGTTGGGGTCGAAGCCGCCGAAGCTCAAGAGCAGGCCCGCTCGCGGCCGGTACTTGATGGCGAAGCGTGAAATTGGCGTGACCTCGACATCGTGCTCCGCCGCGGCACGCGCGACTGCGTTCTCCTCCAGTCCCGCGGCCAGCCATCCCACACATTGCAATCCCGCACCGCTGGGTACCACGTCGAGCAATCCGGCGAGATGCCGCTGGGCTTCGGTGAGAAATACTCGATGGCGCTCTTCGTAGAGATTGCGCATGCGGCGCAGGTGTCGTTCGAAATAGCCGGCGGCGATAAACTCCGCCAAGACAGCTTGCTCGAGGACGGGACTGTGCACATCGAGAACTGAGCGGGCCGCTTTGAAGCTGTCAACGAGGTCCAGCGGCAGGACGGCGTACCCTAATCGCAGACCAGGGAAAAGCGTCTTACTGAAGGTCCCTAGGTATATCACACGATCGTCATGATCCAGCCCCTGGAGCGCAGGAATCGGGCGGCTCGAATAGCGGAATTCGCTGTCGTAATCATCCTCAAGTACCCACGCACGAAAGCGACGCGCAGCACGCAATAATTCGAGACGTCGCGCCAGGGTCATCGTGACGCCGAGCGGGTACTGATGCGACGGCGTCACAGCGACGAGTCGAGGCGCGGATTTCCGGAGCTCCCCAAACCGAACGTCGAGTCCCTCCGCGTCAACAGGAATCGGAATAATGCGTGCACCGGCTGCCATCAACGCGCTGTGCGTACCCGGATACACAGGATCCTCCACCCAGGCAGCGTCACCCGGATCGAGCAGCACCTGCGCTGCGACAAACAGTCCCTGTTGTGAGCCCGATGTGACGACCACTTGTTGTGCGGCACAGCGCACCCCACGGGACAGGGCCAGGTACTCCGCGATCGCTTTGCGTAACGGCGCGTAACCCGCGAATTCTCCATAACCGAGTAGTTGGTGGCCGAGATGCCGTCCGACGCGAGCGGCGAGCCGCCACCAAAGGTCCAGGGGAACGTGATCGAGCGCCGGCCATCCGGGGCGGAAGGGTCGGAGGGTCGTGGAACCGGAACCGACACGCGCTTTCGCAAGCGAGCGGCCACGGCGAGAGATCTGGGGGCGGCGGTGCGCCACGCCATTACCGCGGTTGATGCCGGGAGGTGCCGCGATCTGGATGAGGTTGTCGGGCAGCGCACGGGCCACGACTGTTCCCGATCCAACACGGGCCTCCGCATACCCCTCGGCCACGAGCTGGCCGAAGACCCCGGCCACCGTGTTGCGGGATACCGCCAGATCCTTCGCGAGAGACCGTGTGGATGGCAGCCGCTTTCCCGACTGCAAGCGACCCCCCAAGATCGCGGCACGGAGGCCCTCGTACAGCTGCCGTTGCAGCGTCGTCCCGGAGCGGCCATCGAGCGAGACAACGACCGGAACGCCGCCAGACCGTTTGGCCATTAAAGTGGCTCCATCGCTCTACTCAAAATGTCACTTGCTGTGGTGCCATTCTACGAGTTAGCAATCTCTCATGGAGTCCGCATCCAGGCAACCTCGCGCGCGGTTGCAGCGGCACCCCGAACGGGCTGTGCCCGAGGAAGCGGCGGCGTTTCTCGCTGCCGGGCTGGTCGCGCATGTTGCCTTTGTGCAGAACGGCCAGCCGTTCGTGATCCCGATGGCATACCACTATGACGTCGCGGCGCCACGCATGTTGTATTTGCATGGGAGTCCCGGCAGCCGCTTGCTGCACCATTTGGGCGGGGGCGCGCCTGTCGCCATCGGGGTGACGCTCGTTGACGGACTCGTTTATTCGCGCACGGCGCTCTATCACTCGGTGAACTACCGCAGCGTGGTGTGCTTCGCGCGCGGCGCTCCGCGACTCGATCGTTCACAGACCACTGCAGTGCTCGAGGCGATGATCGCGCGATACTTCCCAGGCCGGCGTGCCGGCCGGGACTATGACGAACCGCTGCCGCGGGATATCGATGGGACGAGTGTCATCGCGCTCGAGATCGACGAGTGGAGCGCGAAGGCACGGCGCGGCGGCCCGACAGGACCACGCGACAACCAACCAGATGCGCCTGGCACCGCGGGCGTCATAGACCTCCGTTGTCCGTAAGCGTGCGGCGTGCGAAGTGTTCCGACGCGGCAACGATCGCGCGCGCGCTCCGCATTGCATTCGCCGAGTTCGAGCACCTCTACACGCCAGCGGCATTCGCCGCGACGTGTCCCGGGAGTGAAGAGATCGAGCAGCGAATCCGCGAAGGCCCCGTGTGGATCGCACTGCGTGACGAAGGCATTATCGGCACGGTGTCCGCCGACGCGCGCGGAAGGACCTTGTATATCCGCGGGATGGCTGTCGTACCGGGAGCGCGGGGACTCGGATGGGCCGGCGTCCTGCTCGATCAGATCGAATGTTATGCTCGGGCGGCTGGTTTTCCGATGCTCGAGCTCCGCACCACCCCATTTCTCACCACGGCAATCGCGCTGTACGAGCGCGCGGGGTTCCGCCGCACCGATACTGGGCCGCCCGATCACTTTGGAACGCCGACATTCACCATGACGAAAAACTTGGAGAACCGAGCGATGCCGACCACTAAATCCCACTTCTCTCTCGTGGCCGAAACTGCACCGCCCGAACCAGAGATCGCACACCAGCACTTCATCTCGAAGCTTGAGTTGGAAACGGATCCGTCCGACGTGCATTTCGACATGGAGCGGGGCGCGAACGGGTTCGTAGTCGTCGATGCGCGATCGGTCGAGGCGTACGCGCGGCGTCACATTCCCGGCGCCATCAACCTTCCCAGTCGCTCGATCAATGCCGAGTCCGCCGCTGTGCTGCCCAAGGACAAGGTGGTCGTCACCTACTGCTGGGGTCCCGGCTGTAACGCTTCCACCAAGGCCGCGGCCCGTCTGAGTAAGCTCGGGTTTCGCGTCAAAGAGCTCATTGGCGGGATCGAGTATTGGGAGAAGGAGGGCTACGCCGTCGAAGGGACGCAGCCGCCGGATGAGCGGCTTCATGGCTGACGGGTCCTTCACCGGTTTATCCGATCGGGCTGATCATGTGAGGGCAGCGCGGCCCACAGCGACTGCCGTAGTCCATCCGCTCGTACCACCAGCCGCGGTCAATGCACCTGTGTGCGAGCCGATTTACCAGAGCTCGGCGTGGAGCTTCGACAGTCTCGCGCAAGCGGAAGCAGTCTTCAGTGGCGTCGCAGTCGGCATCCCGCATCGCGCCTATGGTTCGCCCAACCATCGATTGCTGGAGAGTCTGCTCGCCGAGCTCGAGCAGGCGGAATCATGTGTGACCACAGCGGGTGGGATGTCCGCGCTTGCTGCTGTGTTCTGGACTTTGCTCGAGCCTGGCGCTCGGGTCATCGCCAGCCACGATCTCTTTGGGGTGACGGCGGCGCTGTTAGGCGATATGCAGCGCTGGGGCGTCACCACGACATATGTGGATGCCACCGACGTGGGCGTCGTCGCCGACGCGCTCAGGCAGTCGGCGCGCCTGGTTCTTATCGAGTCGATCTCCAACCCGCGGATGCGCGTTCCCGATATTGAGAGACTCGCAAGACTCGCGCACGACCATGGCGCGCTCCTCATCGTCGACAACACGCTCGCCGGACCCTACCACTGCAGGCCAATCACGTTTGGCGCTGACATGGTCGTAGAAGCCGCCACCAAGGCGTTGGCGGGTCATCATGACGTCGTCCTCGGCGCCATCGCGGCTAGACAAGAGATCATCACGCCCATGCGTTCGCTCATAGAACGTGCCGGACTCGGGCCGGGAGCGTTTGACGTCTGGCTGGCGCGCCGCGGGACGATGAGCTATGCGCTGCGCCAGGAACGCGCCAGCGCGAATGCGGCGCAACTCGCCGACTGGCTCGCTGCACGGGATGCGATACAGGCCGTGCATTATCCCGGACGAACCGACCATCCCGATCATGAGGTGGCGCGTCGCATGCTCACCAGTGGCTACGGCTCGATGCTGTCGCTTGAAATCGATACCTCGCACCTCGATGTGGATACCTTCCTCGCGGCCCTCGAGCACATTCGACTGGTTCACAGTCTGGGCGGGGCCGCGACGTCGCTATCCCATGCCGTCACGATGACACATCGATGTGCGGGCGAGGACCGACGACGCGAGCTCGGCCTGCACTGGGGCTTTTTTCGGATGTCCGTCGGCATCGAATCGATCGCCGATGTGATATCGGAGCTCGAGCGCGCGTTGCATGACGCGGCCAGCACCGAGCGTTAGCATGCCGCAGTGAATGACAAGCGTCGAGATTTTCACGACATTCCGCCCCTATCGGTTCAATCCCGTGCGGGGGACGGCATTCATGGAGCTCGAGCTGTGAGGTTATTGGCCTTCGGAGTCATCTATTTCGTCTGGGGATCCACGTTTCTTGCGATTCGCATTGGCGTGCTCGAGGTTCCGCCGCTGCTGTTCGCGGCGCTGCGGTTCTTTGTGGCTGGCCTCTTGCTGTTTGGCTGGATGATCGCGCGACGCGAGCCCATACCGGACAGGCGAGAATGGAGGTCAGTCTTCTTACTTGCTTTTCTGATCTTTCTTGTCGACTACGGACTACTGTTCTGGGCCGAGCAGCGCGTGCCATCGGGCATCGCGGCGGTCATGATGGCTACGATTCCGCTGTTCATGACGCTGTCGGAAATCATGCTACTGCAAACGCAGCGGCTGAGCGCTCGCCTGGCCATAGCGCTCTTGATCGGAGTTGCCGGAGTAGCAGTGCTGGTAAGTCGCTCGTTGAACCTCGGTGGAGCGCCGATCGACCGGGTGGGTGCTGTGGCTCTGATCATTGGAGCGATTAGTTGGTCGGTCGCATCCATACTGACGCGCAAGCTGCCACTGCCATCGTCCAAGGGAATGAGCTCGGGGGCGCAGATGTTGGTCGGAGGAGTGTTGCTGGCGCTCGCGGCGGGTGTGCTGGGAGAGTTCCGGAGTTTTCATCCGGAGAACGTCTCACGCGGTGCATGGCTTGCGTTGCTTTATCTGATCGTCGCCGGTTCGATCATCGGGTTCACGGCCTATGTGTGGCTGCTCCATCATGACTCGCCAACAAAAGTCGGGACCTATGCATATGTGAATCCGGTGGTGGCGGTGCTGATTGGGTATCTCTTCGGCGGTGAATCCCTAGGTCTGCGAACCCTCCTGGGAACGCTGCTGGTGCTGACTGCTGTGGTGGTGATTACGGGCCTGCGGGTGCGCGGCCGCCCGAAGAAAGGTGCGCTCTTCCGCGACCGCAACGAAGTACCGCAGATGACGTAGCTCCATAGCGTTTCAGATCGACCACCTCTCTACGGCGATCACAACTGGTCTCGTGCTCGATGCGCCACAGGAGGTCGTCCAAGCCGTGGTTGGGCTCGCGAACAATCCAAAGGAGTCCTGATGCCCCCGGCCGCCCTGATGCCGATCAACGGCAAGATCTGCTACATCGAGATTCCCGCCCTCGACATCCGGCGCTCGGCGGACTTCTACGCCAAAGTGTTCGGCTGGACGATCCGCAAGCGCGGCGACGGTGCCACGGCGTTCGACGACGCGACGGGCCAGGTGAGCGGCACGTGGGTGCTGGGGCGACCGGCGGCGTCACAACCCGGCCTGCTCGTCTATATCATGGTCGACAGCGTGGCCGCCACGATCGATACCGTCACCGCACAGGGAGGCACACTCGTCCAGCCGATCGGCGCCGACGCACCCGAGGTGACCGCGAGATTCCGGGATCCCGGAGGAAACGTCATCGGCCTGTACCAGGAGCCCGGCCGCTAGACACGCGGTACCAGCCCCGGCCGTGAAAGTGTGCTTGACGGTCACGCGGCCCGGAGGTATCATCGGCTGATGCCGCTGCGTTCCAGTCATTTCTGCTTCATCTTTTTCTTCGCGACCCACTCCACGGGCCGTGACTGGAGACATGCGCGCGACTAGCTGAGCATCGGATCTCCCAGTTCACACCAGCGGCCCGTTTGCGAGAACGGGCCGCTGTTTTTTCGAGAGGCGAGGGAGGCATGACGACTGTCACGGTCGCGATTCAGGGCGAAGCAGGGTCGTTCAGCCATGCAGCGGCACTCCAGGCGCTCGGGCCTGCCATTCGGCTCGTGCCGTGCCCCAGCTTCGAGGATCTGTTCCGGGCGGTCGAGCGGGGGGACGCGGCGCGGGGAACGGTCCCCATCGAGAATTCGCTGGCGGGGTCGGTGCACGAGAACTACGACCTCCTGGGCGCGCACGCGCTCCACGTCGTGGGGGAAACGCAGGTCCGCGTCCGCCACTGTCTCATCGCCCGCCCCGGCACCGAGCGCGCCGCCATCCGCCGGGTGGCGTCGCACCCCGTCGCGCTGGCGCAGTGCCGCAGGTTCTTCACGGAGCACCCTGAGGTCATGCCGGTCCCGGCGTACGACACCGCCGGCAGCGTCCGCGACCTGATGGCGGGTCGCCCCGCGGCCGACGCTCGGCTCGCGGCCGACGCCGCCATCGCGTCCTCGCTCGCCGCCCAGCTGTACGGGGGCACGGTTTTGCAGGAAGGCCTGGAGGACCACGCCGAGAACTACACGCGATTTCTGGTGGTCGCGCGCGATCCCGCGCCGCCCGAGCTCGCCCGCAAGACGTCGCTCGTCTTCACCCTGCCCAACGTCCCCGGCTCGCTCCACCGGGCGCTCGGCGTGTTCGCCACGCGCGGATTGGACCTGACCAAGATCGAGTCCCGCCCGCTGCCGGGGCGGCCGTGGGAGTACGCGTTCTACCTGGATGTGGCGGGGGATCCGCGGGGCGCCGTCGCCGAGGCGCTGGCCGAGCTGCGAGGACTCGCGCGCGACTTACGGATTCTGGGCGCCTACCCCGGGAGCGACATCCCCGTCGCCAAGGGTTAGTTTCCGCCATGGCTCAGAAGCTTCGCAGCCGGACGATCACCGACGGCGTCCAGCGCTCCCCGAACCGCGCCATGCTCCGGGCGGTCGGGTTCGGCGACCGCGATTTCGGCAAGCCCATCGTCGGCGTCGCCAACGCCTACTCGACCATCACGCCGTGCAACCTCGGGCTCGACCTGCTCGCCAAGCGGGCGGAAGCGGCCCTGCGGACCGCCGGCGTCATGCCGCAGACGTTCGGCACGATCACGGTGAGCGACGGCATCTCGATGGGGACTGAAGGGATGAAGTACTCGCTCGTCTCCCGCGAGGTCATCGCCGACTCGATCGAAACCGCGTGCAACGCGCAGTGCATGGACGGCGTGCTCGTGGTCGGCGGGTGCGACAAGAACATGCCGGGCGCCATGATCGCGATCGCCCGCATGGACATCCCGGCCGTATTCGTCTACGGCGGGACGATCAAGCCCGGGCACCACGCGGGGCGCGACCTCACGGTCGTGAGCGTGTTCGAAGCCGTGGGGGAATACGCCGCGGGCCGCATCGATGCCGCCGAGCTCCTGGAGGTGGAGCGCCGGGCCTGCCCGGGCGCGGGGTCGTGTGGCGGGATGTTCACGGCGAACACGATGTCCTCGATCTTCGAGGCCATGGGGATGAGCCTCCCCTACTCATCCACGATGGCCGCCGAAGACGCCGAAAAGGCGGAGAGCGCCGCGCGCTCGGCCACGGTGCTCGTGGACGCGATCTCGCGGGGGCTGCGCCCGCGACAGATCCTGACCCGCAAGGCGTTCGAAAACGCCATCGCCATCACCATGGCCATCGGCGGCTCGACCAACGCCGTGCTGCACCTCCTCGCCATCGCCCACGCTGCGGAGGTGCCGCTCACGCTGGACGACTTCGGAGCCATCCGCGCGCGCGTACCGGTGCTGTGCGACTTGAAGCCGTCAGGACGGTTCGTCACGGTGGATCTTCACCGGGCGGGCGGCGTGCCCCAGGTCATGAAACTCCTGCTCGCGCATGGCGCGCTCCACGGCGAGGCGCTGTCGATCACGGGGCAGACGATCGCCGAGGTGCTGCGAGATGTCCCGGAGACGCCGCGGAAGGATCAAGAGGTGATCCGCCCGTGGGACCGGCCGCTCTACCCTCAGGGGCATCTCGCCGTCCTGCGCGGCAACCTCGCGAGTGACGGGGGCGTGGCGAAGATCACAGGCGTGAAGACGCCGCGAATGACCGGCCCGGCGCGCGTGTTCGACCGCGAGGAGGACTGTCTCGAAGCCATCCTCGCCGGCCATGTCAGGCGTGGGGACGTGCTCGTCATCCGCTACGAAGGGCCGAAAGGCGGGCCGGGGATGCGGGAGATGCTCTCGCCCACCTCGGCTCTCATCGGCGCCGGCCTCGGCGATGCGGTCGGCTTGATCACCGACGGGCGGTTCTCGGGCGGGACGTACGGCCTGGTGGTGGGGCACGTCGCGCCCGAGGCAGCCGTGGGCGGGACCATCGCGCTCGTCGAAGACGGGGACTCGATCACGATCGACGCGGAGCGGCGCGTGCTCCAGCTCGACGTACCCGAGGGCGAGCTGGCCAAGCGGCGAGCGCGGTGGAAGCCACCGGCGCCGCGCTACACCTCCGGGGTGCTTGCGAAGTACGCGAAACTCGTGTCGAGCGCGAGTGTGGGCGCGGTGACGGACGCCGGGCCCTAGCGTTCAAACCCTGACAATAGAGTCTCGGCCCGAAGTTCCCATCCTGAAGGATGGGCCCGCACGACACAACGCTGTACGCGTAGGGGCGCAGCATGCTGCGCCCCTACATCGATCATAGCCGGGCCGACGCTTTCAGCGTGGGAAACATCTAACTCGCTACCGGCGCCCGGGACGGCTGCTCCTGGGCGATCAGCCCGGCAATGCGGGCTCCCGGGTGACCGGAGAAGGCCTCCTTGAGCGCACGGCGACGTCCAATACGCGGACCCGTCTTGGCACTAGCGCAGTTCATCATTGCAGTCGCGGCAGCCGCTGCCATCCTGCTCGGTCATAGCCTACTCGGCCTTGTGCTATTTACAGCGTCCTTGACACTTCTCGCTCTGACGGATCGCTACCGCTTCCGCAACGTCGTGTCCGTGACGTTGAGCGTAGTCAACCCGCGGATGCTGCTGCTTATCCTGGCACAACTGGGCGGTGAAGGGCTCGTAAGGGTGCGGCTCCTGATGCGCAGTCGTTCTTCCACGAGGCAGCGTCATCACACTTCGTACACGCTGCCTTTTGAAGGGCGATGGCTTGTCGCGAGCGGCGGCAGCAGTTGGAGAACCTCGCACTCTTGGCATTTGATTGGCCAACGCTATGCCTACGACTTCGTCGCAGTTGACAAGCAGGGCCAGCGCCACCGCGCTACGGGCAGACTCAAGGAGGACTATCTCTCATACGGTCAGCCGGTCCTTGCGCCTGCAGACGGAGTCGTGGCGCACGTCCGCGACGGTGTCCGCGATGCTGTCGAGGTTGGGACCGGCTGGGTTGATTGGCGTTCAAGGGATTTTCGCGGCAACTTTGTCGTGATCAGGCATGCAGAGGCTGAATACAGCCTCCTGGCACACTTGGTACCGGGCAGCATCGCGCTGCGAGTTGGAGATCAGGTGCAGCGAGGACAGCGTGTTGGGTCCTGCGGACATTCCGGCCATAGCACCGAGCCACACTTACACTTCCAAGTGCAGGACCGCCGGAATTTCTTTCTCGCCGCGTCCCTCCCGGTGCCATTTACCAACACTGCGGTCAACGGAGAAAACCAGACAGACCCGGTCTACCTCAGTATCGGCGATCTCGTGGAGCGCGCCCAGTGAGCCCGCCTCCCGACCGGGCACGCCACCACGCTGTACGCGTAGGGGCGCAGCATGCTGCGCCCCTACATCCATCATAGCCGGGCCGACGCTTTCAGCGTGGGAAACATCTAACTCGCTACCGGCGCCCGGGACGGCTGCTCCTGGGCAATCAGCCCCGCGATCCGCGCTCCCATGGCCCGGGTTCCGAGCGCGGCCGCTCCCGGCTCGGCGATGTCCTGCGTCCGCGCGCCCTGCTCCAGCGCCAGCGAGATCGCACGCTCCACGGCGGCGGCGGGCTCCGCTAGGGTCAGTCCGTGACGCAGCAGCAGGGCGACCGTCGCAATCGCCCCGATGGGGTTGGCGACATCGCGGCCCGCGATGTCCGGTGCAGATCCGTGGATCGGCTCGAACAACCCCGGCCCCTCGCCGAGCGAGGCCGAGGGCAAGAGCCCCAGTGAGCCGACGAGCACCGCGGCTTCGTCGCTGAGGATGTCCCCGAACATGTTCTCGGTGAGCAGGACGTCGAAGGCTCTAGGCTCCGCGACCAAGCGCATGGCGGCGGTATCGACGTACAGGTGGTCGAGCCGGACATCGGGGTAGTCCCGGCCGACGCGTGTCACGGTCTCCCGCCACAACTGGGACACTTCGAGCACATTCGCCTTGTCGACCGAGGTGACGTGCCCGCGCCGTTGCCGCGCCGATTCGAAAGCCACGCGCGCGACGCGCTTGATCTCGGCGGCCGTGTACCGCAGGGTGTTGACGGCCGCGGCTCCCCCACCCTCCCGTCCGCGCGGCTCGCCGTAATACAGGCCGCCCGTCAGCTCGCGCACGATCAGCACGTCCACGTCCTCGAGGCGATCGGCCTTGAGGGGTGACCGGTCCACGAGCGCGGGGAACACCGCCACGGGGCGGAGGTTCGCAAACACGCCGAGCTCTGAACGCAACGCGAGCAGGCCGGACTCGGGGCGGAGGTGGCGGGGCGCCTGATCTAGGGAAGGGTCGCCCACCGCACCGAGCAAGACCGCGTCGGCCCGCGTGACCCCGGCGCGGGTCTCTTCCGGAAACGGATCGCCCGCGGCCGCCACGCCCGCCGCGCCGATGGGAAAGCGCTGCAGCGTGAAGTCGATCCCGAAGCGGTCGCCGACGACCTCGAGCACGCGCTCCGCTTCCACGATCACCTCCGGCCCGATCCCATCGCCGGGGAGCACGGCAATCGAGTACTGCTTCACCACGTTTCCCGTTTCCCGTTTCCCGTTTCCCGGCCTTTCTCGTATGCTCCGATCCGGTCCTCGAAGCGTAGGGTCCGGCCGATCTCGTCGAGACCGTGGAGCAGCATCTCCCGACGGTAGGGCTCCATGGAGAACGTGGTGCGGAACCCGAGGCCGTCGTCCACGCGCTGCTCCTCGAGGTCGATCGTGAGCTGGTACTCACCGCCCGCCGCCTGATGGCGCCGGAACAGCTCGCCGATCTCCTGGGGCAGGAGACGCACCGGGACGACCCCATTCTGACAGCAGTTGGCGTAAAAGATGTCCGCGAACGACGGTGCGAGAATCGCACGGAAGCCGTACTCGCGGAGCGCCCACACCGCGTGCTCGCGCGACGAGCCGCAGCCGAAATTCTCCCCCGCGAGCAGGATGCTCGCGCTCCGAGCGACGGGATGGTTGAGCTCGAAGTCCGGATTCGGGCTGCCGTCGGACCGGAATCGCCAGTCGTGGAACAGGGCCGACCCGAACCCGGTGCGCTCGACCCGCTTCAGGAATTGCTTCGGCACGATCTGGTCGGTGTCCACGTTGGCGCGGGCCAGGGCCGCCACCCGACCGGTGTGACGCACGAAGGCCTCCATCAGGACGCGGGCCATCGCCGGACGTCCACGATCCGGCCCGCCATCGCGGCGGCCGCCGCCATGGGCGGGCTCATCAGGTGGGTGCGCCCGCCGCGTCCCTGGCGCCCCTCGAAGTTGCGGTTCGACGTCGAAGCGCAGCGCTCCCCGCTCTGCAGCACGTCGGGATTCATCCCCAGGCACATCGAGCACCCCGCGTTCCGCCACTCGAACCCCGCCTCGCTGAACACCCGGTCCAGCCCTTCGCGCTCCGCCTGCGCCTTCACCTGCTGCGATCCGGGGACCACTAGGGCGCGGACCCCTGTCGCGACGTGCCGGCCCCGCACGGTGCGGGCCGCGGCGCGCAGGTCCTCGATCCGCGCGTTGGTGCAGGATCCCAGAAACACGCGGTCGATCGGCAGCCCTTCGAGCGGGGTGCCGGGGGTGAGCCCCATGTACTCGAGCGCCCGCGTCACGGCGCGCCGCTCGGCGTCGGTCGGGAAGTCGGCGGGGCTCGGGACGCGACCGGTCACGGACGTGACCATGCCGGGGCTCGTGCCCCAAGTCACCTGGGGCGCCACCTCCGAGGCATCCAGCTCGACCTGGGTGTCGTACGTCGCACCGGGATCGGTCCGGAGCTCCCGCCACCTGGCCACGGCGCGGTCCCACGCCGCCCCGCTCGGCGCCCGCGGCCGGCCGGCGAGATACGCGACCGTCTTCTCGTCCGGGGCGATCATGCCGGCCCGCGCGCCCGCCTCGATCGACATGTTGCACACCGTCATCCGCTCTTCCATCGAGAGGGCGCGGATCGTGTCCCCCGTGTACTCGATGACGTGTCCCGTAGCGCCCGCCGTCCCGATCCGACCGATCAGGGCGAGGATCAAGTCTTTGGCGGTAACCCCCGGGGCGAGCGCGCCCGTGACGCGGGCCTCCATGGTCCCGGGCTTCGACCACACGAGGCACTGGGTCGCGAGCACGTGCTCGACCTCGCTGGTGCCGATTCCCAGGGCGAGTGCCCCGAAGGCACCGTGCGTGGCCGTGTGCGAGTCGCCGCACACGATCACCATGCCGGGCTGGGTGAAGCCCAGCTCGGGACCGATCACGTGCACGATCCCCTGCTGCGGCGATCGGAGATCGAACAGCTCCACCCCGAAGTCCCGCGCGTTCACGGCGAGCGCTTCGAGCTGCCGCGCGGCAATCGGATCGGCAATCGGTCCCGCGCGATCCCCCGTGGGGACGTTGTGGTCCACCGTCGCCACCGTCAGCGCCGGCCGACGCACCCGGCGCCCCGCCTGCCGCAACCCCTCGAACGCCTGCGGCGACGTCACCTCGTGCACCAGATGCAGGTCCACGTACAGGAGCGCCGGGCCTTCGGGCAACTGCTGGACGACGTGCGCGGCCCAGACCTTCTCGAACAGCGTCCGTGCGGTCATGCCCTGAGGGGCTCGGGTTTCGGGGCTCGGGGCTCGGAAACAGGGCTCGATCCACGAGTCCCGAGCCCCGAGTCCCGAGCCCCTTTCCCTTCCTCCGTCCACGGCATCATGGCACGCAGTTTGGCGCCGACCTGCTCGATCGGATGCTCCGCACCGGCCTTGCGCAACGCCTGGAACCGGCGGCCCCCGCTCCGGGACTCGGCGATCCACTCCCGTGCGAAGCTGCCGGACTGGATGTCGGCCAGGATGCGCTCCATCGCGGCGCGCACTTCCGGCGTCACGACCTTCGGACCGCGGGTGTAATCGCCGTATTCTGCGGTGTCGCTGATCGAGTACCGCATGAACTTCATCCCGCCGCGATACATCAGGTCCACGATCAGCTTCAGCTCGTGCATGCACTCGAAGTAGGCGATCTCCGGTGCGTACCCTGCGGCCGTGAGCGTCTCGAAACCGGCTTGGATCAGCGCGGTAACGCCGCCGCACAGGACGGTCTGCTCGCCGAACAGATCGGTCTCCGTCTCCTCGCGGAACGTCGTCTCGAACACGCCCGCGCGGGCGCAGCCGATCCCCGCTGCATACGCGAGCGCATCGGCCAAGGCATTGCCGCTCGCGTCCTGGTGCACCGCGACGAGCGCCGGCACGCCCCGACCCGCCTGGAACTCGCTGCGCACCAGGTGTCCGGGAGATTTGGGGGCGATCATCGCGACGTCCACCCCGGCCGGAGGCACGATCTCGCGGAAGTGGATGTTGAACCCGTGAGCGAAGAGGAGCGTCTTGCCGCGCCCGAGCGCTGGAGCGACGCCGGCCTCGTACACCGCCCGCGCCTCCTGGTCGGGGACGAGCATCATGATCACGTCGGCCTCGCGCGCCGCCTCCGCGACCGGCCGCACGTCCAAACCCTCGGCCCTGGCGCGCTCCCATGAGCCCCCACCCGGCCGCAGGCCCACCACGACCCGTGCCCCGACCCCCGAATCCCTAAGGTTCAGCGCGTGCGCGTGGCCCTGGCTGCCGTATCCGATCACGGCGACGACGCGGTTTTGCAGCCGGGCGGGATCGGCGTCGGTATCGTAGAAAATCCGCGTCTCCTTCGAGCTCATCGTGTCGCCTCCGTAGTGGAATCTTCATTCGCGAGGACCATCACCGAGCGCACACCCATCATCTTGTGAAACTGCTGCGCCACCCGATCCGCGGTCGCGGCATCGGCCCTCAGCACGAACGTCAGCCGCGACTCGCCGGCGGTGCCGCTCGGGTGCAGCGCGAGCCCCTCGATCGGGACATTACGCGTGCGCAGCACGCCGAACGCGCGGTTCAACGTCACCAGCGCGTCATCCAGCAGGACCGCTACCGTGTGGGCAGAGGGCGGAGCGGAGGGCACGGGCACGCCGCTCAATCGCCCGTCGCGCCGGCCGGCGCGGTCTCGATCGGCTCCGAGAGCGAGCCCCCGGGCGGGATCATCGGGAACACGTTGGCTTCCTGCTCGATCATGAACTCGACCAGCGCCGGCCCGGGCTGCGTATTCGCCTGCCCGACCGTCTCGGCCAGCTCGCTCGCGTCCCCCACGCGATAACCGGGAATGCCGTACGCCTCCGCCAGCTTCACGTAGTCGGGACTCCAGATCGGCGTGCACGAGTAGCGCTTCTCATGGAAGAACTGCTGCCACTGCCGCACCATGCCGAGGTAGCCGTTGTTGAACACCGCCATCTTCACGGGCAGCCCTTCCTGCACCATGGTCGCCATCTCGGCCATGTTCATCTGGAAGCCGCCGTCGCCCGAAATGGCCCATACGGTGCCGCTCGGACGCGCGAGGTGCACGCCCATCGCGGCGGGCACCGCGAACCCCATCGCGCCCAGGCCGCCCGACGTGATGTGCGAGTTGGGGTGCTGGTACGGATACAGCTTCGCGACCCACATCTGGTGCTGGCCCACGTCCGTCACGATGGTGCAGTCGCCGTGGCTCGCCTCGTGAATGGATGCGAGGATCGCCTCGGGCGACAGGCCGCCGCGATACGACTCGGCGCGGGTGCGGACGAAGCCGCGGATGTGCTCGAGCCAGCGCTCGCAGCGGCGTGGCTCCACGGCCGCCAGCAAGCGGCGCGTGATGTCGCGCGCGTCGCCCACGATACCGACGGCGACGGGGACGTTCTTCCCGATCTCCGCGCGGTCCAGGTCGATGTGGATGATGCGGGCCTGCGGGGCGAAGCTGGCCGTGTTGCCCGTGACGCGGTCGTCGAACCGCAGCCCGATGCCGATGATGACGTCGGCGTGCTGGATGGCCCGATTCACGTGCACCTCACCGTGCATCCCGGGCATCCCCAGGTGGAGCGGGTGACCGTCCGGGAACGCGCTGATGCCGAGCAGCGTCGTGATGACGGGGATCCCGGTCTTCTCCGCCAGGGCCCGCACCTCCGCGTACGCCTGCGCGAGGATCACCCCGTGCCCGACCATGATGAGCGGTCGCTCGGCTCCGGCGATGAGGCGCGCGGCCTTGTGAACGCCGTCCTCGAGCCCTGGGCTTGCGCCCGGGGTCTGGGGACGCGACTGACCCCGGGCGCGAGCCCGGGGAGCACCGTACTCGATCTTCTGGTTCTGCACGTCCTTCGGCACGTCGATCAACACCGGCCCCGGCCGCCCCTCCACCGCGACAGCCATCGCGTCGGCGACGACGCCCGCCAGCTCGGTCACGTCCTGGACCAGATAGTTTTTCTTCGTGATCGGCAGGGTGATGCCGATGATGTCGGTTTCCTGGAACGCGTCGCGCCCGATCATGGGACGGGACACCTGGCCGGTGATCGCCACGACCGGAGAGTTGTCCATGTGCGCCGCGGCGAGCCCGGTCACGAGATTCGTGGCCCCCGGTCCGGATGTGGCGACGCACACCCCGACCCGCCCGC
>Ga0209268_1000388_pt1 | contig 24152 bp, 28 predicted proteins | sample GraSoiAngelo_143_FD_185900 | JGI IMG/M metagenome (GOLD analysis project Ga0209268, IMG submission 185900) | Grasslands soil microbial communities from the Angelo Coastal Reserve, California, USA - 14_1009_02_30cm (SPAdes) (version 2) | ecosystem: Environmental > Terrestrial > Soil > Grasslands ... | reverse complement strand
GCGTTCTCGCCGACGACCGCGTACAACTCGTTGTCAGGCCCGAACGCGATGACCCCGCCGTTATGGTTCGTCGCAGTGCTGAGGGGCGGCATCCTCAGGATCACGGTGTGCCCGAGCCCCGTGTTGCCGTTCGCCGTGATCCGGACGATCCGATTGTAGATCGTGCCGTTGACCGAATCGGTGAACGTTTGGTAGGCATACACGTAGGGCGTGAGCGGGAATCCCGGATCGAGGGCGAGGCCGAGGAGCCCCCGCTCCCCCGCGGTGTTCGTGTTGGTCAGCGTGTAGAAGGGGGTGGGGAGCAACGCTCCGCCCTGGATGATCCGGATGCTCCCGGTGTTTCGTTCCGCGTAGAAGATGCGGCCGTCGGAGGCGAAGGCGAGGGCGATGGTGTAATTGAGCCCCGTCATGTACGGCGTGATCTCTCCGGACGCCGCCGCGGGCGTCGCAGGGACGAGAAGGGCGAGGGAGCCCGCGACGATCAGAAGGACGAGGCCCATTGAAAAGGAACGTCGCACGGAGACGGCGCATTGGCATCTGTCGCTTGAGGATGTTGGTTCGGAAATCACTGGCGACCGGTCGGGCATGAGGTAACCATTCAGAAACGACACGTTTCACGATGCGACGCATGTTACAGGTACACCGGTGGCTCCGTGTCCGCGCGGGTAGGCGAGCCTCGGCACTGGCCGGGGCGATTCGGCGTCGAGTGGGTTTGCGGTCTTGCGGCAATGGTCTTGGTCTTCTCGGCGGTCTCCGGTCTCGCGGCGGCCGCGACTCCTGGGGGCGGCACGGTCTCGGAGGCGAATCCGTCCGTCTCGTGGACCGGGGCGTCCTATGTCGCGGCGGAGACCGCGCTTCCGGAGCAATGCCCTCCCGCCGACCCCGGCAATCTCGTGTGCGATCATTTCGCCCTGACGATCGACATCCCGTCGAACTTCTGGTCCCTCCACTCCGGCGGCGTCAGCATCCAGATCACCTGGGCGTCGAGTGACAACGACTTCGACCTGTACGTCTACAACTCGGGCGGGACCCTCGTCGGGTCGTCCGCCCAGGGAGGCACCACGTCGGAGGCGGTCTTCCTCCTGTTCCCCGTCCCCGGCGTCTACGAGGTCCGCGTCGTCCCCTTCCTCGTCGTGAACTCCGGCTACTCGGGGTCCGCCAACCTCACGTTCACGCCAGGCCCGCCCACGCCGAACCCGACGCGCCCGACCGGCGGCATCGCAGTCGGACCGAGCATCGTCGCCGATCCCCTCCGGACGGAGGGAGAGCCGATGATCCACGTCGACAAGGACGGCAACATCTGGGAGTCCGGGCCGTGGGGCACGTCCACGTCGCAGAGCTTCGTCCACCGTTCGACGGACCGCGGGGACTCCTTCCACATCGTCTCGCCGATCGAGGCGAGGCCAGATCCGCCTCCGGGAGGCGGCGACACGGACATCGTCACGGACGATCAAGGGTTCGCGTACTTCGTGGACCTGGAGGGCCTCGTGAACCTCGGGGTGGCGGTGTCGAACGACGGCGGGAACACGTGGAAGAAAAACCCGCTCGCCGTCGATCCGGCCCAAGACCGGCAATGGTTCGCCGTGGACAACGGCGCGACGTCCGGAACCGCCGACAACACTATCTTCCTGACCGTCCACCAGCTCGCGGGCGGCATCCAGGTCTACAGTTCGCCGGGATCGACCGGATCTTCGGATCTGACCGGAGGCCTCGTCTTCTCGACAGCATCGGACAAGCTCTTCGTGGCGCCAGGATCGACCTGCGGACAGACCAAGTTCGATCCGGTCCTGCGCAACCTGTACCTGCCGTGCGTCGGAGGCGACCACGTCACCCTGGTCACGGGCCACGTGAACCCCGGACAGCGGACGGGGCTCCACTTCGATCAACTCGCCGCGCCGGCCAGTCCGGGCGGATCCGTCGGAGATCTCTTCGTGAACGCAGCGGTCGACCGCGCGGGGAATGTCTATGCGGCCTGGGTCGACACGCACGACCACAACGTGTACCTGAGCGGATCCTCCGACGGCGGCCACACCTGGACCGCGCCGTTGCAGGTGAACGGAGATCCCGCGAACACGAACGTCTGGCCGTGGATCGTCGGCGGCGCCGCGGGGACCGTCGACCTCGTCTGGTATGGGACCGCGGTCCGAGGGGACCCGGGCTCCTTCCCGTCGTGGTTCTCGGACCGCACCGCCGCGACGGCGGTTCCCTGGGACGTCTACCTGGCCCAGGTCCGGCTCAACTTCTCGGCCCCGGGGAGCTCCCCGATCTACCAGGTCCGCGCGACGGAGCATCCGATGCACTTCGGGCAGATCTGCCAGGAAGGGCTCGGCTGCACGACGAGCAACGGGGACCGAAGCATGGCGGACTTCTTCTCCGTCACCGTCGACGCGAGCGGCGCCGCCCAGATCGTCTACGACGACACGACAAACCAACACCACGGGGCGAGCCTCTTCGTCGCCCGACAGGTCGCGGGCCCCGGCGTCTTCGGCTCGACGATCTCCCGGCCGGTCCCGCACAACCCGGTCTCGGATCCGAAGGGCGATGCGCAAGCGCCGCATTACGCGCCGGTGCGCGGCCCGGGACCGAACGTCCCGTCGATGGACCTCACCGCAGCGGAACTGAGTCAGCCCAATGCCGACACCCTGCGCGTGCGGATGCGCGTTGCGAACGCCGCCTCCCTCCAGCCGCCGGCCGGGAGCACGGGGATCGTCTGGCTCACCCGCTGGACGGCGCTCTCGGTCGGGGACGGGGGCGAGACGAGCTACCGGATCTTCTACGCCGGAGCTCGCTCCGTCTCCGGCGGCGATCCGACGTTCTTCTCGGGGACCGGGACGTCCGCCGATCCGAAAGGCATCCCCGGCAACGGCTGCGTGACGACGACGCCGCAGAACTGCAAGATCATCGAGTATCCCGCGGAGCACACCGAGTCCGGAAGCCTCGACCGGGCAAAGGGGAATTTCATCATCGACGTCCCGCTCTCGCACATCGGTCTGCCCAAGGCCGGTGACAAGCTCTACAGCGTCACGGCCTTCACTTTCGGAGAGGTCTCCGGCAATCCGCTCCTCCTCGACGTCGACGCGACCGCCGCCTTCGATGTGACCTTGTCCGTGGGACACGGCCACGGCGGCCACAAGGGGAACGGGGACGGGACCGTCACGGACGGGTCGGGCAACGAGGCGCAGTTCTCGATCTTCGCGAACGACGATCAGATCGGGAAGGTCGCCGTCGTCGATCCAACGATGGGGCTGGTCTTCCAGTCCGCGTTCATCGGGTCCGCGGTCTTCGACGGGACCACGGCGACGATCGAGGGGACCGGATTCATCGGGGACGCCTTCGGCCAGTTCCGGATCGTCATGCAGGACCTCGCGAACCCGGGCGTGGGCAAAGATACGTTCTCCATCGAACTTTCGACCGGGGTGACAATCTCCGGGACGATCACGTCGGGGGAAATCTCGATCTCCTAGACGATTCGAGGGAGACCAAGGCCGAAGCGTTATCAAGCCGAGCGCGCTCCCCGCCTCCGAGAAACCATGACCGCCGACCCGTTCGAGTCCTTCAAAGTGGCCCAGCGTGAGAACTGGAAGTCGTTCGCACCGCTCGCGATGACGACGACTCCGTCCGCCGCGAAGCTCGTCGCGTTCGCGGGCGTCCGGCCGGGACAGAACCTCCTCGACGCGGGCTGCGGCACCGGCGTCGTGGCGATCACCGCCCGACGAGCCGGGGCGCGCGTCACCGGCCTCGACCTGACGCCGGAACTCCTGGCGGTGGCCAAGGAGAACGCCGCGACCGCCGAGCTCGACGACATCACCTGGAAGCAAGGCGACGTGGAAGACCTGCCGTTTCGGGACGGCGAGTTCGACGTCGTCCTGAGCCAGTTCGCCCACATCTTCGCCCCGCGCCCCGAGGTCGCGATCGGCCAGATGCTGCGGGTCTTGAAACCCGGCGGCCGGATCGCGTTCAACACGTGGCCCCCGGAATTGATGATCGGCCGCATGTTCGCCCTGACCGCGAGCTATCTGCCTTCGCCGCCCGACCCGAAGCCGGCGCCCCCGCACCAATGGGGGGACCCGAACATCGTCCTGAAACGACTCGGGAATGCGGTGCGTGACGTCGCCTTCGATCGCTCGATGCAGATCACGCAGGCGCTCAGCCCGCAGCACTACCGTCGCATGATTGAACAGAGCGGCGGGCCCGTTGTCCGCCTGCTCCAATCCCTCAAGGAGGACCCGGCCCGCCTCGCTCAGTTCCGCCGGGAGTACGATGCACTCGTGGGACAATACTTCGACGGCAACGTCGTCCGCCAGGATTTCCTGATGACGCGGGCCACGAAAGTGTAGTTCCGCGCGCCCGGCGAGGCAACCATTGCCTCAGGGGACGACGGTGGCTCTCCGGATCGTGACCTTCGTGCGAGGGCGGTCGTCGCCGTCCCGGGGCGTCCTGCTAATCGCGTCGGCGACGTCCAGGCCGCCGACGACCCGGCCGAACACGGAATGCTTCGGATCGAGCCGGCGGTTGTCCACGACGTTGATGAAGAACTGGCTGCCGCCGGTGTTCGGGCCCGCATTCGCCATCGAGATCGTGCCGCGGACGTTCGCGTTTCCTGGCGGGAGTTCATCCTTGATCGTGTAACCGGGGCCCCCCATTCCGGTTCCTTCGGGATCTCCACCCTGGATCATGAAATTCGGGATCACGCGATGGAAGATCGTGCCGTTGTAGAACCCTTCCTCGACCAACTTCCGAAAGTTCCCCGCGGTGATCGGCATCTTTTCGTCGAAGAGCTCGATCTTCACGTCGCCCATCGTCGTCTGGAGCAGGACCGTTGTCATGCGCCCGCCATTCGCGACGCGTATGTAAAGGGTGGCCTTTCGAGGCCGATTCAGCTCCGACGCTCGAAGACGGTCTCCCCGAACCACACCAACGGTGGATGCGGCTGGATCCGCTGGGCCTTCTCGAGAAACGATTGGAATCGAGGATCCCCGTCGTGCTCCTCGTGGGCCTGGTGGTCCGCGGCAATCACGTGGAGGATGTAGTCCTGGACGGCGGGGCGACCTTCGCTCCCGCCCTGCACGCGCACAAGGCGGCACTCCAAAAAACGGCCGCGGCGGGTAAAGTCGTCCCAGATCGGGATCTCCTCGGCCTCGAACATGGCCTCGAATTCCCGCGTCTTGTCGCTCGCAATGTGCAAGACGATCTCAGTGGCCTCCGCGCGATCGGCGGGCTTGCCCCTCCCCTTCGCGGGCATGGCCGACGATGGGCGTCCGAATTACTTAAGAGCCGAGAAGTCCGCGGACCGGAACGCGTATATGGCCGCCCCCGCCGTCCCCGGCGGGGCGGGGGCCATGGTATCCTTCGACGTGTCGAGTTTCAACTGGATTGCGATCGTGATGGCGGGTGTGAGCGCGTGGATCATCGGGGCGATCTGGTTTTCTCCGCCGGTCTTCGGACGGCGGTGGATGGCGGCCCTGGGATTGAAGCAGGAGCAACTCGGGAATCCCGCGCCGGGGTTCGTCGCGGCCCTGGTCATCTCGATCATCGGGGCCACGTTCCTCCGATGGGTGATCGGCGTCGCGGGCGCCACGTCCGTCGGGGACGGGATCGAGGTCGCCCTGATCATCTGGTTCGCCTTCATCCTGCTGCCGAGCGCACCGGGTCTCCTGTTCACGAAACAATCCGGCACCGCGTTCGCCCTCACGCAAGTGCAGCATGCGATCGCGATGAGCGCGATGGGCATCGTCCTCACCGCGTACCGATAGGCCGGCGGACCGGGCACCACCGCGGCACCGCCGACACCACGGACACGACGGTTGTCGATATCGAGTCGTGAGCGAAATCGAACACCCACGGCCGGTATGGCGTCTTTCTCACGCTCATCGCCGTTTCCGGAACCTTAAAGGTCCCACGAGAAGTCCGGCGCGGGCCATGCGGCGACGTGTGACCGGCTTACCACTCTGGCTCGTCGTCGGAGTCGCCTCCGTCCCTCCGATCGCTTACACCTTGTTCGCGGTCGTCCACGCCCCCGTCGAGTTAGTCGTCCCGACCGCGGTGACGATGGAGGTCGTCTTCCTCACGCAGGCGGTCCAGCAGGCCCTAAGGCGCGCGGAGGTCCGACGCCACTTCGGATTCGCCTTGTGGGAACTCCACCAGGAGCTGTCCGAACACCTCGACAGTCTCGAACGGCGCATCGTGCTCGTCCGCCAGGGCATCAACTCGGAGCCGAGCGCGGAGGCCCTGCGCACGTGGGCCTCCTCCGTCGACGCGTTCCCGGTGGACGCGTGGGAGCGGTTCCTTGCGATCGGCGGGCTCCACCGCCTCCTGGACAGCGCGCCGGACCAGGTGGCCTCCAACTTGTACCGGTATTACCACGGCGTCGCGAGCTTCAACAACGAGGCGGCGCTGCGGGAGCGGCTCCTCCAGAAACTGTTCAACGTGACCGGCCCGGCGACGACGGGCATCTTCAAGAACGTGAAGGGGAGCGACAAGCGGCTGGAAACCTGGCTCGACGAAGTCCCGTCCCGGCTCGCGGACGTGATGCGGGACCTCCAGTACGTGTTGGGGGAGCTCCGCCACATGCCCGGCGTTACCGTCTCCGGCGACGACGCGAAGCGGCTCGCCGCGATCAACCGACGAGAGACGGAGGCCTACAACCGATGGAAGGCGAAGCACCGCGATCATCTGGCCCCCGCGGAGCTTTCTGGATGGGAGTGGTCGTCCCAAGACGAGTCGGCCGACTGAAGCCGCTCAGGTACGAGGGCCATCCGGACGGTAAGCGATGACCTCGATCTCGACGAGGAACTCCGGCCGGGCGAGCCGTGCCTCGATCGTGGAACGAGCGGGGAAATGCGGAGCGAAGGCAGCCCGATAGACCTCGTTCATCTCCTCGAACCCCCGGATGTCCGCGAGGAAGACGGTCGACTTCACCACGTCCTTGAGGCCGCACCCCGCCTTCTTCAGTTTCGCCTCGATGTTCGAGAGGACGACTTGGGTCTGGGCCTTGATGCCCGCGGGAACGGCTCCGGTGCGGGGATCGGAACCAACCTGGCCCGCGACGAAGACGAGAGGCCCCGCGACGACGAGGCCCGAGTACGGAGGCCCACCGGGTCCGGGAGGATCGATTCGTTCAATCATGGTTTCGGCGGCTACATCCGGTCGAGGAATAAACTCTCTCGCGATCCGAAGGCAAGACTTATTTGAGTTCAGTCGTTCGCGGTCCGAATCCGTCGGGAGGAGTCTCATGACGAACGCGAGGAAGCGACCGTCTCTGCCGGGGCCCGAATACCGAATCAAAGTTGCCTTCCGAGTTCCCATGGATTACGTCTTCGCATGGTGCACGGACTACACGCCCGACGATGGGCGCCTCGAGGGCGAAAAGTATGCGCGACGGATCATCGAACGGTCCGCGCGTCGCGTCGTTTTCGAAGATCTCGAAGACACGAAGGAAGGGTGGCTCTGGAACCGCGATGTCGTCACCCTGCGTCCGCCGAATCGATGGCACATGGAAGGAATCGCGAGCCGTGCCGACGTCACCGCGGATTACGTCCTCTCGAAACTACCGAACGGCCGGACCCAACTCGATCTGCGATGGCGGCGCCGACCGCGGATGTCGGGACTGAAGCAGCCAACGAAGGCGCAACGGGAAGCCTCCGCGCTCGTCGCATGGAAGCGGTTCGGTACGGCCATGGAACGCGACTACCGACGAGGACGGGGACCGCGAAGCCATCGAAAGCGGTAGGATCCTGCACCGCTCCCTCGCGCTGGTTCTTCATCGTCTTCAATCCCCGTCGACAGCCATCTCGAACGGCTGCGAGAGAGCGAACCGAGCCCGTAGGCGGCCCGAATCACTTCCTCATCGGGCGCAACAGATTCTCCGCCCCGCCGGCCAGCTCGCGGACGATCTCCGCCACGGACAGGACGTCCTTCACGCCGTCCACGGACTCCCCGGCGAAGAACGACATCGCGTCGATCGTCCCGTAACTCGCCTTCGTGACGCCGGTGCTTTGAAATCGCCGCACGGGAACCCGCTCGTCCGGAGCCCAGGGACGGATCCGCTCGCCCACGACATCTCCGGAGAATCGCTCCGCGGCTTCCACGGAGGAACGGAGCACCCGATGGGGTGCATTCCATCCGGTGGAGAAGGCTTCCGTCAGGACCGTGTCTTTCGCCTCCGCGGCGATGAGCCTCTGCACGTAACGGGGGTGGGCCTCCGACTCCGCCGCGGCGGCGAACCGTGTGCCGACGCGGACCGCGGAGGCGCCCGTGGCCAGGACGGCGGCCATGGCCCTCCCGGTGCCGATGCCGCCTGCCGCGACGACGGGCACGCGGACCGAATCGAGCACCTGCCCGAGCAACGCAAGCAGGCCGATCTTGCCCCGCACGTGACCGCCCGCCTCCGTCCCTTGGGCGACGATGAGATCGCAACCGACGCGTTCGGCGGCTTTCGCCTCGTCGCGCGAGCCGACCTGCCACGACACGAGGGCGCCTCCTCCATGGACGGCATCCACGAGCGCGGGGTCCGGGTCCCCGTAGAAGAAATCGACCACGCGGGCCCGCGAGGCGGCCGCTTCGACGACTCCCGCGAACTCCGGGTCGACTTTCCCGGTCGCGTCGTCGACGAGGCCCGGGATGAGGAAGTTCGCGCCGAACACGCCGGAGGTCATCTTCCGCATCTCGTCGAGCGACTCCTCCACGTAGGAAAGGGGCGCATTCGTCAAACCAACCATCCCGAGGGCGCCCGCATCCGCGACCGCGGCTGCCAATCGAGGGGAAGAGACGTCCCCCATGCCCGCCTGCTGGATCGGGACCTTGCAGCCCACGAGTTCAGTAAATCTCGTCCGGAGGATCGCCTCGCCTCGGGGGACGGGATGTCGTGAACCATCTTAGCGGCTTCGGCATCGCTGGGCCCACGCAAGCTTATCCGGCCCGCCCGAATTCCCGCGGCCATGCTCAAGTTCGAGACGGTGGCGGTCGTCGTACGAAATGAGAAGCGGGCCACGAAGTTCTGGAAGGACAAGCTCGGGTTCCGCGTGGTGACGGCGTTCCCGCACTGGGTCACGGTCGCGCCGCGAGGCTCGAACGTCCACCTCCATCTGTGCCCGGACTCCCGACCCGAGAAGGGTAACACGGGATACATGTTCTCCACGGCCGACGCCGCGAAGGAAGAGGCCCGACTCCGCAAGAAGGGCGTCAAGATCACGAAGCCGACGAAGAAGGAAGATTGGGGCACGATCTTCTGGTTCGCCGATCCCGACGGGAACGAATTCCAGGTGATCGAGTACTAGTCGGGAAGCTCCGAGACCGAGTTCCATCGTCCTCGTGCGGAAGCCGCAACCTTCATTTGGCGTCGTCGGTGCACCCTGAGGGTGGGGCTCGATCATGCTGCGCTCACATGACCTTGTGCAAGACGTGAGAAAGTACGTCTTCGATCACTTCCTCGAGTACTCCGTCCCTCCGGTGGCGGAGCAGATCATGAAGCGGTTCCATCTCGGCCGCCCGCAGGCGCTCGAGGTGTTGCAGGCCCTCGAGACCGGCCGCCACGTGCGACTGGTGCCGGGGACCCAGCGGATCCTCATGGCCTGGCCGTTCTCCGCGGTCGCCACCCCGTTCCTCGTCACGAGACGGAATCGACGGTGGTACTTCGCGAACTGCGCCTGGGACGCGGTCGCCTTCCATGCGATGCTGAACGAGGAGATCCGGATCACGTCGCAGTGCCATGATTGCGCGGAGACGATTGCGCTCACCCTGTCGAACGGTCGCACCATCGCCACACCGCGGGAGCCGGTCGTCTATCTCTCCCTCCCTGCGTCGCGTTGGTGGGAGGACATCGTGAACACGTGTTCGAACCACATGGTCTTCTTCCGCAGCCGGTCCCACCTGGACGATTGGAAGCGAGAGAATTCCATCGATGACGGCGCCACGCTGACGATCGACCAGACGCATGCGCTGAGCGTGCCCCTCTACCGCGATCGAACGAAGCTCGACTATGTCCGGCCATCGAAGGAGGAGTTGACGGCCCACTTCCAGGCCCTCGGGCTCACGGGCCCGTTCTGGGAACTGTGAGCCACGCGACCCGCCACACCCGCCAGAGGGCGGTCGGGTCCGTGAGTGGATCCCCGTGGACGAGGAAGAAATCCGCGGGGCCGCCCTCGAAGATGCGGCCTGCGTCGGGGTCGTCGAGGAGTTCCCCGCCGCGGACGGTCGCGGAGGCGAGGGCCTCCCACGGCTTCAGTCCCGCCTCGACGAGCGATTCGACCTCCCACGCGAGGTGGTTGGCCCGGAGGGATCCGCCGCCGAAGTCCGTCCCCGCCGCGATCCGCACGCCGGCGCGGTGGGCCAAGCGGACGCTCTCAACCGCTCGCTCCCGTCGTCGCGCGATGCGCTCCTTCCCGTCGTCGCTGACGAATCGAGGGATCGTCGTGGTCGAGGAGAAGGAGGCCCACGAGCGGAAGATCGCCAGCGTGCTGACGAGGAACATCTTCTGGCGGGCCATCGCCGCGACCGCGTCGGAATCGAGCTCGAAGCCGTGCTCCAGCGAGTCGACTCCGCCGTCGATGCCCACGCGGGCTCCCGCAAGGAACCCGGAGTGCGCGGTCACGAAGGCCCCTCGCCCGTGGGCCATCTCCACGACCGCCCGCACGTCCTCCGCGGACCACGGGGCCTCCTCCTTCTTGGGGCCGTCCAGGTAGAGCTTGAGGAGGTCCGCGCCGTCGTCGAGCTGCGCCTTGGCGGCTGCGAGGAGGGCCGGGCCGTCATCCGCTTCGATGTCGAGGCCCGGCTGCAGCACGCCGCTGTGCGCGATCCAGGTGCCCGCGACCCGCATCTTCGGGCGGGTCGGATCGGCCCGCCAACGTTCGCGGACTCGGAGGGCGAGCGCCCGCTTGCGACCGTCCCTGGGGTCGATCGCCTGCGGCGATCCGACGTCGCGGGCCCAACGCACGCCCGCGTGGGAGAGGAGGTCGCCGTTGTGCTCTGCGACCTCCAGCAGGAGGTCGGGAGCATCGAACCCTCGGTCGATCCAATGCGACCCGCCCGGGAGGGTCACGTGGCTGTGCGCGTCGACCATGCCCGGGACGATCGTCGATCCTCCGCCGGCATCGACGATGCGGGCGTCGGGGTGGATGATTCCCTCGTTCGACGTCGGACGAATCGCGAGGATCCGTTGGCCGGCCACGAGGACGCTGATGCCCTGCTGGAGCGACGGTCCCGACGCGTCGGCGAGGGCCGCATCCCGATAAAGGATGAGTCGAGGAATCGCCATCCCACCGGGGATGGCTCGTCTCGCATATCACCTGGAGGATTCCGGAGCGCGTTTCTCCCCGAAGACCACGACAATGATCGACCCTTCTCCGACGGTCTCTCCTCGGTGACGTTCAATTCCCTCGATGCTAAGCGTAACCGTCATGTAACGGAAGTTTTTGGCGCGCCCGAGGGTCGGCAAATGGTACGACTTCGACGGCTCGCGAGGATCCTCCTCGCCCTGTCCGTCATCGGCATGTTCGTCGTGGGCGCGATGCCGGTCATCCAGGCCGCATCGGTGGGTTTGCCGGTCGTCACGGGCCCCCGGGGGACCCTGGACGAGCTGTTCGGTCAGGTCGCGGCGAAGGTCCCGGAATTCGGCGGGATGTACCGGCAAGGGAGCACGTGGGTCGTCTACCTGACGAATCCGGCGCGACAGGCGGCCGCCGTGGCGGCGATCCAGGCCGTCTTCGGATCGTCGTTCGATACGCGAGGAGGCGTCCGCGTCCTGCCGGCGACGTACGGGTTCGGGCAGCTCGCCGCCTGGCACGCGCGCATGGGGAGCCTGTTCAACATCCGCGGGGTCCTCCTCACGGACATCGACGAGGCGGCGAACCGGCTCAAGGTCGGCGTCGATGGGAGCTCCTTCGCCGCGAGCATGGTCCAGGCCCGGCTCATCCAGCTGGGCATCCCGCGGGCGTCCGTGAACCTCGTGCGGCTGCAACCGCTCGTCCCGACCGCGACGTTGCGGGACCAGATCCGTCCGATCGAAGGTGGCATCCAGATCGCCTTCAGCATCTACCTCTGCACCTTGGGCTTCAACGCGGTCCGGACCGGGGTCAACGGCTTCGTCGTGAATTCCCATTGCACGGACGTGCAAGGCCAGGTCACGGGGACGCAGCACTACCAGCCGAGCGTCGCGAATGGCAACCTGATCGGCACGGAGATCGCGGACCCGGCGTGGGACCCGATGAAGTGCCCGCTCGGCCTGACGGGCCACCTGTGCCGGTACAGCGACACCGCGTACAGCCAGCGGGCCGCGGGCGTCACGGCGGACCAAGGTTTCATCGCGCAGACGACGGCCGTGAACTCGGGATCCCTCACGATCTCCGGGCAATTCCGAATCGTGAGCAAGGGACCCTCCGTCGTCGGCGACGTCGTGAACAAGGTCGGCCGGACGACCGGCTGGAGCCAGGGCCAGGTCACCGCGACGTGCGTGGACGTCATCGTCCTCGGATCGCTCAACGCGGACGTCTGCCAGGACGAGGTCAGCGCGAGCGTGGGGGCGGGGGACAGCGGATCGCCCGTCTTCGCGATCACCTCGGGGAACGACGTGCAGCTGCGCGGCATCCTGTGGGGCGGGTCCCTCGACGGGACCACGTTCGTGTACAGCCCGATCGCGAACATCGAGAGGGCGGACGAACTCGGGCCGCTGACGGTCTGCTCCGTGGGCTTCACGTGCTGAGCGAGGGAACGGTCGTCAACGGGGCGACGGTCGGCTCTGGCCTTCGCCCCCTTCCTCAATTTTTCGGCGGGCCGCTCGCCGTGTTCGCGGCGTGTCCTCGACTCTCGACGACGTGGCAGCGACAGCGAGACGCAAGGGCCCCCGCCACGGGACTGGCCCCGCGAAGCCCGTGAGGAAACTACCGCGGCGTTGCTCTCATCGAATCGACGGAGCGGGGCCGCGTTTCTTGGCCACGACCGACTCGCGCTTCCAGTTCCGTTGAACCCCGGAGAGCGTGAGGCCGTGATCGAGGAGCCACCGGCGGATGTTCTCCTTGTGCTCGATTTCTTCGTAGACCAGGAATCCCATGGGCTTCAGGACGCGATCGATCTCGGACAGGGCCCGCGGGACGTTGGCGAAATCGCGGTGTTTCGGACTCGCGTGGTGGATCGTGACGAAGGCGAAGACCGCGTCGAACGACGCGTCCGGGAACGGGAGGGCCAGCATGTCCGCGGTCCGAAGCTCCAAGGCGACCGGGAGGCCATTCGGGTACCGCCTCGCCAAAGCCTCCCGTGCCGCGTCGAGCTGCCGCGGGTCGAGGTCCGTCGCCACGTACCGCGCCGGACGGAGGCCATCCACGAGGCGCGCCGCCATGTCGCCGCTCCCGCAACCGATTTCGAGGCAGGTCGCTCCCGCCGGGAGGGAGAGATTCGCTCGGATCCATTCGTAGATTCGCGTGTTGCGGCGAGCGCTGGACCGGTTCACAAAGAACCGCGAAATCCGGTTCATCTCGGCCATCGGACCCTCCTCCGTTTGATCGTCGCGGGAAAACGCTTCACGTACTTGGCCGTTGGTTGCGGTGAGGCAATGAGTCCCGAAGGGATTTATGTCCCCGTCCCGTTGGGTTCGACGTGAAAGCGACTCGACCATCGGAACTTCCCTCGGGTCTACCCGTCCCCATCGACGACGGCGCGTGCAATCACCTCGCCGGGCGCGGGCTTCCCGCGGTCAGGCTTCCTTCGACGTCGGGACGAACGGTGGACGTCTCGCGGTTGCCCGGGCTCAGCGTGATCTTTTGCTATCCCCACACCGGACGGCCGGATGAGCCGACGCCCGCGGCATGGGATGCGATCCCGGGGGCCCGGGGATGCACGCCTCAGTCGTGCGCGTTCCGCGACCGCCACTCCGAATTGGCCCAGCTCGGAGCGGCCGTGTACGGCCTCAGCGCGGACGAAACGGAATGGCAGCGAGAAGCTGTCGAACGTCTCCAGCTTCCGTACGAACTGTTGAGCGACTCCTCGTTCGCGTTTGTCGAGGCCCTTCGACTGCCAACGTTCACGTTCGAAAATCGGAGGTACATCAAGCGGCTGACCCTCGTGAATCGGGGCGGTCGAATCGAGAAGGTATTCTATCCCGTGTTCCCGTCCGATCGAAATGCGGCCGATGTGCTCGCCTATCTCCGGGCGTCCGAGGACTAGACGCCGGCTCCGGCGGAATCCGACTTGGATCAAATGTTATAGTTATTTAACTATAACATCCGAAGCGAACAGCCTTCGCACGCCGTATGGCGATATCGACCGGAGGGTCAGTACCGGCGGGGCGGTCGCCGGCTCCCTCTACGCGGCGGCCGCGAGGTTCGCCCGCCTTCGTGACCGCGGACCTTCGGAGGCGGCGGGGCGCGGTAGTCGAAATCCGGGAGCGTCACTCGGGGGATCGTCCGACCGAGGGCGCGCTCGATCCCTCGCAGATCGCCTTCGTCCTCCGGCGTCACGAACGTGATCGCCTCGCCCTGGGCCTCCATGCGCGCCGTCCGCCCGACCCGGTGCACGTAGTCCGTGGCGACGGTCGGGATGTCGTAGTTGATCACGTGGGAGATCCCCTCGACGTCGATGCCGCGGGCCGCGACGTCCGTCGCAATCAGGATCTGGTGCCGCCCGCTCCGGAAGCCCGCGAGGGCGGTCTCGCGCTGGCTCTGGCTCCGGTCCCCGTGGATGCGGGCGACGTCGAAGCCGGCCTGGCCGACCTGCCGGGCCACGCGGTCCGCCCGCCGCTTCGTGCGGACGAACACGAGGACGGACATCATGTCCTCCCGGCCGAGGAGCCTCACCAGGAGGGAGGTCTTCAGGTGCTGCGGGACCGGGTAGACCTCGTGGCGGATCGTCGTCGGAGGCCGATGGGGCGGGGAGACCGAGATCCGGGCGGGGTTCCGCATGATCGTCCGGGACAGGACTTCGATCTCCGGCAGCATCGTCGCGGAGAAGAGGAGGGTCTGGCGGTCCCGCGGGAGCGCGTCGACGATCCGGCGGACGTCCGGCAGGAATCCCATGTCGAGCATGCGATCCGCCTCGTCGAGGACGAGGACCTGGAGCCCGCGGAAGTCGACGTTCCGTCGGGACATATGGTCGAGGAGACGGCCGGGGGTCGCGACGACCACGTCGACGCCGGAGCGGAGGGCGTGCTCCTGGGCGGCCATGCCGACGCCGCCGTACACGGCGTGCCCGCGGATCCGCGTCCCCTTCGCGAGGCCTCGGAGGGCGACCTCGATCTGGGCCGCGAGCTCGCGGGTCGGCGAGAGGACGAGGGCGCGGGTTCGCCCCGGAGGTTGCTTCAACAGTCTCTGCAGGATCGGCAAGAGGAACGCGGCCGTCTTCCCGGACCCGGTCTGCGCGGTGCCGATGACGTCGCGACCGGCGAGGACCGCGGGGATCGCCTCTTTCTGGATCGGGGTGGGAGCCTCGTAGCCGAGGGCGTAGACCGCCCGGAGGAGGACCGGTTCGAGGCCGAACTGGTCAAAGGGATGTTGCGTGTGGGTTGCATGCATCGCGCCCGTCCTACGAGCTAATCGGCTTAAGGGTTCCCATCCGTAGGACCCGAATCCTGCGGTGCGCGTTCCCGGGGCTTGGTCGACGATGACATCGTCCTTCCTTGAGTCCGCCTCGACCGCGGCCTCCCTGCGAGTACGGTTTGTCACCAGGGCCTCGTGGCCGTGCCTCCGCAGAAGCGAGTGACGAGATCGCCGGTCACGGCCGCCGCCTCGAGCAACGCCTCGCGGGAGATCCCCGGGACCCCACAGACGAGGAACCTCACCTCGCGGCACTCGGATGTGACCTTGCTCGCGTCCGCATCGCGATACGGGTAAATCGCGACGAGCTGTTCCGCGTCTTCGCACACGACCTGCACGCCCGTGAGGGTGAGGGGCGACTCCATCCCGATTCCGAGGAACGTCTCGCCCGGCCGGGAACGGCGCATCCGCAGGTCCCCATGCAGTTTCGCCTTGTCGAAGGCGGCGAGCGCGATGCGGGTCTCGGCGGATGCGAGGTTGTACGCGTCGACCAGCGCGTTGATCTGGGGAAAGGGTTTCCCTTGGATCACGCGGCGCAGGAGTGCTTCGGCGGCGGGTCGGACCTTCGTCGGGTCGACCCCGACCCGCCAGAAGAAGTCCCGGTAGGCGCGGAGGCGGGGCTCGTCCTTCAGGGTCTCGAGCGCGTACGTGCGACGGTAATCAGTCGCGCGCTCCTCGATGAACCCGGCCTCGGCCTCGTCCGTGGGGCCGATGTGCAGTCCTGTGACGTCGAACAGCAGTGCCTCGAGACCGGGAAACTCCGTTGCCAGGTCTGGGCCCGGCCGCAAGGCCACGCCAGGGGAAATCGCGTCCCCGTCAAAGAGGTTGTTCGGCCTCCTCAATCTTGATGAGGCGCGCTTGCCGTCCGGACGCCAATGGCCGACCTCGGTTTCCCCGAGCTCCTCACCCTCGTCCAGACGATTGCGATCATCGCGGCCATCATCATCGCCGTCTACTTCTCGCGCCGCCAGATCCAGGCGCTCGAGACCGATCTCGAGGCGCGCGTCGTGAACGATCTCGATGAGAAGCTTCACCGAATCGGCGAGATCTTCATGGAGAAGCCGGAGTTTGTCCGGATTTTGAATGACGTGCCGGAGGTCTCAACCTTCGGCGCCGAGATCGCCTTTGCATTCTACGTGATGTTCTTCTGCGCCCACTGCTACCACATGCGACAACGCGGCATCCTGAGCGACAACGATTGGGCAGGCTGGCTGCAATGGACGAAGAACGCCTTCCAATCCGGACGGTTGGGGAGATACTGGAAGGAAGCCGAGATGCAGGCGTGGGTCGACCCGGCGTTCCGGGAGTTCGTCAACCGGGAAATCCTGGGAAGCACCTAGCACCTAGCCATTCTCTAGCGGATTCCGTGGGGGCCGGATGCCAGATTTGGACATCGAGGTCGACGCGTTCCGCGGATTGGTGTCAGCTCGTTCGGCTGGATGCAAGCGCGGTCCCGAAGAAGCGTAAGCATTCATAACGGTTGTAATCATAGAGCGCCCGTCCTGGTGGAGTGGCGATGGAGGGCCCGCGGTGAGCAATGAGACAGCCAATCTAGACGTCAGCCGTGTCGTGACCCTCGTCGGAACGAGTATCGCGATTTTCGCGTTCCTGCTGTTCTTTCTCTACCCTCGCTTTACCTCGAGTGAGATTGACCCGATTCTTTTCCAGGCCACCCTGATTGTGATCGGAGTGGCGATCTTCTCCCTGGTCTATGCGGGACTCTACTTCTATACGCTCACGCTTCCTTATTCTTTGAACCCTGCCGAGAGCGCGGCGATTCAGCGAAGAGGAGACCTGTTTTGGCTCGTCGGATACTCGGTGCTGTTGTTGGAACCGACTCTGATTTTGCTCACCGTCGGGTTGTTGATTGTGGCTCTGGTCTGGCTGGCCCTCTGGCTCTCGTACATCTACTTGACCCTTCATGAATACAGAAAAGCCCTGAAGCAGAAAGTTCGCTGAACGGCTGCGGAGTTTCGGGCCCCCTGCGGAGCAATCCATTCATATGGTCACTATAGTGACGTATATGTACCATATCGGCCATAGAACCACCGTTATGGCTTCGACTACGACGACCATTTCACTGCGCAAGGAGACCAAGGAATTGCTTCGCCGATTCGGGTCCAAGGGACAAACCTATGACGAGGTCATTCGGGAACTCATCGAGAAGGCGGCCATCAAGGAGCACGATGCGCGGTGGAACCAAATTCTTGAGGAAGAGGAGTTCATCCCGTTGGACAAGCTATGACCTTTCGGGTCACGCTGTCCGAGACGGCGGCCCGCCAGCTCCGTAAGTTGCCCTCCGAACAGCGGAATCGCATCGTTCGGGGACTGCGCGTGCTCGAACAGGACCCTTTCCGTCCGCGGCCGAAGGCGGACATCCGAACAATTGAAGGGACAGATCCGAGGAAGTACCGGATCCGGATCGGCGAGTACCGCGCGGTGTATGCTGTCGTAGGACGCGAGGTGAAGATCCTCGAAGTGTTCACGCGCGGGCGAGGGTATCGATGATCCTCGTCTGGGTCGATAGGCCACCGCCGCCCGAACCGTCAGGTCACGCCGCGGTAATCGTGCCGAAGAGTCCGTCCGACTCGTCGTTCGGGCCGGCCGTGAAGAACAGCGTGTCGATCGGGCCGTTGTTGGCCGTCCCATGCCCGAACTGCAACGCCCAGAGTCCGTCGATGACGAGCTTCCGTCCATCCGCCGTCCGTAGTGCGCCGATGAGCTCGAAGGTGCCGTCGGGCATCTCCTGGAACGCGCTCACATGGCCGTCGCCGAAGTTGCCGACGAGCAGGTCGCCGCCGAACCGTCCGAAACCCGCGGGGGCGAGCGCCAGGCCCCACGGCGCGTTCAGCTGGCCGTGTTGCGCCACGCGGACGAGCAGGTTCCCATCCGTGTCGAAGGCGTCCACGAAGCCGAGGCCCTGGCCGTGGAGGTCGTCCTTCGCCCCCGGGCCCTGCTTCGCGAACGTCACGAAGATCCGCGTGCCGATCGTCTGGATCCCGAACGGCGCGTAGCCTGCGGGAATCTTTGAATCGACGAAGCCGCCTGCGGGCGTGACGGCCGCCCACGTCGCGTCGAAGACATCGATGCGGGCATTGTGGAAGTCCGTCGCGAATAGTTGAGGGCCTGTGGCCGTGGTCGCAATCGCGAGACCTTTGTAGATTGCCCCGGCCGCGGACGAGTCGACCTTGACCTCCGCCGCCGTGCCCAGGGACGGATTCCAGCCCGCGATCGTCCCGCCCTCCGTCGCGAAGATGAACGGGGCGCCCGCATCACTAGGACCGACGCGGAAGCTCGCCGAGCCGCCGTTGAACACGATCCCCGTCGGCGCGCCGTCCACGCTGACGTTGAGGTTTCGCTTGACGCCGCTCGCCAGGTAGAGCGTCGAGAAATCCGCACCGTTGTCGGAGACCCACCACGGAGTCGCGGGACCCGCGACGAGGCCCCAGGCGTTCACCAAGCGCTCGTCCACCGTGGTCCCCGGCGCGCCGTTGTTTGAGACGAGAGCCGTCACGGTGTAGGTGCCCGGAACGGCCACGGCGGAGGCCGGGATGGCGAACAATGCAAGCGCCGCGAACGCGAATACGACGACCCCGATCCCTCGAAGGCGCACCAAAGCGGAAATCTCCCTCATGTCCCCCACGGACCCATGCACGGAGGCCTCGAGAGAATAGATAATCGTATGCCAGAATCCGGGTCCGAATTGATTTGCCCTCAGTGAAACGTTGGACCACTTTTTCCCGAGCGCGAACCGGGTCCAACACGTCGGGGCGGCACAATTGAAAACTGACTCGGAAGCTTTCTCTAACATGAGGATCCTCGGGGCCGGCCATCGTGGTCGACCTTCGAGACACGAACATCGAGCTTCGCATCAAAGGCCAAGCATCTCCCCATTCTCTATGAAGTAGTTGAGTCTCAGTTGCCTCGTTGCCGGATACCGCTGCGTCATCATCCATTCAGAACGCCACCCATCCCAATCCAGACTTGCGACGCCCCAGGAAAATCCTATATAGACAGTGTGTGTTTAAACATACATGGGTGTCAAGACGATCACGATCACGGAGAACGCTTACCGACGTTTGAAATCCCGGAAGCTCGGGGATGAGAGTTTCTCGGACGTCATCCTGCGCCTCACGAAGCGGCGGCCCTTGAGGGACTTCGCGGGCATCTTGAGCCCCGATTCCGCCAACGCGATTCGACGGGCTATAGATGAGGACCGCGAGCTCCGGCGCAAGGTCGACGCACGTCGATGATCCTCGAGACGAGTTTTCTCATCGACCTGATGAAAGGGCAATCCGAGGCGGTGGCCCTCGCGGACGAAATCGACCATTCAGGGGAGAGCCTCTACCTGCCTGCCCCGGCCCTCTTCGAGCTGTGGCTCGGTGCGGGACGTTCGGCGCGCGGCAAAGAGGAAATCCGGAAGATCGAGGCCCTCATCGAGAGCTTCGACGTCATAGTGCTGACGCACGAGGACGCGCGAGAGGCCGGCCTCCTTCAAGCTCGTCTGTCCAAAGCCGGCCGGACGATGGGGACGGTTGACGTCCTGCTCGCGGGGATGGCCCGTCGAAGAGGGGAGACCCTGGTGACAGGCGACCGTGATTTCTCGACAGTGAGTCGAGAGGTCCAGCTGCGATCGTACCACCGTGGTCGATGACTTGCCGAGGTCCGAAAGCGCGTTGACGGACGCGCGCGGTTCGGGCGGAATCACCCGCGTAGCCAGCCAAATCTTCTCTCTCCGCTGTGGCGATCCATACATAGCGTCCTGCTCTCCGTGCTCCAAGGCCACGATGCTCCCACGATTTCAAGGAAACGGCCCTCGCTCGACCGAAGTGGCGCCGGCAGGACGAACAAAATAACCGATCCTATTCAATCGGATAATCCTGGCTATCTTCTTCTCGGGCCATCAGGAAGGAGGTCGCTCACCCGCGTGCACGCCGAACCGTAGGAGCTTCCGCCTCCTTGGAACCATCTCGACTCCAGAATTCTCGGGACGCATGAGAGGCTTTCCGCTGAAGACTCTCGAGCAGCTCGGTTTCTGACCCCTACACTTTCCCAAGATCTCTGCAACCGATGCCTCAGCATTGACGGCTCGCTCCACCTCGTGCGTCCAAGAGCACGCGATTTCCTCATCCTTCCGAATCCATAAAGTATGGCACTCCATATCGATCAATCGTGGCCAGACAAACCCCCTCCGGAACTGCTTCCGAAGAGTGGTTTCGAAGGGCACGCCGGAACCTCCGGATCGCGAGCATGAACCTCGACGCCGGGTTCGCCGATGTCGCCGCCTTCTACGCACACCAAGCCGCCGAGTTCGCCTTGAAATCGCTCGAAATCCAAAGAACAGGACAGTTTGCTCGCGTTCATGACCTGACCCGGCTGGCTCGAAATCTGTCCGCACCCCCACGAATCGTGAAGCTCGCCGCGCAGGTCACGCCGGCGTACATGGCTGCGCGCTATCCCGACGTCGGGGGCAAGATTAACCGGCGGCTCGCCGTTTCAATGATCGAGAGTTCGAGGAGGATTGTCCGATGGGTCCGCCGACAGATGGCTTAGTGCGACAGCTTCAGCATTTCCGAAGCAAGATTCAGGCCCGGTACAAAGTCGAGAGGATGATCCTGTTCGGCTCGAGGGCTCGCGGCAAGACTCATCGCTTCAGCGATGTCGATCTCATCGTGGTAAGCCCCCACTTCCGCCGCAAGAACATCGTCGCAAGGGCCTCGCCGTTGTACCTGGAATGGGATCTGGACTTTCCGGTCGACTTCCTGTGCTACACGCCGGAGGAGTTCGCGGCACTTTCTCGGCGACCGAGCTTGGTCAAAGTTGCTCTGAGCGAAGGCATCCCAATCCCCGCGTCACGATAGCGTCAGAATGCCGCGAAACGTTCTCAGACAGACTCGTACGGAGAAACCACATTCAGATTGTCGTCACCGATCCCTTCGCACAGAAGCTTTCCCGCGAGTAACTCCTGCAACCGTGAGCGTGGTTTTCAATCCTTGTGCCTCGACATCCAGCATACCTTCACAGAGCTTGCGAGGTGACACAGGGGATGAGCCTCAATACCCACGCTCGGGATACCCAGATCGACCAGCGGTTCGAGCATCACATGCAACGCGAGTGTGTGCGCTTCATGGCGCGTGGTGGAATGGCGTCCCTGTCGTGAGACATGACACGGAGAATTGGCGATTAATTCAAGAGACGCGTACCCGGTGCTCCCTGCGGTGAAAGGTCTTAAAGAAACTCCATCACTGGATTTGGCTTCCCTTCCGCCAAGCGTGACGGACGAAGCGAAGTGGTATCGAGGCTTGTTGTTCTACCATCGAGGATCTCTTCGGCAAGCAACTGCCCGAGAGAGGGTGAATGCATCACCCCATGACCCGACGAACCGTTGGCGAGATAAAAGTTCTCGAAGCCTGGCGCTTTTCCAAGAAGCTGGTGCCTGTCGGGCGACATTTCATACAATCCTGCCACACAATTTGCCCGGTCAATAGCAAGCGACGCAAACTTTGGCACACACTCTTTCGCACGCGCCATAACTTTTCCAATCCACCACTCCTCGAATGTCGTATCGAATGGATCTCTTGTATGATAATCCACTGGCAACAACAGGAGTACTCTTCCATCGCGAGCGCGAAAGTGAAAGCTGTCCTCAGTGAAAATCGTCATCGGCATATCCTCAGGCAGAAGATTTGTGGGATACGAGACAGCAACCTGCCTCTTTGCCGGTGTAATCGGAAGAGCGATGCCTGCAATGCGTCCAACGACCGCAGCCCATGCTCCCGCGGCATTGACAACACTGCCGATGCGGTACGCCTCCTTCGAAGTTCGAACGTCGTTAACGCGGGTCGATGCCCCTCGCTCCTCCATAGAGAAACCCGAACATTGAGTTCCAAACTCAAACTGAGCGCCTAGTTGCTTCGCTCCCTCCATATATCCTTTGAGAATATTCATCGGTTTGATGAAGCCGTCGATAGGACAAAACGTTCCGCCGATAACTCCATCAAGGCTGACCGCCGGATTATGTCGAGTAATGTCGTCCGGCGAAACTTCCCGCACATTTCGCAGTCCCGCCTTCTGCTGAATCTCTTTCGCAGATCGAAGGATGGACATTTGATGCTCATCCTTCGAGACAAAGAGGTAGCCGCACTGCCGATAGCCGGAGTCGATGCCAAGTTCATCTTCGAAATGAAGAAGTTTCTCTCGCGCTAGAAGAGAGAGCTTTACGCCGATTTCCGTTCCGAACTGGCAGCGAAATCCACCCGTGGCTTTCGATGTACTTCCGGCTCCGGGCTCTTTGCCCGCATCGATGACGAGGACATTCGTTTCACCTCGGACTGCAAGGTGATACGCAATGCTTGCACCTATGACACCACCACCAATGATGAGATGATCGACGGTTCTCATTAGCTCAGCGATCCTGGTTCGAGTACTGGAGGAAACTACTTCGCAAAAGATAGTCGGGATGCTTGAAGCTTTTGAACTCGATTGCTTCCCGCTGAAGTCGCTGAAGAACATCGCGGCGTGCTCGCCTGGTTGTCCTTCATAGCGGATGCGGGGGGGGAGATCACGGATGGGACCTCAGCATCGCGCAGGCGCCGGGGCGGCGTCTGGAAATGGTTCACTTCCCCCGACTGAACTCCTAAATACACGCGGAACCTCCCGGAAGCGTGCAAGGTTCAATCCAAAGGATGAGGGAGGAATATCGTGAGCGGGTGCTGGTGGAATCCGCGACGCAGCTTCAGGATGTTTCCCCGGACGTCACTATCGAAATGACCGCGGACCTGATTGAGTCGATTTGGAGCCTCCGAGATGCCGGCGAAGCGGCGCTCGTTCGTCAGCGTGGTTAGCGCCACGGAGAAATCCCTCCGGGCTGCGCGAGTGGAGCATGTTTTCGTTGGAGCCCTCGCCGTCTCGGCCTTCGGCGTTCCCAGGACGACGACGGATGTCGACGTGATCGTCGATTACGGCGAGGAGGATGCACCACGGTTGGCGGAATCGTTCCGTCGGCGGAGCTTTGAGGTCAGCCCGGAAGATCTGCGAGATGCCCGTGCGGAAGGGGCCCACTGCACGGTGCACGACACGCTCTCTCTCTTCCACGTGGACATCGCTCCGGCAGTCCGACCACGAACGAAGGACGCGATCAGCCATTTCATCAGGGTCCGGTGGCGAGGCAGCATACTCCCGATCGCCGACCCGGAACATACGATCGTCATGAAGCTGGTGTATGGAAGCGACCAAGACTTGGAGGACGCGCTCGGGATCTTCGTCCGTCAGCGGAATCGACTGAAGATGCGGCGAATGCGGGAGTTCGCGAGCCGCCAAGGCGTCCTCAAGGCCCTCCGTGAACTCGAAAGGAGAGCTGGGAAGTAAGCTGCCGAGGTGAAGGAACACGTCACATCTTGTGCAGATTGTCAGTTTCGCGGTAGAGTGGGTGTGACAGATCGGCTACTCGGGGATCAGACCCGCGAACACCTCGGGAACCTGTTCATAACCCATTTTTTCAAGAAACTCCCCACGGTTCGGTAGAACAAAGTCGCGATCCAGGGTTGCGACGGACGATCCGTCGGAGGAGGTCGCCTCTACCTCCACGGTAAGGCTGTTCCGGTCTTTCTGCATCGCACGCCCCGCAATCCGGAGCCG
>Ga0209268_1000387_pt1 | contig 24214 bp, 26 predicted proteins | sample GraSoiAngelo_143_FD_185900 | JGI IMG/M metagenome (GOLD analysis project Ga0209268, IMG submission 185900) | Grasslands soil microbial communities from the Angelo Coastal Reserve, California, USA - 14_1009_02_30cm (SPAdes) (version 2) | ecosystem: Environmental > Terrestrial > Soil > Grasslands ... | reverse complement strand
TCCAAAATGGAAGCCATGCGAGCCCAGTTCGAACGCGACGCGGAGTCCGATGGCGGCTGGACTGGATATAACTCTTCCCTGGGCCGTCCACTATTGAACGCAGCGAGGTTCTTGGAAAAGAAATCCGCAGGCTCGACCGCAACAGGCACCACGTCCGAGGCTCCCAACCAGACCGCCACTCCAACGCTGCAAGATCTGGAGGCGTCCGAGAGAAAACCAGAAGCTGCCGCCGCCGCAGCCGGTCCCGAGACAACCTCGGGAAACGACAACAGCGCCTGATTAGGAACCCACGCGCACTTCTTACAGATTGCGCCCTCCTCTGCTTTCTGATAAACCTTCCCAAACGGAGGAAATCATGCGCTCGCGTTTGGTGACACTCACCCTGATTCTCTATTTGTCATTTGCCTTGACCGGCTGCAATAAATCGCCGGAATCTGCTTCGAATACAACCGGCGATAACGCCGCCCCCGAGAACGCAGAGAAGAACGCAAAAACAAAACCTGAGCCGGCGAAGTCTGTGGTTATCCCAGCCGGCACGATAATCACGGTGCGACTGGGGCAGTCCGTAGGATCGAAGATCAGCGAGCCCGGGCAAAGCTTCTCCGCAACTGTAGCCACTCCTGTCGAGGTTGCGGGCAAAACCGTTATTCCCTCTGGCGCAACCGCGACCGGAACCGTCGTTGACGCGAAACCACTCGGTCGCTTCAAGGGCGGCGCCTCGCTGCAACTGAAGCTCACCTCGATCAACATAAATGGCAAAGATGAGCCTGTGGAAACTTCCTCGCTCGTCCGCACCGAAAAAGGGAAAGGAAAACGCACGGCAGTGATAACGGGAGGCGGCGCAGGCGTGGGTGCGCTGATCGGCGGTCTAGCGGGAGGCGGCAAAGGTGCAGCTATCGGCGCAATCGCAGGCGCAGGGGCGGGAGGCGCCGGATCAGCCTTCACCGGCAACAAAAACATCGTGCTCCCCGCCGAGTCCGCGCTGAGTTTTAAGCTGGAGCAGCCGCTGGAAATTAAGTAGGCGGCTCGCGTTTGATCACGTCGCAGCATCGCTTCGAACCAGCCGGCCCTGGCAGGTGGCTGTTTGTGCACCCGTCGTGGTGACCTATGTCTCACGAACCCTGCCAATGCTACCGTCCGTGGTCGAAGATAATCGGATTTGTATCAGGGCATGCCTTCAGGCATGCCGCCCAGACGCGAAGTTCAGATATCGCGCCGATCCGGCGCAGTATTCCCAGTGGATGAAGCCATCTTCTCCAACCTTCTCGGCACGACTGAAGCCATGCCCCTGATAATGAGCAGCCGGATCCGCACCAATCTCTTAGCGGACTTCTGATGGAGTTCTTTACCTCAGACAGCGCGTCCCTTCTACATCCTTCCCCGGTATTAAACTAGCTGTGCTATGCCAACCCAAACTGCCCGCGCCAATCCTCTTTTTTACCTCACCGATCAGTTGAATGATCTTAAGGCCAAAGGCACCCATTTCCGGCTGCGCGTGCTCGAAGACGAGCAAGCATCTATCTGCACGTTCGACGGCAAAAAAGTCATCAACCTCGCTTCGAACAATTACCTCGGCCTGACCACGCATCCAAAACTGCGCGAGGCGGCACTTGAGGCAACACGCAAATACGGCGTCGGATCAGGAGCAGTGCGCACCATCGCAGGCACGATGAAAATTCATATGGAGCTGGAAGAGAAGATCGCGCGTTTCAAGAACGTCGAGGCGTGCGTGGTGTTTCAGTCTGGATTCGCCGCCAACGCTGGCACGGTCTCAGCCGTGTTAGGCAAAGATGATTTCATCATCTCCGACCAGCTCAATCACGCGTCGATCATCGACGGTGCGCGCCTGTCGCGCGCTAAGATTCTCGTTTTCGAGCACAAAGATATCGCGCAGGCCGAGGAAAAACTTGCCAGCGTCAAAAACGAGCCCGGCAAAAAGCTGCTGATCAGTGACGGCGTGTTCTCCATGGACGGCGACATCGGCCCACTGCCCGCTCTATGCGATCTGGCCGAAAAATATGGCGCAATCATGATGGTAGATGACGCCCACGCCTCCGGCGTCCTTGGCCGCAACGGACGCGGCACCATTGACCACTTCAAAGTTCACGGCCGCGTAGATATTCAGGTAGGAACTTTATCCAAGGCCATCGGTGCGCTAGGAGGATACGTCTGCGGCTCACGCGACCTCATCGATTTTCTCTACCACCGCGCCCGCCCGTTTCTTTTCTCGACTTCGCATCCGCCCTCAGTCGCGGCAACGTGCATTGCCGCTTTCGAGGTTCTCGAACAAGAACCAGAGCGAATAGAAAAACTCTGGGAGAACACACGCTTCTGGAAAAAAGAACTCGGCCTGCTGGGATTCGACATCGGCGGCCGCACCACTCCCGCCAGCGAAACTCCAATTACGCCCATCATTATCGGCGACGGCAAGCTCACCATGGGTTTTTCTCATGAATTGCTCAAAGAGGGCGTAATGGGAACGGGTATTGCGTTCCCCACCGTCCCTGAAGGCAAAGCCCGCATCCGAACAATCATGACCGCAACGCACACGAAAGATGAGTTGCAGCAGGCGCTGGAGGTGCTGAAGCGGGTGGGGAAGAGGATGGGGATCGTGTCGTAATGAGAGCTAGGGTTCCAGTCTGAGCTCAATGGAAAAACAGCGACATAGGATCTGAACGATATTGGTTGCCTTTTGTATCTTCCACAATGAAGCGTACTTCGATGGCCTCAGACTTTCGGAGATCCTCGGGAGCGGGACTTCCGCCTTTTGCGAGGAAATGGCCGCGAAAGACTTCGCCGGGGCCAAGCTTGCCGTTCCGATAACCACGGTGGTTCAGAAATCATCGTCCTTCCAAGGCAATGCCAGGTCATCGTACGCAATGACAATATTGCGCTCGCGGGGGGTCGTTCGTGATAGCTAGCTCAGGGGAGTCGTTCATGATAGCTACCTCTAATAGTCTCGGGAATAGAAAAAGTAGTCAGTCCATTGGGAAAACTTGCGACTCTGTCAGAGAAGGAATCACCGACTTGGCGAACGGATAGTACCGCTTGTTATCTCCCGGCTCCATCGCAGAGGTTCGATCTCGAATCGCTAGTTTTTTGGCAGCGTGCTAGGCTTGAAGTGCTGTCTGTAGCGCCTGGGGATCTCGGGCATATGCTTGCGCGGTTTCGGCGTCTATCATACCCGAGCGGACCAGCTTCTCGATCTCTCCGTCAAAATGCTGCATACCATCGGCTGCGCCGTTTTTTACGGCCTCAAGTAGCGAGCGTCCTGAGCGGTCATCGCACTCGATGTACTGCGCGGTGCGCGGATTCGCTTTGAATATCTCGATAATGGCTGTGCGCTCACCATTACGACGGGGGATGAGCTGCTGCGAGATGACGTAACGCAGGGTTTTGGCCAAGCGTCCGCGGATTGAGCTTTGTTCGGCGGTTGAAAATGCGCTCACGATGCGCTCGACGGTGTTGGCAATATCGAGGCTATTCAGGGTAGAAAGGATTAGGTGCCCGGTTTCCGCCGCCTCCAGCACCATTTCCATGGTTTCGCGGTCGCGCAACTCACCGACAAAAATCACCTTCGGCGCCTGCCGGAGCGCGGCGCGCAGGGCAAGAGCGAAGCTCGGCGTATCGCTGTGCAATTCTCGCTGATGGATGGTAGCGGACTTGTGGTTGTGCAGGAACTCGATGGGATCTTCGATGGTGATGATGTGGCAGGTCTGCTGCTCGTTAATTTTATCGAGCAGAGTCGCCAGAGTGGATGACTTGCCCGATCCGCGGGCGCCCGTCACCAGCACGATGCCATCGCGAAGATTGGCAATCTCTCCTAACTGTGGCGGCAGACCTAAAGAAGCGAAGCTGGGCAGAGTGGTGGGAATGACGCGCATCACCACGGCACAACTTCCGCGCTGAATAAAAACGTTGACTCGGAAGCGGGCGACTCCCGGCAGGCCAAAGGAAATATCGCACGAGCCCTGTTCCCGCAGCATGGTAATTGCCTGCTTGTTGTTTCCAATTAAGTCAGAGGCGATGCGGCGAGTATCGTCGGCGGTGAGTGAGCGTAGGCCGGAAGCATCTACTGAAACTAATTGCCCGTGAATTTCTACCTGGGGCGGGCGGCCAGGCGAGAAGATGAGGTCACTCACCTGGCTATTGACGCGCAACATGGCAACCAGCAGAGCATGCGTGCCCGCCTGCGCCGCGCCGGATGTGCCGTCCAGCTTGACGCCGTCTAGCTTGACATGGATCGGTGCTGTGCCAGGTGTTGCCACTCAATGCCTCGGGGGGAGGACTGCGCGATGGGGAAGGCTGTTCGGGTGCGTGTTGCCAGTTCTTCGTGAAAGATCACTGTAGCGGAAAGGAAGCTTCGGTTCCACGAAGAACGACATGGGCATGGACCTTCGTAATGTCTTGTGAAGGGGGACCGGGAATCGTGTGATGGGGCTAATAGGACGCCTGGCCGACAGCGAGAGGGCAGCGAAGACAAAGGGCGGCCTCGCGGGCCGCCCAGAAAATTCGGATACATCACTCCGGAATTTATTTCTTTGAGGGTTTCTTTTTCCCGTAGCTGGTTTCGACGGTTGCGCCGATCGATTGCAGCAGCCCCTTTGCTGCCTCCGCGAACGGGCCATTCGGCTGCAATTCCAAATATTTGTTCAAAGCTTCTTCGGTGCCAGGAGCAGGTATGACCTTGCCGTTCTTATCGGTGGTTTCTTTGGCGATCAGGTTCACGCCTTTCTGGTAGTACGCCTCAGCTTTATTGGGGTCGGCGGCAATGGCTTTATCAAAAGAAGCAATCGCTTGGTCGGCTTTGCCGGCGTTGGTGAGTACCGCGCCTTGGTTGTAATAGAACTGGGCAGCCCCGGCCGGATACAACTGCGCAGCTTGATCGTAGGCCTTTACGGCTTCCTCGACCTTGCCGATTTTGGACTCGGCCTGTGCCAGGTTGTTGTAGTAAGAGGCGAGGGCCCTGAGGTCGTCTGGTTTTTTCTGGGGCTCGGCATCGACCGCTTTCTGTTTGATGTCAACTGCTTTCTGATAATCGCTCACGGCCTCGGTGTACCGCCTCGTTTTCTCAGCCGGGTCGGTCTGCTTCGGAGCTGAACCGACGTAGGCATCGCCGAGCCGCGCCCAGAGCAGATCGCGCGAGGCATCCACCTGCGTGGCCTGGTTCAGAGTGTTGATGGCCGAATCGAAATCCTGGGCCTGCATGGACTGGTTGGCAGCCTGGAGCTTTTCATTCAGCGACTTGACTGTGGTGACCTCCTTGGCCTGTTTCTCCTGTGCCTCCTGCATCTGCTTCAGTTGTTCTTGGTTGATTCCCTTTTGCTTGGCCGCCTCGGCTTGCGACTGCTTCTCATCGAAGTCGAGGGTGTTCTCATCTACTTTCACGCCGTAGCCATTGACCGAGTCCAGTTGCTTGCCATCCTGCAGCAGCGTGACTTTATATTTTCCCGGCTCGATTCCCAGAGAAAAATACTCGCCCTTCTTGTTGGTCTTCAGCGTGTACTTACGGCCGTTGTCGGTGTTGTACCACTCGACTGTCGCCCCGGCGATGGGATTGCCCTGCATATCTTTGGCGACTCCTTTGACTGTGCCCGTGGCCTGGGCGAAGGCGGTAGGAATGCCCAGTGCCGCCAGCATAGCGATCAGTACCAGCACCACAGAATGCTTCTTCATGTTTTGGCCTCCAAACGATTGTCGATTGCTCGATTTTCAATTGACGATTCTTTTGAAAGCATGCGAAAACAGATTGAATAGGCAATTGAAAATCGGCAATTCTCAAATTCTGTTTGCGGTCTCGACGTACGGAATAGGATCCGCAGCTCCCGCTTGCTCAAAAGCGCGGAGCCGCAACACGCAACTGTCGCATACACCGCAAGCAGCGTCTTCCCGGCTATAACAAGACCACGTTAAATCGAAGGGCGCGCCTAATTCAAGGCCGAGCCGCACAATCTGCGCTTTGCGCATAGCGATCAGAGGGGCCACGACCTCAATGTTGCCCTCTTTCGTGCCGGCTTTAATAACTTGATTGAATGCATGATAGTACGCTGGACGGCAGTCAGGGTAGCCGGACCTGTCCTGCTCCACTGCTCCTATATAGATTTTTTCTGCTCCGATGACTTCAGCCCAGCTCACCGCGACGGCCAGAAAATGCGCATTGCGGAAGGGAACGTACGTGACCGGGATCTCGCGCCCAATCTCGTGCGAGTCTGGAACGGCGATTTCGGGATCAGTTAGCGCCGATCCGCCGATTGCACGCAGAGCCTCGTTACGAACAACCAGGCGATCACGAATATGCAAACGGTCACAGATTGCCGAAAACGCGCGCCGCTCGCGCTCTTCCGTACGCTGGCCGTAGCTGACGTGCAGAGCGGCAGCCCTTTCGTGGTCGCGCGCAGCCAGCGCCGCACAGACGCAGGAGTCCATGCCACCGCTCAGCAGGACAACAGCTTGTGGGCTAGAGTGACGCATTTTAATTTTCGATTGCCGAGTGGCGACAAATGAAAATTGCCAATCCTCACACTCCCTTCATCGCCGGATCCCAGACGAACTTGTGAATCTGTAGGTTCAATCGCGCGGGAACGTCGTCAGCCAGCATCCACTCCGAAAGCTCCCGCGGATCGAGCAGACAGTGGGAGCTATCTCGTCCGCCGCTCGCTTCTTTACTGAATGCGGGAGAAAACAAAATTGCATTTACGCGCGCTGCGAGGCTATGGCAGCAGACAAATTCGCGCGCAAATTCGTAATCCGTCCGGTCGCTTAGCACAAACTTGATTTCGTCATGAGCGTGTAATGTCTCCAAATTTTCGAGCTGGAAAGTATCGGGCTCGCCCGAGTTGGGGCATTTCACGTCAACAATTTTGATTACACCCGAGGGAACACGCTCTAGTGGCCGCTCCCCGCTAGTTTCCAGCAGGACCTTGTAGCCGGCATCCAGAAGACGCTGCATCAGTGGGATGACCTCGCGTTCCTGGAGCATCGGTTCGCCACCGGTGATTTCGACCAGTCCGCCGCTGGCACTGAGCTGTTCAACCTCACCGCAGACCTGCTCGATGGTCATCTTGCGGCCGCCATAAAAACTGTATTCACTGTCGCACCACGAGCAACGCAGGTTGCAGCCGGTCAGGCGAACGAAGACGCACGGCAGGCCCGCATGCGTTGACTCGCCCTGTATCGATTTGTAGATTTCAGTTATTTGCATGTACAAGTAGCGCTGGCGTCTCGCCGGCTTTGGCGGGTGGAACGCCCCGAGGGGACAGCCGCCTCACTACTCAGAGTACGTCGCCGTCGTCGTGTCGGTCTCGAACACAGTTACCGTTTTCACCCAGACTCTTCCGTTCGTCGAGGAACGCAAACTGCCGTTCGTTTCGTCGTAAAAATACTTGGCCAGATTTTCCGCTGAGGGATTCAGCTCCGTGAACGGTTGGATGTCATTAATCATCTGGTGATCAAGACGGTCGATGACGTGCTTCATCACATCGCGCAAGTCTTTGAAATCGAGCAGCAATCCTGCCCTGTCGAGTTCATTGCCGGCCAGCGTGACCCGAATCTTGTAATTGTGGCCGTGGGGATTCTCACATTTCCCGCGGTAATTGCGGAGGTAGTGCCCGGCGGCAAATGAGTCTTCGACAGTAACCTCGAACATGGAATCCCTTCAGCGGCCCGACGACGGGCACCTGGTCGCTATGCACAATCCATTATTTTACTCTGAGTGCATCAGCCCCGGTAAGCACGTTGTTCGCCTTGCCGCGTTGAAAGACAAGAAGTCCAGGGGCAGCGAATGTCTCACGACGGGTCAGCCTCGTCGAAGCAAACTATTGCGCTCCAAAGAACTGTGCCACTCTGCTTAGCTCAGTTGTCCGCCGATAAGCCGGCAAGCTTTCGACAAATACTCGCCCGTACGCTTTTTTCAGGATGCGGTTGTCGAGCAGCACCAGCAGGCCGCGATCGTGCAAAGAGCGAATAAGCCGTCCGAAACCCTGCTTTAAACTAATGACCGCTGCCGGCACCTGATATTGGAAAAATGCATTGCCACCTTCAGCATCAATTGATTTCACTCGTGCCGCAACCACCGGATCTGTTGGAACAGCGAACGGCAGGCGGTCAATGATCACGCAACTCAATTGCTCGCCTTGCACGTCCACTCCTTGCCAAAAAGATGAAGTTGCGAACAAAACGGCGTTTGGCGTGAGGCGAAATTCCTCGAGCAGCGCGGTTTTCGGAGCATCGCCTTGCAGGAGCATGGGGAATTCCAGCTCTCCGAAAAGGCGCTGGTAAATCTCGTTCATCTGCGCATAACTGGTGAAGAGAACGAAAGCCCGGCCGCGTGTGATCTCCAGGAGGCGGCGAATGCAATCGGCGGCTTTGGCGGCGAACTGCGGCGTACGCGGATCCGGAAGGTCAGGAGGAACGTAGAACATCGCCTGATTCGCGTAATCGAAGTGTGAGGCCAGCACTAGTTCACGGGTTTGCTCAAGGCCCAGACGGCGGCGCATGTAGTCGAAACCGCCGCCTACGGCGAGTGTGGCGGAGGTCAAGACAGCACACTCCAGTCTGTCGAACAAACAACTTTTCAGGATTGGCGCTACGTCGATCGGCGTGGCCTGAAGAAACACATTCGATTTGTCTCGGCCACCGCGTCTTCGCTCGATCCAGAAGACGGTGTTCCGGTCATCGGATTCCATGAGGAACCCGAGCTGCACCTGCAACTCCCCAGCGCGACGAACAAAGTTGAAGATCTCCTCCGGTTTGGACGACAGATTTTCCAACTCTGAGCCAATGCGTCCGAGCGAATGCTGCAGCGCCAGAAACTCCTCGCCATTTTCTTCCAGGAATTCGCGGCGATTTTCAAACGCGAAGCGTCCGTCGCCTTGCGGCAACAGCGCGAAGAAAAACATGGCGCGCTCTCGCAAACTCTTCAATGCTCCCGAAACGGATGCCGAGAGCAGGTGATTGCGCTGCAGCGAAGCCTCAACATCGCGGCACAGCTCTTCCACGCGGGCGTTGCTGACCGCGATCCCAAAGTAGCTGCTGGCGACATCTTCCAGTTCGTGGGCTTCGTCAAAAATTACCGTGCCCGCGTCGGGCAGGATGCCTGCATCATGCGCGTCTTCGGCTTGCTGCTTGATCGCCAGGTCCGCAAAAAATAAATGATGATTGACGATGATGATGTCGCTCTCCATCGCCCGGCGGTGCATTTCGGTGATAAAACATCGATCCCACGAGCTGCATTTCTGGCCGAGACAGGTGTCGGCGCGAGCGTCGAGCTTGTGCCAGAGCGCGCTCGCTTCAGGCAGCGATGCCAGCTCCGCCCGGTCGCCCGTCTGCGTGTTCTTCTCCCATGCAGCAATCGCGCGGTAGTGCTCGATTTCATCCAGGCCGCTGAGGACCGGCGTATCAGTAAGATCGTAGAGTTTTTTTCGGCAAAGATAATTGTTGCGGCCTTTCATGTAGCAGACGCTCAACTTGCCCTCGCCATTCGGAAAGAGCGCTTGCTCTAGAAAGGGAATGTCTTTGTAGAAGAGTTGCTCCTGCAGATTTTTCGTTCCAGTAGAAATAATGACCCGCTTGCCCGAGCGAATTACCGGCATCAGATAAGCCAGCGTCTTGCCAGTGCCAGTGCCGGCTTCGACAATCAGATGCCGCTTTTCCCCGAGCACCTGCTCTACGGCTTGCGCCATCTGAAGCTGGCCTCGGCGGAATTCGTATGCGGGGTGGGTGCGTGAGAGCACGCCTCCCGGAGAGAAAAACTGGTAGAGGGAAACATCTTTTTTCTGCGCTGAAGCGGAGGGCTGCGAAGTGGATGCCACAGAGTCTCTATAATATTCCACTGCACACGTAGGGACACCCGCCCTCGGCTGCCCAGCCGGTCGAACTGCTTGCATCACGGCGGACAGCCGAGGGTGGCTGTCTCTACGTGGGTATTGCTCGTCCATGACAGTCTCGCGTCCCCTCCTCGCCATCGTCGGCCGTCCGAACGTCGGCAAATCGACGCTGTTCAATCGAATTGTCGGCTCGCGGCGCGCTATCGTCGGCGACGAGTCCGGCATCACTCGTGACCGGCTTTATGGCGAAGGTGAGTGGAGAGGCCGGCAGCTACGCCTGGTTGATACCGGAGGGATCATCCCTGATGAAAAGGATTTCATTCCGGCGGAGGTTTTTCGTCAGGCGAGAGTTGCGCTTGGGGAAGCGGCGGCAATTGTCATGGTTGTGGATGGACGGACGGAACTCGCAGCGTCTGATCTGGAACTGGCGCGGCTGTTGCTCAAAACCGGCAAGCCACTGTTTCTGGCGATTAATAAGATTGATACGGAAAAGCAGCAGGCGCTTGCCAACGAATTTCACCGCCTGGGAATTCGTGAGCTGTTTCCAATCTCCGCAGAACATGGGCGTGGAGTCGATGAGTTGCTTGACGCTGTGCTCGAAGCGCTGCCTTCGGAAGACCGGATAACCACAGAGGGCACGGAGGACACGGGAGAAGAAAGCGCTTCAGAGATCAAAGTTGCCATCATCGGGCATCCGAATGTTGGCAAGTCCACATTGTTGAACCGGCTGACTGGCTCAGAGCGGGCGATTGTCTCGCCCGTTCCGGGCACAACGCGAGATGCGGTGGATGAAGTCGTCGAGCGCGATGGGCAGCGCTTTCGTTTCATCGATACTGCTGGCATTCGCCGCAAAGGCAAAACTCACCTGATGGCCGAAAAGCTTTCAGTGGTGATGGCACGTAAGCATCTGGAGGCCGCCGATATCGCTCTGCTGGTGATCGATGCGACAGAAGGTGTCAGCCAGCTTGACGCGGCAATCGCAGGCTACGCGCATGAGAGCGGTCGTTCAGTGATTATCGTTGTGAACAAGTGGGATCTTGTGATCAGCGGCCAGAAGCAGCCTGTTAGCCAGGCAAAGACAGCGCGAATTCAGGAAAGCAAGCGTCCCGCGGACCGCGCGGCGTACGAGCAACGCTTGCGCTACGGGCTCAAATTCCTGAGCTACGCACCGGTGCTGTTTATCTCTGCCACAAACGGAAAAGGGGCGGAGAAAATCCTTCCGATGCTCGAGAAAGTTGCCAGCGAACGCCGCAAACGAATCCCGACTGCAGAAATGAATCGCTTTCTAAAGCAGGTTGATTTCGACCGCGCTTCAGTACCCGCGTCGAAGCGAGTGAAAATCTATTACATGACCCAGGCGGCAGTTGCTCCGCCCACGTTCATTCTGTTTACCGATCGCAAGGTGAGGCTGCACTTTTCCTACCAGCGCTTTTTAGAAAATCAGATTCGCCGCGCATTCGGGTTCCTGGGGACACCGATCTGGATTAAAAATCGTGCGCGTGATTGAGATTGCCGTCACTGGTAAGCCTCCTCGCAGGCTGATGACGGAGGGATTCCCGGGGAAAAAGAAGGAAAGCTGGGACATGTTCGAGACCTCTACCAGAAGAGGTTCACCGAGCGCGAATCCGAGTGGAACCGACGACAGTCAGACGCCCGGCAAGCTCCATTTCCAGAAGAGCGGAGAGCCGTGCACGAACAAAGGATGAGACTGCTCGCCGTCCCGCCGTATCAGGTCGGAACAGCACCACGCCCGCATGTTCGTGAACCGGGTGCTGCAGCAGGCTGGCAATACCTTTGTCGAGAGTCAGCAGGACGCGACCCGCGGTTCGAGCAGCCTGCAGCACCGTTCGGTCTTTTGCCCCCGAGAGTCCCTCCTCAACGATGCTATCGGGGTCGTGCCCAAGCCGCCGGAGATCATCCGCGAGTTCCCGAGGCAGATTCTCATCGAGCTTAAATCTCATTTTCCCCGAATCGGGAGTAGACGTTCTTCGTGCGCTAATTCTGCTGCATAGGCCAGTGCAGCCTCGATGTGCTCCGGCTTAAGGGAAGGATAGCTGTTCAGAATCTCTTCTTTAGAGGATCCTTCGGCGAGGCTATCCAGAATCACGGTTACGGGAATTCGCGTTCCTGCGGCGCAGATTTCCCCGCCGCTGATATCCGGATTGCTTTCCAGGAATTCTTGCCAGGCGACCATGATTTTTATTGTATCGGCCTGCGCTTCGCCAACAAAATGGAATCTGAGCGTAAATGGAAGACCGGGGCGTCTCGCCTGGCCTCCATCGCGGACTCTAGAGGATAACCCGATTGCGGAACCCAGCACCTACTCTCCCCCGGACTCGGGTTGTTCCGTGAGCAGTCCAATCCGCTCCACTCCCGCGTGGTGCGCGACATCAATTACGTCTGCCACATATTGAAAGTCAACATCAGCATCTCCCCGTACAAAGGCAACTTTCTCTGCCCGTTTCAAATAGATTTCCGCCAGCCGCGTCTCCAGGTCTTCCCATCGCACATTCTCTTGGTTGATCTTTAGCGCCGGCGGCTGACCATTAGTAGTCCACACGATCTGGATCACGATAGTGCGCGATTGCTGGCTCTGCTGTCTGTTTCTGATCGGGCTGCGGAATCTGCGCCTTCTCGACGTATTCCTTGTCCATCGCGACCACTACCATGAACACAATGATGAGAACTAGAAGAACATCGATCAGTGGAGTTACGTTGATTTCGGGACGAGACGGACCACCGCCTGCCATCGAGAATGCCATAAACCTTGCTCCTCTCGGGCACGCGTGTCTGAGAGGATTGGACACCCGCGCGATGCAATGGGTTCCCAGTTGATTTCTTGCACCGGGTTATTACTTGCGCGCATTCATGAAATCACTGCCGCCGATTACTCATGCACGTTCGCCCTTCTTGCTCGTCGTCCTTTGCTAAACTCTTTTGCTGTGCCTGCCTACGTTCGACTGGTGATACGACACGTCGTACTCTGGCTATTACCTGCCTCCGCCTTGCTGTTTGCTCAAGCTGGAAATCAGTCAGCCCTGCGCCTGGATACGGGTGAGCACATCTACAAGTCAGCTTGCGTAGCCTGCCACGGTCCTGATGGCAGAGGAACGCCGAAAACGATAGCCGGATTTGAGCCACCGGACTCGTTCCCGGACTTCACACGGTGCGATCAGACGACGCCGGAGCCCAACACCGCATGGGAGGACGTGATCATGCACGGCGGACCTTCCCGCGGATTCTCACAAATCATGCCCGCATTCGGGGATGCTCTGAATCTTGAGCAGATCAGTAAGGTGATCGAGTACATGCGAGGTTTCTGTCGCAATAAGCATTGGGCGCGTGGGGAGTTGAATCTGCCTAGGGCCCTCGTGACCGAGAAAGCATATCCGGAGGACGAAGTTGTAATTTCGAGCGCAGTCAATGCGCGGGGAGCGCCGGGCGTATCGAATGACGTTATTCACGAGCAGCGCTTCGGCGTGAAAAATCAGATTGAGGTCGACGTTCCTATCAACTTTCAAAATCAGAACCACGTCTGGTATGGAGGCGTTGGCGATACCGTGCTTGGGGTCAAGCGAGAAATGTTCGCGAGCCTGCGTTCCGGATCGATTTTGAGCCTGCAGGGAGAGGTCATCGTGCCGACCGGCAACAAGACCCATAGCTTGGGGACTGGCACGACGACATTCGAGACGTTTGCGGCTTTTGACCAGCTTTTTCCTACGAATACTTTTGTGCAATTTCAAATGGGCGCCGATTTACCTCGCCACACGGATATATCTCCTCAATCAGTGTTCTGGCGGAGTGCTTTGGGCCAAAGTTTCGCGGCGGATCATGGGCTGGGGCGATTATGGTCGCCGATGGTCGAGTTTTTAGCCGACCGAGAGCTCACCAGGGGAGCGAAGACAAATTGGGACCTGGTGCCGCAAATGCAAGTGACGATCAGCCGACGCCAGCACATCAAGGCTAACCTAGGCGTTCGCACTCCCGTGAGCAATACAGCCGGACGACCGGTCCAGGTGATGTTTTACATTCTGTGGGATTGGCAAGACGGCAAGTTGACTGAAGGTTGGTGATGGCAAAGCGCGTGTGGTGTTTATCCCTTCTAGCAGGCGTCATAATTGCGGCGCCCACGCTGATGAGTGGCGCGCAGCATCCCGCACTGGACCGAAAATTTCAAACATCAGACCGTTGCCTGGCGTGTCACAACGGCATGGTGACATCGTCAGGACAAGATGTCTCCATTGGACTCGATTGGCGTTCCGGCATGATGGCGAATTCTTCGCGCGACCCATATTGGCAGGGTAGCGTACGGCGAGAATCCATCGACCATCCGGAATCGCGCGCCGACATTGAAGATGTCTGCTCCACTTGCCACATGCCCATGTCTCACTACGAGGCAAAATGGCAAGGACGCAAGGCTGAGGTGTTTTCCTTCTTGCCTTTTGAGGCGGACCCCAAGAAATCCGCTTCGGCTGAAGATGGCGTGTCATGTTCGGTGTGTCACCAGATCAGCCGGGAAAAGTTGGGAACTCGAGACAGTTTCAATGGCGGATTTGTGATCGAAGCCCCGACTTCTCCCGGAACTCATCCGGAATACGGTCCTTTTGCTATTCAACCCGGACAGCAGCGCATCATGCAAACCTCTACTGGCGGGTTCCATCCCACTGAAGCCGCAGAGCACATCCGGGACTCTGCGCTCTGCGGAACGTGCCACACGCTGATTACGGAAACTCTGGGAAGCGGCGGGTAGGTTGTCGGCTCATTTCCGGAACAGATGCCATATCTGGAATGGCTGCACAGCGACTATCCCAACAAGAGCACTTGCCAGTCGTGCCACATGCCCGAAGTACACGAGGCGGTGCCCGTTACCGCAGTTCTTGGCGTGCCGCGCACGGGAGTGCATCGCCACGTTTTTGTCGCGGCGAATTTTTTTGTGCAGGGAATGCTGAATCGTTATCGCCAGGATCTGGATGTTGCGGCACTGCCTGAGGAGTTGACGGCTGCGTCGGAGAGAACGGTTGCCTTTCTGCAATCCGAATCTGCTCGGGTCAGTATTCGCAGCATCGGCATAAGCTCCGGCAGTCTCCAGGCGGAAGTGTTTGTGCAAAACCTGAGTGGTCATAAACTCCCGACCGCATACCCCTCGCGCCGAGCCTGGCTCCATGTGGTCGTCAAAGATCACGACGGAGGCACGGTGTTTGAATCGGGCGCTCTGAATCCGGATGGGTCCATTCAGGGAAATGACAATGATGCTGACCCGACGCACTTTGAGCCCCATTATCGCGAGATTACCAGCAGCGATCAGGTAGAAATCTACGAGCCGATTCTGAAAGACTCAGCAGGGCGCGTGACTACGGGGCTGCTCTCGGCGGTTGGATACCTCAAAGACAACCGGCTGCTACCCTCTGGGTTTCGGAAAGATACTGCCGAAAAGGATATTGCAGTTGTCGGGGAAGCCGCGGACGATCCCGACTTTACCGACGCGGGAAGCCTGGTAAGGTACTCAGTGGCTCTCGCCGATGCGCAGGGTCCGTTCCGTGTCGAAGCCGAGCTGTGGTATCAGCCCGTAGGATTTCGTTGGGCACACAATCTTGGCACTTATGACGCGCCAGAACCTCGCCGCTTCGTTAGCTATTACGATTCGATGGCGTCGAGCACGGCCGTTGTGCTGGCTCGGGCAGAGGCCACACGCTGAAGGTTGGGCGGTTCCACCTATCATCTGATCGTCAACGCAATCGCGGGCGCGACGGGTTGTGGAAAAGACGCTCCGTGGAAAAGTCCCAAAAGCAGACCTTCCCCCCTCGCTTGGGAATCCCGCCTACCCCGTGGGATTCCCACTTTCCCATCACCCCGGCGGCTGAGGGGAGATTAACTGAAACCGGAATTTCACGTGCCACCAAAAGCGGATGTTTTAACTTGCTACAAACATGGACTGTCCGGGATACCCGACTTCGCGGTGCAAACAGAATGCCCGAGTTCCGCGAGACGCCCCTTTTCATCCCCTGGCGGGTGGGCGGACGCCCATAACCATTTTGTTACAGGCTCTAAATTTCCATCACTTCTTTTTCTTTGGCCTTGCTCATGTCTTCCATCTTCTTGATTTCGTCGTCGGTGAGGCGCTGGATCTCTTCCATGGCGCGCTTTTCCTCGTCTTCCGTAATCTTCTTGTCTTTTAGGGCTTTCTTGATGGCGTCGTTGCCATCGCGGCGGATGTTGCGGATGGCGGTTCGGTGCTCCTCAAGAACTTTGTGAAGATGCTTGACCATTTCGCGGCGGCGCTCTTCGGTGAGGGGCGGGACGGGAACGCGGATAATCTTGCCGTCGTTCATCGGATTAAGGCCTAGGTCGGCCGAACGGATGGCTTTTTCGATCACCTGGAGCTGGGAAGTGTCCCAGGCCTGCACCGTGATCAGTTGAGCCTCGGCGTGCACGGTGGCAATCTGGTTCAAGGGTGTTTGCGTGCCGTAATAATCAACGTTGACGCCGTCCAGCATATGCACGTTGGCACGGCCGGTGCGCGTGGTGGCCATTTCTTTGCGAAAGTCCTCCACCGCTTTCTCCATGCGCGCTCTAAGCTGAGAATAGGTGTCTTTTAGACCGGGGATTGCAGCCATTGTGGCTTGGGCCATAGGAAAGCTCCGTAGATTTGAAACGTTGCATTATAAACCTAACCCTTGAGCCACGGATTTGCACGGACTGCAGATCAAACCTCTTAAAAAGAAGTCAGTCTTAATCCACGTAGGTCCGTGGCCAAGACTTACGCACTTACGAGCGATCCGATTTTTTCGCCGGTAACGACTTTGCGAATGTTGCCGCGGTTATTCAGGTTGAAGATGATAATGGGAAGATTATTGTCTTTGCAGAGCGAAATGGCGGTAGAGTCCATTACTTTTAGTCCCTGCTTGAGAACTTCCATGTAGGTGATCTCGGTGAATTTCTTGGCGTCTTTGACCACGAGCGGATCGGCGTCGTAGATTCCATCCACCTTGGTGGCCTTGAGGATGGCGTCAGCCTTGATCTCCATGGCGCGGAGAGACGCCGCGGTATCCGTGGAGAAATACGGGTTGCCGGTGCCGCCGGCGAAGATCACGACACGTTGTTTCTCAAGATGGCGGATGGCGCGACGGCGGATGAAAGGCTCAGCGACCTGGTTCATCTCAATCGCGGACTGCACGCGGGTGTGGATGCTCTGCTTTTCGAGTGCATCCTGGAGGGCGAGGGCGTTGATGACTGTGGCCAGCATGCCCATATGATCGGCGGAAACGCGATCCATATCGCGGGCCTGTTCAGCGACGCCGCGAAAGAAATTGCCGCCTCCGACCACGATTGCGATCTGGACGCCAAGAGAGTGAACATCAGCCAATTCGGCCGCGATTTCGTGGATGCGAAGCGGGTCGACGCCGAAGCCTTGCGTGGCTGCCAAAGCTTCACCGGAGAGCTTGAGGAGGATACGTTTAAAGATTGGGGCGGTCATGGGACTAAAATCGAACGCATACAAATTTCAGTTAACATCTACGGCAAATGCAGATTCTAAAATAAAAGGGCGCCAGAGGCGCCCCGCTATTCTTTCGTTTCTGTTGGCTTCGTTGTCGCGATGGTCGCTCCGGCTTCGCCTACTTTGAAGCGGGAGAAGCGGCGGACGGCAATGTTTTCGCCGAGCTTGCCGATCTTTGTGGCAATTAGCTGCGCGATGGAGACGGTCTGGTCTTTGATGAACGGCTGCTCGTAAAGGCAGACCTCCTCGTAGAACTTGCTCATCTTGCCTTCGACAATTTTTTCCACGACCTGCGGCGGCTTACCGGTTGCCGCAGCCTGCGAGCGGTAAATATCCTTTTCGCGCTCGTAAGCGTCGGGCGTGACGTCTTCCTTGCGCACGAATTTCGGATCGCTGGCCGCGATGTGCATAGCGATATCGTGGATCAGCTCCTTGAAATCTTCTGTCCGGGCCACGAAGTCGCTTTCGCAATTGACCTCAACCAGGACGCCGATTTTTCCACCTGCGTGGATATAGCTTTCGACGGCGCCTTCGCTGGTAGCGCGGGAAGCCTTCTTGGCTGCAACAGAAACGCCACGCTTGCGCAACAGGACGACGGCCTGCTCGAGGTCGCCCTTGGCCTCGGTGAGCGCCTGTTTGCAGTCCATCATGGGCGCTCCGGTTTTCTCTCGGAGTTCTTTCACTTGGTTTGCGGAAATATTCACAATAGTTGTGCTCATAAATTCTTTTCCAAGTTTCTGGACATGCGAGGTCGCGTTGTTCCAGAAACTCGATCCTTCACAAAACTTGACCCGCGCCGGACGACCCGCGCGGGTCTGATTTTCATTCGTCCGGATTGTCGGAATACCGCAACCCTCAGGGGCTAAAGCGCGAATCTAATAGTCCCTGTAGGCATGGCTGAAGCCATGCCCTCCCAAGCCATGCCCCAAGTTCAGCCAGCGACCGAGGACCGACGGCTGGATCGACGACTAAAATGTCCGCGTTTCAACCGGAGAAGCCTCTTCCGCGGCTTCTTCTTTGGCAGTGACCGGTTGCTTGCGCGTGCCCTTGCCTAAGACTTCTTCCATGCTGATGTCTTCCTGCTCGGCTTCGGCGACGGTAACATCCGCTGCGCCCTCGACGTGACCTTCGGTCGCGGCCTGCTCAGCCTGCTGGATACCGGCGGCCAGGTCGGCAGCTTGCTTGTCGCTCATCAACTGCGCACCCTCGACGACGGAATCCGCAATCTTCGACGCGAAAAGGCGGATGGCGCGCAGCGCATCGTCATTGCCAGGAATTACGTAATCCACTTCGCTGGGATCGCAGTTCGTATCTACTACGGCAACCACCGGAATGCCCAATTTGCGCGCCTCGCGCACGGCGATCTGCTCTTTGTTGGAGTCGATGACGAAGATCGCATCCGGCAGGCGGCTCATATTCTTGATGCCGGCGAGGTTAGCCTGAAGATGTTTGCGCTCGCGCTCCAGCTTAATGACTTCTTTCTTCGGCAAAAGCTCGTAGCGGCCGTCGGTGGCCATGTCATCCAGTTCTTTGAGCCGCTTGACCGACTTTTGAACCGTCACCCAATTGGTGAGCAACCCGCCCAGCCACCGTTGGTTTACATAAAATCCGTTGCAACGCTGCGCTTCTTCAGCGATCGCGTCTTGCGCCTGCCGCTTGGTTCCGACAAAGAGGACGATTCTCCCCTGGGAAGCCAGTTCGGCGATAAATTTTGACGCCTCTTTGAACATCTTCAGCGTCTTTTGCAGGTCGATGATGTAAATTCCGTTGCGCTCTCCGAAGATGTATTCCTTCATCTTGGGATTCCAGCGCTTGGTCTGATGCCCGAAGTGGACGCCCGCTTCGAGCAACTCCTTCATGGTGATGTTAGCCAATCAACCTCCTTTGTTGATCTGCATCCGGCTCATATTGAGCAGGATTGCTATTCCCGTCCCCGCACGTGTTCGAGTACGGGAAGAATTGAACACCTAAGCAGCTTTTCAGCTATTAGCTATCAGCTTTCAGCAAAATCTTAAAGCACGTAACCTCAGGCTGGCCGTCTGGCCGCCAAGACGGCGGCGCTACTATCGCTTCGAGTACTGGAAGCGCTTCCTTGCGCCCTTCTGTCCGTACTTCTTACGTTCTTTCTTGCGCGAGTCGCGACTGATCAGGCCTTCGGACTTCAGCTTCTTGCGCAGCTCCGAATTGAACTGTAGCAATGCACGCGCAATTCCCAGCTTCACGGCATCAGCCTGCCCGGCGACACCTCCGCCCGAAACATTAGCGATCACGGTAAAGGTGTTCACCGTCTCGCTGGAGATCAGCGGCTGGCGAGCGCTCGAGCGCTGCGACTCGGTTACGAAATATTGGTCAAAAGGACGACCGTTGACTTTGAAGTCTCCGGTACCCGGACGAAGGAAAACACGCGCGATCGCCGACTTGCGGCGGCCGGTTCCGTAATATTGGACTAGATCAGCCATTTAGCTATCAGCTCTCAGCCGTCAGCTTTCAGTTGACTCCTGGCGCTGCATGACCTTTCTCAAAATTCTTACAGTTACTTCGTCAAACTCAAAATTTGTTATGCCAGCGCACGCGCTTCCGGCTTTTGTGCCTGATGCGGGTGCTTGTCGCTCTTGTAAACTTTCAACTTGCTCACCATTTGCCGGCCCAGTTTCGTTTTGGGCAACATGCGCTTCACGGCGGCTTCGATAACCAATTCAGGCTTACGCGCGAAACGCTTGCTCAACTCTTCGGTACGCAAGCCGCCGGGATATCCAGTGTAATGCTGATAAACCTTCTGTTCGACCTTCATGCCGGTGACCTTCACTTTGGCAGCATTGATGACAATGACATGATCGCCGGTATCGAGGAACGGAGTGTACTTGGGGTTTTCCTTGCCCATTAGAATGCGTGCGACCTGCGAAGCCAGTCGGCCGAGCGTCTGCCCGTTAGCATCCACGACGTACCACTTGCGCGCAATTTCCCCCTGTTTGGGGAAATACGTTGACATTACAAGTCTCCCAGATAAAAAAGCAGATGAAAACCGCTGAGTACCCACATCAGCGCCGAAGGCGCAGGGAATCAGGCGGGCAACTGCAGAACTTCCCGAAGTTTTAAAGATAGCGTAGGCTTACGGGATTGTCAATTAAGCACTTAGCGACTGTCATACCACAATAGAAATGTCCGCGATTCACAATAGACATGACAAATTCCCCCCGGGTTCGCAGGCGGTGAGAGCAGCGAGGAGTACGCATGTTCCCGTGGCCTTTTCTCCAACGATGATGCGGAGACGCAGAAGCGCTGCGGCTGAACCGGCGATGGAATGCGGCATGGCTGGTCACGGTTGATCCGGAGTTTTCGAAAGTTGGGAAGGCGCTCCCGGTTTATTCGCTTCCACAGCAGGAGAAGTAAGTGACGACCAACAGCCAACGACCAACGATTGCGTTCACGCGCTGGCTGCTTCCTGGCTCCCCAGCGGCAAGAAGTACTGAGTTCCCTTGATCGGCGCCGAGACTTTTCTCAGCAGTTCCTGCAAATCTTCGTTGCGTTCCACGAAATCGATTTCCGAGGTATTCACGATCAGCAGATCAGACGACGTGTAGTGAAAGAAAAAATGCTCGTAGGCTTTGATTACCTCTTCCAAATAATCTTCATTGATCGCTTTCTCGCCGGGCGCGTTCTTTCTTCTTAGGCGCTTTTTCAGTACTTCGGGTGTGGCCTGCAAATAGATCACTAGATCCGGCGTGGGGAGCTGCTCACGAAAATAGTTGTAATAGCGATTGTAGGTCTCAAGCTCCACATCACTCAGGTTCAGGCAGGCGAAGAGCTTGTCTTTTTCGAAGATGAAGTCGCTGATGATGGTCCTCTGCGATCGCGGCCCGAGATCGAGAGAGTGAAGCTGCTCGAAGCGGCGAATGAGAAATGCAAACTGCGCCTGGAAACCGGCACCCGATTCACCATCGTAGAAGGCGCGTAGAAACGGATTTTCGTCTGGCTCCATGACGCGCTGGGCATTAAGGCGCTCGGCGAGAATCCTCGCCAGCGTGCTTTTGCCGACTCGTATGGGGCCTTCCACTGCAATGTAACGGGGCAGCTCAAAAAGATTGGCCATGGGCTAGAAGGAGCGGAAGCTCGTTTGGCAGCATAACTTGGTTTGCCGCTCGGAGCAATTGAGGAGAAAGTTAACCCCGAGTTGCGATAGTCGATTGTGCGGGAGTCAATTGGCAATTGGAGGCTGCCAATTAGAATGTCTCCATGCTGGGCCTCGCTCTTACCGCCGCTGCAGCAGTCGCAGCTGCTGGATACCAGTCGATGGCTCCAACCGGGCAATGGTATGGAAGGACGTTCACTGGGTTGGGGCGCGGATCGAAGCAACTGGCGCTCACGTATGACGATGGCCCCAATGACCCGCATACATTGGGATTGTTAGAGGTTCTCGCCAAGCACAATGCACGCGCTACATTTTTTCTGATCGGACGCTACGCTCGCCAGCGGCCGGACATTGTACGTGAATTGGTACGCGCTGGCCATGTCATCGGCAATCATACGTTTACTCATCCTTTATTGATTTTCAAGTCTTCCAAGCAGATCGAAACAGAGCTGATGGAATGCCAGCGCGCGCTCTCCGATACAGTTGGATTAGAGGCAAAGCTTTTCCGGCCTCCGTTTGGTGGGCGGCGGCCAGCCGTGCTCCGGCTGGCACGCAAACTCGGACTTCAGCTCGTAATGTGGAACATCACTGGCTATGATTGGAACGCACCGCTGGCGGAGCAGCTCGAGCGTAGAGTGAGCAGCCGCATTCGTGGAGGTGATGTAATTCTCTTGCATGACGGCGGTCATCGGGCGTTTGGAGCCGACCGGGCGCAAACGGTGATTGCTACTGATCGCCTGCTTTCTCGCCATAAATCTGAGGGATACGAGTTCGTGACGATTCCGGAGATGATGTCGGAGAGCCAATCCGCGGGCTAGGCAACCGGAGCCGGAATCCACAATTGCCTGATTCTTGTTTTCAGCTTACTATCCGGCCAGTGGCTACTCTCAAAAACGTTCCCGATCTGAAGCAGCGAGTGGTGTCGGCAGCGCCGGTCGAGGACGATTCATCATTCGAGCTGAAGCTGCGCCCACAGCGACTGGCGGAATTTATCGGGCAGCCCAAAGTTAAGGAAAACTTGGCGGTGGCGATTGAGGCCGCGCGCTCGCGCGGAGAAGCTCTGGATCATGTGCTGCTGTACGGGCCGCCCGGGCTGGGGAAGACGACTCTGGCGACAATCATTGCCAATGAACTTGGCGTAGCGTTTCAGCAGACTTCAGGACCAACGTTGCAGATCAAGGGCGACCTAACCGCGATCCTCACCAACGTTCGCGAGAAACAGGTTCTGTTTATCGATGAAGTCCACCGCCTGCAGCCGGCGCTGGAAGAAATTCTTTACTCAGCCCTTGAGGACTACAAGCTCGACATCATCATCGGCCAAGGCCCGGCGGCGCGGACCCACACCATGGATGTGAAGCCATTCACGTTTGTCAGCGCGACCACGCGCGCAGGTTTGCTTTCCTCGCCCCTTCGCTCGCGCTTCGGAATCGTGCTGCGGTTGGAATTTTACGGTCACGAGGATTTGCGAATCATCGTGGAGCGTTCTGCTGACATTTTGTCGATGGAAATTGATCACGCCGGAGCACTTGAAATCGCCAGCCGCTCACGCGGTACGCCGCGCATTGCCAACCGTCTGCTGCGGCGTGTGCGGGACTACGCCCAAGTACGCGGCGCGGGGAAGATCGACTTGCCTACGGCACAAGCGGCGTTGCAGATGCTGGAAGTCGATCGCCACGGTTTTGATGAAATCGACCGCAAGCTGCTGCTGACCATTATCGAAAAATACCAGGGCGGACCAGTCGGCGTGAACACGCTGGCTGCCGCTCTGGCGGAAGAGCCGGATGCAATCGAAGAAATCTACGAACCATTTTTAATTCAGATCGGCTTTTTAAATCGCACTCCGCGTGGGCGAGTGGCCACGCAGTTGGCCTACGAGCATTTTGGAATTACGCCGAACCGCCGGCAGAGCCTGCTGTTTTGAATATTCGGTAATCCGGGCCAGCCATTCATTTACGCAGCCTGGCCATTCGCCTTCGTATCCACTCCACTAACTTTGTCTCTGTCAGACTGCCTGCTGCTAGAGCCGTGATAGTTTCTACCGCCTCGACATCTTCAACTGGCAAATCATAGCCGGTGAGTCGAAGGAAGAGGCCAATGGCCAGCAGACCGGCGGGTTTATTCCCGTCATTAAACGGATGCCCTCGAACGATGCGAAAACCGTAGGCACCGGCCAGACGAGCCAGATCGAGCTTTGGTTCGTACGAATAGACGTGGTGCGCTCGCGCAAGCGCCGCTGCCAGCCCTGCTTCATCGCGCAATCCCGGCAAGCCGCCGTGTTCGGCGAGACTCTCAGCGTGCAGCAGGATGAGCGCACGCCTGCTGATCCACCTCGGCTCCTTCACTTGGCCAGCGCCCGAAATGCGGCACGATGCTTCGCAATGAACTCCCGGCCTTTCGCGAGTTGTTCCTCTACATCCGGATCGTAGGGGGTTAGCAGGTAACCTTCAGGCGTTTCCACGGCGAACAGTGTGTCATCCTTCTTAACTTTCATCCGAATTAACATTTCCTTCGGTAGAAGAACACCCGTGGAGGTTCCCACCGAGCGGAGTTTGAGCTTCATGGTGTCTCGCCTATATACATATCAATTATAATGCAAGAAGCAGCCAACCGGGCGATGCGACTAGGCGATTACACCGCTTGGAATTTACTCGGCACGTCGCCAGGTGCGCAGGTTTACCGCATACAGTGCAATACAAAATACGTTGGCGGGAATGAACCCCAACTGCGAAGTCCTGAGGCCAATGAGGCAAATGATCACGCTATTGA